>Ga0179593_1568026_pt1 | contig 36127 bp, 52 predicted proteins | sample CZODoug2_1_08_16_FD_185931 | JGI IMG/M metagenome (GOLD analysis project Ga0179593, IMG submission 185931) | Vadose zone soil fungal communities from Angelo Coast Range Reserve, California, USA - CZODoug2_1_08_16fungal (PacBio error correction) | ecosystem: Environmental > Terrestrial > Soil >... | reverse complement strand
ATCTAGTTGACGGACTTTCATCTTTTTTGTTTCTCTAGATTCATTTCAGGGTGGCCGTAGCTCGTCACAGACCTTCGCTTTCTCCCTTTTTTCGGATCCTTCTCTTCTGTCTTTGCTGTTTCTTTTCTTTTTTAGGATTGAGCCAATCGATTGGTAGGTGGCCCCGACATTGCCCATCTCTTCTACCCCCCCACTTTCAACTTGCATATCTTCACCTCCCCATGCGGACTTCTTTGGGTTCAGGAATCTTTTGTCCTTTTTTTCAACAGTCTTCTTGGGTTTCCTGCTGCCCGGATCTTTCTATTCTTCCGGTTTTTCCAGATACGTTCGAACAGTATGACATCCTCTTTCTGCTGAATCCTTTCCTCTCCTTTCTAAGGCTGGGCTACCATTCCCGGTATCCCTCCTCCCTGCACTCACTCCTACCCTTCCCGGTTCTCCTTATACTGGGTTAGGGTATCCCTCCCTTTATTGCGTTTGGTTTATTTTTTTCCAAGTTTTTTTTGGTCTCTCTCTACCCTGTCGTTTTATATTATCATGTGTCCTTCAGGTATTTTTCCTTTTTCCCCACGGGTTTCATCGTATTGTTTTTTGAGCCAGCGTTCTTTGGTGCACCCCCCCCCTTCTAAGAACATGGGGTCGCCTCTTCGGTCTTTTTTCGGTCATTCTTCTTTTTTTGTTCACTTTATTGTTAGTTCGAATCTCTTGCATTATTTACCAGTGTATTTTCCCCCCCTCATCACTTGCCCTTTTTTGTGGATGATTGTTTCATTTTCTCTTTTTGTTTTTCGGAGACCTATTTTCTTTTTCCTAGAGAATACCTTTTCCCACTAAACTCCCCAATTTGTACTCTTCTCTCCTCCCTCACAAATCCCTTTCTTTTTCTTTCTTCTTGTTGGTTTTAGGACCGGCCTTCTGAGAGTTTTTTTTCGCTTTTCCTCTGTTTTTCCCCCCCATTTCAATTAGCAGGTCGGTCTCTTCCTCTTTTCCCTCTCTAAACGGCCCAGGTCAGTACCCCTTCCCTATGTTTCCGGGTTTTTCTTTCAGCTTTCTCCTTTACGTGCCCCCCTCACAGGTCCCTCACTATAGGTGACTACCTTTATCGAGTCCCTCTTTTCCGTCAGCAGATCCCCCCCCTCATACCCTAAATCCTATTTCTCTTCGCCGTCTTCCTTCGGGACTTTTCTCGGTTCCCCTCTTTTGGACCTTCTCTTTTTACTAGCTCTTCTTCCTTCTTCCTTTTTTTAGTCGATCGGCCCCTTTCCATTCCCATGCCCCCCCCTTTTCCCCTTACATCCTTTCCTCTTTCCGGCCTGGTCTTTTTTTTGCCCCACCCCAACGTCCTCCGTCGTTTATCTCCAAGTTCTTCCTTTTGTTGAAGATTTTCTTTAGTTCCCTTGTTCGCCTGAGAATCGCCGAGATAGACCCTCCGTGATTTCTCGAAGTTATCGCTCGCACTACCCCGTCCTGTACCTCACTACAGAGTTTCCCCGAGGGGGTTTACGTTGTTTTTCTAAAAATCGCTTCCCGTATCTTCTCCCTCCCATGACGGCTGAGAGCGATCACCCTCTTCAATCCCACCTAGCCGCCCCCCTAACATGATTTAGTTAGCTTTTTCCCGGTTCCACCTCCAGGGTGACTTCAGCCTCCCCTCTTGTCTCCGGGGGCAGTTTTTTTTATTGGCCCGTTTTTCACGCATTTTGTCCGCGGTATTCTGCGAAGCCCCCCTTTTTCAATGATCTTGCTACCTTACTTTTTCCGACCCTTTCTTCTTCTTTTTTTCTTCGTCTTTTCGGTCAGTCTTCCCCCTCCTATTGAGGGTATGATCTATAATCACCCTTTGCCGTTCTTCTCTCCGTTCTCTTTTTGACCGCCCTTTAGTTTTCTTATGTGGCACGACTCCCTGTTTCCTTCGTTAGGGACATTATCACCCACATCCTTCCTTTTTGCGACTCGAGCTCGATCTTTTTCTTGGCGAGAACTGTAATAGATTATTTTTCCCCTTGGTGGTCTAGTTCCCCTTTTTGAAAGACCCCTCCTTTTTTCCCCCACCCTCGTCCACCCCCTTTTTTGAAAGCGGATACTTTTTTAACTACTCCATTCCTCCCGAGGGGCCTTTCTTCTTTTCCGGATCTTTTTCTGATGATGGCACTCGATTCTATCGACTCACCTTTCCTTTTAGTGCCATCGGAACGCGGGTATTCCTCTTGTCCGGGTTTTCTTTTTTTTTTTTATATCGTTCCTACTTGGTCTTTCTCCTCTTCCTGTCTTAAGAGTCTCTATGAATACCGTTCATCCTTCTACCTAGAAGGTCTCCCCCCTAGAGCGGGTTTTACCTCCCCCCCTTCTATTCTATCTCTTCATCCGGTCCATTTTTCTCTGTTCATGTGTCTCTTTTTCTTCTCGTCCTTTCCCCTTTCGCCCCTCTTGGGGTTTTTTTTTTTCTCTTTCTCGCTAGTGAGTCCCCTTTTCGGAACCCACGGACTCTTTTGTCTGGTGTACTCAGTTGTTTCAGGTTTTCGTGTTCCCTTCCAATCTTTCAAAGAGAACTTTTCCCTGGCTTGGCCCAATTTTTGTTTGTGGATCTTTTTTTTCTTTTGTAGCCTGCCCTCGGGCTGCCTTTTGAGAAGCAGTTACTTTGTGTGTTCGGTCCTTTTTCTCACTACCGGGACTCGTCACCTGGTCACTTTCGCCCAAATTGGCCCCCCCCTTCTTGCCAATCTGCCAGAATCCCCCGGCTTGATGTCATTTTTTCCTTCTTTTTTGTCAGAGTATTTTTCAGACTTTGCTTCATGATCGTTTTAGTGCTTTAAATGATGGAGTTTTTAACTCCTTGCCCTCCCCCCGATTCGCTACTTCTCAGATTCCTCTGGCTTTGTTTTTCTCCTCGTTTTAATCTATCCTTTGTCCAAAGTACTCACGTCCATTTTTGAGTAACCATCCAAATTCCTCTGGAGTAGTCCCGTTCCCTTAAGGGGAATGTACGAGTTCGTAGGTAGATCCACCCCCTCTTACTGGTTCGTAAATCTTTATCACCCTGGAATTAAGGCTTATCTCTCTCTGCCGACTATTGTCTTAGGATGGTTTGCTTTTCGGTTCCCTGGAGCCGGGTTCTGAATGAGACGTCTCCAGATTTCGTTGCTTCCGGGTCTTGCGTCTCTCTCCTGGGCCTCCTCTTTCTAAGTCAAATACGAGTCGCTCTAAGAATGGCTTTTTTTGCCTCTAGGTACCCCCTCTCTATCCCGGACTGAAGCCCTTTTCCCCAACAGATTCTTTTTTTTTCTCCGACGTGCTCATGTCTCTTCTGAACAGACTTTCTGTTTCAAACATACCCCCCATTTTTTCTCCGCTGGGTGATATTGTCTTTATGACACTGAACCGTTTGTCCCGTCTCCTTTCTTTTTGTACCTCCTTTGCTTCTGAATTGTTTTAACCTCCTCCTTCGTGTCCAGATTCCTTTTCCAACCTCTTCCCTCTTTTCTGTTTGCTCATACTGCTCCAGCTAGTGCGACGGGAGTTCCTTTTTTAAGCTTTTCTTCTGACGATTTTACTTTTGTCTCTATTCCTTCCCTCGGCTGTTTTGTCTGCGGAGTTCCTTTCTCCGCACCGTCGCACCAAACACCCCATCCCGAGATTTTGGCTATCTTCCTCATGTAATTTTTCCTTGGGTCCGAGGATTTTTTTTGTGAACAATTTTCTCTTATATTGGCCTCGCTTTCTTGACTCTCTTCCTGGTCTTCTCTTCTTTTTGATTCTTCTCGTCGGGTTTCCTGCGGACTCCTCTCCCGCCCTTCTCCCTGTACTCCTCTCTACGCTTTCAATTCCCTCCACCCAGCCTTCCAAATGTTCTCCCCGGTGCTTTTGAGTTCGGGGTCAACCACTGACCCTCTTCCTGGCCTTCTTACCTCCTCCTTGATGACTCCCTCGTCCCTGTCGAAACCAAACCCCCCCAACCCCCTCAAAGCCTTCTTCTCCTTTTTCGACTTTCTCCTTTCGCGGTGAGTATATTTTTTTTTCCGGTCACGATTATACCGCCGCCTCAACCCCCCTTCCAGTCACTTTTTCAGCGGATACAGTTCTGGGGGGACTGTTTTACAGCACTGCCTCCTCCTCAAAGCCCCTTACCCCTACGGAGAATTCCTTTCCCCCCCCCTTTCCCCTCTTCTCCTTTCTCGTATTTTCCGGGTGTTTGTGTTTTTTCTTCTTGTGCGAGCCTTTTTTTGCGTGAACCTTTCGTTCTGCACCGAGGCGGCCCATTCCCCCCCGTCATCATTGTTTCTTGCCAGGGAGCGCCGTCCCCCCCTTACATTTTTTTTGTGGTGGGTTATGGCGGGTGTGTTTTGATTTTTTCTTCGGCCCCCTTTCTTCAATTGTCCTCAGGGCCAATTTTTTCTTCATTGCCCCTTCCCCCTTTCAACCGAACAGTAGCCAGTAATTTAACTCGCCCTTTATTTGCCGGCCTCCCTTTTTCATATCTCTTTCGCGAAGTCCCCCACCCTGCAGTCTTTTTCTTTAGACTTGTATCCTCCCTCTGATAAGACTCCGTTTCAAACCATTCAACCTCTTCTGTCTTCCCCCCCTCACCGGTTTCTTTTCCTCTAGACGAGAATTTATTAGTCTGCTATGCGGTCTTTCTGACTTCTCCCCGCCACTGTCGAGCGTGTCTCCCCGTCCTTTGAGGAGCCCTTTTTGACTCCTCCCACCTTGTCGAATCCCTGTCTCAGACCTAGGCGTCCCCCTAACCTTGAGTCTGATCTTAGTCGCTCTCCCACACTCACCGTTCCCCCCTTCGATCTGTTTGTGGTGCACCCCGCTCCGAACATTTCTTTTGTCGTCGTCGTCAAGACATCTTTTTTCCAATCAATGGCCTCCAACTAATTGGGAGACCACCTTCGTTGTCGGTCTCTTTTTTCCAACTTTGCCATTCTCTAGCTTACCCCCTTTCTTTTCTCGCGATGCTTTTCCTCCCCGAAACGATTCTTAGATGGGTCTTTTCCCGTTACATTTCATCTTTCAACCTACCTTCGCCCCCTTTGCCTGACAGACCGTCTGTTTTCCTGGAGCGGTAAATCGCATTAGCCTCTGCCCTCGACGCATTGGGATCATCCCTTCCCTAAGAAACGTCGGGTCCTTGATAGGCGTACTTCCTCCCTTTAAAAATACGACGACCTCCCTTTATTCCCACTCGCCTTCTGTTAGCTTGGCGTTTTTCTTCGTTTTTTGTCTTCTCAACTCCTACTCTCTCTTTAGTCGACGGCTTCCTGAAGATTTCTCTCTTCCCAACTCGGTCGTGCCTTATACTTTTTCCCTTTTTCGTTTTTTCCTTTTCCTCATTCATTTACTTTTTTTGAGTTTTGTTTGGTCTGCTTATTCTCTCTTCAGAGGGAAGCTCCACTTCCTCTGGTTTTCTGATGTGCCTTCTAATTTTTTTTCCAAGATTAAGAATTCTCCTGCATTTTTTTGATACTGGTCCTCCTGCGATCCTATCAAGGACCGCACTTTTTTTTTCCTCCTACTAGCCCTTGCACTTCCTTTGAAATTTGTCCCTTTCCAGAGCTTCTCTCTTCTGTAGATACGCTCGCCCCTTTCCTTCTTTTCGATCCTTCCTTCTTCTTTGTAGTCTTTTTCCAATGATTTCTTTTTCTTGCACCCTCTCACGTTTCTTTCGTAAGCGGTCCGTCGATCCCCTCCAGAGCTCCATGACCTTGCATTTTCCTTGATCCCCCCCTTCATGATCAGTTTTTTTTCTCTGTTTGAAATATATATTTTTCAATTTCTAGTGTGTCCCCCCCGAGGTCTTTCTGTCTTCCCCACTAGGGATTAGCGCGGTGATCTTCCGTCACTCTTATAGCCTCTCCGTTTTTTTTCAGCCTTTTTTTTTTTTAGAGCCCGTCTGCCCAGACCTCCCCTTCAGCCTTTTTTACCGTGCCTTTTCTAAGACTTTTTCCCCCTCCTTTTCCGGTCCCTTCCGTTCAACTTTTTTTAGTTCTAACGACGAGTCATCAACCTGCACTTCCCCCCTCTCTGCAGATCAGAACTCCTTACCCCTTTTCGCAAGACAACCTCTCTAGCCCCCCCCTCTTTTGTAATTGGATAGCGTATCCTTTTTTCTTTCTGTTTTTTGGGTAGTCTTCGAGATCTTCATTCCCCAGCAATGCTTTCTTCCCCCGTTTGACCACCGCCAAGCTTTTCTTGCGTTCAGACCCTTGGTGAGCTGCTGTGATTGTTCGTTTTTCCCTTACGACCCCCTCCCCCTTTTTTAAAAGCATTCCGCTCTCAAATCTTCTTCTCTATCTCAAAAGACTATTTTCCCGGTCCCGCACTTCTCTCTCGTTTTTTGTAGCAACGCCTTCCCCCTAGCTTCTTTTCCATGATTAGTCGTTTTTCCACCAACTCCTTCGCCTTTCCCAACCCCCGGTTTGAATAGCAGCATTACTGTATCTCTCCTGGTGTCACTCTGCATTCCCCCACTACGCTCTCAACCCCCCCCGTTTTCTTTATCGACGTCCCGGCCTATCGAGGGCCAAGGATATCTTGCTTTTTTCCGAGGTGCACTGTTTGGACCCCGTATAAGGTCTCTTCTGCTCTCTTTTAGCCCCTCTTTTCCCTCTTGACTTCCTAAACGGACTCTCTGCCTCCCAATTCCTCTTATCGTCGAAGGCCGCCCGCCGAGATCGAGTGATCTTAAGATCTTTTCCCGTTGCCTTCACTTTTCAGAATCCTTTTTTATCCAGATTCTCGCAGACCTTTTTGGTCTTGTCAGGTATTGAAAACGCTCTATAAATCTCTATTCAATCACCCTAATTGCCATTCCCCTACCCGTTCCTCTTTTAGGACTTTCCGCCTTTCCAGCTTCTTGTGATCCCTTCTCGTTGGGACTTCCCCACTAGTTTTTGGAATCTTCCTCCGTTGTTTTTTTTCGTTGCAGATTCCCCCCTCCCCCTCTAAGTTTCTGGAACGTTACCCCTTTTCCGTCGTCCCCCTGTATCCGTCCTTTTTTTCTGAAATCTGTTTTGAAAGCTATTCTCTTTTCGAAGTAGCTGTCCCTTTCTTCCCTTTGTGAAATAGTTTTTTTCCATAGTGAATGTCCCTTTCCTCTACCACCACTCCCAGGCCTTCCGACTATTATTGGTCCCATTTTTTTTTCTTCTGCGTTGAGGGCAAGGAACTTCTTCCTCTTCCTCTAATTCTTCGTTCGAACCAATGTTTTGGAATTTTCTCTTCCCCTCTCTACTTTTTTTTCCTCTTTTGGTTTCTCTTTTCTGTGATACTTTGGTTCACCTCCTTCAATTACCCTACCCTCTTTTGGGGTTCAGTTCGGAACCTTCTTCCTTCTTTGTTTCATCCCCTCGAAACCATCCTAGTACGTCCTTTTCGCTCCTCCCTGTACTTGCCGGTCTTCGTAAATTTTATCGGCGGGTCTATGCGCTTCTTTCAAGATCGTGCCTTCCTACCATCCCCCCCTTTATATCTGTGTTCACACCCTTGAAATGTTTTCAGGAGTTTTTAGCCCCCCAAACCTGTTTCAAGCTCCCCCCCTTTGGCCGCTCTTTTTTTTTATTGCGATGACCCCCTCAGAATATGGTCTCTCCACTTCATAAATCTTCTTTCGATAATAGTTTTCTGTTTTCTTTGAGTCGACCTTTGAAGTTGGGCGTACTCCTTCTCCTTCTTTTTCTGTCTCTGCTTCGTTCAAGCTTGGTATAGTCTTTCTCTTTGTGACTTTCTTGCTCCCCCCTTTTTGTGATGTATTGTATTTTCTTCGCTTCGGGGGTTTCATAGCTTTGGCGACATTGTCTCCATTCACTGACAACCTCCCCTCTGCCGAACGATTGCTGCCTCTCCATCACTACTTAATCGGTTTTCCCTCTTTTTGATGGCGACTGTTTTTTCTTTCAGGGGTTACACCTCACTCCTGGTTCTCTCTTTTAGGCTCCCCATTATCTTGTTTTCTCATCAAGACCAATTGCCCTTCCCCTCTCAGATTCTTTATATTACTTGTAGAAAAACCGACAAACGGACTGACCTTTTAAGAGTTTACTCCTGAGCTTTAGTCTTAAGTTCCTTGACTATTCCCCCCTACAGCACGGTCCGCCTTTCCTTTATCATTTGATTCTTCTTCTGATACCAAAATCTTCCGATCCTCGCGCCCCGAGTTGCCTATCATGAGATTCCCATCTCCCTTTTTACTCCTTCCTGAGCTTCTTTGGCTTTGACATCGGAGCCCTCCAGGGCACGCAATTTTACTTCCTCTTTTTTTGAACTTTTTAAATCTCTTACTCTCTGAGTCGTACTATCTCAAGTTCCCTGTTTCCCCCCTCGTTACCTCTCCCTTCCCTTGACCGCCGTTTTACGATCACTCAAAGATTTTTCTTTTGATCTAACTCCCTTCTCGAGCATCTCGTGCTTCGTGTTCTCTTCTCAATTATCCAGGGTGTTCTTTCCCTCTTCTTTGGCTTTTTTTCCCTCCTCCCCCTTTATTCGACTATGGAATCTTTTTCTACGAAGAAATTTTTCCGCACCCTTTTTAGATGTTCCTAGCATTCCCGGTGGACCCGTTTCTGGAGGTCCCTTATACCCTCTATCGTCTTTTTTTAAGATGTCCTGATCCTCCCCACTTTTTTACGCCTCCACTCCCGAAAATGATCCTTGGGCTTCTGCCAACTTCTTTCCGTCCCGTCAAGGATTTTTTTTTTTCGAGTTTTTCGGATTTTCACTTTTCTATCTCTCTTTCCTCCTACGCTTTTCTTTGAGGACTTATCCCCTATCCTTTTGTCCTTTCCCCTCTCCGTTCTTCTTTGGTAGCTTCCTTAGGTTTATTTGAAGCTCAGATCAATTCCGGCTCTTTTGCGTGATCTCTCCCCCCCCCCACGGCTATTTTTTGGATTCCGATTGTGACCCTGACCACCCGGCTTTCTTTAGTCATGCCAAGCGGTTTTCCTATGGTCACCCCCCTGATATCAACGCCTTCCAACTCTTCCTTTTCCTTCCTAGGATGCGATCATCTTCTCAAGCCACTTGTGTACCTATCTTTCCCCAATTTTGGTCCCCTCTCCAGTCTTAACGGCAGGGAAGGTTTTCCCCCAAACTTAAGTACCCACTTTTGATTCCTCTTTGTAAGTCCCTCTCCCTCGATCGGCGAGGTGCCGTGCGCCCCCCCTTTCACGACCTTCATCGTTGGATTTTTCCTACTCCACCCGTATAGTTTACTGACTTTCTGACCCCTCTTCTCCTGAAGCGACCTGGGGTGATTCTAAAATGTCCTTTTGTCCTACACATTCTCCTGGCCGGATTGTTATCTTGACGCGCCGTTCCCGCGATGCAATCGCCCGACTGAGATTACCCTCCTCTTTTGGGATTCTCCTTTTCTTCCCTACTTCTTTGCTTCAGCACTCCTTCCTCCATTCCTACGCTTTCAAAGGGGTTGTTCACTCTTCTATCTTCGGGACCCTGTCTTAGACACCTTTTTTTTTTTTTTCGCGAGCATTCTCGTGCTTTTTCATGTTTACCCCTGATTTGAATAACTTGGCTATCTAAGATCAGATCCTTTGAGTTTCCCCCGTAACTGCTTTGGTCCCCCTACCTTTTCTCGACTTCCCGAATTTGCTTTCTTCGAGGTCTTTTTTGGATTTTTTTCATTCTTTATGCGGCTTTTTTACCCCCTGCTACCGAGGCTTTTATTCTTATGTCCTCTTTTCAGTAATCCTTTCGTTCCCTCGGCCTCAGAAAGGTTCTCTTACTGAGGCCAGGTTTTTCCTATCTTACATGTCCCTGTTCTTCACGATAGGTCGACTCAGACCGTTGTTCTGTCAGTTCCCCATTTTTTGCATTTTCATTCTTGCTATCCCCAGATTAGTACCTCTCCCTTCCCTCTCCTCTTATTGCTTTCGGTTCCCTTGCAGACCTTCTTTACTTCTGCCCCCTTCTTTCCCGATACACTCCTTTTTTCTCTCCTTTTATTCTTCCCACTTGGAAAACGATGGTTCGGGCCTTCTTTTTTTTCGTTTTCGGGAATCTTTTCTTACCTTAGCTTTATTCCCACCGTCGCCTTCCCGAGCATCCCTCTTCCTTATTGGTGAGCGTCGCTGTTTTCCCCGGTTTCTTGTTTTCCCCTCTTTGGCTCCGATATCTCATTTACGGAAATCTGAGTTCCCCCTGCGTTCTTTTTCCTCGGTTTCTTCAGTCTGGGCCCGTCTCTTTTCATCAAATCAGAATCTCGTCTCAACTCCTCCGCTCCTCTCTGGCGACCTGATTTCCCCTTCAGCTCGACGCCCATCATTCCCCCTCCTGATACCTTTTCCCACTCCTTTACGTCTCATGTAGTCTTAGAGAAGATGCACCTTCCCCTATCCTTTTTTCCACACCACAATTTTTTGCCCTAGGGAAGGGAGAATCCTTTCAGATCAGGACCGATCCTTAGAGACCTTCTCTTCCTCGACTTTTTTCTCCCTCCTGCTTTTTTTCGCCGCTCGTTCGCCCCTTTTAGCCCAGCCTTTAAAAGGGGGTCGCACGATATGGTAGCAATTATTTTCCCTCCCAAATCTCTCTCTTTTCCTCTCCTTTTGTCTTAGTCCTTCCTTTCTCCTCCTTGGCACAAGAGGAGGAGGCTTTCTCTTTCGTAACTTTTCCTTTTCCCTGGAAGGGGGGGGTTTGGGGGTGGGAGGTTTTTTACCTCTTTCCCCTACCCTTTTCTTTTCTTAAGATCCCCTTTTTCCCTTCTTTCGGATCTCCTTTGCCTCCTATGTTTTTTCCCATCTTGCTGTTTCCAATTTCCCTCTCCCTTATACCTTCCTCCTTTCTCCCGAGGAATAGGTTTGGCCAGTCGTAGTTCTTCCTCCCCTGTTTGACCTCTGACGTCAACGCTCTTTTGGGCTACGCTCGTCTCTCTTTACGTTTCTCAGAGAGTCCCATCTTTCTCTGTGAATCTCCCCCCCTCGAGCCACGATCCCCTTTTTTTTACCTTTGAAGCGCCCTTGCCACGCCACCCCCTTTTTCGCAACAGAATGTTCCGGTGATTTGACTCTTTCCCTCTCTTCCTGCCGAGTACTCCCCTCTCTTTTTGAATCAGCCTACGCCTTACCCTCTTCCCAACCCTTCCCGGTTTGGCCTCGTGGTCTCAGGCACGGCAAAAGTCGAACTGTCCTTAGTTGTCTCTCGGCTCTTGATACCCTTAATAAATACATTCCACTCTCTCTAGCAGATTTTCGCGTATTAATAATAATTATTTAATTTCCCCCTCAATGACAATGGTCTCCATTTTCTCGGAGTCCCTTTTTTATTTTTTCCCGATCGGGTTCCTATAGCTTCACTTCCGGTTCTTCTTTCCACCTTGGCTTCCAACATTTTAACAGGCCGGCTCTTTATTCCTTTTGTCGAGGCGGTTCCCCGATCACTCCTTTCGATGGCATCTTCCCCTTCCTTTTCAAGTTTCACGGCCTCCCCTTTCATCATTTAGTCTTCCGTTCTTCTTTCCCAAAGGCTGCGTACTTCATTGTCTCAGCAAGGTCCTCTTCTTTTTTTCAATTTTTTCCCAGCACGTCTCCCTTCAACTCTAGACACCCTTCCTATCCCCCGCTAGCCATCCTAGCGCCCCTCCCACAACTTTTTTCCCCCCTTATGCTTCTCTACTTATCTCTCCCGGCCATAGCCTCCTGCACGATAGTCCTCCTCACCTTCAACCCGACTTTACTCCAACTCTTGCCCCTTTCCCCCACCCTTTCAATTCCTCACTCCACCTTACTCCTGTCATCACCTTCTTTTCTCCGTTTCCCCTACCTTGTTTACGACTACCCCCCCCTCTCCCCCATCCCCCTCTCACACCTCTCTCTCCCCCCCCTCCCCCACCCCCCATCCCTCCAATCCTCCCTTCGTCGCCTCCTCCCACTCTACCCCCCTGCCTTTCCCCGCTTCCCCCCCTCCCATCATTATCTTATCCAACGCACACCCCCCGCGCCCTCTCTCATCGCCCTGCAAATGCCTCTCTACACGCCCCCCCGATTTCCCCTCTCATGTAAATTCCCCCACCCCTACCCCTGACCACTCTCCCCCATTCTTCTTTCTCTCCCCACGAGCCTCCATACCACCCCACCCCCACTGCCACCTTTACCTCACCCCTCCCCTCCCTTTTTTTTGCCATCATTATTCTCACCCCTGCCCTCCACAATAATTATTCGCTCACCCTCGTTTTCCATTTTTCGTTTAATTCGCCCCTCTCGACTCCCTCCCCACGTTATTACAATTTTGCTCCACTCTCATCCTCTCCCTCTCCTCCCCTACCCTACCCCCCCCTCCACCTCCTCCCACATGCCCCTTTTTCCCATCCCCCGTTCATCCTACTCTACCTTCCTCCCGCTCTTATCCTCCCCCCCTCATTCCCTCCCCCGCTCAACCCCTCGGCTCCGCTATCATGCTCCTCGAAGCTTTTCCTCTAAAACACCCTTATCGCCTTTTCTTTTTTTCCCATTTTCCGTCTCCACTCCTCTTACACTCGATCCCTCATCCCTCTTACCAACTCCCCCCTTACCTTACAGTTTACTACCAAATTCCCCCCCGCCTGACCTCCTCTCCAAACCCTCCATCACTCCCCTCCCCTCTCTCCTCCCACCCTACTCTTCCTTCCCTCCTCACACTCCTACTTGCCGCCACTACCCCCCCCTTCCACCATTTTAACCCCTTTATCTCGAAACTAGCCCTCTACATACCTTCCTCCTTCTCTAATTCCTAACTCTTCACCATAATTCTTTTCGATCCTCCATCCCCCTTGTTCCTTCCCCCCTAACCCTCTTCCTTTCATCCCCCCCCCCCTTCCTTCTTCCCACGATACTTTATACCATCTGCTACACGCTTATCATTTGCACCTTTGTATGATATCGCTACACCAACCCTTACCGTTAAATCGCTTACGTTTGCTCCCCCACACCCCGATACAGTCTCTTAACTTTTCCCATACCTTCTTTCCCCTCGTTCTTCCTCTCCCATTTATCGCCACCAATCGTTCTCCCCTTTCACTATGACCTCCTTCCCCCTTTCTCCCTCCAGCTTCCCTCCGGGCTGATTAAACCCCGCTTTTCATTCCCCTACTCTTCCGCCCCCCTCCTTACCGCTCGCATCTCTCTTGACCACCGACTTGTCCCTTGCTAGACTTTTCTTCAGCCTCCCCGCGACCCATCTACCCCGCATATGCCATATCCACCTCCTTATCTCCCCCTCGCCCACATTTACCCCCGATCCCATCATCCAATAACCTTTCTTCCCCCCATCTTCATCTCTCACACTCCATCTACTGCCATCTTCACCCCAATCCATACAACCTCGCCTTTCACAATTTCTCCTGAAATCAGCACCTGCTTCATTGTTTTCCCTCTCTCCTCTGCCTCTTTTCAATTTTCCAATTACTTCCCACCCCCCCAGCTTAACACCTACCATAACCTCCCTTTCCCCCTCGACTGCCCCTCCCCTCCACGTCCCCCTTTTCGACCACCTACCCCGACGTTTCCCTTCCACGTCATTTAATCTCCCCTTACATTATTAACCTTTGCGGTCTCCCACTTCACCCGCCCCGAAAGCATACCCTCCTCTCCCTTCTTCCCTTCAGCTAGCTGCTTCCTTTGCCATCCTTCGTACCCTCTCACTATCTGTATAGCTTTCTCCCCCTCCATCCACCTACTCTTTTCTTCCTTCCAATCTTTCCCCCTTGACGTTTTCCCACCTTATCCTCCTCAATGCTCCTAACCCCTCCCTTATCAGTAAAACCGTATCCTGCTCTCAAAGTGCATTTCTTTCCGATCGTCTCTCTCTCTTACTCGCTGTACTTACCCAACCACATCCTCTTTTCTCCTCAGACCTTCCCCCCCCGTCCTCGGACTTTCTCTGGAATTTTTCCCTGAACTCCCCCTTCCTTGTCCTGGACTCCTTCCGGGTCGTAATCCCTTTTGCTCTTTGAAGGTCATTCTGTTTGCGCTTCCCCCGATGGGTAATTCTTCGTTCGTTCGGTCTTCCCTGGGCCCAATTCCTTTCGAGACTTTGACGCATCCTTCTGGCTTTCTCCTACCCGATCTATAGATGGCCTCTTCTCCAAAGCCTTTCTTTTCGTCTTGGCTCCCCTTTCACTCATTTCTTCTTTTCTCCTAGGAGACTTACCTCAGATCTATTTGTACGGTCCCCTTCCCCTGGCGTAATTGCAACCTTCCTACTTTCCCCTTTCCCTTTTCTTACTGAGAATCCCCCCTTTCCCCCATACTTTCTTTTACCCATCTTTTAAAATGCGGGTTGATCTCCTCGCTCGATCTCCTTAAAACGATCTCCTGTGTTTTTTTTTTTTTTTTTTTGTCCATAGGTCCTACTTTTCCTCCCTGATTCCACAGACTCCTTTTTTTTTTTCCTCTCTTGAGGATCCGCCATAGCTATCATTGATCTCCTCTTTGATCCCCTTTATCCAAGACCCCCTCGACTCCCTTCGTTCTTCCAGCCCTTTTCTTTTAGCTGTTCTTTCTATTCTGTCTTTTCTCCCAAGTCTCCTCCTCGACTGAGTCAAGTCCTTTCTTTTGCCTTTTTTTTTCTTGAATACTTTTCCCCCCATTTTTTTGAGTTCCTCTTGCCCACCTTCGCTAATGCTTTCCCCCTTTATGTCTTTTCCGTCGGGCGGTTCTTATCTTAATTCCCTCTTTTTCTACATCTTCTCCCCCCTCGACCCGTCGGTATTTTTCAAGACCCCAGCTTTTCAGCCTTCTGCCTTCCGTTTTTTAGTCCGCGCGTCGTTGTCAAGCCTTCCTTCAAGACCCCATTCTGCGGTCTTCTCGAATTCTCTCCTCAGAATGAAGCCCCCAAGGTGATTCCAACTTTATCCCTCCCTCTTTCATCTTTCTACATAAGCTCTCGCTTTTTCTTTGAGCACCACTTCACCTTTTCTTTCAGTTGTCCTCTCTTTCTTTTTGATTCCTTATGTGACCGCGATCAAGCTTATCTTTTTCCTCTGTAAAAGACTATCCCTGGACCTGCTTGCCCGTTGATCGTCCTGGGATCCGAGTTGAAGGTCTCTCTTAGATTGATCTCCCCCGCTTGTGTCTGGCGCTGGTCTTTTCCCCCCTTTTTTTTGCCGGACTTTGTATTCCGGAATGCGTCGTGTACCTCTTTCTTACATCATCGGGACGATCCCCTTTCTTTGGTTTTTCCGGGTTTCTCGTTTACCGATGTTTCTTCCCTGTGTGTCCCTTTCTCCCCCTTCCTCCATCGCTTCCTCTTCCCGTCCCCGGTCCAATTTCCCTTTATTCCCCACGCCGCGCTTCCAGCGAAACCGAATTTTTTCGCTCTCCCCCTTCTCTGACAACCCTTTTCTCCCTCCGCAGCTTCTTTTCCTGGAGCGTTATTGTAAGTTTCTTCCATTTTTTCCCTTATGTTTTTTTACTCCTTTTCCTCTTCATCGAAACTGCGCCAAACCCCTGAATTTTCCCTCAGCTTCCCCCCCCCCCTGCGAAAGTTTTCCTCTTTTCCTTTTAACTAGTTCCGAAATTTCCTTTTAGGCTTTAAAATTCGGAAACCTCCCCCTAACTTTTCCATTTTACCTCTGCCCTCCCTAGTTTTTTTTTTTTCGCCCTCTGCAAACGTGTCGCTTCTTCCCCACCTATATTTCTCTCCGCGATTTTGTTTCCCTTCGCCCCAATCCCCCCGGCCCCCCCGAGTTTTTACCCCGACTTGACTGGTATACGTTTTCTTGCAGCTTTTTAAACCCTCCTCCCCTCTGAAGATCCTCTCAACTCCGTTGGTATCTTGCCCCCTCCTTCCTGGCCTCCTTAGAGACCATCGCCTACACCACCCTTGTCTATGTGCGAATGTTTTCCCCTCTCCTTGTGCCTTCTTCTCCTTTGCAGGTTGGGAAGTCTATTTCACTCAGATCTTCGTTTTCTTCAAGCCTCATGTCCATCGCGCCAGGGTCGGCCCGCCGTTCTCAGATCTTTTCTTTCTGAATTCGGCTCCCTTTCTGTGACCGCTTGCTTTTTCAGTGGCCCGAAAAGTAAGATCCTTATTATGTTTTCTCTGACCCTTCCTTCACGTATCCTCAGGGCCCTTTTTAGTTTCTCCCTTTTCTCACGGGTTCCCCGCGTGCTCAAGGCCTCTACTTTGGAGCATCTCTCCTTTTTTCCGAGACTTCTCGCGATTTTCGCTCCTTATGGCCCTTCCCTCCCATTTCCGTCCCATATTCTCCTGGACTGTAGCGAGTTTCACCACTTTTCCTGTCTTAATCTTCTTGTGCTTCTTCCGTTATTCCATTCTTCCTTTTGGTTTTCTTCTGATTCCAAGTATTGATAACTCTTGTGAAGGGCTGGACCCTGGCCATTTTCGATTCTCCGGATGTTTCTGATTCTCTTTCGGCCAAGCTTCATTGATGAAACCTCTTTTCGGTAGATTTCGGGTCTCCTTTTCCAATCCCCCCCCGGGCCCCTCATTCTCTTAGACGGGGATCCTGCCATTACTGATTCTTCAAGTCGCCTTCCCAGGCGCCATTAGGCCTCCCTTCGAAAACTTAGTTCTTCTTGAACGTTGCTTTTTGACTTGTTTCGTGGCGGATTTGTCTCGGTCTACAGTGGCTCAAGATTTTTTCGTTTTCATCCTTCCTCCCGATTCTGCCTCAGAGCTTCGCTTTTCCGAGGACGGTGGCCACAAGTCCCCTCCCTACCCGCCTGGTTCGCTGCCCTCCCGAACAAGTCGTCTCGAAACGGCGTTTTCTTTTTCTTTTTTCTTCTTTGTGGCAAAGGATTGAAGACCCCCTTTCTCCGCTCCACTGTCACTCTTTTCACCTTTAAATTTGTTTCCGAAGTGATTTTTCGCTTTCACCCACATTGGTTCAGTGTTTTTCTTTCCTCCAGCGTTGAGTCGGTCGTTTTCTGAACAGATCATGTTCTTTTTCGCACCCTTTTTCTCTCGTTTTTTTTCGTTTTGATCTACTTGTATTCTGGGGTTTTTCTAGATTGTCATTATATTGTTTCTCCACCCTTCTTACGGTTTTCTTATTCTTCTTTTTTTTGGTCGCTCCGTTTCTTCGCTTGGCGCCTTGTTCTTAGAGTATAAATACGCTGAATCCTTTCTCCTTGAAAATCCCCCCCCTGATACGGCCTACGCTCCCCATCTTTTAGATAGCTTCTTTTGTCGTCTCCCTTTCAGTTCGTTCTTATTCTTTTTTTTGATCCCTTTCTTTCTTTCGACTTCTACGTATCCCTTTCCTTTCCTTCCCGACCCCTTCCTTTCCTTTGACGGCGCGTATCTCTTTGAGTAGAGCTGTTTCCCCACTTATTGGTGAAACACTGATGACTTTTCCCCTGCCTCCTTCCCTTAACACCCCTGACAGATTCTGATTTCTGTCGGGACAGCCCCGTCCCCATCCCCCCCTGCCTTCCGAGCTTCCTTTCTTTCCGCTGTCTCTGCTCCTCTCCCCAACGCGGTTCGTTTTTTGATTTTGTATTTTCCGTTGGCCTTCTTTTTTATTCCCTTTTCCGTTTTTTTACAGAGCGGACCTTTCAGTGAATATGGCTTTTTTCCCCCCCACCAGCGGGCATCAACCCCTGTCCCTCTTTAAAGCCCCTTCAAATTTTTTTTTTTTTCCTTTCGCACCGCCTTAGCTCTGGGTCGTTTCCTTTTCCATTAGTCTTCTAGAGGCTATTTACGTTACCTTCTTTCTTTCCCCCTTAGACTTTTCCTGAAGACTTCCCCTGTCTTTCAAGATGATTTTTTTGGTACCTCCTCACCGACGCCCCACTTTCTTTGTGCCTCGTTTTCTTTTTTCCCCTTCATTTTTGTACCCCCCAGTATCACCGTCGTTCTAGTCGCTCGCTGTCCCCTTGGTGAGCGAAAGAAGCTTCTCGTCCAGACAACCAGCCCAAGACCCTTATTCCAGCAGTGGGCGGCATCTTTTTCCTTTCGCCGTTTCCCCAAGGATTGGTGCCGTGAGCTTTTTCGTAAATGATTTGCCGTTTCTTTACCGTAACAAATAACGTTTCGCGGCTTTCCCTAACCGTAGCGAAACGATTTTCATATCCCCCTCTTCCGGGATGTCATCCAACTACCGTGCCTTAGTCTCTTTTCCTGAAGTCTCCTCCCTTCCGGAAGACCGTGGTGATCCAATTTCCATCACTCTTCTTCTGCTCTTCTGCCACTCCTCCGTTCTCTTCCCATAGTTTTTTTTTTTTCTTTTCTTGCACCCCTTTTTTTTTTTTCTCCTTCTTTTCCCCTTATATCATTCTGACACCCTATGCCCAGCTTCCCTCACTTTTTCCCTGAGATCGAGATCCCCGTCTTCGCCGCCTTTTGAACTCCCCAGGGTGCAAGCTCGGACCACAGTCCCTTTCTTTTCCCCCTTCGCGTTTTTATTTACGGACATATTTTTACGACACTCCTCCCTTTTGCCCTGATCACTGAAACAGTCTACTCCTTTATCGGTTCTTAAATAGTTTCCGCATCTCCTCGGGCCCTTCGAGGCTTCCTGATCTATCCGGACTTCCCTCTGTTTTTGGTTTCACCTTCGCGGAATGTCTAGCTCGTAATTCCTTTCTAAATATGCCGACTTTTCGCTTCTCGGACCGTCGAACTCCCCCTCCCCGGACTTCTCGCTCTTAAGACGCTTTTCTGTTTTTCGGGAAATGTTTCGTTTTTTGACCCCTGCCTCTTACTCGTAGACTTTTCCTTTTTTTCAATTTCGTTTCGTACCCCTCCTCTCTGTTTTTTTTTTTTTTGTCGATTTCCTTCTTCTAGCCTTCCGTATTTTCTTCGAACGACTCACTGTTTTGTTGACTTTTTTACTGCCTGGGTTGTCCCCTCTGCACGGGTCCCCCTGAAAAGTCAGCGGTTTCCCTCTCCCTTTTCAGAGAAGTCTTTAGGGTGCGGGCTTTTTCCAGTTTCGATTTGTCCTTGGCGACTGTTTGAAGTTTTTTCCCGGGCCTTTAGACCCTTTTTCTAGTTCTTTAGTTAAACTCCGAACTCTTCCCCTTCGGGACGCCGTGAGTGAAATGGGCCATAAGGGGGCCCCGACCGGCCCTCCCCTTTCCCTCTTTGAATCCTTTTTTTACTTTTCTTCGATTTTCCTTCTCCCCTTTTTCCTTACGTACAACTCCCTTCTTCCTCCAACCTTTTTAACCCTCTTAAGCACAGATTTTCAGAATCCTCTTGCTTTTTTATTTTTACTTCTTTTTTGAGTCGCTGTTTTCTCAAGTTTTTTTTTTCTCCCCATACCGCCCCCCTTAGGTTTATCCCGTTCCTTTCCCCTGGGTACCCCCTTTCAAGGGTTTCTCACTTTATTCCCGAGTCGGGCATCGTGTCAAACTCTCTCCGACTCCCCTCCGCGCCTTTTTCCTTCACAGGATCCGACGATGCTGTTGTTTTGTTTTCTTTGCTCCTGACTCCCCCCCGTCCTATCTTCGATTGTCTTCCCTGATCGATTTCTTTCCTCTTTTCCTTGGTCGGCGGGATTTATAGATTCGTTTTTGAGCCCCCCCCCCTTTCGATTTTTGATCAGACGTGTGGAAGTACGAGTCCCTCTTTGGACGCCCGACGTTTCCCCAAGACGCCGATCCTCGGTACGAATGCGACGTTCTCCTTTAGTCTTTAGTCTTACTTAACACACCCCATTTTTTTTTTCGCCGTTCTGTTGCTCTTCTCCCCTCTTTCCCCTTAAGGACCCGCTGAGTCGTGCGACCTTAATCAAGCCCGCGGCTTTGCTTCTCTTTTGTACTTTTCCCTTTTCTCCCCCGCCTCATGTGTGGCCGCTTTTTTTTTCTACGGTAAGGTCCATCTCCTTTGTTGTTGTTGAGATCTGGAGACTCTGCGACACCTTTTTTTCGGCCCCCCCTCGTCCAAGGACTGTCGTACCTCTGTCTTTTAACTGAATTTCCTTTTGAGCTTACAGACTTAGCCTGTCTAAGATGTTTTCAGGCGAGCTTTCCCTCTGAGCCACACCCATTGATTGTTTTGCTATTGCTCTTTTCCCATGTCAGACCCTTCCTATAGTAGTTTTCCTTTTTGTCGGGTGCCCTTTATTTTTTCCTTTACTATCGTTCGTGTCCCGATGCCCACCTTGAGCTTTTTTTTGACTACGCGGATCTCGATTTCCTAGATCCCCCCCTCTGGGGGAAGACCGTTTTCCCAGATGTATCTCTCGCCCCTTTTTCAATCTCTCTCCCCTGCTCCATTTTTCTTCCCCCCAACCCCTACTCTCACTCTTAGGGACTTTCCCTGACTTTGAGAGGCGGAGTCCCCCAAAAATTCTTTCTTCGATTCGAAAAGGTATGCCTTTCCTCTATGCAAACTGTCCCGGATCTTCGTACCATCTTTTTCCGTTTTTCCATCTTCCATGTCTAACTTGAGTCCTTTCTCCGGTCAAGCGTATATTCAGAGTTGACTGCCTCCCCACCCCACAAACTTCACTAGTTCCCGCTTGACTTAGCGAATCGGTTCCTCGGATTTGTCCCAAGTCCCTTGACTTCTTTAGAACCTTCACTATTCCTTCTACCTTCCAGCCCTTTTCATCTCCATGACTTTTTCAAGGTTGATTTATCCCTGTCTCTTCAACTTTTCTCTCATTTCACGGCGTCACGTCTTTTTCGTTCCAGATCCCCTCTTTTTTCCCGTAGAAAGCACTGTACTCGAACGTTTTACCCCCAGCCTAAGCTCCTCAGACGAAAAAATTCCCTCTTTCTTTTCTCTTCCGGCTTCACCCCAGAGGCGTCCGATCCCCCCCTGATTTTCTTCTGTAGACAGGTAATCTTTTCTTCTCGCCTTCGGTCGCCGGTTTCGATACAGGTCTTTACTGCGCTCTCCCCCACACCATGCATTCCTCCCTCAAGACGGAATCTTTTTTCGAAGATTCTACCCAAATGTCCCACCTCCCCGGTCCCGGCTCTCCCTATGTACCAGCCCTCCTTAGTCCTTCCGAGGAATTATTTCCTGCACTCTTTGATGGCTGTATAGTTCCGTCGGCATAGTTTTTCCCTCTTCATTCTGGTTTCACTGTCCGGCTGCGAGCCTGTTTTTCCTAGAGACCCCCCCCCACCCACTTTTTTCTAGCTCCCTGACGAGTCTCTCTTCTCTCTCAAAAACTTTTTTAGTTCGTCTTTCAGCCGTTTCGCCTTACAACCTTCCACTTTTCCCCTTCAACAGATCTGTTCCATCGCGTGGAACCTCGATGATTTTCCTCTTTTCTTAAATCCCTCTCATTTCCGGTCCTAATTTTCAAAACTCGTCTTTTGCTCCCTTCTTTTTTGTGATTTCCGAGCCTCTCTCCATTGCCAGTAAGATACTGCCAGCTCTCCCTAGGCGCCTACCCCTTCCTGCCCATACCACCGGACCGCAGCGTTTCCCCCGAGGTTCCCCCCTTTTTGCAATAGCGCTATCCGATTTTTCTTCTTCCCATACATGTACGCGTTTCTTCGCCCTCCGGCGGCCCTTGATCAGCCCTCCTTGATTCTCCTATTTTAGTAGTGCCCGTTGAATTTCTTCCCTTCTCTCCTTCCGTATGAAACTTTCGTGTACCCCCGATTCTTTTTTTTTAAGTCAGTAGGACTTTTATTAAATCTTTTTCTGCGAGTTGTCTTAGCTTGCTTTCAATCTTTCACTTGATCTTTTTTCTTTTTCCTTGTAAGGACCTGCTCCTGTTCCCTTCCTGTGGAAGAGGTGGTCCTTTACCCCCCTTCCTTCGACCCTTCTTCCTTTGAAAACCTGTCTTGTTGGCGGTTTGCCCTTCTTAGCGTAGAATTGACTTCCTTATTCAATCTGTGCTTTCCCAGCCGTCACTTTCAAGAAACAGTTTATCCAGCTTTCCTAGTTCTCAGCGGTCCCTTTTTGAGCGCTTGTTCCGTCCTTCATCCTCTTCTACCACCTGCGTTGATATTTCCTTCTAATCTAGCCCATGGAACTTTTTTATCTTCCAAGATCTTTCCCATCCTTAGATAATCTCTCTAGCGGCTCTTTGTTTTTTCAAAACTCTCCTGAAGTCCTTTGTCGTTCTTCCGCCTTTTGATTTTTTCTTTTTTGAACTTCCTTCAAGAATATTCTAATTTCTGTTTCCCTATGTAAAAATTAGTAACTCTTCACTTTATCCTTTTGATACAAGTCTCCTGTCAGACAAGAGATTTATCCCCAAGGTAGGGATTCGTCTTAACCTGGACACGGGTTTTGGACTTTCCCCCCAGGTCCCCTAGTCTTCTTCCTTTTATTTGACTCACTCCAACTCTTTTTTAGACGACCTTTTTTCGATTCCCCCGTTTTTTTGGCCTGTACCCGTAGGATTGATTTACCTTTGCACCCCTAGTTTTTGACTTTTTTCCCTTTTTTCTCGGACGTTCGTTTTTCTCTCAGTCTTCTGTTAATTGGTTTTTTCTCTAGTCGAACGACTCCCAGACCTCCCTAGATTTTTGAAAGACGGACCCAAGACCCCCCGTCCCTTTCCTCATAAACCGATGTTTCTTAGTAAATTTACTTTCCTATTTTTTTTTTTGTCTTCTTTTTTTGTTCGGTCCTCGTTCCATTCTCCCCCTCTTAGACTCGATCCTTCAGACTGCCCCCGGCCTCCTCCTAACCCCCCTTTTTCCCCGACGTGCGTCGTCTTTTTTCTTTTGTGCCCCCCCCCATATCAGCAACTCTTCAGCCAGCAATCCCTTTCGACTCAAATTTTCGACCCCTCTTCCGATTCAACTTGGATCCTCTGTCCCTTGTGTTTTTTTACCCTTTTAACTCGTTAGCCAAACCTAGATTTTTCCGTCCTTTTTGGGGTTTGGCCCAAACTCCGGCGCCATTTCAGCTTTTTTTCCTCCGATTGACCTTTTCTTCAGCTCGTTCCTGCAACCTTCCATATACCTGCTTTCCTAACCGCCGATCCCAACTCGTTTTCATCTCCTTCTGGTTCGAGCTCCTTCCTGAGAACCTGTTCGGTTTCTTCTATTTCCCGTGAGCGCCTTTTTATTTACTCGGCCTTAGTTCTTTTTCCTAGGGACTCCCTACTCTAAAGCTCCCCCGTCCTGATCTCCCCTTTGAAGTACTAGCTTCCAGCCTTCCGCCTCTAGATTCTAGTGTTTGATCCTTTCAGCACACCCTTCCCAGAGGGCTCCCCGACCCCCCCACACGTCCCTTCCGAAGGAAGAATTCGGAGTTTGTCGACGACGCCTTCTCAAGTTTTTTTTTGCTTTCTTTTCCCTTCAAGGGACCACCCCTCAAGGTCTTTCGCTCGATTTTTCAACCCAATTGATAGACTGATCCCCGAGAAGCGTCTCCAGCTCTCTACTCCCTCGAAGATAGTCGTGTGGCCTCCGGTCTCCCCCTTCAACCAGGTTGCATGAATTCTAGGTGATTCCACCAATTCTTCTTTATTTATATGGCCTCTCCTCTTTCTGTGATTCTCTTCCCCCCCCCCTTCCTGGATGTGAGACTTTTTTTTACGTCGCCCCCATTTTCTTTTCCGAACCTTGATTTCCCTGCGGCCATCTTTTCTTCAGCTGCATACTCTTCCTTCCTCTTTTTTTTCGGCGGGCACTAGGCTTTTCTGATTTCTTTTTTCCTGCTATTGGTAATTCGTTTTCACCCCCCCTTCTCACTTTAGCAGTATTCGTACCCTTCCCTCTTTTTACTTCTCTTCTGCTTTCCGCACTTATGCGTCCCCCTTTCCCGCCGTTCTTCTGACCGGGAAGCTCGTCACCACTTCTAACCTCCGTGAGCCCCTCTCGGTTTCTTTTTTACGGCGCTGGCGTTGGCGCTTGTTCCTGGCTTTGTATAGTATTTGCTTCTTTTTGACCTCCCAACTTCACCGCACAGAGTTTGATTCCGCCTTCCCTTCCAGGTTTAGTTGCAATTTTCACTCAACCGCATGAGTTCGCTCCTTTTTTAACAATGAGGCAGTTTTGATCCCCTTGGGTTGATCTCCGTTCCTTTCCCTCCGGTCGATTGGGCAATCGCTTCGCCACTTTTGCGCTTCTTCCACCTGCAATTCGCAACCCCCCCTTTCAATGGGGACTTCTGGAGTTTTTTTCCTCCCGTCCACAAAAGTCTTTTTTCTATAGTTTTCTCCTAGCTAGCTTTTAATTCGAACAAAAAACTTTGAGAACGAATTCTGTTTTCTTCAATTTTTCTTTGCAAATTTTTGTATGGTTTTGATTCCTTCCGTTCCGTATTCGACGGGTATCTGCTTCTCTGAGCGGTTTTTCGTTTTCCGACGTACGCAATTACCCTTTCTCCACTGGTTATTCTGTTCGTTTTCTCCTGTCTCCCCTTTGGCCTCTTTTGGCGAGATCCTTCACGTCCTTTTTTTTCCCCTTCCATCATTTTCCCCCGATACGATTCTCCTCCAAATAGGTTGTCCGATCGGGAGTTTTTTTTTTTCCGTTCTTATTTTCCGTTCCTGATATTCAGGTTTCGCGGCGCGCCTTTTGGACGAAAGTCCACTATTTTCCGGTCCTTTTTTTTCATCCCTTCGTTTCCCGAGAAAAAGGAACCTCCCGGAGGCCTTTTCCACCATCTTCTGCTGCCACTTTTAAAACCTATGTGCCTGTCACCCCCACGGTCCGTCGTCTTTGTCATCCCTCTCTTTTCCCCGCCCCCCCGGCTCCACCCCCAAGTTGCACCCCGGTCCTTGGTCCCTCCCCTCTTCCCTCTGAGTTTTTCTCCCTCCTTGAAGACCCCTTGATTTTTTCGGATTTATCTTTTCCTTTCAGCTTTCCGATTTTGTGCGTTTTCCTCTTTTCTGGCTTCCCCTAATCAGGGCTGGATTTTATCTTCCTTGCGTTATTCTTCCAAATGTTCCTAGAGGAGAAATTACGTCCATGGAGTACTGCGCCAACAGCTTAGCTTCTGCCTCTCCCAGATGACCCCTCTTGGGCTAGGATCTTTACCTGGAAGTCGCTTACATCGGCTCCGTCACTTTTCTCTCCTTCGTTATGGCTAGCCCTCCCGCACCCGCTTCCCACCCTGGGTTTTATATCCCCCCGTTACCCCCGCATCTCCTATCGGTACTTCTTTTCCCCCGTTCTTCGACTCTTCCTCCATTTTTACACCCCGCCCCCAACCTTCATGCCTGATCTTAAACATCTTGGTTCCTTCCCAGTTTTGGTCCAGGTTTTTTTCCTCGCCTCCTACTTCTACCCCTTTCTCCTTCTATGTGTCTACGCCCTCCCCTCACCCCTTTTTCTCCTCCTCCCCCACACTCACGTCCCCCCACCCTCTTGCGCCTACATCCCACTCGATCATCTCCCCCACTTCTCTAACCCAATCCGCCTCTCCTCCTCCTATGCACCTCCTCACCTGCCTACATACACTCCTTTTGCTGTATCGCGCGTTTTGAATTCGTTTTGGTACACCCCGTGTTGCCCCCCTGCCTTTCATACTGAAAATTCAACTAAGAATTCTGCTCTCTTTGATATACGCAAGACTTGGTTATTCTGTTCTTCTGTTACCCCTTCCCTCTCCAAGTGACGATTCCTTCTTGAAGATGATGACAGCTTTGTTTTCCTAATTGTGGCGTGCGTCCACTCATCAATTTCTTACGTTCGACTTTCTTTCTTACGTTTTGGCGTCTTTAGACCTTCCTGTCTCTCACAAACCGACAACCACCTTTGGACTCCCCTTGCATGCGTGACAACGTCCATGCCCGGCTTTTTGCCGGTCCTCTTCTTTTTCGAGCCGCTATTGACGCCATTTTTTTGGGCAGAGCTTTGATCTCCCCCTTCCCCCCCCGTTCCGCCCTCACGATCCCCCGAGACCGCGCTGATACTAATCCCTGCATCTCCGCTTTTTTTCGAAGTCTCCCCGTTCCTTCACCAGAAGACGTTTTTTAGTTCTCATCACCTCATTTGACTTTTTGATATTAGGCTTTCTACCAGCGATTTCCCTCCGACCTCACCCCATTTTTGTTGTCCTCCCCTATTTTTCTTTGTCTTTCGCCATGGCAACACCCATATAAAAGCAGCATCACCTCTTTCTTCCTTCGATTTTTCTAGCTCTCGACCCAATGTCTCTGCTACCAGCTTCCTTCTTGCACCCCCTCCTTTTTTTGCCCAGAAGACCTTTTTTCTTTTGGATGCAAATCGAGTCAGTACCAATTACAGGATACTTTTCTCCCCCTACAGTCTCCATCTCTTGTGCAGGTTCTCCGCTCTTTCCCCAATGATAGGTTGGTCTTGTGATTTCTAATCTGAGAATTCGATCGCCTTTCCCTGGCAAAGTCTTTGTTTTCACTTTCTTCTTCTGACTCTCGTTCTGCTGTCACCACCGTCTTAAGTGGAGAGCTCTCGAATCCGATTCCTTCTTCCCAACCGTCCAAGTTCCTCCGCATCCACTAAGTTCCTTCCACTGTCAGCGCTTACTCTTTTTCTTTCTGCTGTTTCATTCTTTTTTCCCCCCGATGGACAGGTTTCTGGACATGTGGTTGGATTCCTTCTGCATTTTTCTGTAAATCAGTTCGTTTCTTGGTGGTGGCGCTTTAGGCCCATCTGCTTTTGGAGAGCATTGCTCTTACCCGTCTCCCTTCACCGGTATGGCTCCCTTGGGTTTTAAAGGCTACTGCGGTCGTGATTTTTGTTTTTTAACTTTTCCCCCCAGCTTCCTTTTTTTTTTCCTGGGCCCCTTTACGTCCTTAATTTTTTTTTCCTTGGCTCGGCGGGCGCTTTGCAGAACGTTCGCTTCTGTCGACGGGACCAGTTTTGCGGTTCTCTTTTCTTCCTTTTCCCCTCCCTCGCAAGTTTCTTTTTTTCTTTTGGCCCTTGGACCTCCCAATTTGGTGACCGAGCCTTAATTTCCCGTCTAAAGTTTCTTTGTTGGCGTGACTCTACCCTTCCTTGCATTCGGCCGATCGTTTTCCCTGGTTGCCCAATTTTTTTTTTTTCAAGCTTTCAACCTTTCCTCACCCGATGCTTTTACTAAGAATCCCTCAGATTCTAGTTTCTCCATAGTGAGGTTTATTCTGTCTTTCATCTCTCCTCTTTCTTCACCCTCATTCCCCTGTTTAGATTCCAGCTGGGCCCACTCTGGGTTTAAAAGGGAAGTCTGTCAGGGTTCTCCTCTTCCTTCAAGTCCGTCGTGCACCCGATCCAACCGTGGTTCCTTTACTCGCCTCCTCCCCCCTGAGCTGACTCTCCCTTTTCCAGGGATCCTCTTGTTTTGCGAGTAGTTTTGTGACTACTCCATGGACGAGCCAATAGACCCTCTTTTCCAGTCCCCCTTTTTTTTCCGATCTTTCTTCCTTTTTTGTTTCCTGAAGTAGATCGGTCCTTTTTTTTTTGAGATCATAAAATCTTTAGAATACACGAGACGCCCCTGAATTACGACTTCTTGATTGAGGTCACCGGAGCGATCGAAGCCGTGACGATCAGTTCTCGACTCCGATCCCCTCGACTCTCCTTTGCTCCTTATTAGTCGCTCCTCCCTTCTTGACTCTTGGCCCAACAATAAATAGTTTTCGCGGAACGTGCGAATCCCTGTTGAAAACCCTCAAATCCCGCCGCCTTTCCTTTGTATGCTTCTACCCTAAGCTCCTTTTTTTTCCCTCGGGTACGTGACATATGACCCCACCCCGAGTTTTTTGAACGGAGACTTTCCTTCCGAGGATTCTAAGGTCAAGACTCCTCAGACGTTGTTTTTCTGTCTGACGTCCCTCTCTCCTTCTCGGGACCGTGCGGCACGAGTATACCTTAATGTTCCCCTCCCCTCTCTTTGGGATTGAACCTCTCTTCATTTTTTTTTTTTTTTTTGTGACTTGAGATTGTCGTTTGCGCGCTTTTCACGGTCCGCGGAGAACACCACCGGTTCCCCCCAATAGATGTGGCCTCTTCCTGAACGCCATGTAGCACGTCTTTTCTAGTTACGGCTTCTGTTTTCTCTAGTCATTCTTTCTTCGATCTTTTTTGTTAGTCTTCCTCTTCTGATGCGCGGGCCTACTCTCTCTTGATGATCGCTCCTCTTCCCCTTCTGTGTTAATCCGAGCCTAGTCGCCCTATCTCTTTTTTGAATCGTCAATTCTCTCTGTCAATTTTCGGTAACGAACGACCCAAAATTCGCCAACAGTCCTTCTCACTGCGTTATGCTTTCCGGTCAGGCTTAGCTTCTATCCCCCCCCCCAGAGAGCTTCTTGTGCTCTGCTTTCTGTACACGCGGATTTTTCCCTGCCCCTCAACTGTCCCTTCCATCGTTTTCCCCATCCGTTTGTGACGGAGACCCCTCAAAAAATGGGCGTTTCTTTGTTACAGTCTGGATATGAACCCTGTTCTACATGACCCACCCAATCTCGGGAATCGGTTTTTTCTTGACGGTTCTCCTCAGGATTTTTTCTAACGCCTCCTTCCCCTCCAATACTTTCCCTCTGACTTAATTTCTTCGACTTTTCAGGCCGATCCCATTGAAGCTTTCGCCGTTTTTTCCTTCTGGCCTCGGGCCCCCCTGGTAAACTTTCTTTAAGAGTTACGGAGGTTTCAACCCACGTGCTCACTCCCCCCCCTGTTTCCTTTCGTCCTCGCGAACAGTCCTGCCTTTCCTCCTTCTCTCCAGGCAGCCGCACCATGGCCCTGTAAAGGTAGTCCAAGGCCTTTTCCCCGTGCCCTAGGCCTATTCCCCGCATTAGACCGTTATATGAGTCCCCTTTCAAATGGAGGCGTATCTACTTTCCTAGCTCTAGCGCTGCGCCCCCCAAACCCCATTTCGTCTCTCTCCAGGACTTTCACGACCAATTTATACGAGTTCTTTTCCTCACCCCACCCCCAACATGGTCCCCGCTTTTCATGGACGATTCTCGACTTCGTCCGGTCATAGATGCGTCCCGAATTCGTGGCTTAACCAAGGATTCCTTTTAGGCGGTTGTTCTTATTCTCGTTTCATCTCTCGACGGAAGTTTTTTTGTCCCCCCCTTACGTCAGAGGCCTTTTGTGAACTCCAGCTCCCAGGTCCTTCGATGAGCGTATCCTCGCCGAAACCCCTTCCAGTTGATTTCTCTCTCCGTCTTTGCGTCTTCTCCCTAACCGAGCACCCCCTCCCCTCGTGAAACAGCTATTCAATCTAGTTTTAGGTCGTAACTCCCGCAATATGACTTCTTTCATGGTACGGCCCTTTCATCGCCAAGTCTCGGGTAGGTCTTTTCCACTCGATTTTTGGTTGAACCTTCAATTAAGCCTTTCCCCTTTCTCTAAAATTGTTGTCCCTTTGATCTTCCTTACTACTCCCCCGTCATTTCGCAGCGAGGTGGCTGCTGCAAAATGGGTTGCCCTACTTCTCCACATTTTTTTCAGGTCACTTTCTTTTTCCCTAGAGAGTGCCTATCCCTAATCTCTCGATATTTTGATCTATTTCCCTTTTCTTTCTGGTGACACGACGATCCCGGCCTTAGGCAACGAAGAACCTCTACTCTTAAGATTAGTTTCTCATCTTTTGCTTTGTTGAGTGATTCCCTTTGTCTTCTTTTTTGTTGAGTTAAATTACTTCCTAAGGGTCCCATGAGTCATCTCGTGCCACTCCCCCTTCGAACCTGCTCCTGGACCCCCTCCGAGGCTTACTACCTTGTGCCAATTGCCGCACCCTGGATCTAACATTCCTGGGACCCCCTTTTCTGGGGGGATTTCTTTTTTCACTCTCTCTCTCCCCAGCGCTATCGCGACCCCGAACTTTAGAATTTTGGAAGACCTGTTCTCGGCATCATTTCAGATATTATCTTTATTCCTCGTATTCGGTCAGGCTTCCCGCCTCTCCCTTCCCCCCCGAATGAAACTCCCCCTTTTACCGATTTTTCTCAGCGCGATCTTTTTTTCCCCGTCGCACTGGAACGCCGTAGACCCGCTTCCATGAGCAAGCGATCCCCCCCCTCTTTTCTCTTTAGGATCACGTCTTTCTTTTTTCTTTGGATGCACCCCCCCTCAGGCAGTAGTCGTTTCCGTTTTTTGTTTTTTATGCTCTGCCATGATTTGATGCCTCTTTTTGCCTCTATCTAATAGCAAGCATATCACTCCTATTAGTACCTTTCCATAAAAGAAGATCCACCCCCGTAAAGAGGAAATGTCTTTTGGTCATCGTGCGCGTCATCGCCTCGAGCTTTTAGCCCCCCCAGTCGATTTCATTCGATCTATCGTCCCTGCCATCTGCGGTTCTGGTCGTGGCGTTTAGTATTTGAGAACTCTCCCTATATTGTCCTACGTCTAGGAAATGATGGGGCCTTCCTAGAGTGGATTATCTTCCCTTGCCTTCAGCCCGATGTTGTAACCCTCCGTTTTTCAATCCGTTCTCGACGCCGTCGTTTTAAGAGCAGTCCTCGATCAATTGAGTTGCCCGCCTCTATTCTGAGCCGCCGACCCCCCCGTTTAAAATCTCTCCGGTGCACGAACGACCACTTTCGACTACCACTTCTTTTGATTTTCTGGCAGTCTCATATCATCTTTCTGGTGATTTTTTCCTTTTTTTCCGTTTCTTCTGGTCATCTCGCCACTCAGGAGCAAAGCGATCATTGAAGCGACCCCGGCTCCAGATACCGTTTTACACGATCGCTTTTTCTAGGCGTCGTTTCAGAACACAAATAGACAGCTTCCTACGCCCAGCAACTTCTTCCGTCAATGCTTTCTTGAAACCCCTCTCTAGAAACAAGACCGTGATTCTCCCCTCTGACGCCTGAGCTCCACTCTTTTTTTTGTAGTCGCAACGCTTCCCCTAAAAACGCGCTTTCATAACACTAGATTTTTTTGCGTCGTTTGGGTGTTCAACTTAGACAAAATCCTCTGCCATTCCTCAGCGTTTTTACCCCTAGAGACAGGGATGCTTCTTTTGACGCTGCTTGCCCACCCTCTGCCCCGCTGGACTAACGTATACCCCAAGTGTGTATTTGTCTCCCCCCCCCGACGGCCTTCAGGTTTTATATTCGCCAAGCGGTTTTCTCCTGAACTCATCTTGTACTGCTTTTCCCCCCATGCTGCATCGTATCCCGGTGCCGGATTTTGCGACATTTCGGCCCTCTGTTTGGAATTCGGACTCGTGTTCATTTTAGCACGCTTTGGGCGCTGATTCCCGTTACCTCCTCTTGAACCCCATCCGCAGGCCTCGCCCTTAAGTTTGTGCGTCTCCTCAGTTCAGGCCCCTTGCGCCCGCTTCCGTTCTCATTTCCAAATCCATGTCCCTCATAATGGCTGGCCTTAACGATGCCTTTCCGATTATAGTACGTTAGCTTTTTATGGTGCGATTTCCCGGTCTACTGGCAAGATCAGCGTTTCGCGATGGTTCCCTTCCCCAAAATCTTGCCTCTCTCCCGGCCAGCGACGCTTGACGAGAGCTTGATTTATGGCCTTGAGGCCCATGTCTCAATAGGGTCCCTCACGGGAAAGTTTTTCCTCATGACGTTGCGATCCACCCCCGGGCCAACCCTCGTGAGGTCCTTTTCATAATCCTTTTGTTTTCCTATCTTCATCTCCGAGGCTTGTCTTCCCGATTCGTCTCATGCTCACTCCCTTGTCAGCTGGACCTTTTAATCTGGGCTCGCTTTCCCCCTTTAATAATCGCTCGGATTTTTTTAAGTCTCAGTAGTGCCCTTCTCGGCCTTTTATGCCACATCTCTTCGGGATCGTGTTGCTTTTTTTTTCCTAACCTTGCCATACCCGCGCCTCGTTTCACCTTTTCCGTCAGCGACGGCAGCCCTTCCCATTCTGGCGGTCGTCCAGGAGCAAGGTTCCCTCGCCCCCCGCCCCCTTTTCTGCCATCCTCGTCCTCCCAGATCGGTGATTGCGGGTCGTAAGAGACGGCGCCTGGAGCTCGGCCCCCAGCTGTATTTTTTTCGACAGCGTGCAAGCTGAAAAGGACACGCCTTCCCGCACCTTCTGCCTTCGAGATTCGCCTCCTTTTTTGATAAGGGCATGGATACTCCCAGTCCCTCTCCCCCCCCAAGAAGTTCGCTCCCGTTAAATAACCCCTTACGTCGCTCTTGATACCACGGCTTGTGTGAGTTCGATGGTTCGAGGTGGGGCACTTCGTGCCCTCCTCGCGCGATCACCCTGTCCATTTTTCTTGGTAAAAACCTTTCTATGACATTTGCTGCCGCTGTTTTTCGACTTTTTCCCCCCCCCCCGGGCGCCTTACTCATCTCTTTTTGCGGTCGTCCGCGTTGCGTCCGGCTTTGCGGACGAACAAAACGACGCACGACTCATGGCCTCTCCCCCAAGAAATCGGTTGTGATCCTCTTGGTTCCCCGTTTCGTAGCATTTGAGCGCTCCCCTCTGAATTGCTGGGCGAATTCGAGCTCTTTGATATGTTTCAATCAGCCAACTCGATGTGCAGACAACGGTTTTTCTCTTTGTCTTTGCTTCGGGTTTTTTTTGGAGACGCTGTCTCTGGTGCGAGGATTAAATCGCGAACTTGAAACCACGAAAATCCTTTTCCCAAGGATACGATGAGCCTTCAATAACGCAAGCCCCCATTTTTCTATATGGTGCGTTGTCTGGCGAACTTTTTCTTTTCGTGGCGATCGGCCTCCCCTCTGCGAATTGAGCTCGGTTTCGCGGCGCTCGGCATCTCTGTCGCGAACCTCACGCCCAAATGACTCCGGCCGCCCGATTCCTTCCTCTGTCGCTAGAAACGGCCTAAGTTTCAAAACGGATTCCCCCTTTGACACCCCTCGGTTTCTTCTCATCGGGCGATCACTCCTCGGCCGGACCCCCCCAACTCAGGTCCGATCCCCGTAAAGATATTTCACCTTTTTCTTCTCCCTGCGCTTTCAAAAAGTGTCCTCCCCCCTCCAACCGAGCCCGTCTGCGTGCAGTGTCCGCAGCCTTTGATCGATAGATTCCCAATCCGCGACGATCTCGCGCGTTCTTTTAGAGGATCTACTATCATGCCCGGTTCCCCTGGCCGATGAACATCTTTTTTACAGAGGTTCCCCGGTGACATCTGGATGGCGGTATCATATCTTTCCTTCCCCGTCCTCAAAATTCCCCTGCCAGGAGAAATTACCCCGACGACGGCTGGAGCGTTTCGCCCGCCAAAGAGCGGAGAGCGGAGCGTACTCCCGGCGATTTTATCGATGCCGAGTCGTCTTTTCCGTGTTTATCATGTTTCCCGTTGTAATTATCTCTTCGCGCGGAATCCCCCGTCAAGAATGTTTCTTCGTTTTTTTCTTCGAAGTGCCTCTCGCTCGCGGCTTGGGCCGTACCTCTTCCGTAAACAGGCTGTTGCCCTCTCTTGCCGCTTATTTGCGCTAGGGTCCCGTGTTGGTCCCACAAGCAGACCGATTTTCCCATCGTTTTTCCGCGCTTTCTCCCTCCTTGTCCCTCCGATGAGAGACTCGTGCTTCGCGCCCTTACAACGAAACGCCTGAAGCAGTGTTCGTCTCTTTTGGGACACCTTTTGCCGCGCTGTCCCATTCGGTGACAGGAGCAGGGTTCTTTGCACGAGAATCTCCTTACGCATTCCCGTCCTCTTCGAGAGGATTGCGACTCGCCCGCGAAACGATTGACTCTCCTCCACGCGTCCGTACCCGGTCTGGACCGCCGAATCGGCCGTTCTTCTTCTGTCGAGTAGCCGAGCAAGTCGGCTCCCCCCCCCCCTTCGTCTGAGGAAGCGATCATTCACTGTTCGGTTATCATTTTCCCCCCCTCTTCTCTCACCGAAAAACATCTTCTTTTTCTCGGGACCCCCCTGTTTTGTAGTGGCGACTTGGCCATTGGATTCCAACGCCGCACCTCCTCGCTGCGGAATCGTTTCTTCTAGAAGCGATAAGCGCTTTTTCTCATTCTCTTGTCCCGACTACTTTCCATTTTGTCCCCTGGAAGAACACGACCTTCCTTGATTGGCGCCCCCCCCCCGTTTTGCTCCAAATTGAGGAACCATACTTCTACGTTTGACGAACGACAACCAAACCCCGCTCCCCTTCGCGTGCCAGTGCGCCCTCCCCTCTTTCACGAAGGATTCTTTTTTTTTGGATTCTCGTGAGGGTTAAATCGCGACCTCGAGACCAAGGGAACGTTTTTTAGCCTTTCGAGGTCGTTTGGATCTCAAATTGTATATATGGATTAAAACATGCTACCCGGCCGGACGTGGGACTCCGCTCGATTACGCGAGCACCCTCAGAAGATGAACCCTCGACTGAATGCTGTCATTCCCGAACCCGAGAGCGCCTCCGGAACCGGACCAGTTTGGGAAGCGCCATTCATCCCCTACCGGTTTCGTGTTTCCTGTGAGTAGGATCACCTCTTCATTTGGTCGGCCCCTTCAAGTCCCGTTTAGTCGCGCTGCTGGTAGTTTTGCGCGAGGCATCGCTGAGGAGAGCATGGCCTGTGGAACGGCGAACAGACTCCCCTTCTTGGCGGACGCTATGATGCCCTGGCTTTCTGTTTTCCGACGCCTGAGTCAAGGCGATCGGACGCAGGCTTGTGCACCCTTGACCTTTACGCGGATTGGCCTCAATTCTGCTGCCTGGAGCGCCTAGAGTCTTTGTCGCAGGCCGTTCTGCTGTTTTTGGCGAGGGCTCGACGGTGCGGGATTTCCCCCCTCGTTGCCCCTGCACGAACGGGATATTGACGCCGGCCTGGTACATTTATTCTCAGAGGCCAGAGGCAATTTTCCAATCCCGGTGAATCTTCAATTTGTAGCCTTCAAGAGGACGATCGTCTTTAAATAACTGAAGTCGCCGTGATCGTTGCCCGTTGGACAATTGCAGGAGGCTGTCCCAGTTAGTTTCACAATACATGAGAGTCCACCCTGCTTCCCGCTAAGTCTTATCTTGTGCTTATTTTTTTTTTAGGAGTAGCTGGGTCCCCTCTTGACCGGTTTTCATATATCCCGACCTCATTTTTTCCTTCTCCGTCATCACCTTCCCCACGATGGTCGGACAGGGATGGGCCTGGGTGCGATTTCTCCTACTGTTTACAAATAGCTCTGTTTTGCAGAGCACCCCCGGCTCTTCCGCTCAAGAGCATACCGCGGACGCCGACGGATGAGTGCGCTGTCGGATGGAGGTGGCGGTGCTCCGAAATGGAGCGGCCGGCATCGCTTCCAGCGGAAAGATGGCGATTCGTCCGCTGGGAGTTTTTTTCGCGGATTCCACTTCTCCTGGGCAGCGAGCGCTCCTCCCCTAGAGATCGAGAGCGGAGACGAGCAGTCTCCGTGGATGAACCGAGCACTTTCGCCCGACTGACGATCCTTGTTCCCCCGACGCCGATCCGCGTCCCCCCGACCGAGCGGACGTGGAAGTCGGACTTTCTCGAAGATGCCTCAGCGCCACTCCCTGGCAAAAAGCAATTCAATTTTGTCGCGCCGGTGCGCTATGCTCCGCGTCCCGCCCCCCGACCCGTGATCTTAGCCTTTTGCGCATTCTTCAGCTCGATGTCAGTTTCCTTTCTTGCACGTCCCGCGGGTTCCGTCTTTCTGAAAGACGAATTCATCGTGTTCGGCGACGAAGTCTGGTCGTCCGGTAAATCCTCTACGTTGGTGTTTTAGAGATGCCTTGGACCGTAGAATCCTGGACCTCCGGTCGCCGGCGCACACGATGGGCTTCTTGAGAAAGACTGTCGTACCGCTCGTTTTCTTTTTCAGAGCGCGGCTTGACACGAGATTCCTTACCGGGCGGGGGGGGTGTGGGAGGGGGGGGGTTTTGGGGGGTTGGGTCCGATCTTCTACTCGTTTCATTCCCGGTCCGCGGCTCACCACCAATTGTTTTGCCAACGAGATTGTCTTTATCTCGCGACTAAGTCCTCTTGGAGAACGTCGCTCGTATCAAAACACCCAATAACAACGCGTCGCAAAACAACCCCCCCCAACCACAACCCCACACCCAACAAACCCCCAACCCACCCCCCACCCAACCCCCCCCACAATAAAACCCACCAACCCCTCTTTTGTTTACCCCCCCCCCCCACCCCCAACCCCCACACCCACACCCCCCCCCCAACCCCCCCCCACCCCCCCCCCCCCCCCCACCCCCCCCCCCCACCCCCCCTGGGCAGAGGATCTTTTTTTTGATTTAGTGGCGTCGAGCGGCGCCCCTTCCTAGTACCGTTCCATCCTTCGTATGCTGAGCTGGCTCCGCTCGTCTAGATTGATGGAGCGCTTGCCCAGATAGAGACGGGGATCGCGTCTCTGTTTTTCCGTCGCAAGCGTGCCTCTGTTCAATCCTCTATTCACGCGCAATTGTCGTTCCGCCCACCCATAC
>Ga0179593_1483702_pt1 | contig 36134 bp, 46 predicted proteins | sample CZODoug2_1_08_16_FD_185931 | JGI IMG/M metagenome (GOLD analysis project Ga0179593, IMG submission 185931) | Vadose zone soil fungal communities from Angelo Coast Range Reserve, California, USA - CZODoug2_1_08_16fungal (PacBio error correction) | ecosystem: Environmental > Terrestrial > Soil >... | reverse complement strand
TTCTCTTAAAGGACTGGTGCTCGCCGCCGACCTTTTTCCCTTTCATGGCGGTTGCAGAGTGATGGTAACTTTTCTTTGTCCCCCATGCTTAAAATGTTGTCCAGACAAAGCCGCCTACGAACCCCGAAAAATTCCCCCCAACCAGAATAGACTAACGACTTTTCCCATTGCAAGACTAACATGATCCGGCACAGACCCGACCACCTACAACGATTAAGACACAGTATGTGGCCATATCAACTCATTGCTCCAAAGTTTTAAAGTTGAGTAAAAATTTCCATACCTTATAAGACTCTTAGTAAATTCTCAGAAACGGTTTACGACAGGTTTTTCTCCTTCTTATTAGTGGCGGATGCCTTATATTATTACGCATACCCCCCTCATTCCCCCCCACTATCCCCTTCCCCATTTGCCCCCGAAGAGACCCGTGCCCCCATGCTCCCCCAAAACCCAAGATGTTTAACGGAACCGCAATACTGACCTGGAGGATTAAGAGACAAGACGCACCTAAAAATATTTCCCCTCACCCCCCCCCCGTTACATAACCCCTCCGACAACCCCCAGACTGTCTTTTGCAAAAGCCTAGTAGTCTGCCAATTTATTTAAATTCTTCCACCCCCCTGATTCAAAGGGCCTTCACGGTTGAGCAGCCCAACCCTATCCAGGCAAACAATATTAGACATACGTTCCGTAACTCAGTCCCGATTCCTCGTCCTCCCAAACTCACTTCCCCCCCATTCTAACTGTATCCAATCCGACCCCTCCAATCCATTGGACCACTTTTCCACCTTCATACGTACGCGCACTACACTCCCCCCGTCAGATCTCCCCGCATGTCCCCGCGCAACGCACCCCCCCCGTCCCCCCATTTTCTTATTCTTCACCTTCACTCCCCCCCCTTAAGCGCGCAAGTATCAGCTCCGAAGTCACAGCCCCCAACTCCACTGATGGTTGATTCCTGGCCTCTAGCCCCACCTTATCCCCTGATGATCTCTTCCACTGCGCACCGTTCCCCCCCCCTCCCTCAGCAAACTCCCCTCGGCTCCTGCCCCCCTGGATAATACAACAAAGTCCTGCCCCCTTGTGGCTCCCCTTGCCGCGTGCCCTGCAGTGAAATCTTACTTTCCTTTAACACGACCTATGACCACCTGCCACCCCCCATTCACCGAAGCCCTGACATCCACTGCTCAAATCCCACCCCCCTCCCCCCTCGAGAGCCCCGACTCCGCACCCCAATCCTTGCAAGTTTGGTAAAAAATTCGTACCGCTTTTAACTAGAAAACGGGTCACCCTGCTTCTGAAAACGGAAACATTCCCGAAAGAATGTCCCCCTTTTTCACCAACTACCAATCCACAGCGCCCCCCCCAAGCCCACCAGCCATACTGCATTTCATTGCCCACGAAACGAACAGCTCCTCCCTCGCGGTCGGACTGTCACACCCTCCCAATATACAAGATCATTCCCTATCCCTAAGCCCGCCACCGACGCGTAACCCTTCACTGTGGTTGCCCATTGCTTCCCTCCACGCACCCACATTCCATTAAGATGTAATCCCCCAACAGACCTTCTTGAATCCTATTGTATCATTCCCTCGCAAGGCCCCCGCTCGTGAGATTTGCCCTCAATCTTCCTTTCCAATTTTTTTTTTGCATGTTTAGACACCGTCCTTCATGTCCCTTTCAACAGCCGCTCCCATCTGAAAATTCCCATTGTTTTTATTGAATCACTTTTTTCTCTTTTTAGGATACTACCCCGGTAGAGCACAGGAGCCGTTTTCATGCCGGAGCTTGGACCCCAAACTCTACTAATTGCGGCCTGCCTTTCGTCGCACTCCGAGTTTCACAGTTGTGAAGATGGGGACTAGTTTGGCCCTGGCTGTTGTAGACTGTGACTCCCAGCATCTCTCTCCTGCGTTGTTTTTTTTTGATCGTCGGTTTTTTTTCCACGTCGAACCCCCCCTTCCAAATACTCTAACACGTGCCACAACATGGGCCTCGAGACCGGACGAAGTCGCCCGCCGCCTAAGCCAAGTCCTTTCCGTAATGACCCTGTAACCCTTCGCGCCCCTCTTTTGACGGTATCTCCATTGACCCTACTCACCCCAGTGGGCCTGTGTCGGCTGGGTCTGCCTTACAGGGGGAAGATGTCGTTAGATAACGGATTCACCCCTTTTTATAGCGAGCTGTAGCTTGGCCCAAGCCACTGTTGATTCTTCCTGGGCCGGGCTTCTCTTTTTTGTCCTTCCTTCTTGATGCGAGTCTCTCTTTACACAAGTCTCTTTTACGCGTCTTTTCGGTTAGGCTCTTTTTATAAGACTTGGATTCTCTTTGGAGTTGGGTACTGGTTGGTTGCCGTTTTTTCAGGCGAGTATTCGCTGTTAGAGTCTACCTTCTGCATGTTTTTTTTTTTTTTTCTGGATTTTTCTTGGTATGTTTTTTTATTGGCAGTCCTGGCTTTCTTTTTTAAAGTTCGTTTCGAGCCGTCGGTTTGGTGAACCGATTTGTATTTCCGCGGGTTACCCCTGGCTTGGGTTCTTCCGAGAGCTTTTCGGGGATGTTTGAGTCCCCAGGGGTGGTTATTATGGTTTGTCTTGGTATCCTTCTTAGAGTTTTCAATGCGAATTTCCGATTTAAAGATGCTTCTCTTTGTTTCCTCCACCGAAGGTCCATTGTTGCGTTTTTTTCCGTTATCCGATGCTTGTCTCGCTGGGGAGTTTACGGCGTTTTTTGTAATGTGTTCGTTGCGGTTGATGTAGACTTTATCTTGATTGGCTTGCTTTATCGGGAACCCACCAGTCGTCTCGAATGACGGAATCTGGATACTTTCCCTCCTGTGAAGGTTGCTTCGGGGTGGATCCTTTTTGAGTGATTTTTAATTTGCGATTGCGCCCGCCATTGTGGTATTCTTTCTCATTTTGTCCAGTGCTCCTATGTACTATACCCGGTTTACTCTGGCTCCTTTCTTATTTCTTTAGGACCAATTCGCGCTAGGGCCCTCTTTAGGGTTCGAGGCGGCCTCAATGGCAATTTTCTGACATTCTTGCCGTATATTTTCTGAGTCTTTTATCTTTCTGCAGCGTGTAAGAAGTCTGGCCACCGCTTGACAGAAATTGTCAGACTCCCTGCGTGTTTCTCTTGCGTTTTGCGATTTGGATGTTCCGCTGTGTTTATTGAGATTTTAGGTTGCGTCCTTGGAAAGGAGAATCTTCTTATTCCCATGTGGTTTTTCTGAATCTCTGACGGTTGGATTCTGTTCCAAATTCCAGGGATTTTCTCATTTAATGTCCTGCGTTATTTCCTTCTCATATAAGCTTTCCACGCTAGTCAAAGTGATGCTTACGAATATCTTCTCTGTGTTTCCCCTGTTGCGCTGTGACACTGATTGTCCCGCAAGTTTTTCGTTGATAGAGCCCATGGATCCGTTTTTCATCCCTTTGTAGGTTCTTTTGCCTGCTAGATAATCTTCTTTTCCCTTCCTCTAGAAGAAGATGTTATTCTCTTCTTGGAGAGCGTTTTTTTAAGATGGCGGGGTTTTCGGTGGTTCTTCCTTCTAGGCCACCCCTTTCGCCAAGCACACATGCAAGCTCCTAGTTGCAACAGACATGGATTTCAAGGGCCCGGCCCTAAGTCTGCGTCCCGGGTTCTATCTTTTTCAGCTAGCGGAAACTTCGACTTAAAGACTGACGCTCCCCTATTGGCCATTAGTGGTCATCCCGGGCCCCTTTCCCCCGTGGGGGATCGACACCGAAAGTTCCCGTGATTTTCCGTTTTCCTTTCCGCCTGGAAGATCCCGGCTAGACTGACCCTTCGAAATAACCACACTACAAGCTCAGCGACTCGCTCTTCCTCTTGATTCGGGACAGCGTTCCCCGTTCCATGATTTTAAAGACATGAAAGTCGTTATATGCTGTTCCCCTGTTTCTGCAGCAAGGACTTCACCCGTTACCTCACCTCACCTCCTTGACCTGATGGGACCAGCCCTGTCACCACAACTTTAGTGGAGTCTGTTCATCGCTCATAGGGTGCGATACGAACATGCATGGGCAGACATCGTGCTGCCATTTTAGCGACTGCCTCAATGTATGTTCAATTGCCCCCACCTCCCCTGCCGGTCTTCTATCCCCCCGTCTACCCCTCCTGATCCTTTGCTGCGTCGTACGACGATTAATCTACCCCTGCTCTGTTCCTGCCATGCAGGATCTAACACCAACACTCGTGTCGCTGTTAAAGGCTGCTCTCTGCGCTTTCCTTGAATAATGTTCCCCCATTCTTTTCTTTCGGCACCTTTTCATTGGACCTGTCGCGCCAATTTGGTGCTCCCGGTTTTCCAATTTTTTTCAAATCTGTTCATTCCCCTTTCATCTTTTACGGGTAGAGTGGAAGCCTCCTTCCCGAAAGTGCACTTTATTCCCCGATAATCCTTTTCCCCTCTCCCACGGCCTGGCAGCCCCCTTTTCGTAAGTCTTCCGGCTTTATCCGGGTCATGAAGGGACTTCATCCATTGGCGTTGTCCGGGACGTAGGAACGCAAACTGAAGCGGTACCCCTTTTTTTTCTCCAAGTCTCTGGGTGTAATGCAATTTCTTTACTCAGGACGTTTACCGCGGCGGCAGATTCCCCGATAAAATGTCTCGCTGCGCCAAGGACATCCGCAGAAAACAGGGAGTCCATACCCCTGATCGCGCGTCCCCAAGTGGAGAGCTTTTTTTTTGGCTTTCATCCCTTTTCAAGCCCCCCCCCTGGCTCAGATCGTTTCGACTCTTTGCTTTGGCCCTCAGACCCTGCCTGAGAAGGACTCTCGGCTGTGTGACGGTGATGTCCGTAAGGCGAGTTTCTCCTTTTCGTTACTTCTCCACCAATGGAATTTCTGCATTCGGCCAGGCCCCTTAGCTTGAGGATCGGAACCTGCCTCCGAAAAAGAAAAGGCTATCCTCCTATTTTTAACTCACTACATTTGTGTGTTTTCTCTCGATAGCCCCCTGGTATGTGTAAGCCTTTGTTTCGATCTCCCCCCTTCGTAAAGCCCGATTTTCTTTTCTGCAGATCTCTCTTCGCCTCACCTCGTAAGGACTATTCTCAAATGGCAGGCCGATGGCAATTTTAACTTCTCGCAAGCTTTTTCCCCAAGGATTCTCCCCCGTGTTACTGCTTTTCGTCCTGCTCTACCTTAGCGCCTATTAGTATCCCTCCTTTCTCTTTCTGTTGCTGTGAGCTGCTGGGCGCGCCATCGCGCCCATTTCTTGTGGCCCCTTTGCCTGCTCGTGCCATCGTCATTTCTCAAAAATCAAAACCTAGTAATAGAAACTCCCCTGAACTTCAGTTTTGGGTCAGAAGCTCCATATTTGGGTCTTCCCCTTTCCATCCTTGATGCACCTTCGATATAGACATTAAGGATGCCGGATTTTGGCTTGATCTGAAGTCTCTTTTTCCCTTTGCTTTCTCTTTCCACTACCCAACCCCACCTCTGTCTGATGGGCATGGAACAAGCTGATTTCACCTTATTCGGGACGTATTAGCAACCTAGTTCGTCCACTGACCTTTCTGACACCCCGCCGCCCTTTGAAAACAACTATTCACTGGAAGCGTTTTTGTGGAACGGCTGAATACCTGGTTTGGTTTCTATCTTCATCGGTAAAAACTCTTTCGCTTTTACAGTTTTTTCTCTAGGACGCGGCTGCTCTTTTTTTTTTTATGCGATTGAAATGAATAAACCCATGACGCATTGACCTACCCTCCGATACTTTGGGCAATTTGGCACCCGTTGCCATACATTTTTCGTCTCTTCCTTTCCCTTCCTTCACTATTAAGTTGATTCCTGCATTTGAGGAGTACGTGCCCCCTTCAGCGTCTAAAAGGACGTCTCTGAAGTTTGCTTTTACCATCAGGTGCCATGGTCTTTATTTGATGTGTGGTGTATTTCGGTCGGCTCTTTTTTTCTAACCCCTTTTTTTTGTCTTGCCAACACCAATGGTTTTCCCGTTTATCTTTTCTTCTCCGTCCTTGCCTGCGTTACTCCGGCATGAATTAAACACTCCCTCGCCTTGGCACTAGTTTTTCCTTTCTTTTTGTTCCCTTTTTCTGCTGACTTTTATCTCATATACCTTCTCCTTCCCATAGTGCCTTGCGTTCCGATCCTTCACATTCCCTTTGCCTGTTCATCCCTTTTTCCTTTTTTCACCTTGACCCACTCTCGTGCCGCTTTGCCCCTTCGTTTTAACGAACTGGTGGACTCCCCGTTCCTCAATGCCATGCTTCCCCCCCTCCCCCTTTCATCCTTGTGGTTGCCCCACGATTTCTCCCTTTTGTCAAAAATGTTTTTCTAGCATCCCACACCGCCTTCCAAACCCGAACCCATGCCCCCCCCCCTCTCATCTTTCCTCCCAGCGGATTTCGCTTCAAGCCGACTCACCCCCCCAAGGCCCGTTCAGCCCGCCAACCCCTTTTGAAGAACACTTAATTTCTGTTATCTCCCTTTCTTCCCCCCCCCCCTCAGTTTTTCCAAGTCTAGACATTTTCAAACACCGCAACTCTTCTTCGCAACCAGCAACTTTTTTCCTCCCGGATAGAGGTTGACGTAATCTTCCTGCAATAAACATCAGGCCATTTTTCTACCAACCCCCCCTTGTCCCTACAGTTGAACACTTTTAATTCCATGACCCCCTTCGACTTGCTAAGTAACTCAAACACGATGACTGAAGTGGACGACAAACTCACGAGTCTTCATTTTTCACGAAGCCTAAAAATGCTTCTTTACCCAGCGGCAAATACTACATTTGACCCAGCATTTTCCTTGGCCACTCCTTCTCGACTTTTCCCATATCTCTTAAAGGAAACCCATTTCGGAAAGCTGCCCCCCTCAAATACATATCCCGAGCACAACCCAACCTGATCATGTACACTTTGCACTTGAGATTCCTCCCTCCACATCAATTTCAAACCCAGCTCAAATTATCCCGACCCCCCGCAAATTATACGGAAAACGTTTCAAAACCTGTTTATCTAGGCGCGTCTTGAACACAAGATATCTCAAAAGGTCATGTCGCCTTTCCCATACCCAAATCAACAGCCTGCCCGCCGCTCCCCCATACCCCCTGCCCAGCGCGGCACGTATCCAAGATCGCAGTCAGCTACCACAATACGTCTTTTTTTGGACCGGACAGACGACCACCTTTGGATTCCGTTACCGATGAATCTCCCCACCCGAGCCCAACTTCATGCAATAAAGAAATTCTTCCCCTCTTCTACAATCGCTGTCCAAAACCTTCCCCTGCCCGCCCTATGTCTTGACCCCCGCCTAAGCAGTGAAATTCCCTTCTTATTTAAAAGACCATCTGACCCGAAATCCCCCCCCTCAAGAAGACCACAACCCTCCCTGAATAATTCCCCAATCCAGTCCCTCGACCTTCTTCGGAACCCCTCCACAAGGCACAATTTGGTTACAAAACACTTATTCCGTCAATCCAAGGTAACACTCCCGGCCTTTTCTGGAAAGCTAAACCCGTCGTCCCCACGCCCGGACCCATCCCCCCAACCAAGACCCCCCCCCAATACCCCTACCCAAGCGCCCACCCCCAACCATCAGAGGAAATTTGCCCAGAAACCGTCACCAGTCTTCACATCGCCCTTGAGATGTCAACCCCTCCCCCCCCCTATTCCCCTCAGACCCAGCATTCAACTCCCGTAGTTATAAAAGATTCCCCTTTTTCGCCAGCCGTAACACGACGCTCCCCCCCGTTGTCACCCTCCTCTGATATCCCGCATAAAAAATCAATACCCTATATTCCCCCAGCCCACTCGTTTTTTTCCCAAGTTTGACGGGTGCAGTAATCTTCCCCTATTAGAGATTCACTTTCCCGAGTTCAGGCTCCCTCTCAACTCCTTGGGATCCCCTTGGATCGACCTTTCCATATCCCGAAATCTTTTTTTTTTTACTGAGATACCCACGCGCGCCACATTCAAACTTTTGGCTTTTGACTCAATTTAGGTCCTGTCCCTCCCCCTTTAAGCGCACGAATCCTGTGTGGTGTAGTTTTGCCAAACTGACGGGTTCCCCGTCGACCTTTCCGTCCGGCCCCTATTTATACATTTTTTTTCCTCTTGTGTCCTCGGATTGGCGGCTGTGGTAGAATCACCAGCTCTCTCTCTTTCCTCATTTTTGGTCCTGAGATATTTCTGGTTCAACTGTTCAAACCTCCCCCACCAATAGTCCCCTCGGCCCAACAAATTTCACTCTACTTTTTTCCCGTCCTCATTTCCAGAAGAAATTAGCGAATTTGTCCACCATCTCCCGTAATTCCCACCACCCTTCTCACTTCGTGACCTTCCCCTTGAATTCAGCACGCCCATCTTCCGGGCCCCCTTGCCTTGTTTACACTTAACAATGTTCTTTACATTTTGAGTCGCTTTCAATGGAATGAATGAGGTTCAAAGACTAGCCGGTCAGTGGCCCCCCTTCTCTTCTAGCTCCCGGCTTTTGATTAAGCTGTTCCAAACCCGTCCCAATCTGTGGATTAGAATTCTCCTGTTTCGTTTCGCTTTTGATTGTAATTTCTTTTGAGGTGAGTCAGTTCTCTTTGCCATTCTCCCTCTTATTTCAGTTTTTTTAAGAGCTTCATTTACTAATCACTTTTTTTAGTTTGCTGTCTGGGGTACTTTGGGCGGGAATTATCATTCGAGTGATTTTGTCGTGTTTCTCTTTCCGTATTCAATGCTGTGTCTTCGGTTGTATTGTCTTTTTATTATTTGGCTTTCTTTTTCCCTTACTTTCGGGTTCTTCGCGTTAATAGTTCCTATTTTCTCCATGTTAAAAGATTTGTCTTTCTCTTCCTCCCTTTTTTTACCCCTGGCGGGCGTGTTGCCGCGATAGTTTTATCGAGGTTTTTCCCTTTTGTTCTTGAAGGGCTTTTTTGTTTTCTTTTGCTGTTTTGTATTTGACTTATTGCAGAGCTACTAATATGAAAGGTTTATTTTTTTTTCAGAAACCGACGGCTGTGGCCTTTTGCGCGCCATCTTTCATAAGAGTGGCCCTCTGCCGCTAGGGAGTTTTGCCTTTACTGAGTTGATTTCCTTTGCTCTTTTTACCGCATCTTTCGTATCGGTTCCTTTCTTATTCCTTCCACAGTCGACAACCAGTTCGTTGTCTGGTCTCTTCTGTTCCGATCTGGCCTCCGTTCGTTTGAGGGTGGGATTGCAGTTTCTTTCTTTGCTTCTTGACTTTGCTAAGCATCTTTTGAGTATGATTCTCTAAGGTTTCCCGTACTGCCCTCTTTCACGATCCCGGCCAGTTCCTTCTTATTATTCGTTGTTGCGAGGATTCTTTATCATGCCGCTCCTCATTTGTTGAAATTGGGATGTGGCATTCCTGGGTATTCTCCATCTTTCACTTACGGAACATTTATGAGCCGGTCCCTTTTTTCGTATGTTCTCTTATTGGCAGTTCCCCTTTGCTGTCTTCTTTGAAGAAGGCACATGGAAGACACGCGTGGGCCCCGACTTTGAGTTTGCTCTCGGGTATTTATTGAAGATTTTTTTGGAGTCCTCTTTCGTTTAGTCTTCTTGGCCCTTCCTTTAGTCTTCGTCATTCACATTCGTTTTAGTTATGAGATCTAACTTCTTGTAAATTTCGTGCCCCTGCAGGGAACTTTGATTTGGAGATGGCCTGATGTTCTGTTCTCTCCGCCTCCCTCCTTCGCCACTTCTGTGATTTCGTCCCCTCCTTAGACTTTTTAATTTTAACCTTTGGACGGATGAAGATTCTCTGACGGATTCTCCCATAGTTCCCTGGTTTTACCATCAAAGTTTTGGGTTGATTGTCCTTTTGATCTTCAGGTACTGCTTTACTGCTGTCCTGCGCCGCTGGTTGCGTGTTCTATATCTTTTTTCACTGATGGGAGGGTTCTTAGTGCTGCTTTTGATGAATAGGACAACTCCCTTTTTCCTCCAACTTCCAGCGCTTTAGGTCCCCCCATCCTTATTTCCACCCCGGTTTTCTGCCATTAAATGCGGCCTTTTATCTTCCCCGTTTCCTTAGGAGCGAAATCCTTCACGTAGCGCACTCTCTCTTGGTCCCCGAGAGTATTTCCCTTACGTCCATGAAATGTGGCTTTCATCGAAACCTGAAAGGCCCGCCTTTCGAGAATTTATCGTCCGCTTCCCTTTCCTCATGAACAACGTCCCTCCCACCCAACAATCCAACCTCGCCCATCGCTATGAGTCTGTGACGTCCCATTTTCAACCGAGTTTTAAACTCATCGCCCATTGACGGGCCGAACACAAGTAGGCACTCTTCCGTTTCCGGGTTCTTCAACTTTTTTCTCTTAGCAACCCTTCCCCCCATCCCTTAAGCCCGTCCCCCTCTGATGTTCCCCGACTTAACGACCTTCTTCTTTCCTTCCCCTTTCACCCTATGACAATACGTTTTGCCCTCTAATGCCTAATCAAATGAATTGTCATGATACGAGACGGACTGCCTTCCCTTTTCCCCGGCCACAATGCCCCTCCGACGTTGATTCACAAGTCCCCCCCGCATTTCTTTCACACGCTGCAAGTCCCCTCTGCCTCGTCCGAGTACCTTCTACCCTCAAGCGCCGGTTAAGCGAAAAGAGGTGGCTCTTCAGCTACACAAAATGGCCCCCCTTCCCCTCCGTCCCCGCGTCCTCCCCTCCCATGAATTCTGTTTTTGCCATGTTTTCGGTGACCTTAGTCATTGGATTTCTCAATCTGGCGTCCCTCACTTACAATCTTGTGCATTCCAGAAGATGTTTCTTTTATACAAGTACGATACGAACCTTCCTCTAGCGGCCTATAGCAGTCTCACCCCATTCCTTTATCAAGTAATCATCATAGAGCGAGTGTTCCTTCCGGGTTTTATTTCCCCCACATGGGAACTCGTTCTGACCCTCCCATTAGAGGTTGGCGGCGTGTGCTCATACGATTGGCTTACCTTGCCCAACGTTCCAAGCCCGATTTCCCAGCTTCCTTCAAGATTCCCATATGACCTTGTGAGCGAGGAGCCCTGTCCTAGAAAAGTAATGAAACTCATACAAAGGGCGCATCCCAGTCATCTGAGAGGTACCCCAAACTTTTAGTCCCCTTGTTCCATGCCCTTACCACGTGTACTTTTTCAATGGATAAAGGCTTTCTCAGATTATTACGTTGGCCCTCCTGCAAGCTGCCTGATGCAGGAGAATGATGGACTGTTTTTGAGAATTTTTCTTTCGGCTTCCTCTTACTTAGAAGAAAGCGGAACATAGTAACAGTCTTTTCTCCCATGAAACCCTCGACTTCCGCACCCTGTTTGATGTCCTATCATTTCCACAACCCAGTGTTTTTTTAGATCTATCAAAGTTTCTTTCAATTCTATGTCCGTTCACATTTAGTAGGTCAATCCTTTCCTCTTTTTTTCTTTCTGCCCCCTTTTCTGACTAAAAGCCTTCCCACTTAATTCGACCATTAAGCATTTTTTCCTCTTTCCAAAGACCCATAGACAAAAAACCCCCCTTTTCTTCTTTCCAGTTCCCCCTTTTGCCCTTTTCAGGTAGGGCCCTTTAATCCCATTGGTCCCGCCATTCTTTCTGGTATTCTCCCTTTTAGTTTCTGTCTTTTGGTCAGGGTCTCCTCCCTCGGCCCTTCTCTGGTTCCCTCTTGCAGCACTATGACCATCCGGTTTCTTTCCCAACCCCTTTCTTTCCACAACTTATTTGCACTCTTTATGCGACGACCGCTTCATTTTTTGGTTATACGCGTCCACATAAATGATCTTTCGTTTGAATGACCCCTCTTTCCCCCCTCCCTTCATTAATCTTCGACCTCCTTTTTCTTTATTGCTCCGTCCCTTTTTCTCTGAATAGCCTCTCTATTTTTCCTTTTGTGCGGCTTCCCCCCTTTTTCCGTCAATCCCGCTGACACTTCTGATTTGCGCTTCTTCAATTGATACAACAATGGGTCAGTCTCCAATCCCTTCTCAACCGAAACATTTGGTCCAACCCCACATCTTCACTGCGTCCTACTTGCTCCCTGGTCCTTTGCACAGCGGCACTCCTGTGTTTTTTGGTTTTCTCTCTTCATGAAGGACCCACCTTTTTCTCTTTTCCCTTTCTTTGATAAGGCGCGTTCTTCTCTTTCTTGAGGAGTACTTTTTTCCTCCCCTGACTCCCATGGATAAATCACCTTCTGACGATTGTGCAATTTGGCAGGTTGCCCTCTTAGTCTCCCCCCTCCTTTCGCCTCCCCTTTCCGTCACGATTCAGTTTTCCTAGGTATGTTCGAGTCACCCTCTTTCGATTTCCTCCTCTTTTCCTCTACGTTGTGAAAGATTGACCCACTTAGCTTTGTTCTTTCCTTTACAGGTCTTGGGTCCTGTGGACTCTTCAGAATTTAGAAATCACCTTGAGGTCAACATATTTCCCTTCATATCCCCTTTCTGGCGCAGCCATGTCAGAATGTTGTCAGCCTTTTTCCAGGGATAACCACTAATCTCCTATGGCTTCTCTTCTTGTGCTTTCTTCCATCTAGAGATCCCTCCCCCCTCATACAATAGCCTGCCTTTCGGTTCCCCAACCAAATCTGGGACCTTTTTTCCATGACTTATTTTCCCCCTTATAGTGAAGATACTTCTTTTTCTTTTTTTCCTAATTTCCAATTAACTTTTTCTCCTGCACGGCCGTCTGTTCTTTTCGGCCCCCTCCCTTCATTCCTGGTCTAAGGGGCTTTTTCCCCTAAAATGGTTGCTTTATTGTTTTCCCCCTCTCTTACCTCCCCCCCGCCCCCCCCCAGGAACCCCCAATTCTCCGCATCTCGTCCCTCCCGTCGCTCAATAAACAAATTAACTTGATCTCCAACAAAGGTCTTCCTCCCTCACCAACTTGACTTTCCGACCCCCCCCTTTCCTCCCTGGGCTAGAAACTCCTTCGCCCCCCCCACCCTTTCAAGTCAGCCCGTTCCACATTTTCCCAACTCCAAGTAGACTTTTTTTTGCTCCCGTCTCCCCCCACGTTACCCCGAGCTCGTTCTTATATTTCCGGCAAAACCCAGCAGCCACTCCACAAACCATACCCCCTTTCTTCTTTCAGAAATCCTTCCACCTCCCTTCAAGCTTCCTCCATCAACACTCCAAAAGTTTCAGTCCCGAAAGAACGAGTTCAGTTTTCAAACGCCCCCCCTTAAATGTCTCCCCCCCCCCCTCTCCGATCCCCCTCCGAACCCCCCCGAAGTAGCGGCCCACGTCAGTTTTTTCCCCACACTAATCTTTCTTTCAACCGGCCATGGCTTGGCAAACCCCTTTCCCCGCCCAGACCCCTTTCCCCTGCCAGCAAAACTATCGGCTCATACCTTTTTTTTACTGAGCCGTAGATTCCGCCCAAGTCCGTTCAAAAATGCTCTCCCCGTATGAGATCCGCCGCACCATCCCCGGCACCAAGGTCCACGTTATCTTCTCCTTCGCCTTCCACTCCAGATCTAACGACTCCTCTCAATAGAAAAAGTTACCTCCCCCCTCTTTTCTTCCACGCAATTCCCCCCCTCCCACCTTTCCCCCAGCGCTGCACCTTCCCCAAGATTTCAGTATCCCTCCCCCCCTAACCTCTGTGTATGACTTGCCCTAAATAAGACACTCACCGGATACTAGAACTTCTTTTCCCCACTAAGAGAACAACTCCACCTTCAAGCAACACTCAAGCCCCTGCCCCCCCCCCCCGCGGCTCACTATGCCTCCCCCGAAAACTTCCCACCTCAGGTTGGCTCCCCTGGAAGACCGCCTCCCCTCCGTGCCTATCCTTTTTCTTCGAACCCCCTTGACCCATAGTTAAAGGTCCCCCCCCCCCCCCCTCCCCCCCCCAGCTCCCCCACACCCCCCCCTTCACAAAGTCACCAACCCTCTCTCTCAGAATTTGCCAACCAAGGCCAAGGGTACCCCCACCGTATCCAGATCAAATACACCTCTAATTCCCCGTCTTCGACCAGGAGCCCCCATGTCCCCCTCAAACCCCTCCCCCTTACTTGAAAACACCCCGCCCCCATCCCCCTCCCACACTCCCCCCAAATCCACCAAATCAGCAGCGTCTCCTCCTATCCCCTCCCGCCGCCCCTCCCCCTAGGAGACACTTCCCCCGTCCCAGTAAACCAGCCTCACAACCCCCTCCCTCCATAAAATCCTCGTAAGCCCTTGAACCCCGACGATACACTTTCCATCGGTTCTTAATTTCTCCTCTCGTGGCCCCCCCCCAACATCCTTCCCTCAACTCCCCCCCAACCCTAAGATGAGTTGACATCACCCCCCCCCCGAACGGACCGTTCATTTACCCCTATTTCATAGCCCTCAGCTCCCTCTCGTCCTATCCTCTTTGGTGGACCTGACCTGGATCTTGAACACTTTGTCCCCTATTTTTAATTCCCCGGAGCTCCCTCACCGCTTTCTCCCCTTCCACACGTGTGTTGGTTTTTTCACAAATTTTCGCGAGTTCTTTCTCCCTTCAAAAGTCGATGCGCGCCCGTACGCATGTGTGTTCCCCCTCCCCTGACAATTAGAGAACACCTTCGATTCCCCTTCACTTTTAGAGGTTTCCCCCTCTTTTTGACTCTTTTGGCTTTTCGACAGGTTTCCCCCCAGCATCCCCCCCTCTTCCTCTCACCTTATTTTGTTGTTTGAGCTCTTCTGTGTTCCAAACCTGTCGACCAACTCCTCCAAATCCTCTTCCCACATTCCCAAAAAATGTTTAACTTCTGTCCTTTCCGGAAGTTCTCCGCCTGCCCTTAGAAGTTTGTCCAACTCGTACCTTGCATGAGAACCACATTCAAATTACTTCAGACTATCTTTCCGGCCTCCCTCCTCCCAGCCCTTTTTCACCCTAAACATTCCTTTTGTCGCCTCTTTACTTTCCCGGAAGGAAGAGGTCACTGTTTGACACAGGTTCATTAAACAAATTTTTCTGACTCCCCCCTCTCGATCTGTCTATTTTCTCCGGGTAAGCCCAATTTTCTTTTGATGATCTTTCAGGTTCCTCTAGCGTGTTCTTGTCCTCATTGATAGTTATTTTTGGATTTCGCTGCTCATTTGCCACTTCGTTTTTACTCTTTCGGTTTTCTGCTTAAGTCTTTACTACTTCTTCTTCTTTTTGGCTTTTTTTGTGCTTGAGCCCACCGGAGAGGGATTCGTACGTTTTGCTTTCTGCTGTCTTCTTTCTGGTGGGGTATTTTTGCTCTGGATTGTTCTTTGGGTTCGGTTTGTTTCATTAAGTCTTTGAGGGTATTCTGTCTGGTGTTCTTTCGAGCCGTGATTTTAACCTTTTCTTTTTTCGCGACCTCCGTTTTTTTACCTTGGGATAGTTTCCCCGAATCGGGTATCGTTTCTTTTTTTGCTTTGAGGCAGGGCTGGGTTTGTCTTCTGGCGCTTGTCTTGGGTATTTCGTTTTCTCTGGTTCGTTTTTACTTCCCCTAGATCTTTCATGCTTAGTGAGGTTACTCTCCGAGTGAAGTGTTGGCCCCTGAGGCAGATCCGTGATACGCTTCCTTCGCAAACCTTGATCTCGCGGGCGAACGACATGACGCGTTCCATGCGAGTTGGAGGAACCGGATCATGCCCTGGCAAGGAATCGGTTGATGAAGGATGGGTATGGAGAAGGAAGAGGTCGAGTAAAGGGGCTTTACTTATGTTTCTTTTTTTCGCCTCGGCGGCTGGCTTAGTATTTCTTTTGGGCGATCCCCATACAATGTACTCTTGCTGCCGGTTGCTCTTTCGGGGACTGGGGACCATGCATGGTTGTGTGTGATGATCTTTTTTTTTGGTTCTTCGGACGCCGTTGGGTACTGGGGGGTTGGGGGTTTGATAAGATTTGATAGTCCTTGGTTGCTTGGTGGGGGGTGGGTTTGTTTTTTTTTTTTTTTTTAAGTTGTCCAGCATGCCAACCCAGTAGGGATTGTCTGTCCCCCGCTGACTCGATTTCCCCTGACCTTTAGATAGAGCAGGTGGGTCTTTCCCGTACGCGGAGTTCTGATTGAATTTTTCTTTCTCGTCCTGACTTTGGTATGGTCGAAGTGTTTCCCTCCTGCTCCGAGTAACCCCTTGGACGCCTTGATTCCGCGGAGGATTTTCACCCCTTTTCTCCCTAAAATTGTTAATTGGAGAGTCGTCTCTCCCTGGCAGTTACTTCAACTTTTTAGCAGTATTTCTTTGGCTTTTGCGCGTGTTTAGCGTTTGCGTCCCCTTTTTCTTCCTTTGAAGAGGGTAAACATTTCAGACTCCGAGGCTCTCTACTTCTGGGGTCTAGCTTTTTCGGGCTGCGTTTTTTAGTTTCAGTTGTTTCCTTTTCCCTGCCCTAATCGTATTTCCTTCTTCACGGCACATTTTGCGTTATGAGCCTCTTTCCCTGGGGTTCTTCGGTTTATTTGACAGTACCTAACGCCCCTCTTTACCTTCACTCAAATTTCTCTTGGGTTATTTCTCTTGTCGATGGCTTTTTTCTTTCTCATTATCTACAAACCAAAGGGGGGGGGGGTTTTTTTTGCCCCCCCGACTTTTCCTAACCCTCTTTTTTTCGCCTTCCGCTTACGTGTTTTTATTTTGGAACACGGTGGACTGCTGACTCTCCTGAGGCTGAGCCTTTTTTCTATAGTCTTTCATTTTTTCCAATTTTTAGGTTTCGGAAGCTTGCTTAATGGTATGATTTAGGCTTATCTCTCAGCTTGCCTGATGATGGCTTCCGAGTCGTTTGTTGAATGGATGTCTCTGGTTCGTAGTCCGTGATTTGTGCTAGGCACCCCCTTTCTCTTTGACCGCCCAAATTCCAAGTTAACCCGATCCAAGGCTTGCGCCATAGCCATGACGGAACGTTTAAGCGCCCCAGTTTTTCTTCGCGAACTCTTCCTTTTTTCGACTTCCTAGGTCACCGGGCCTCCTTTCTACATTTCAGAAGGGCCCTGTCAACTGTTTTGTATTTCCCCCTCACCCCTCCCGTTCCGCCCTATTTTGATGAGAATTTCTCGCATCCCTCTTCTAAGAAACTTCCTCACAACAACAAAACTTCCCCCAAGCTAATCCCTCCCCATCTTCGATAGTTTACTCTGTTCAGTCCCTCAGCTCCCTCCTTCTCCCACTGAACCTTCTAAGTAACTTCCAAATTTGTTCCCATGCTGCTCCAACTTTATAAGACTCCCCCCCCCCAACATAATCTAGACTTACCCCCTTTCGTCAGAGTTCCCCCCCCCCCCTCTCCCGTCCTCTATCGTCCCTAACCTTCCTTCACTTTACTCGTTGTCCAAAGTGATCCCCCTACGTGAAGGTCTCCCTCTGTGGGCACTTCCCACCAACCTTCCCAAACTATCTCTTTGAGGTATAAATGATTCTATATCCTGCCTGTCACGTTCCCCTAGAACCGCAGACTAGTTTAACTCAGCGTCCTTTAACCCCGACCATCGTTGGCCTTCCTATTTTCCTCCGACCCCCCCCAAACCTCTTTGGAAGCCGTCCCGCTCTCTCTTCCCAATAACCTGTTTTGTCCTGTTGACGGTGCGAACCTGACTTGGAAACACTGCTCGCCCCATGTAATACCTTTCTCATCTTTCCCTCTTCATGCCCTAAGATTGGTGACTTCGGACGAAAGGCCGACGGCCTGCACCCCGGGACTATTCGCGGCTTCCTTCCCTGCACCAAAGTCCTGGAGACCGCATTGAATATGTCCTGCGAGTGCATTGGATTCCGCTGGAAGCCCCATCTGTTCTTTCGTCTTCCACACGAAGCGGTAGTCCCCTCGCCCTTTTCCCTTCCGTCTGAAGGCCCCTTTTCCCTCCTGCCGATTTCAAGTGATTTGGTAGAAATGCGCGCGGCCCCAGGACTCGCCACTCCCGAATGCCCCCTTCCCTAAAAATTTCCCAGAGGCATCTTTCGCTTCACTTGATTAGGTCCCTGCGAGCCCCCCCACGGTGAAAGTTTTTCAAACTGTCTCCATTCTTGTTAGAAGCTGTTCCTTTTCCCTCCTGACATTGCTGTGCTCCCCTGTAGCATTCTTTTCCCCCTTTTGACGCTTGATTTTTCTTTCGAGTTTTCTCTTGCCACTCCCAACAACCGGAATGGCTTTCGAAGCCACCTCGTGTTCGGAACCAAGTAAATCTCCCTTTCCCCTAAAAGGATGCTTTTCCTCCCCCCTCTTTTTTTTTTTTTGCATATCGAAGCCTCTCCTTTTTCTTTCCTCCTATGATTTTTCCGACGACTTTATGTGTTTCGGGAACAGGGGACCACCGCATTATAGCTTTTTATTTCCCCCACGATTCCAATCCCCCCCTCACCGCTAAAAACCATTCATCTCCTCTCAGAAGATTGTTCCTGTTCAAACGATACTAAGTGTCTCCATCGATTCTCCAGTTGCCCTTGCCATGGTATTTTTTTTTCTTCCCCCCTTGGAGCATGTCTCGGTCTGTCACACTTTATGCGTGGTTGCTGCTTCTCTCCTTGGATGCGGAGAACCTTATTGTTCCCAATTCCTCCCCTTTCTTTCCCCTCGCCTCTTCTAAAAACAATTGAACCACACCTCTTTTATCTCCACGCTCTACGAACGTCTTCATTTTCTTTTTCCGACGAAGTAAAATTTCCCTTCTGGGTCCTTCCCCCCCCTTCACCATCCGGAAGGCACCTCCTTCGACCCTCCCTTGCCCAAGGATTTTCGCCAATTAGACGTATCTTCCTGGCGGCGACCGTCTTCTTATGTTCCCCTTTCCCGCGCCCCATTTTCTCCCGATGCTCATTACCTCCCCTTCGCCGTTCTCCCAAACCCTCTCTTGGGCGCTCCTCCATGACAGTGAGCACCGCCCAACCTTTCCCCACCAACCTTATTCCCGAAGCGGTCCTTCGGTCCGGTCCCTTTTTTTTTACCCGCTTCCCCTCTGTTTTTTTTTCGCTATTCATCGCCTTCCCCCTTATGTCGCTTTTCCTTCTCTTCGTTGTCTACTGACTCTCGTCTCTATTAGGAGTGACTGCAGGGCGTTTTCCACCCATCCTTACTGATTGGATACCCCCTAAAAGATGTTGGTTTGTTGTTGTTGACCGGATTGGAACTTTGCCGTTAAATACATTAGTCTCTTCTTCCTACCCCCTATTCAGTCTTATTTTACTCTTGTGGGGCCCAATGAGGGTCACGACTGACGGACGTCTCTTTGTGACACGCTTTACTGAAGTTTTTGCCTGTGAGGGAGTGGAAGGTGTACCTTTCTACGATTTTCCAATCCCCTTGTTCAATTTTCCCCTCTTCTTCAGGATCATTCTGCGCCGTCATTGCGTTTCCTCTAGGCAAAGGGAATTTACCCCCCTCATCTGCCTATGGCGTCTCGTCTTGTTGTGGTGTCCGTTGGTAATTCTCGATCTTCAGGAGTTCTCCTCAATCGCGGGCATGGAGTTTTCGATCCCGAAAAATTTTCTGGGCCCCGTTCTTTTCCCTTCCTTTTTTTTTCATTCGTCCCCCTTGTTTCATTGCCGCAATTCCCAGCTAAGTAACGTGAGAGAAACGTTTCCGCATTCTATGCGGGCCAGAATTTTCATCATATTTTTCAAAAGAGCTGGGACTTTGCCTTTTCCCCAGGTCCCATTGTTCAATCTGGTTTTCTCTAATCAAATACGCTCCTCCCCAGCACCTCACCTTAAAATGAACCAAACTCCCTAAGAAATTTCATTGAAAGCGGCTTAGCCCCCTTTAACATGCAATACAATTACTTTTCCATTTCTTCTCCGACCCACATACACCACTTGACATCCCCCCCCCCAACTCCCTATTGATCAATGAATGTCGATAAATTTCAAGTCCGCCTTCACATTTCCAATCAACTGTCTAGTATTCTCCCCCCCGTCCCGTACGACCTTCCTTGTATGTATGACTGCCGCGGCATTCTCCAACCTTATCCCGTACATTACTTTTTTCCCCCCTGACGTGTATGGTCCACCCTCAGTCCCGATGATTCTTACGCCCACATCCCATTTCAGTACTCTACTGTATCTTCAGGTTACAAGACATACCTGCTAATCACCCACATCCTTCCCGGCCCACCCTAGCACCCCCAGACATTTCCCCTTCAGTCGTCTCCCCAACATATCCCCTTTTTTTCCCCGGAATACATTGCGGCAAATGCTTCATCCCCTCTAGACATGCGAACGTAGACCCTTTACCAGGACTCACACTGTGTCCATCCTCTTACTCAATTTTCCTTTGTCCTCCCCTCGCCCAATTAAAGAATCCCCCATGCAGAAAAGGATCCCGAATCCTCAAATCCTTCTCCTTCAAACTTTTCCCCCCGGTACATTCCTCGGAGAACCCTTGCCCCCATTCCCTCCCTCCCTACCCCCCAAGCACCTGCCTCGCAATTAGACCCTTCAAACTCCGTAGCTCTACTGCAATTAAATAACCCCCTTTCACGTGCAATTTCCACTCTTTCGTTTCCTCGTGAAAAAATAACTAGTGTCCATGTTGGGACGGACATACGCCAGCCCCTTATCTCACTCTACTTTCCATCAACTCCGCGACCCATTCCCCACCTCCTTTCCACTACCCGAAGGATCCTTTTCAACAGGAAACTCTTCCTCCGAAATTTCCCCTGCCCTTTTGGAGTCCCCTGCCCCCTACTCCAGAACGTGTCCACCTTTCCTGCTACCCCCCCCCCCATCGATATCACCCCCAGAAGAATGCCTCCAAACCCACCCCTGATCCCTCCCCCCCCCCCCCCTCTTTCTAACTTCTCTCCCCCACACCATTCCCTTTTGTACCCCACCGTAGCGATCAAATACACCTTGTTTAACCTTCCCTTGCTCTCACGCCTACCCCTCACTGAAGAACCCGCACCACGCCCCCCCCGAACCCCCCCACACCCTTTCCCCCAATCCAAACCTTCCTCAGCTAAATAGAACATAGCCTCAGCGCTCCCCCGCCTTGTCTGATAAGGGGCCCCATCCCCCCCCCCCCCATTCCCACCCCCTCCCCCTCCCCCGCCTTCTAACCCCTCGCTGTCTTCCGAAAACGCTTCCCCCCGAGGAAAAATAGCCTCGAACGCATCCAACCGTCAGATGCGGAAAATGCCCCGAACCCCTTCCCCGTGAATCAATTTCCCAGATGTATCGTTCCCTTTGCAAGTCTTCTCCGATCAGAATTCCCTTGGTGCTGACCTTGTCCGACCTGTTCCCCTCTAAATACTGGAGCTCCTTCCCCTCTCCCATGGAACCCTTTTTTGTAGTTCCTTCAATTGTCATGGGATCTTCTTCTTTTCACACCTTTGAGGCACTTATTCAATTTTCCTTTTTTTGTGCCATTCCGTAAAGATTTGCCTTCGTCGATGGAGGCTGCTACTTTTCTTACGAATTCCTCTTTCCATGTTTTGGCGCTTTTCTCGTTTTGGCTTTGTGGTCGTAGTTCACCCTTTCCCTCCCTTTCTCCCTCTCTCCTTTTTTTTTTGAGTCTGTGGTTCAATTACCCCAACCATCCGCCAAATACTCTTTTAAAAAGCTGGCCCAAAACTTTCCTCCTAGTTTTTTCGGCTCATAGCCGCCGACCACGCGCACTTTTTCCCCACGAGTTTTTTTGCCCATTACCTCCTGCTCCTCTTGAATAAGCGAAAATTCGAGAACATTGAGTCCCCTTTAAAAAACTTTTTCCTTGTTAGAGCTTTTCTCCGAGTTTCCATGAATGGAAGAGTTCAAAGGTTCCCTCTCCCGGTCCTTTTCCCCCCCCACTTTCATCTTATATTGACGAGCCTTTTCCTTTTCTCTGAGCTCTACAATTTGGATGATTCCGCGCTGATCAGTGACTTGTTGGTCTGTTCCTATCTTTAGTGATTTTTTGATGCGCTATTCTCTTCTTTTTTTTTCCGCGTAGGCCCGTTTATTCTTAAAGCGTATATTTAATCCTTTCGGGTGGTGAGTTGGTTTGGTGACTGTTTATGGTGCATTAGCGAACTCTTCCATTGAGGGATTTCTGTCTCTTTTCGATTTTGCTATGGTGTTGGAGTTTGGAGTTATTTTGTTTTTTTGTTTCAGTCGATGGAGGGTTCCTTCCTTTTAATTTTCTTTAGATTGTTAGTTTCCAAATCTTTTTCTTGTCAGCTTGAGCAAGGTCTTTACTGGAAGTTGGCTGTTTTCGCGGTCCCGACCGTGTGTCTTTGGGGTTTTTCTTTTGTCACTTCTTTGTGTTATTTTTTTGGTGGTCTGTTCTTTTTTCGTTATCCCTTCGTTTGTGACGTTTCTATTTAACGTCTATGCGTTCGGGGACCCTCCACCAAGCGAGGGGGAATTTTGCGTCCTTCATAATTCTCTGGAGGACGATTTTTGTTTGTTCATTCTTGGTTGATTCCTTTTCTCTGGGTTGATGAGACGTATCTTCTTCCCCCCCTGTTTTTTTTTTTACTGTTCTTCGAGTCCCTCTCACACCAGTTTTGGATTGGTGGTAGCTCCGGCTCCTGGATTTCCCTTTAGAGCTGGAGTTTGTAGTAGTTCTTCTGGAGTCGTTACTTCCTCTATTTCATTTGGTGTATGTCGCTTTGTCTTCCTGAAAGATCTTTTGACCTTTCCCGGGCTTATTTTCTTTTCCCTGCCCATGGGCGTCCTCATGGTTGGGTTTGTTGTAAATTGCTGGCTTGGTCCCCCATCCTTTGTGCGCTCATTTAATACCTTTTTCTCAGTATATTTTTTGTGCTTTCTTTTATGCTGAAGGGCCGTTTCTTCCTTTTTTTTTTAAGTCTTGCATCCTCCTTGACAGACTTACTGAGTGGTGCAGACCTTGTTGTTCGATAGTGTTTAGGGAGCTTTTTTTTAGTTCTCCTTTGGGGTATGCCGCTGCCTCCTTCCTTCTTCTTCCCTAAATCTTTCGTTTTTTCCGCCCTGATAGTTCCTCTTTTTTCCGAATGGAACCTTTAAGTTTTTCTCTTCCTTTTTTTATTTACGTTCCTCCATCACTCTTGCGCCCCTTCGTAAACTTCTTATTGCTCCTATCCGACGTGAGGTTTCCAAATGTGGACTCTGACAATGATTTTGCGATTAGTTTTATGCCCCCTTATTTTCAGTTTTCTTCTCCCCCCAATTTTCCCTTTGGCTTGGTTTGAGACGGTGAGCTAAGGGATTGAATTTAGCTTGCTCTCTCCTGGTAGGAATTGCTTCTTAGATAGTTTTCAACTATGTCGGTTTTTCCGTCTATTTTTGTTCTAGGCCCCTTTCCCCTTTGTGACGACCCACCCCCTTTAGGGCACGAGTCTTTTCCACGGGTGCCCCTAGTCCCCGTCCTTTTCTTTTTGCCCATTTCATTACGCGGAAAATATTTCTCTTTTCTTTGCGAGCGGCACGAGTAATGGCGAATGCGAGCTGACTTTCAGACCTGGCCCATTTTTTGTATCCGGACCTCCTTCCCTCGATTGATTCGCCTGACTGACTGACTTTCTCCTTCCCCACCCCCCCCCCCCCCCCACCCCCCCACAAACAACAACCCCCCCCCAAAACAAAAAAAAAACACACCACCCCCAAAACAAACACCTTTCCGCCTCACTGATCCCCACAATCCTGAATTCCCTGCCCCCATCGGCTCTTCTCTGTGAGCTCTCCAGACCCTCTCAGTACCGAGCACTGACGGCGACCTACATGTCTTCCCTTCCAATTCTGCAGTTTCCCACTTGCTTCGAACAGTCTCCCCCAACCCTCCCCCACTATATAATACCTTCCCCCGCTGAGGTCTAAACTTTCAAACGTAGAACCCCCCCCCTTGTTTCCCGCGATGCAATACTGTTTCCCGATAACCTTCCCCCCAGGACCCTGCCCCAGGATTTACGATGACTGAAGACTCCATTTCTTTCCAACGTCCCCACTTCCCCCCCTGGCTGTAGCCATGTTCCTTTTTTTTCTTCACGAATGCAAGTTCATGCCGCGCGTCTTAAATCTCTTTTTCCAAACAGTTTTCCTCTCTATATCGAACACCCACCCCCGCGGCCTTTCAGTCCCCTTGCGCTCCCTGGAATACTTTTTTTAAATGCGCCGGTTCTCCCTTTTTTTTCAGGACCTCGGCAATGTTTTCTCCTCTGCGACCATAATTGCCTTCATCATGCCATCACTCTTTTTTTTGTTTCGACGAGTTCTTCCCCGGCCGCTATTGACCCTAGAGGTTGTTCTATCAGGCCCTCTTCCCCAAGGTTAGCAAGCAGGAATAGGTCTTCTGATCTAGTTCTTCGGGATTTAGGGACCCACATCTTTCTTTCTTGTTCCTTCCGCCCTGACGCGTTCTTCCCAGGTAGCGTGGCTTCGTCTTTTTAAGGCACTTTTCCCTCAGCTTTTTTCCAGCCTTCTTGCCCATCCCAGCTTATTCGCCTTTTCCTTCGCCTTGGACCATTCACTCCTACTAAAGTGCGACATACCGATCAATATGTTCACCCTTTTAGATCAAGGCGTCTCCACCTCCCCATTTCCCCATTTTTTCCCACTTCTTCCCCTTGCGAAGATCTCCTTTTCAGCTTCGTGCTGATCTTGGAATGATGGAAATGGGTTCCTCTTTTTGTGTAGGATCGGCTCCAGCCAATCTACTTTCTTTGCCTTCGTCAAGTGACAGTATGCGACCCTGCCCACCCCCTGTCATGTAACCAAGAACCTGATTATCTCCCCCCTTGCCTAGAGAGAGTACGAGAGCCTCCTTGTTCTGAAGTCTATGCTTTTCCCCTCTCCCCTTTTTTTTTCGAATGCAAAGCATTCAGCCTTCTTTCTTCCGCAATCCTTTTCGCCATCACGTGTAACAAACCCCGGCCCTCATTCTCATTTCTTCCGCCGCATTTGTAATGCTGTGCCGGCCCGCGCTCCCACAGCTTCCTTATCCCCGTGAAATGGTGTATTGCTCGGCTATCTTACCCATGTGACCGCACTATTTGTCTGGACCATTCTGTTAGTCTGCTGTTATTTTCTTGAGAGCCGTTTCCTTCCCCCCCATCTTTACTGAGATGGCAAATGGCTTATTCCGAAAAAAATTCTCTTAACACCTCTTACTTAGCCACTATAATGGCTGACACTTTTTTTCGTTTGTGTCCCAGTTGAAGAAGCCCTCCCATGATGGGGTAACCCTTCCATCCGTAATAACCTAGATCTAGGTCCCTATTTCCTCTTTTATCAGGAATTGAGATCTTTTATATTCCCTTATCCAGGGGATGTTCCCGTAATCTTTTTCTTCCCTAAAGACCAATCTGATTCATGCCCAGCTTCATTCAATGATCTCTTAGTCGGCAACCCTATTGCCATTTTAAAATGTCCATCCCCCCCCCCTTTTTCAAAATGGAACAAAAAAGTTACTTAAGCTTTTTAGGCTTTGTGAACGGCCCGTTTTTTTTTTACGCGTTGATTCTTCATCTCCGTCCAACTCTGTTTCGGAGTTTAAAGTAGTTTTTTTTCTTTCTTTTTCTTCTTATCGGAATGAAGTTTTAGGCTAACTCCCCTGCTCCAATTCTACCTCCCGGACGTACGAGTTGGCAAACTTGGCAAGTTGCCCCCTAAATAGTCGGACTAATATCCCTTGGCTTCCCTTTAGTTATTCCCGGCAGGTTCGAGTCGACCTCTTTCCCCTTTCTGCGTAACGGACGTCTCCCTACGTTTTTTCCGACTTCCCCTCCTGTTGAAGTTCTTACTATTGTTTTTTTACGGGGTTAGGTAGGAGACCTTTTCTCACCCTTTGGAAACAGCCTTTTGCCTTACTTTTTCATCTGGAGAAGCCCTCATTTCCTCTTCTTACTTGAGGGCAGGTCCCCCCCCCCCCCTCCCCCCAAGATTCCGCTTCGTTGGATTTGTGTTGATTCGCTTCCTTTCTTTTCCCCTTCTCTATTGGTATTATCTCCCTTTTCTTCAATCGTGGCCTTACGGTTATCCCTTTTCCCCCTTAGTTCCGTTAATGACTCCTTCATTTAGCTCTAGGCCTCTCGTCATTTAAGTAAGTCCCGCCGTAACGGCCCGTTCCTCTACCCGTGCATCCCATTGCTCTTTTTTCAGCCCCTTTAATATGTGTCGGTGTGCACATCTCTCTGGAATTGTGTGATGTCCCCATGGAACTTTTTTTTCCTCAATTTTACCCCCGGCAACATAAGTTTTGCCCCCCCCAAACTGATCATCACGGCCTCAGGTCGTCGCTTGCTTAAGCCCCCTACCCTTGACAAAGCTGTTTCCCGCCCCCCCCCATTTCATGACTTTTGACCCCCCCACCCCCCTTTAACTCCGTTTTTATCCCAGACACAATAGCAATGTCCTGCCGTCCACCCCCCCCCCCCCCCCCACCCCTTTTCCCCACCCTCACCGTCCCGCGTACGCCCCCCCTCCAGCCCCTTTACCCTAAAGTATCCTTTTTGAGGTCTTTATATGATGACCGGCACACAGATTCCCCTTCCGACTTCTTCCCCAGTTCCATTAGTTTTCCCTTTCCCTTTTCCCTCCGCTCATCCTACCCCCCCCTCTTTGAGTGAAGAAGCATCACCCTAGGCTTTTTCAGTCCCTTCCCCATAAAATGCTCCCTCCCCCACTCTTCCTCTCCACTTCTGCACCCCAGAATTCGCCTTTTTCCTTTATCTTTCTTGTTTCTCCAGGGCGGCTTGCATCAACTCGCCAGCGCAATCGTCTCCCCTTTTCGTAAACTTGGCTGTCCAGACTTTCTCTCCCCTCTTTAAACCCACCCCCCCCCCCCCCCCCCACTCCCCACTTTAACCCCTTTTGATTTCCCCCTTTTATACATTCCTCCCGCAAAATCTAAGAAGGAAACTTTTTCCCCCCGTATCTTCCTCTTCTCATTCGAACCACTTCCTCCCTCTTACCCCCCCAAGAACTTGCATCGACCAAATTAAAATCTCATGCCGCTCGCCCCGCACCCAATCCCCCCACAGTGCCCATTGTCCTTCTTCCAAGATCATCTCCAGTAAGATAACACTCACTTTTGTTATGATTCCCGGACTCCTAAGTCCACCGGAACGACTATGTTTTTCTCCCTCGACCGAGACACCGTTCCTCCCCCCTCCTACGAACTCCTTTCATTTTTCTATATGGCCCTCGCCCCTATGCCGTCCCTCCAAAAATTCCCCCCTTCGGTTGCCTGTCCCCGCTCTTGCCCGCACTTTGCCCCACATTAACCCTCGCGAATCAGGAAAAACACGTCCATTAGATACTTCCCATACCCCAATCGAAGACCGGAAAGCCCACACCCACTCCCGATCAACTGTCCCCCCCAATCCTTTTTTTTCACTTCTCGCCGTCAACCATCCCCCCACAGTCCCCTTTCCCACAAACCGTGGATTCCTAAAATACAAACCTGTTAAACCTTTCCCCCTTCCTGAGACCATTAAACATTAAGCCCACCCGCCCAGTAATTCAACCACTAACCACAATGACCCGACACTCCCATCCCCCAATCCATCAGCCGCCTCCTGGGAATTCGCCCGAACCGCCGCCCACTCCTTGCGAGCCTCACCCTCCCAATTTTTCCCAGCTCCCCCCCCCCCAGCTACCTTCCTTCCTACCAAAGAGTCGCTTCTCCTCCACCTGACGCGTAACCCCGGTATAGCCTCGCGCCTCCCCACTCCACTATCAAGCTGAGTTCCATACACATTTCCGACTTTTATTTGCGCTTACTCCTTTTTACACAGTCTTTGTATCGGTTCTTAGAAGGTCTCCTGCTGCGTCCAGCCGCATACATTTTCATGTTACTCCTATACCCCCTAGTTTTTCCCCTCTAATCCCCATTTGAAGATCGTAAAACCGCTCTCCCCCTTCCAAATGTGTCTTTTGACTTCCACTTTTTTTCTCTCTTTTCTCTCCTTCAGTCCACAACGGGACCCGGATTTTTTACGTAAGCAAACCCATGTGTTCAATGCCACCAGCGCTTGGACAAACTCGCTCTGCCTCTTCTCTTTTTTCCTGGCACCTAGTTCCATTTTTTTCCCCTTGGCCTCTTCTCTTTTCGACAAGTGACCCCCCCTTCCCTAATCTCTGTTGTGTTTGAGCGAGATGCTGTCCCCCCAGTTCAAACAGTCCAACCCGCAATCCCCTTCCCCCACAGCCCTTCTACGTTCCTTACAAGTCCGCAGCCATTTTCTTTTTCATTCAAGTTTGGCTCCCACACTTAAACCTCAGTGCCGCCTCCCGTTTGACGGAAGCCTAGACCTTTCTCGAACTTGCTTTCACCCTCCAAAAATTTTCTGTGGCTTCATTTTTTTTCGAGAGCTTCTTTTGTCCCTATGTAAACAGTTAGCTCCCGCGGTCATTTGCTCCCCCCATTTCTTCTTATTGATCGCTCTCTATTCGTTGCGCAGGGTTAAACGATAAAATATAGGGATCTTTCTTTGTTTTTCCGTCGCGTTTGGCTTGTTTCAATCTTTATCTCTTTTTGATGCGTTACGTCCGTTCTTTTTTTTAAACTTACTTTTTACGTGTCAGGTTTTCTTCTCCTCGGCTCTTTTAAGACCGTGAGTTCTTGGATTTTTTTTTTCCTTGGTTTTTGCTGATTACTATCCAGTTTATATTCTTCTTGTCCTGGTGGCCGATATTTTGTCTTCTTTTTTTTGTGCTTGATTTTTGCGCTTTTTTTTTTTGGTTTGTTGCTACGGGTCTTTGTTAATTTTTCCCGTCTCTCACTGAGTGTTACCCCCCCAGCTATTTCTCTGTGACGAGTTTACCCTTGGCCTTTGTTTTGGATGTTGTTGCCGCGTCGGATTTGCTTTTTTTCTTTGATCAGGTCGTTGTTTGCTTTTTTCTTCTGACGGGGATTTTCTTTCCTTTTTTCTCCCGTGTCGTGTTTCTACAATTCTCATTGCATATTTCTTTGGATCGCGGGGGTTTTTCCGATTTTTTTTTCAGTGTTCCGGTTCTATCCGAGTGGCATGATGCGCTGCTTGAGTTTCTCTTTCTGGGTGATTGTAGGAATGTGAGCGGAGTTATTTTTGCATGTCTTTGCTTCTTATTAAGGTCCCAGCACCCACAGGTTTTTCTTTGGCGGACGGCGATTCTTGAACTTTTCGCCGACTGCTGGGGATTGGTCCGTTTTTAGTTCCTTCTCCCTTCCTTTTGTTACGTTGTATTGCTTCCTCTTTTTTCGAATGGCATTTGTTCCTTCTGCGCGGTTCCCACCGCTTTTTGCCTTGCTGCTTCATTCGGACTCCCCGGTTATAACATGGGCAGCCTTTGAACGCGGATTGGGTCTTGAAGGTTGGGGGTTTGGATATACTTTTCAGTCTTTCCATTTTTCCTTCCGGTACTACCATTTTTTTGCTTTGAGATTATTTTGCAGCCGTGAATATGTCTTCCCTTTTTAGAAGGGGACTCTTTTAATTGGCAGACCTCTCTTGGCCGATCCCTTTGGTTTTAGAGAGTGGTCTCTTTTTCCCCCCTCCTGGTGTTAGTACATTCGTTCTTTCCCTTAAGTCTTCGATTCTTCACTTCCCCCTCTTTTGAGTTTTACTTTCTTACTTTTGGCATTTTTTGGTCAACTCCTTTAACTTGATAGTGCGATGTTCCTGCTGTTGCCCCTTAAACTCCTCCTCCCCGCCTCTTAAACCTTTGATTTCTTTCCTTTACGCCGTTGAGTTGTAAAATGGACGGCCTTTCTGAATTTCCTTTCCTTTTTAGTTAGTTTCTCCCAAGTCGTTACTTTTTCTTCCCAATTAGGGGCGGGTGCGACGTTTTATCTCTGCTTGCCCGCTTTTCCCCTTTTGATTTGCCGAGGAGGCGGCGTTTAGAGCGTTTTTTTTATTTTGTGATGTTCTCTGAGGCTTGCCCCTGAAAACTTCTCCTACAGGCCCAAAACTCCTTGCTTATTTCCCCCCACGCCAGGATGAACCCTTGACCCTCTCAATGTCTTCCAGGGGGGCTTCCCCGGTTCCTGAGGAACCCTTCTTCACGACTTCCCTCTCGGCACGATCCTTGTTTTGATTGAATGTTCTGAAAGGTTCCCTTGAAATGTGGCGGTTTATCGAACTCCCTTCCCCTCCCCCCCCCCCTCTGCTGCGAAGGCTGCCGCCCGGGTTCTCATGAACAAGATTCACCTCACCAACCCCCCAACTTTCCGCTTCATACGCCGATGAGTTTTTTTAAGTCCCTGTCCTTTTCCCTCCCAGCTGAAATGGAAGTCGTTAACCATTCTTCCTTACTGTCAATGTTCGGTGACTCCCGCCCCTTTCTTCCTTTTTCACCGTCCCCCGTACCCACATCATAGAACAGCCCGCCCTTTCTTTTTTTCCCTGAGTCACAACGGTTTTAAACCCACCGATCCGTAAGTTCCCTTTTCCTCTCCCCCATAAGTTGCCTTACCCGACCCTGCTTTGACTCCCTGCCTCTGACGGCAAGGTTCCTCCTTCCCTCGTCCCATAAATGGATGCATTTTTAATTGCCACACTATATTCTTTTTTGTGATCCCATTTCTTAATGTTCATTTATTCCCATCTTTCCTCTTCCCCCCCCTTGACAGAGCCGCGTCCTCTTTCCTTCTCCCTGCCGCCGGGAAACGGCCTCTGTCTCTGAATCTCTTTCCCCCCAACCCCCCTGTCTTGGCGCTTTCAGTCTTGCCCCCTTTCCCTTAAAGTGAATCTTGTGCCCCCTTTTTAGTGGACCTGTCTCTAGCTCCTTTTTTTTGTCGTTTCGAATCATGGAATCAGATGTGAATCTATTGGTTTTCTGGCGGTCGTTGCCGAAGCCCGACTCCTAATACATGACTCCCGAGGTCCCCCGCAGACCCCCACATTGGATTCCTCGGAATTTCGGTCTAGATCTTCTTTGCATTCCGGCCGTAGTTTCCTTTCCCCCCATCCCTGGGTGGCCGGAGTCTGACCCCTACCTTACCTCCGGTCTTCTGTTCGGGCTACTTACTCTTTTGGACTGCCCCACTTTTAGAAGAGTCTGGTGGCTTTTTCCTATGGCCCCTTCGACATGGCGCGCGTTTTCTTAGCCCATTCCCCCCCGTTCCCGCATTCCCCTACAGTCAAAAAGTGCCCAAGAGCATATTCTTTTTGCAACAAGTCGAGTAGGCGAGAATCAAGGTTCCCTCCCACTTCTCCCGAGAGTGGCCTATTATTACGTGGCCATATTTCCTGCTTCTTCTACGAGCATCTTCTTTGACTTTTTAATTGGTTTTTTTTGCGAGGAGAGTTTTGATATTTCCCTCCCTCCCCCGCGGCTTGATCCTTCGCCCCTCCCCAGTATTGAGATCTGCACCCGGCATCCCCGAATTATTACTTCTTCTATCTCTTATAACTAATCCAGTGTTTTGTGTTTTTTTTAATTGAATCTTTTTTTCTTCCTTTCGCTTTGTGTTTCGTCTCCTAGTGCTGTACGTAAAGCATTTAAGATTTTTTAGTTTTGTCCCTCCTAAACTCCCCCGGGCACCCCCCCCGGCAATATTCTCATTTCTCCGTTTCAGATGGTACTTTTTATCTGGCCCCAAGGTTGATACTCGTTCGACGCTCTGGATCCAGTTGAACTTCCCCGTGTTTGTATGATAGGATGCGCCCCTGGATACTCTCTAGATTATCCCTCCCCCTTTATGTTGGATGACTGTCTTTTTTGTTAGATCCCCTTTTGCGCCGTAAGTCTATGGGCCCCCTCCCGTTCCCAGCTCATCGGCTTTATAACCCTTTCCAAATCGTTTTCCTTATCTACGCCATGGATCCACGTCAGTGGCGGGCAAGACAGCCCCCCCAATGAGGGGGACCTTCCCTTCCATCCCGAATCCCTAGAATATTGACCCCTCTTGACCCCTCCCCCCCTTCTTCATTTCCTCTATTCGCCCTATCCTGGTTCTTCCCCTTTCCGTCGTGTCACTACCTCTACAAATCGGAGCATGGAGGACCCCCACTCTCGCCGGTAGAGGAGCCCCCCTATTCTCCTCAGGTTCCCCCCAATGACCTTGAACTAAGAACCCTTTCCCAACAAACCAGTATCGGAAGCTCTCGCGTTCCCTTCCTTTCCCCGTTCCAAGAGTTTTTTTTTTTTAGTTTCAGTCGAAGGTCCACTCGTTGTCGTTTTTAATGTCTCTTTTCTTTTCCTCCGGCTCGGGTCCTGCCAGGGGTCCTGCCTGCGTTGCCATTACTCATGGATCCCCTGCGTATCTGTGCCATTTGGATTTTTCCCACATCTAGTATTGCCGTCATCGTCCCTGACTTCCCCCCCTCTTCCGTTCATTCCGCAGGTTCGTTATTCGTCCCCACTTATTGCATCTCTTGAACGGTTTCGCTTTACGTTTTCTCATCTTTTAAATAACTTTAGGTCCCGGTCTTCTTATGCGGGTCTGATCTTTTCAGCCTGGGAAACAGCCTGTGCGCTGATCATTTTTAGTGGTAATGGCGCTGAGTCCGCGTTTCCATGTCCTTCACCAACTCATCTCCGAGGGGCGCTTCTTTGTCGTTGTTGAGGCTTTTCCCTTCGAGCCGTTTCCTTTTCCCTTCTCATCCAACCTTGCCTTTCGTTTTTCCCCCCTCCATTTTGTCCCCACATCCGGGTTCGCCCTTCCATTTTCATTCCTTCCCTATCTTAGTGAGCTCGTTTCTTGAAGTTTTTCTTTAAGCTTAAATTTCCAGGGGTCCAGTCCCCCTTGCCCGCCTGCTATGCTGCCCCTCCCTGCCTTTTCCTTGCCGGTTGACAAGCCTGTCTTTTTTGCGGTCCCATTTTTTAATGGTCCCTTCCCCTGAAACCGCACCCCCCATTGCCCCCCCTCTCTCCTCCTCCGCTCCATTTATCTCTCCCTCCGTCGTAAGCCCCCCTTCTCTCATCTCCCCGTTTTTCTCCCCCGCACCCTTTTGATGACAGACCCCTTCCCCCATCCTGGTCCTTCAAAATCCTTTTCGCTCCCCTTCCCCCCTTTCCTGTCAGCTCCCACATTTCCAACCCACTTTAAGCGTTATTCTTCAATCCCTTTGAATTTACGACATTTCTCGGGGCGGTTCAGATCCTCCCTTCATAAAACATTTTCCCCCTCCGCCCACCTTTCAAAGATTTTATTTCCCCTGCGAAGAATCCACACTTCCCCCCTCCCCCTATTTTGCTTCAGAACCCCCCCACGATGTAGTGCCCGTGGAAGTACCCTGACCCCGGTTTTATCAAGCCTGACCTTAACAATGCTACTCCAAAGCTTCCCGATCCACTTCGAAACCCTCTTGCAACCGCAGTAGTCTGTCCCCTATCTTTCCCCTCCCGATCTGTCAGGCGCCGCCAAACCGCCAGTCCCGCACCCCCTACCGGCCTAAATCCAAGTTTTCCCCTCCCTTCCCATTTGACGCTCGCCCCCCCCCTCCCGAAACTTTAAACCTTGCAGGTTACCCTACCCGTCAATCCTCCCTCTTCAAACGGTCCACTTTCCTAGTTCCTCTTTCCAGTCTAGTGCCCCCCACCTTGCTAACTTATCCTAAAACCTCCCTATCGAAACTCCAACTCTGACGATCGCCAGCCCCCCCCTCCCCCCCAACCCCTGAACCCGAGCCCCAGTAACATCTTCTCCGGTCCAAATCCCCCACGGCAGTTGTAATTTTTTGTGACGGACCCGCCCTTCTTCTAGACTATGACTATTTTCCCCCCTCAACTCCTGCGACAAAGTAATAAAATTCATCCCCCCAACGACGCGCATTTTTCCATGCCCTTGATACACATGACGCCCCCGAAACCCTCCCCATTGCCCCCCCCGGTTTGGCGTCCCCACCGAGCACCCGTTATTAACCCTTCGCGCTCGTCAAAATCCACCTCTCCCCACTGCAATACCCAATACCCCTACAGCCCTCAACCCCCCCCATCCCGCCCCCCCTCAAAGACCCCCAACTTCCCCCAGAAGCGAGCTCCCTCTTTCTTCCACAACCCCCCCGTCAAGGGTCATCAAAAAACGTAGCCCTTTCACCTTCCCCCTTTTTAACCCTCCGGCTGCGAACCGCCCTTAACGAGAACCCTTCCCCCCCGTACCCCCTCACCCCCCCCAGCAACCGAGCCCACACCAAAGCCCCCTCCCTCGAAATCGGCCCACTGAACGAACAGCGACTCACTATTTCTTGAGCTCCGGCACCAGCTCCCAGCCTCAATTCCGATTTCTTATAAAATGTACCTCGAACACGCGTACCCCTTCATTGCAAAATCATCGCACCCCGTTCAAAGGAATCAAACCCCCGCTTCTTCCCCAATTCCACGTCAAAGATCGACTCATCCCCGGTTCAATCCCTAATGCTTGAACGATAGAGCCAAGAGAAGAAATTGGTGTACTGAACTTTATACAGTTCGACATCTTCAATGCATTCATCCAGCGCTCAGATGTGCAAAGGATTTTTTTGTGTTTCTTGGTTCGCTTTCACCTTCTTCCCCGCAGGGTCGTTCGGATTTCCTTTTTCCCCTGGGAGTTTTGCTCTATTCCGTTAATGCCCCCTTCCCTGCGTTTCACTTCGCCCTGCATTTGGAAGGCGACTCTTTCCGTATCTGATTTCCTTTGTGTGACGGTGGACGATTCTTTGCGGTGTTGGTCGACCGGTTCAAGCCTTATATATATTTTTTTTTTTTTTTTCCTCAGTTGTTTGAGAGAGATTTCCCCACTGTCGTACCACACTTTCCCAGCAACCCCTCTTCCCCCCAGGGCCACCAACATGCACTAGAAGTTCCGGCTCAAGTTCGTCCTTACCCCTTTGTCCAAAAGTCCTTGCATGGCACACATCCCTTCCCCCTGCGCTTCTCTTTTTCACGGAGACTAGAAACTTCCCATAGTAAATGTTCTCCTCTTTGTGAGCTCCACCCCTTTCCCGGAAGAGGTCAACTTTTCGATAAAGGTCAGGTGAACCCCCCATTCTCTTTCTTTTGCTCCCCTGGTCGCTTGCTCGGGACCGCCCACCCGTCTCCGAGAGGGGGATTTCCTCATCTTTTTTGGATTTGATGCTGTTCGCTTTCTGTATTTGCACGTCTGGGTTACCCCGCCTTATTTCTCCAGCGGTATTTTATAAACCTTGGCGGCTTTGTTCGGTGGTGACTGTGGTGACTTCGCCGTCTGTTCGGTTCTCTGGGGAAGGTCCCTGCTGATCTTTTTTGGGGATTTGGGACTCATTGGAGAGGATTTTTTTTTTTGTGCAAGTTAAGGGAGGGTTATTAGGTTGTTCCCCGGTTCGTTGCAGACGTTTAGTGCAAAGATTGGTATTTTACTCTTTTCCCCCTTTTCGAATGTGTCTTTCTTCCCCCTTTCGTACCGGTTGGCTTGGTGGTATTTGATTCAGGGCTTTGGATTTTTGTCTCTTTGATGGGTATTTGACGTTTATCGCTTTCGTTTCTAAGCGCTTTTTCGTAAATGATGGATTCTGTTTGTCAGGGCTGGGGAATTTTTAGGGTCCTAGTTATCCGCTTGGGAGGCAGCTTATTGGGGAGTTCTCTCTTTCGTGCGGCCTGTGCGCGGAGTTGATGTATAGTCATTATGTCGTATCCCGGTGCTTGAGTATTCCAGCCACAACCTTGGATTGGGTCTCCTTTCCCTAAGTTTCCCCTTTCGCTTGGTGACAGGTGGGGATTGAAGGTGGTTCTCTCGGAAGGCTGAGAGTTGCCTCTGCGCGGCAGGCCTCTGGTTTCATGACTCCTCCCCTCTTCCCGGTGGTCCTTTTTCCGGGCGATGTGCGGAGTCCTCGTTCCCTTCTGCTCCATTGTGCTGGAGTTTGCGATGCATTCAAGGGACCCTTTCTCTCCCCTTTTGCGCTGGCGCTTCTTCGATGAACCCCCTTTTCCCGCCCTGGCTTCCGGTGAAGCCTTGGACCTAATTCCTACTGCGTGGGCGTTTCGGTCTTCTGGGGTTTCGAGTTTTTCCGGGCGTGTGTTGGTTGAGGCTTGAATTTTTTAGGTTGGCCCCTGAAGCAATCTTTCGTTTTTTACCTTTTCCACCATGTTTCTTTTTTTTAAGCATTCGGCGTTGGAATCTGGGCCCTCCCCCGGCATTGGCGATTCGCCTTTTCTGCCTTATTCATATAGCCAGAGACATGTGTAAATTTATTTATCAGCTAGCCGTTTGATTTGTTCCCTTTGGTCCCTTGTGACTTGCACTGCTGGCCTTCTAGGAGGTGATAGCCCGGATTAAGTTCCTCCCAGTTTATTGGATCTGCGACGGACTTGCTTCCTTGTATGGCTTTCGTCCTGAAGAAGCTGCTATTCTTTTTTTCCTGGATTTGAGTGGGTTTTTTCGGTTGTGC
>Ga0179593_1545322_pt1 | contig 36141 bp, 65 predicted proteins | sample CZODoug2_1_08_16_FD_185931 | JGI IMG/M metagenome (GOLD analysis project Ga0179593, IMG submission 185931) | Vadose zone soil fungal communities from Angelo Coast Range Reserve, California, USA - CZODoug2_1_08_16fungal (PacBio error correction) | ecosystem: Environmental > Terrestrial > Soil >... | reverse complement strand
TTTTCAAAATTCTCCCTTTTCGCCTCTTTCCCTTAATTCAGCCCCCCCATCCCTTTCTAGCGCGCACGGTTCTTTGCCCCTTGAAGGCAGACCTTCCGAATGATTTTTGGATGAAGTTTTAAGTCCTTTTTGGCATCCCACCCCCCCCTTCAAATGCGGACCAGAGCGATGCCGTCCCACTCCCTCCGGCTTAAGGATTTTTTCACCCTGGGAAGCTGAGTTTTCTTCTTCCCCGAGGCTCCTACGTCAGCCCCTTCCGGTTGTTCCCCGGTGTCTTTTTTATTCAAGAGTAGAGATAGTACAACCCCCTAATCGGCAGACTTTTCACCCCCCCCCCCCCCCCCCCCCCCCCCACACATTCTGACTCCACTTCCACCGCCCTCCGGAAATGGATGACGACCTTCTTGTATTTTTTTTCTGTTTTCCGTCGCGCCCATAGGAATCCGTTCTCCTATATCCCTTTTCCTTCTCCGGTTCGTCTAGATAATAGAATCGGACCCTCTGTTCCCTACAACCTTTCTTTTATTTAAACTCATCCCAGAGGCACGTTTCTCGTCTAGATCCTGGTGGGCCTTTTTTGCAGTTTCTTCTCTTTCGTTGAGCGAGGACGGCCTTCCGTCCCCGGAATGCACGGTCTTTTCCAAGGAAGTGTCTTTCTTTTTCTGATATATCCGGCGAGGACCCCTTTTCCCCCCCCTCCCCTTCCCTCTTATAAAATCTTTTTTCCCCGACGAACATAGCCGAATTTCATTATTCCCTTTTTTTTGCGTGCAACCCTTTTTTTTAAATCATCCGACACTCCTTCTTTCTCCCAATGGTCCTATATACCGGTAAACTCCAGACTTCTTTCCCTATGGTGATGATAAGAATGAAAACCGAATCTTTTTTTTTTTTTTTCAGGCGTCAGGACCCCCCCAGGGCCGATAGATCCTTAGTCCCCCCTGGCAGTTGCCATGAACATTTCTTTCCCCCTTCTTCGGTTTCCCCCCCCGACTGAATGAATAAGCCGGGCATTTGGGTACCTCTCCCGCTTAACGGCTTCTCCGCAGTGTATCTCCTGATAAGCCCGACTTCGACTGCCTGTGAATTCGAAGTTTGACGTCGAACGTGTTGTTCCTCCGAGATCTTGCATTCCCCCGCTTGCGCCACTAATGTTGGTCGGCGGTTATAGCCCCCTTTTTTTTTTGACTCTACCGAACCTTTTTTCAGAACGTCGTCGAAGTGCATTTCACCTAACTCCCCATGAGCCATGCAGCTCCACTTTCCTTCCCCCCTTACTTTTTCTCCCTCCATCGAGACTTGAAATAGAGCGTTCCCTGCGTTAGGCTTAACGATGCCTTCCTTTTTCGACGTGCTTCAGTTGTAGTCTTTTTGCGTTCCCCTAACTTATAGGGATAAATGACATGCTTTTTCCCCTCCCTCCTTCGGCGCCCCTGATTTTTTATCTTATATCAGCGTACGATCTCTGTTTTCTTTCTAGTTTTCCCCCCCCTTTTTCCCCTTTCTTCCCCGATGATGAGATTTTAGTTTCCTTCCCACCCACGAACTTTATCTCCATTTAGACAGTGGCGCCCCCCGTTCCCGTTTATCCCAGTAGATCCTCTCATTCTGCCTCTTTTTTCCATGAACAGAGTTCGACACAACTCTTTTTTTTCTGTCAGCGATTTTGCGCTACGACAGGTGCCTCCCTCCGCATCCCCCCCCCTTCCCCCCGATATTCTTTTTCCCGGCCCCCTTCCTTTTTTTTGAGGCAAGGTACAGTCGTAGAGCCGTACTCATCGTCGTTGACTGAGGTCCCGTTCTTTCCGGCTTTAGTGCTCTCTTCCCTGATGCTTGACTTCTTTTCCCCCCTGAGTCAGAGATTTCTCCTTTTTTGGTCTTACCCATGACTTGTTTATGGTTTATGTGTTGCTGTTGAGCAGTTCCAGTTATTTCGATCCTAGAGACGTTTAATGCCCTTGCCTGTCCTTTATCACGCCAAGCAAACCCCCCATTCCACACCTTCGTTCCCTTTGCGTGCTTGATTCCGTCCTCTTCAGAGTCTTTTTCGGCCCTATACACAGTTTTTTCCCTTTCCCCTTGTTTTTTTGTGGAACGATTTTTCCCTCCCTTTGTCTTCCCTCTCCCCTTTGGCCTAGTGTATGTGACCCTCCACATTTTTTTTTTTCCCTTCCGTTTCAGGCTACTGCGACTTTTTTTTTTAACTCGACCTCGCCAGTCAGCCCCCCTCTTTTTTGCCCTCACGCATCTCTCTCTTCATTTTGTTGAGTTTTGAGCTTTCTTTTTTCAAGCTGTGGGTTGACCTCTTTCGAGCGTCTTTTTTTCCCCTCCCAAACCACTTCGTTCCTCATTGCCGACTTTTTCCACAATTTTTTCATTTTCTTGTCCGGCCGGTCTTTTGTTTTTTCGAAGGAAAGAATTTCTTTTTCCCCTGTCAAGAACAATAGGTGCTGCAGCACCTCACATTTCGTTCGCTCTGCACCTCCTTTTTTCCGCCGCCATCTTTCTTTTCCCAGCAGAAGTATTTTAGGGAATCGGTTTCCCTTCGTCAGCGCAGACTTCCTCCCCCTCTCCAGGACTTCTTTTCCCCCCCCCCCCACCCCACCCCCTTTTCCCAAAGCACGAACCCCATTTTGTCAAGACTTTACTTATCGCTGCTCCAGCCGACTTCCCCCCTCCCCTCTATCCATGCCACCTTTCCCACCTTCGCCGCGCTTCCCCCCCTACTTACGAGGACAAGCCTTTTTTTTTCCACACAGATCTTGTTTCTCATCACTCGACCTTCTCCCCCTCGGGCGCAAGACCACCCGTTTCCCCCAAAGTTTTTTTCCTAAACCCAATTTCCCCCTGAAAGCACTGGTACATACGAAATCTCAGTGTTCCAGCCTTCCTATGACCTTTTTTAAACAAGTTGAATATGTCTCCTTTTCCTACTTGACGTTGCTCGAGTTTTTTTTTTCTTTTTTTTTGCAAATCGATCTTTTTCTGTACAAAAATCGCCCCCTTTTTCCCCACGAATTTGCCAGCAACCCAACTGTCCCCTTCCTTCTTCCCGACTTCTTCCTTTTTTCCCGGACAGAGACATGTTGGCTTCAATCTTTTTTCCATGGACCCCTTTTTCCAGCACATCCCCTTTCTTTTTCTATTCGCCACAGCACTTTCCCCTTCGCATCTTATGACAAGGCCCCCTTTTGACTACTTTCGGCCTATGAGGAATTGACCCCCTTTCACGTCTTCCCCTTTTGTCGTTACTTAGTCTTTCCTGCGACCACTCTTTCCTGCCTTTTTTCCTACGTGGGTGAGCACGACCCCTCCTTTTTCCCCTGAAGACGCCGACATGGGCATTCTTTCTCCCTGCATGTTTTTCTTTTTTCCTGTTTGTCTTTTCGGGAACCTTTACCCTTAAAGTAAAATCAATCTCCCTTACCAACGAATATCTCCCCAACTCTAGCGTACGTTCCGCCTCTATCCACGCTTGCTCCCTGTTTCCTTTTTTTCCCGCGCTACCTCCTTTGGTTCCCCCCTTTTTTTTTTTCCAGGCTCAAGTTCTTAGCAGGGCACTGCCTTTTCAAGCGATGCCTACGAGCCCTCCAAGGAGCCCCCCCCCTTTCTTTTTTTTTTTTTTTTTTTTTTTTTCTTCTTTTTTCCCCCCAAAAATTCTTACCGGCCCCTGACCTTCAAGCGTAATCATCAACCATTCCCCCCCCTGTCCCCCCTCCTTTTTTGGCGCGGCTCGTCCTACATTTCCTTGAATATACGCGTTTTGAAAATTGAAGGATTTTTTTTTTTTTGGGGACTCACGCCAAAAGTTTTTGTTTCCCCTTTGTCCTTCGGCGAACTTCTTTTTCTTGTCAAGTTTTTCCCCCGGAGGACAGAACCTTTTCCGTGATTTTCTTTCAAGACCTACGCAGAACTCCCCCCCCCTTGGGCATGGTTTGTCTTTCCGTCCTTTTCCCAGCATATAACTTCTTCTCCCCCTGAGAAGCATGCTAGCCCTAAAATGTTTCCTTGTATGCGAGCCCTTCCAGCAATACTACGACACCCCTCCAACGACCCTGACGGCCCCCCCCACCACCCCCCAACAACCCCACCCCCCCCCCCCCCCCCTCCCCATAGGCATAAAGGTTTTCCCTTGTGAATTTCGTGTTTTCTTCCCTTCCTTTTCCCCTCTTTTTTTCTTCTGATAAAAGCGGCCCTATCCATTCCTTATGGGCAGACCCCCTTTTTCCAATTCTTTTAAGTTTCCCCCGTTTGATAATTTTTGTTCTCTTTGCCGGTTGAGAGTCGCCCCTGACCTTTTTGTATAACGTTGCTTTTCTCTTCGACCATTTCGTTGAATCGATTTCTTCCTTTTCCATCTCTTCCCCGACTGATAGCGACTCCCAAGGCCTTTTTTTTTCCTTTTCTTATCTTCTTCTTGCCCTCAAAAATAAGCATTCCTTTTCATCCTGGAATCGCTGAAAGGGTCACCTCCCCTGATCTCCGAATTTCATGCCCCCTCTATACTCCCCCTCCTCCCCTAAAGGACGCAGTCTCCCTTCCCCCATGCGGTTTTCTTTCCCTCCCCGTATACCCTTCCCCCCTAAGATCGCCTTCGCCCCCCTTTTTTCCCACATCCGTTTCAATCCTCTTCCGGTAGAGGCATATTGAGCCTTTTTTTCCCTGCAGCAGCCTTTCCAGGCCAAAGTGGAACAAACAAATCCCAACTGTAGCCCGTTCTCATTGCCCTTGCCTTTTGTTTCTTCCCCTTGTTTAGCCTTGCCTCGGCAGAAAGGTGGCCAGTTCGTTCCCCCTCCGTCACCCCTCTCATATTCCCCTCCCTTTCCCTAAGTCGCAAAATCGGTCCTTTTTTCTAAAATACCCGTCCAATCCAGACTTTTTCTCTCCATGCGGAATCAAGCGGACCATCTTTCTTCTGTTCAACAAGTGTTTATTTTCTCACCCCCTTTTTCCTCACACTCACCCCCCTCCCTCGGACAAAGTTGTTCGCTTATTGCCCAGGTCCTGAATACGCCCCTTTGTTTCAAGGTCCCCCCTTTCTCCGGATACTCCCGAAGGAATTTTATGTTATTTCCTCTCCTTTGCGCATTTTTTTTTTTTTCATTCTTAAATGTAGACTTCGAAATGTCTCCGTAAGAAGAACCCCCTCTCTCAGCTTGTGAAGAAGGAGTAAGATACATCTTCCCCCCATAGACCCTTTCGTAAAGAGTGAATAGTAGCAAATCTCCTTCGTCATTCCCTGAAGTTTCTTATTTCCTCCACCTTGTCAGTTTTCTCTGTCGCTTCGCAGTTAGTGGCGTTTAGTCCTGTTTCCCCACCCCAAGAACGTTCTTATCGGGACAGTGGGCCCCTCCCTTTTCACGTTTATGTTCCTTTCAATTCCCTGTGACTGCGACCCTTTCTTAGGAAAAGGGAGTTTCTCCCCCCCCCCTTCTTTTAGACCCCCAGAGACTCGTTGCCTTTTATTTTATGCCCCCTGGTCTTCTCGTTTCCCCGAGATTTTTAGGGGCATTGATGAGGATCTTTTTTTTTCCCAAGATCTGTTTCCCACGAGTACGATACTGTCATCTTCCACCACGAACTTTTTCCTCTTTCTTGGCTTCTCCCCTTTTCTCCCTCGATTTAGATTCGGGACTCTTTTTACAGCGATGAATCCCAGATACCGATGGTCTTGCCTTGCTTCGGACGGTCGCATTTCCGGCCTGCTTTTTACTTCCTTTCAGCCGTTTTCTTCCCCGCAAGAAATATCCTATCTCCTCCCATTCGCCTGTCTTCTTAAATGACTGCGGTGTCGTGGTTCTTTTCCAAGCTTTCTCCCTGTTTTTTTTTCCCGTTGTTTACCCTTCCCACCTTTTCTTTTCTCAAGTAGTAGATGTCATTGCTCCGTCCCTTTACCGCCTGCTCCTCTGGATGGCGGAAATATCCGCCATTCTAGGCCAGACATATTTTGAACTCTTTTCGACTCTCACCCCCCCCTCCTTTCCACCCCTCCTATAATTTAATCATCCTAATACGTTGTGTTTGATTTTTCCTTTTTTCCTTTTTTTCAAGTCTGGTTTTTCCCCTTTCCTCGAGGTTCGACAATCAACCCCTTTTCTCCCTGCTATGCGATATGTTCCCCCTTGATAATGTTTCTTTCCGGCCGTCCCTTTTTTGTTTTTTTTCCCCCCTGACGGCGACTTCTTTTCTTCCCCAACGAATTTCCTTTTTTTACAATGGCGGCATCATAACTCGTTTTGGTCGGGACTTTGGACCCTCCTCCTTCCCCTCTCTAATCCTGTCTCCTTTCCCCCTCTTCCAGCGTGTGGAATGTGCTATTTCTTTTTTTTTTCGGCGTAGTCTTTTCCAAAAACGTCCAGCGACTCCCCTCCCTTGCTCCCAATCAAACCCCCTACCTATGTCAAGACCATTCCGTTGCAATACCTAAGCCGAAGTCCCGCATTCCTCCTTTTCACACTGTTCACATCCCTCATCTTGTTCTTTATTTTATGCAAAATATAAGAAGATACCTTCCGCCTGTCGTTCCCTTTTTCATTTTTTTTTTTTTTTTTTTTTTTCGTTTCCCCCCCTACCCCGCCCCCCCCCCTTTTTCCCTTCAAGACCGTAGCACCGCGACTTCTTTTTCCCAGTTCGTCTGCCTTTCAAGACCCTTTCCTACTGTCGAAAGCCTTCCCCCCCCTCCCCTTTTCGCAGTCCATCTTCCTTCGTATTATCTTTTTTTTTTCCACGTTTTCCACTTTTTTTTTTTCGGTTGATAGAAGTGCGAAGGTCCTTCTTATTGTTTGCTGAGAGACTAGTCCCCCCTCTAGACTGAAATCGTGTCTACCAACAACAGTTCCACTCCATTGGGGAGCACTTTTTCCTCCTACGGCCTACCGCGCAGGATTCCTGCGGTACCGCCGACTAAGTATTCTTAATTTTTTCCCCCGATCATGGTAAGCTTACCGCCTTTTTTCCCCCTCGCCTCGCTTCTCGCCCTCACTCGAAAGCTACAGAAGATTGACTGTCCTTTTTTTACCCCTTTTCCTATGCAAGCGTCTTTCCCTTTTTTTTTTTTTACCAAGAAATATGCAAGCTCCCTCCCCCTCTTTTCTCAAGTCAACCTTTTTTTTCCCGAGGCGACACGCTGGCCTTCTGTCTCTCCGAAAGAAAGTTTCTACCTTTGCTTTTCCATCTGCGAGATATCCGCTTCTAATCTTTTCTTTTCGGACGGCCAAGCACGATTCCCTTAACTCAGATCCTTTTTCCTCCCCCCCCATTCCCCCTCTCCTCTCTGCACCTTAACTCTCTTTCTTTGAGAGAACAAAAGAGAAAAAACAATGCCCCTTTTTTCCACCAAATTCTTCAGTTTTCACGACGCAGTACCTCCTTTGTGTCCCCAAGTAGACTAAGGCTCACCAGTTTTTTCTTATGTCTCCGTCCCCCCGCTATCAAACTTTCCCTTCCTCCCCCCGGAGTTCGTCTTTCAAGGCGCTAACTTTTCCCCCTCCCTTTCGATCTTTAATTCTTTTCCGAACATTGCCCCTTCTGCCCTTCCGGTCTGAAGGAAACTTTTTTTTGCACTCCCCCCCCCAACCTAATTACCTGAACGGCCCCTGAAGGCTGTTTTTTTTCACACTCCTTGAAGACATGATTTGTATTCCTTCCCTACTCCCCTCCTTACGCGAAACCACTCCCCCCTTGTTCCCACAAGCTTTTTTTTCGAAAGTTAGCCCGTACATAGCTCCCCCCCCTTTACGATTTCTCCCAAAATTGTATGGAAGACGTCACTCCCCTCATTCTACGCTAAGCATCCCTTGTTCCATCCCTCTTTTTCAAGGATTAGGCAAGATTATTTCTCCTTTGCTAATCTTTTAATCTTTCCTCCTCATCGTGTTTTTTCCTCTATCAACTCTTCATATTCAACCCCTCTCCCCTGCGCCCTCCCCCCCTTTTTTCCTTTCCGATGCAAGGGGTAAAAGTCATTCCCCTTTTTTTTAATATCGGTTTTTTTGTTGAGCGTCATAACATCCCTTTTTGGCATCCCCCCTTTCCCCCCGTTTTTTATCCATTCCTTCTCTCTTTTGACAGGAATTAACTTTTTCCTTTTCGACATCCCACATTTTCGAGAAACCCCTTCTTTCCCTTTTTTCCGTTCAGCGTTCTTTTTTTCTTTTTACCCCCCCGCTCCTTTTGGCAACTCTTCAGCTTTTTCCAAAGGCGCCCCCCTTCCCTTTAGGAGTGAACGACCCCCTCTTCAATTATTCTCTCCCTGCCCATAGTTTCTCCCTTCCTCCCTTTATCATGGCCAGTCACGCTCTGTCTCTCTGTGTATGTTCTTCCTTCTTTTTTAAGTACTGAAGTTCATTCCTTTTTTGACAGAAGTCTGATGTCCGTTATGCCTCCCTTGCCAGTAAAGTCCCCCCTTTAAGACAAATGCCTGGATGACTAGACGGCGTTTTCCCCCCATTATTTTTCCTTTCCGATTTTAGACTAGGAGTTTCTCCTTAACCCCCCTCGTTCCCGGATAGCACCAGAAGTCGAAATTCTTTTTTTTCCTTCTTGCGTTTTTTTCCTCCCCCCGAAGAGTAGCTTCTTCCATTTCGCACATGACCTCGTGGTCCTTGGTCCTTCTTCTTCAGGCACAATTGTTGAGTCTCGTTGTAGGATTCACCTTACCAGGCACGAAGGCCATGCGTGATTTTTCTTCTCCTTTTCAAGGTAAGCAAGTTGGCCTTTTTCCGTGAAGTTCCCTCCTTGTCTGTAATACTAAACAGCCTTGGGAAAATCTGCCTTCTTTTTTTTTCCCCCCATTTTTTCTTCATTCTGGAAGACCCCTTAAGAACGAAGTGATGTCCCGACCTCTTTAAGCCGACATGATTTTGCCTCCCCTTTTTCCCCCCCCGACCATTCTGACCCTCTTTTATCCTAAGAAGAGTATGGAGAGTAAAGTTCCCCCTCCTTGCTTTTGTCAATGCAGAAATCGCTTTTCTTTTCCCCCCCCTTTTTTTCCGATTTCAGCCTCATTTCGTCTTTCCCCCCCGTCCCTTTTCCCCCCTTTTTTCGAGAAAACCATTCGCCCTTCCCGCCCCTTACCATTGTTCACGTTATTGGCACAGTCACCCGGTACCTTGGAAATGCGTACTTTTTCTTTTTTCCCCGACTTTTTGCCATTCTTTTCTTTCTTTCCCTGAGACGGAATAGCCCCCGCCTTTCAAAGAGGAGAACCCCCAGGTTTTTTCGGCCGTTCCCCCCCCCCCCTCTTATGCTGTTTCTGTTTTTTCTGGACAACCAAAGATCTGATTTAGACCTTTTTTCCTATTACCGTAGTCTCTTTCTCAAGAAAAAGGCGTTGTCCTTCCCTCTTACTTTTCAGGTGAAATTTTCTTTCTATCTCCGACTCCCCTGATTGCTGGAAAGCGATGAAATCCCATCATTTTTCCCGTCGTCGGCGTGAGAGTGCAAGAATCGTTTTCCTTCTCTTTGTCTTTCCTGAAGTGATTTTTTTCCCTTCCCTCCCCCCCCTAGCCCCATTCCCTTTAAAGCCAGGCGGACAGGACTTTTTTGGCTTCGGCTTTCATGATGCCGACATTAGCGTCCCCCACCTTAATCGTTTAGTACTTTTTTTTCCTTCTTTATTTCCTTTCTCACACGACAATTTGCCTCGTGTTCCCCCTTCCCCCATCTTGCCTTTCCTCCTCTAACGCGAAGGTAGGTCTTTTCCACCTCTCGTGCCCAGCTCACAACCCTTTTTATCCTCACTCCCTCCCTTCTTATTGTTTTTTTTTCTAGATAGTAGAGTTCCTTTTCCCGAGGTCGAGTTGACGACCATCCCCCCCCCCTCCTTTTTTCCTTAGGTTTTTTTCCTCTTTCCCCCCCCCTTTTAATTGCTTTTCATTCCTCGAAAATAGCTTGGGTAATTTTTTTTCTGCCAGTCCCTCACGGCGACTCTGTTGTCCTTTCCCCCTTCTTATAAGTTGAAATATCTACCCCTTTTCCTGAGAGATGGGGTTTCGGTTTTCTCTTTTTGGGTTCCCCCTTTTTTCCCTTTTCGCCTACGCTTCCCGAGTCCCCCCCTCCCTTCCCCTTTCCTGTAGCCCTGCTAAAGCTCATTTTTTTTTCTGTCTTGCGAGGATTTTTTTTGAAAGGGAAATCGAAAACCCCCCATACCCCCTCGAATTTCCCCCCTCCCTAACCCCCCAATAATGTTCACCTTCCCACGTTGCATCGGCGAGTCCCTCGATTGACGCAGCCGACCCTCCATTCCTCGCCCTTCTATCACTGCCCTCCTCCCCGACATCGTCCCCTACATTTTTTTTTCTTAATAAGAAGTACTTCTTCCCCCCTTTCTTGTCGAAACAATCCCTAACCTAAATCAACCCGACCTTTGACCGAATCTTCGGTTTTTTCTCCTTGTAGCCAAGTCCCGTTCTAATAAAGCGTGTCGTTCCCCTCTTTCCGCAATCGTTTGACGGGCCTTGACGCTTTTTTTTTTTCCCACCCCCTCTGTGTAACTCTTTTTCCCCCCCTTTTCGAACAGAGTCGAATAGGTTCTTTGCGAGACCCCTTTTTTTTTTTTTTTTTATGAAATGCGTGTTACTTCCAACGCACCCCCCTCTATTTTTTTCAAAGGGACCCCCTCGGGAAGAGACATCCCCCCCCTTTCCCCCCCCTGCCCACGAAACTTGGTGGACTCTAGCGACTTCCTACCCCTCGAAGGATTTCTCACCTTCCTATTATGATTGGAAGGGCACACGATGCCTTTTTTTTCTACCTTCCCTTAAAGTTAAGTATGCGACGATCCCTCTCAAAGAAATTCCTCCTAACCTCTTCAGCGCTCTTCTTATAACTTCTGACCGAATATGTTCTTCTAATAGGAACGTATTCGAAACACCCCTTTTTTTTTTGTTTGTGGTGGTTTTTCCCCCCCCCCCCCCCCCCACACCCCCAAATAAAACCACCCAAAAAACACCCCCCAAATTCCCCACCCTTGTAAAACCCCCCCATCCCCCCCAACCTGTCCCCACCTTTCAATATGACGGAAGGACCCGACACTCTTTTTTCGAGTTTTTCTGAACGTCTTTTTTCTTCCCCAACATTGACCTGACAATGAGAGACTCCTCTTTTTTTTCCCCCTAAGGCCCCCCCCCCTGCGGCCTCCTTAGTGACACTTTCTTACTCCAGAACCCTTAGAGATATAAGGGACCCTCTCCCTTTAATAAGGTACTTTTTTTTTTTTTTTCCCAACCTTTTTCATCACATTCTTTTCCTGATGACAGCAAGTGATGTCCCCTTTTTTTCAGGACACTTCCCCTAACACCCCTTCCCGTCCTCCATCTTTTTCTCCCCCCCCCCCCCGGAAAGAATGTCGTTAGTCAAGCGCCGCCCTCCCCTCCCCTCCTCTGCAATACTTTTTTTTTCAACGGCACCTTCTTTCTCTCACATCCAACACCCTTTTTGTAATGATTCCCTTTCCTTTGAAGTAATCGTGTCCCCCCCTTTAAAACTTTTGCGGCCTTTAGAACCTTCACGCTTCCTTCTTTCCCCCCGGAGGATCCCCCTTTTTTTGCATCTTCTACGCTTTCTTCCCCGAAGACACTTCCTTTTCCTTTGGTCTCCCTCCCCCCTTAATGAAACATTCTGCGAGCCATTCCTTCTCTCCTCGATCAACTTCCCCCTCTTCCATCGTCCTGTTCCTTTCCCCCCGCTCAAAGACGCCCCTTCCCGCTAGTCCCCTCCTTTTTTTCACGTTGGTACCTCTCATCCTCCATATGGCCCTTTTTCCCCCCCCTTTTTTCGGTCCTTTTTTTCCCCCCTTTTCTCTTTGAGACTCTCCCCCCCTCCCTTTTATTCTTTTCTAGAGATAAAAGAGATCTCCCTTTCCCTCCCCTATTTCTTTTTCTTTTTTTTTTTTCCCCTTCTCTCCTGTACATACAGGGCGTTTTAATCTTTTCCGTTAGATGGTTTTTCCTTTCAGACAAAGCGTTCGGTTTTTCTCCCCCCTCGAGACATAGTCGTCATCTCTCATGGACTTATATCGGCAAAATGCATCTTTTTGTGACCAACCCTAGCCCCCCTTTTCTTTTTCTTGGCCTTTTCTCCATCAGCTTCCCTTGGGGCCAAACTCCCCCCGGGGTCAAAGACGCAGCCCCTTTTTCCTTTTTTTTCCCCCCCTTTTCCCTTTTTTTCTCCCCATCCTACCTTTTCCCCCGCAAGTCATATCCGCCATTTTTCCCCTTCTTTTTACGTCCTGCAGGTCTTTTCTTTAGATCGCATCTGCTTCTTTTTCTTTCCGCCTAGAACCTTTTTTCCCTCTTGCGTCCCCTTTTTTTGGCTCCTTTTTCACCTTGGCCGTAAGAAACCATCCTTAAGACCAGTTTCAGCTGCCATCCCTAATGAAAACTGGAGGGCCTTCCCCTTTTTTGTCCCTCAGAAGATTCTTTTTAGTTTTCTTTTCCAGGAATGCAATGATTTTCCTTCGGCGAAAGTTTTTTTAAGCAACCCTTTTCAGGAGCCTTTTCCGCTTCTTTCCCCCTCCTCTTCACGAAGCTCCATGGAAATCCAGTTAGTGACGAGTTTTTTTTTTCCTACCTCCGCCCCGTGCCTAGTTTTTTTCCCTGTCTCTTCGAAATTCTCTTGACCCTCCTTTTTTCAGTGGACAACAAGTTGTCGGTTTTCCTCCCTTTTTTCGACAATCTCCCCCCTTTTGCAGAGAGTGTCGCCTTTCTTCCAATTAGCATTTCTGACTTTTCCTTTGGTGGCGTCTGGATTCCTTCTTTCTTTGAAGGCAGGTAGAATACATCTTGGCCCCCTCTCTTCTTTCTTTCATTTCTGGTGCACCCCCCTGAAGAAGACGTGATGCTGCTGAGTCCACTTCCCTTCCCGCGAACCTTCTTTGTTTCCTTCCATAAGCCCTTTTACCCCCCTTCCCTCCTTTCGGTCGGAGCAGGACTTTTCCCCTTCCTGCCGTACCTCTTCTTCAACTTTCTTTGGCATTTTTCTTGTTACTTTTCCTTTCCGCCTTTCTAGTCAGACCTCACCACACCCCCTTTCCTCGCATTTTCCTCCTTTTAGGACAAGCCAACACTTGTTCCGTTCTTTCCCCCTTTCTTCTCCTTGGCCCCCTGCGACTTCCCCCCCCCTCCCCCCCGAATGTCTTATCCCCCTTTTGAAAAAAACGCTTATAGAACCCTTCCCTTTAGCTGACGTCCTCCTTCTCCCTACGTTCGGGTACACGCTTTTTTTTGACTTCGGTAGAGCGAACTCTCCCTCCCTGTTTTCGAAGGTGAATAAGACCAACGCCCCTGTTTATTCCCGTCCCCTCTTTTCTTCAGTGATTTTCTTCTCTTCTCGCGGGAAACTGCACCTTTTTCCTTATCTCTCGTGGTAAAGTTGACAATATTCTCGGATGAGCCTTTTGATCAGCAGCGTCGGCTTTCTTCCCCCTTGTTCCCGTTTTCATTTCCCTCTCATTTCCGCATTCCTTTCTTACACAACCCCTTTGCTTTCCGAATGCCCCCTTTTTTTCGCGATTAGGGCCCCCCCCTCTTTCTTCACGAATGAATTCTTTTATCACCCTCCTCTGTTTAAGAGAATTAACGCTTCGAGTACTTCCTTTTACGTAAAGACGTACCCGCCATGCCTTCCCTTACCCACTCCCCCTTTCCTTGCTTTTTTTTTCATTCGAAATGTGTTTTTTATTTGTCCGCCAGTCGAACCTCGACCTCGTCCCCCCCCCCCAGACTTTTCTTCCTATCTTCCTCCTCCTCCGTGTTTTCCGTGTTTTTCTGTCCTCCTCGCTTTTCTCTAAATTTTCCACCACCTTTAGCAGTAGAGCATCACAAGACGGACAAGAAGCGCAAATGCGGGTACTTCCTTTCCTTCCCCCCTCCCTTCTACGACGGTTTCCCTTTCCACCCCTCGTACCCTCTTTAACCCCTTTTCCGGCCAAGGCAGACCATCATTCTTTCCTCTTCCCCCCTCCTTTTGAAGTCCAAGCAGCCTTCTGATACGCCCTGTCCCTCCCTCTTTTTTGGACTTTTTTTTTCCCTTTTTGTTTCCCCTTGCCATGAAAAGCCGTATTCCCTCCCCTCCCCCGCCCGATCTTTCCACACAGAAAGGATCCCCCTCCTTTTTCAAAGACCCTTTCTCCCCCCTGATCTGCGTCCACCCCAGATCAAGCAATCTCTCCCTTACTATCACAAACCCAAATAGGACCCCACCTCCCCCTCCTCCCGTCTGATGGCTTTTAGCCTTTTCGCCTCCCGCCAAGAACCATGTCGTCCCTTTTTTCTTATCGTTTTTTTTTTTTACATAACTCTCATCACGTCCCTTTCTCCCCCCCCCCTCCGAGGCACACAGTTTTTTATCCTTACCTTCCCCACTTTTCCCCAAGGAAATTTTTTCTCCTTTCCCGAACTTCAGACGAAATCGCTCTCCCCCTCCTTTCCCCCCTTGACCGTTCCCCTTTTTTTTTGTTTTTTTTTCCCAAGTATGCTTGTCGCCACGTTTTTCTTTTTTTCTCCCCGGCTAGCGCAGGCCCTTTTTTGGTTCTTTTTTTTCCCTTCTTCCCCCTAAATCCTGCGACCCCCAAGTTGACTTTATCTTTTTTTTTTTTTTTTTCTTTTTTTTTCCCAGAAAAGAAAATTTCTCCCTCCCAGATTGCAGCCCCTTTTTTGGAATCTCTTCCCATACCTCGGCTTTTTTTTTTTTAAAGGAAGAAACGCACTCCCTTGTATGCGTGGAATACCTTGCCCCCCGGTTCGATTTCCAATCTTCAGTAGTAATTAGAACGAGAAGATGCTTTTCCCATGCTTTTTTTTTTTTTCTTTTTTTCTTTTTTTTTTTTTTTTTTTTTTTTTTTTTCTTTTTTTTTTTTTTTTTTTTTTTTTTTTCAATGAAAATTTTGCGGAGGAAATGAACTATCCTCCTTGCACCTTCCCCCCCCCCACTCCTTTTTTTTCACGTCTTGTGACCTGCCACTCCCCCTCCCTCCCCTTTCCTCATGCGACTCTTTTTTTCGAGTGACGACATTAGCCTTTTCCCGACCACTTCCCCCCTTCCCCGAAGGATGGCGCCGCTTCCCTTTTGCAAACCCCCCCATCCCCCTTTTTTTTCCTACCCCATTAAAATACCCCTCTATTCCTGCAAAGCAGACGTCCTCACGTTCTATTTTGTTCCCCCCCGCCGAATTCACCTGCCCCTTTTTTATTTTCCCGCAGGGAACTTTCTGCACCTGAGCCCTTCCTAATAGCCATTTCTGCCCCCTGCCTAGACATCGAATTTTCACGACGACCCCTTCCTTCCCCTGCAAGCGAAGACTAGCGTTTTTTTTTTTCTCTTTCCGGCCCCCCTGATCTCTTTTCCCTGACAATACTAGAGAACTTGTAGTTCGTTTTTCTTCTTCCACCTCCGATAGCCCCGCCCCCCCCTTTCTTTACCGTGAAATGCAGGGCTCCCTCCCACTTTCCGGAAACTGAACTTTTTCTCCCTTGACCCTTCTATAGTTGGACTTTTTGCCCACGCCAAATAGGAACTTCTTCGAGGTGCACTTTTCCCCACTGGATGAAGGTCCCCCATTGAGACTTCCCTTCTTCTTTTTATGTTGCCCCCCTCCTTTCTTTAAAGAAAGACATCCTTGTAGTCTCCCTTTCCCCCCCAATCTTCCCTCCCTTTTTCATTGGGGCAGAGTGAAAGACGAAAGCTTTCCCTCCTCTGCCTTCTCTCTTCCTATGTGTTTCTTATATCTCTTCTCCCGCACCTTACCTCTACTCTCTTTCCTCCTTTTTTCCCCACAGTACTTTCTTCCTCCGCTATGCCCCCCCGTTCCTCGTTTCCCCCCCTTTTTGTCCTCTTCTTTTTCCTCTCTTCCCGTCCACCCTCTCCTCTTCATCGTTCTTTGCCTTCTTTAACTTGCCCTTTCTTCTACCTCTCCCCGCTCTACCTTTTGCCTTTTTCTCAGTACAATCGCCTTTGTTACTCCCCTTTATTTTCCTGCGCTTCCGTCCCTCGTAACGACCCTGGCGCCTCCATACCCTTTCCCTCCATGTTCCCGGACTTTCCCCACCGCTTCTCCCCTTTAGTACACGCCATGGGATGACTTTCTCTCCATTGGCATTTTTTTTGTGCTTTTCGATGGATATATATCTTTTATTCTCCTTTTCCCTCCCCCTTTTTCCTCCGGTTGTATGATTTTCTTTCTCCTACTCCCCCCCCAATAATTTTCCCTGAGTTCCCCCCCCTCTTTTTGGGATATGGTAAAACGTGCAGCCCCCTTTTCTCTAAATTATGGCTGTCCTCTTTTTCCTTTTGCCCTTTTTCCCTTAGGGAAGGGTTTTCTCCCCGTTATTCGTCGCCATTTTTCTCCTTCCGATTTTCCTTCCTACTTTCCAGCGAACCACCTTTCTCTCCCATTCCTTTCGCTATATAGCCGCTTAGTCTTTTTTTTTCTTTCTCCAAAATCAGTTTTTCTCGCCACATCCCCCTCCTTGTGGCAAATGGCACCCGCCCCCTCAATGTCAACTTTTCACGATTACTTCACAATATCCTCCCCTTTTTTTCCCCGACGACCCTTGCGTTTTTTTTTCGCTTAGTTCCCCCCCCCCCCCTCCCGAAGCCAGAGACTCTTTCTCCATCTCTTTTACTTTTTACGCCCTTGAAAAACGCCCTTTTCTCCTCTCTTTTTTTCAGTTTGTCCAGACGCCCCCTCCTGATTTTTAGCATCTTCCCCTCTCCCTTTCAGAGAAAAAAAAACCCGGTTTCCTTGCTTGACATCCCTTCCTTGCGTCCAAACGATTTCTTCTAGCGGCTTTTGTTCCCCTGTTGTTTCTCTCCGAGACGTACAATTTTCTATTACCTCGATTCCCCCTCCTTTTCCCCGAATGCGCAGTTTCCTCTTTTCCTTTTTTTCAAGACTGTTCCTCTTTTGCGAAGTACATGAAAGACCATTCTTTTTTCCCTGCTGGCGACTCCTTGCTTATTAGGAGCCAAACAAGTTTTTCTGTTCCTCCCCCCTTTTTTGTTCGCACTTTTTTTCTTCCTCACCCTAGTATCTTCTTTTTTCGCTAAGGAATAAGGATCCCTTCTCAAGAGACTCTTTTTTCCCCTTAGGCACGGTTTCTCCGTCACTTCCCCTCTTTCATCCTCGGCTTGGCCACCCTTCCTTCATTTCTCTTCCTCCTGCTCCTTCCAGAAGAACTGCTTCTCTCTTCTGGAATCCCCTCCGGACTCCCCCTCTTGGCTTTTCTTTATCCTCCAGTCGGTTCCCCGGACGTAGGCTTCCTTTCCAATCCCCTAGAGTACAACTTTTTTTCCCCCTAGGAACGTTTTCTTCTTTCCTTTAAAATTTTTCCCCCCCCCTTTTTCATTCGTGGCGTTTAAGTCCCCCCCCCCCAACGACTTTACAGAAGAGCGAATCCCCCCTCTTTTTTTTTTTCTGGCGACCTCCCTATGTCCCCCTCTATTTTCCACCCACTTTGACTGAATGCACGACGATTGTTCTTTCCCCTTCGTTCGTCCCCCCCCCCCATCCACTGTCTTGAGGTCAGCTACTCTTCTTCTCTGATAGCTTTTCCTTTTTCTTCGGGTAACCCCCCACCCTCCCTTGTGATCTGAGCGTTCGCCCTCACTCCCCCCCTACGGTTTACGGACAGGACTCCCCGCAGTTTTTCTCTAACTCTTCTGCTTTTTTCTCCTTCGCAAAGAGGAAACGGCCTGTCTTTTCCCTCTCTTCGTTTTTTTAATAGAGGCGATGATGCTTTCCTTTTCTCTTCTTTCCGCGACTGAACCTTTTTCCCCCCTCATGCTTTTTCCCTGAGGTGATTGATGAAACTTTTTTTGGAGACTGTCGGCTCTCTTTTCTTGGCGAAGTTTTCATGAAACCTCTGGTCTTTCTTCCTTCCAATATAGAAAAACAGTCCCGCCTTCCAAGGACCTTTATTAAGGAGGGATTAACAAAGTCTCTCCCTCCTTTCTCTTCCCCGCCTTGCAGCCCTCCTTGGACCTTCCTAGTTTAAGATTTTTCCCCCCCCCCAGTCGTCGTAGATGTCTCCCCCCTCCAACTAAGACCCTTTTCCCCGTAGTCCGTGAACATAAATATTCCTTTTTTTTTTTTTCCCTTCCCCATTCTATCTGCGAAAGTTTTTTTTTTTTTCTTTCCTCATCTCCACCCCCAGCTTTTCCTTTTTTTAAATACATACGTGTTGTGTATTTTCTCCTTTGTCGTCTGCAGATATCCCCTTTCATCTGAGATGCGTCTGATTCTTTTTTCCCCCCAAACCACCTCCCCTTTCCCCCCATATTGACTCTGGTTCCCTCTTTTCCATGAGCAGTGTACGGAAAGGAGTTTTCCTCTGACCCCCGGCGTTCGATCAAGAAGATTTCCGCCCCTTTTTGAATAGACAATGTTCTTTTTTATTTTTTCTTTTCCCTAGGAGCCCCGAACTCTTCTCATGAAGAATGGCTTACTTTTTATTACTGGTTGCTCCCTTTTTTTCTCGCAAAGAAAGGCCATTGACCTTCCCTTCCCCCGCCATCGACCTCTCCCTCCTATAACCGCCTATCTTTTTGTCAAAGGGACCCTCTTTGTGCGCCCCTTTCTGCCTTTTCCCCCCTCCGCAACATCATCTTTTCTATCACGCCCCCCCCCCTCCTCTCGATCCATCAACGGCGGGATTTTTCCCCCCTATGACTTTTCCTTCCATCCCCTGCCCCTACTTGCAGCACGTCTCCTTTTCACCTTCCTTTCCCCCCTTGAGACCTCCTCTTGAGTTTTTGCCCTTCTTTTCGTTTCTTTTCGCTAGAACCTCAAGAAAGTTATCCCTTCCTCGTTGTGTTCTTCGGAGAAGATCATACGAACTTTTTTTTCTCCTTACCATTTTTTTGCCCATCTTTTTCACATTTCCTCGTTTTTTTTTTCGCAACGGTACGAATGCGTTTTGCACCTTTCTTCAAGCTGACTACAACGCCCTCCCGGCAAACACTTCCTTTTTTTTTCCAAGTTTCCCCATCCCCACCCCCCCGAACAAGTCGCGTCCTGCGACTTTCTTTACCTCCAGCCGAACGGTGCTTTTTCCTTGGCCGCGTGCGCATCCCTCTTTTTTTTCTTTTGTTTTTTCATGATTCTCATCACGTCGTTCTGCGCCGAGAGTCCCCTCCTTTGACCCGCCCTTTCCTCTCTGCTGAAATAAATAAGACTTCGCCACCTCCTTTCTTGAGCTCCTCCTTCTTTTTTCTGCAACTTTTCTTTTTCATAAGCCACGAACTTTCTGAGTCGAAATCCTTTTTTTTTTCTAACCACGAACAACTTGTGCCCCTTCCCTCTCTTCCCCCGCTTCCTAGCTATCCTCTTTTTCCGGCAGCACGCTTCACTTTTCACCGAAACTCTCCTTCCTTTTCGACAGTCGGGAAGATCGAGGGCCTGCCGGCCGAAATCTGGTTTCCTTTTCCTTGACCACCCCTTTTGAGAAAACAGATTCCCCCCCCCTCAGCCCCCATACTGTGACTGACCGCTACAGATTTCTTGTCCTTTTCCTTTTTTTGCTCTGCAAGGATTTTTCTTTCTTTCAACATTCACTTTTCTTCGTTTTCATAGGAGGATCATCACCATTCCCTTCTTCTTTCTGGCTTTTTACAGGAAACATGCCCTCTCCCTTTCCACATGCGTCCTTTTTTTTCCATTTTCCCATGCTGATCTTTTTTTCCCTGCCAAAGGAAAATATGAAACCCCCCCCCCCCCCCCCCCCCCACCCCCCCGCGCTTTTTTCTTCTCAAGAAACAAAGAGAAGTTTTTTTTTTTTTCCCCGAAAGGTTTCTTTTTCTACTTGACGACCCCCCCTTGACAGCCCTACCGAAGCCTCTCCCCCTCCCCTAAAAGCCTGTTCTAGAAAAAGGGTATGCCTTCTTCTTTTCCCTCTATTGAAAAATTTTATCCATCTTCCCGCCTAATTTTTTCCTCCCCCTCAAGTGTTATAGCCAATTGTACTGGTACCGGTCCCAACCCTCCCCTCCAAAGAAAATGGATGAACTCTACCCATCACTTTCCCCCCTTACTCCCTTGTTTGTGCCCCCCCTTCTTTGGATATATAATATTTTATCTCCCTTTTATCCCCCTTCTGAGAGCATCACTGATATACCTTCCCTTTTCCCCCTGACCTTTTATATCCGATATAAGTTCTTCCTCACTCCCCCCCTTTCTGTAATATAAGGCGTAGATTTTTTTTTCACACCCGCAAAGTTTTTTACTTTTTTGGCTCCACCGATCTCCCCAGTAGAAATTTAGTTGATAGCTTACTTAGCCATCTTTCCTTCCGAAAATGTTGTCAAGACTCCTTTCCCTTGTCTTTTAAGTAATGCTTTTTTTTTAGTTTTCCCCATTCCTTTCCTTCCCCCACTAATTAAAGAAGTGACAATGTCCCTTTCCCCCTACGACCGACCTCTCTATGGAAGACTGACCCCCTCTTTCCTTGTTTTCCCATCCTTCCCCCGCAGTTTTCCCCTTTAGTTAGTGCCCCCTTTTCTCCATGAAAAGAAAGCCATTCTGTTTTTGATGAACGCCTTTTCCCCTCCCCTATAGACTCGCCAGGTCAGGCCATTTCCTCCCCCTCTTTTCAGCAGGCCCGTCCTTTTCCCAGTTTTCTGCACCCCCGCACCTTTTCTCTTTTCCTAAGGATGTAAGGCTCGCTCTGTTGAAACGATCAAGCTTGGGACTCCCCCCCTTTTTCCAGGCCCAGTTTTTCTAATTTTCCGCCGATCTTCCCCCTCTTCAGTAGAAACAAATGTCCCCTTTCCTTTCCCCCCTTCGTTTTTCGCGACCCCCCCTCCTTTTCACGTGCTGTATCCGTCCCTTCATAGCTTAGTAAGATGCCCATGCTGTTGGAAATCTTTTTGCGTCGAGGTCATGCTCACCAGTCCCTTTTCTTCCCCCCCTTTTCCTCTGTTTCTTTTTCTTGCGGTCAATCAGCTGCGTGAGTCATTGATTTTTCCCGAAGAGCATTCTTCTGATGAAGGGCAAAATTTATTCATTTTTTTTCTTCCCCCCTCTGCTCTCAATCGGCTTCCCCTTCCTTGCCCTTTTGTATTTCTCATTTTCCCCATGATTGATCCCCAAAGCCTAAATGTCGTCCGGTAAAGGCCTCTTTTTGTCTTCTCATCAATGAAGTTCCCTTATTTCCTGTGCCCTTTCTTTTTGAACCATTCTTGTTTTAACCTTTTAGCCTTTTTTATAAGTCAGCCCCCCCGAACACCCTCCATTCGACAGTGGCGACCCCCTTTCCCTTTATAGCAACTTTGCTTTGGCAACAGTTTCCTTCCTTGATTCCCCCTTTTACCCTTTTTTCCACACAGATTCCCCTCTTCCCAGAGGACTTTGCTGATCTCTTAGTTGCTTTGCTAAGCAGTTTTCCCTTTTCGCTGTCCACGCCCCTTTCCGGATTCCCTTACCAAGTCTCTTATTAAGACTTAGGCCGTTCCGTCCCGTAGTAGACTCCCTTCCGAACAACGCTTTTCTTCAAGACTTTTTCTTTTTCCCCCCTTTTTCTTGCTCCTCTCGGGAATTACGCAGACGATATTCGCATGCTTTCCCCCCTCCCGTGGTTTTTTCTGTTTTTGGTGTGTTATCTTTTTTTTTCTACTGTAGGCCGAGCGAAGCTTCCTTTTTCCTCCGAGTCCTTCCCCTCCTGAAGTCATTCGCCCACCCCCCCCTCCCCCCCTTCTCCCCACACCTCCCCTTTCCCTTCCCCCCCTTTTTAGTGCTCACATTCTTTCCCAAGCGTATAGAGAACCTTTCCCGCCCCTTGCGGCCTCCTTTCCCAACGGAAATCAGTTGACGAATTCCCCCCTTTCCCTTCGTTTCTGACTAATCTTCTTTTTCTCCCTCACGTTTTAGTTCAGACCTCTTTCCCTTTCGTCTCTTTCCTTAGGCTGGAGAAAAGATCGCCTTTTTATTTTTTGCGAGTCTCTCCAAGAGCACAACCCCTTTTTTCCCCCCCACGACTTCTCTTTGTTTGATCTCTTTTCCAAGTATAGCGAGCTGTATTAGTCGAGTTCTCCCCCCCATAAATTAGCAGTAGATAGACCCTCCCCCGTTCCTTATGGAGGACCTCTTCTTTTTTTTGCCCCTTCCAGTTGCTTATTTTTTTTTTTCCACCTATAAGAACGGAGACTTCGGGTGGACCCCAAGATATTAAGCTTCCCCCCTTTTTTTTTTCCCCGCAAGGATGGACCCTTTTTGAATTCCCCCCCCTTTGAGCCCTTCATGATAATGACTGATATAAATTTATGGTTAGTTCCTATAGGAGCTAGCAAGCCGTTTCCTTTTCCATGACCCCTTTTTACTATCTCACTATAAATTCCGCAATAATTTCCCCCTTTTCCTCGCCGGCAGAAATCTATCGTTTCCTCCCGTCCTTTCCGATCTCCCCTTTCAAAAGCACCTCCTCCGTAAGACAAGATTTCCCCCCTTCTAAGAGGAGTGAGGCCGTCCTTTTCCTTTTCCCGACGTAACTCGCGCCTTCCAACTTTCCCTTTTGGACTTTTTTTCCTCCCCAAATAGAAATAGTAGGAAAGAATCTATTCCCCATTTCGAAACTCCCCCTTTATAAAGGAAACTTTCTCTTGACAAACACTTTCCTTTTGTTTCCCCATATCTTAATAATCAGACGCAACGAGAATATGACTTTACTTCTTTTTTTTTTTTTTTTTTTTTCTACTGGTATCCCCCCCCCTGTACGCAAAGGATAGAATGGTTTTTTCCCCGCCTTTTTCTTCTTCTTTTCTACCTTTCCCTTTTTTCTTCCTCCCTAGCGCAGCGAGGTCCCTTTTTTGTTTGGGGCGGGTTTTTTATTTTTCCTCCCCCCCTGCCAACCAGCGTCCCCTCCCCCCCCAAACAAGAATGGGCCGCGCCACTTTTCCTTAGCAAAGGTTCCCTCCCTTTTGCAACCCCGGTCCCTCGCACCGACAACGGACTATGACCTCCCTTTTCTTTTCGATCAAGCCTTTTTCTCTTCTCCGCCTTCGTCCCTTTTAGCATACAGAACGACCTCCTTTCCCCTTCCGAGGAGGAATACACTGACCCTCTTTTTTTCCCCAATTGACCCCCCCTTTTTTTACGACCCTGCCAACCCCCCCCTCTCTTCCCGACAAGATGGCTTCCTTTTTCATCCTTTTGTGCCTCTGCCCCACAATTGTTGACCCTTTTCCTAGGGCCCCTCCTTTGAATAACGAGAGCATGTCGGCCTGCACGACCACTTTCCATTATTTCCTCCAAGAACGCTCCTTCCCCCTTTTCCTTAGGGACTTCTGGACAGAGCTTTTCCTCGGCCATTTCACAAACGTTGCATTCCCTTTCCCGACTATCCTTTCTTGATGGGCAAGCAGGAAGACTGCGTTTTTTCTTTTTGCCCCCCTGCTGCCGTTTTTTCCCTTTTTCCTGCCCCGACCTGCTCCTATTTTTTTCGTTTCAAGCGAACTATCATCACCATTTCTCTTCTCTTTTCTTGCCTCTTCTCCGCGCAAGACATTGCCCCATTTCCCCTTCTCCCTTTTCAATACCCTGATTTCCTCTTCCGAAAATGAAACCTTCCTCTTGCCCGCGCCTTGCTCCTTTTTTGCACCCAGAACCTTTTTCCCCTGGGACTTCCCTTTCGCCCTCTCAGTACCCCCGAAGACCGCCTCTCAGTAAGCCTGCCATTATGCAAAGCGCCGAGACTTCCCTCCCCCCTCGCTCAACGAAATCTATGATCGACTAACGCAATGCTTCTTTTTTTCCCTCCTCACGCCGCCTCCCTCACCCCCCAGCTTTTTTGAAAGAAACTTTTCCTTTCGCGACCTTCCGATGGAAATATCTTTCTCCTTTCTTTTCTCTTTTTTATTTCCTTCCATCCTCCTTTTTAGCCCCTCATTATATCCCCCTTCCTCATAGGGCCGACCTTTTTTGTGCAAATTTCCCTTGGGAACCCAAAGTAACTCCTCCCTTTCTTGTTAATATCAGGTCCTTCTTCTTTTTTTCTTCAGTGTCTGTCAATCCCTCCCCCCTATTTTAGAGGTTAGCCGCAGAAATCTTTTTTTTAGTTGAATACTCTTTTCAATGTGCATCTCGGACCCTCCTCCTCGACAACCCTTTCATCCAACTTTCCCCGTTTGCAGCGTCTCTTTTCCAAAATCAGCCGTCCCGGTTTTTTTCCCCCACTCCTTTCATTTTTTCAAAGCGCGCACCTCTTTCTTTTTTCCCCTTTTTCCCTGTCTCGATGTCCCCCCTACCCCCTCCATACCCTCTCCCCCCCCCCCTCTTTTTGCCCCCCCCCAATGCTCCCTTTTTCCGGCATATCCCTGGCCCTCCCCTTTTCCCTCCCCATCGACCTTTGTTCTTTCCCCTGCCCCCTCCTAGTGCCGGTACAGGTCCTTTTTTTTCCCTACAGTGCAGCGGCCCGTAGCCTCCCCCCCTCTCCGGTGCGCAGTGTCGCTTTGAACTGGAGCAAGTCTTCACTTGCCCCCTCCCTTCTCCTTACCGTCTTTCCCCCCCCCCCCCTCCATATCTCTTTAATAGCAACTTTTAGTATCCTTCTGAAGTTAGCCTTATTCCTCTAGATGACCTCCTTTCCCTTTTAATTCGGCAGTTCCTCCTTCCGTTTGTCGACCTTTTTTCCCATTGCTGCCTTATCCCCCCCTTTTTCCTTTCTTACAGGGCAACAAGTCTTTTTTCCATGCCCCCCGCTTCTGACCTCGCCTTCCACTGAGGGTCCCCTTTCGTTGAATAGGTGCCACGCCCCATCGACGTGACGTGACTTTTTCCCCAGGCGACATTTTCCCCCGAAGAAGGGGTAAGTCTCCTTCCCCCTTCCATCATAATGCGGGCCCTTCCTTCCTGTCCCTGACCCTTTCTTTTCTTTCGTAAGCGACATGAACTTTCCCCCCCTCTTGTCAAGCCTCCCCATCGGTTCCTCCTGTCGGACAGAGGCAATTTTTTTTCTTCGCAGGTCCGGACCATTTTCACTTTTTTCCGCCGAGTGGCCACCTCGAGCCTTTTTTTTCTCGAATTTAGCCCTTCCTTTTTTTCCTGCTTCCCCCCCCCTTTCTTCTACTTTTTTTGCAACATTTCTCCCTTTTGACACTTGTTCACGTTTTATTGTTGACAGTCTCTTTTCCAAGAAGCCAAGGCTGAGACTTTCTTCCCCTCTTTTTTTCTTCCTTTTCCCCAATCTTTCTCTTTCCCAACGAGACAACTTTGCATGCCTTCTCTCTCTTCCGTTGTTGTCTTTCCCCCCCTCAGATTAGGTCAACGCCTTCTTCTTAGGCGAACGGACTCCCGCGTTTCAGTTACGTCCCTTTCTTTCCCCGCAAGAAGAGGCCTTTCCCGCTCTCGGCCTTCCTTTTTTTTTCTGATAGACGCGAGATGGTGGTTTTTTTTCCTGGAACCTTCTTCCTTCTTCTCCCCCTCCCATATGCCCGTCGCTTTGATTGATCTCCTTTAGTCTGGAAGTTTTTCACTTTTCGACCCTTCTTCCCCAATTCTCCCCAACCCCTCCCCCCTGCAGGCAGACAGGAAGGTTCCTTTCCTGCTTCAGACCCCTTTTCTCAGAATGATGCAGCCTTGCGTGTGCCCCTTTTGTTTTCAACGAATTTTTTTCTTCCCCGCCCGTGGCTTTCCTTTCTTTTCCCCCCTTTCTTAAACGAATATTAGCCTCGCTTTCCCCTCTATTGGTGTTCCCTCTTTTAGGCCGAAAGAGTGGTGTGCGATGGGTCTTTTTTTGCAATCACCTCCCGCACCTTCCCTTCCTTTTCTGATCGATGAAGTTTCAAGTCATGGGGCCGTTTTCTCCCGTCCGCGTCCTCTCCCCCAACACATTAGCAGTATTGAAGCCCTTTCCCCCCCCAATACATGCGCTTTTCCTTTCTTTTTCCGCGTTTCAGGCCAATGTCTCTTAGCGGGAATTCGATTCTCTCCCCGTTGACAATTTTCAATCCTCCTTTTTTTCTCCGACGATTGGTCCCTCCCGCCCTTGCCCTCAGGCTTTCCTTTTCAAAGAAGCCCATTTTCCCTGGTACGGTCTCTCTGCCAGGGCACGCTTCTCTCCTCCCTTTCCTTCCACTTTCCCTTTCCCCTCAGGATCACAGCTCGCCCCTCCCATATAGTCACCCCCCCTTATCGCGTTTTTCCGCTCCTTTTTTCCAATTTCCCCTTCCCCCCTCCACAATTATTAATCATTTTTCCCCTACAAAAGACTCTCCCTCCACTAACGCCGGGCCGTTCCTTTTATTTCCCTAATACTTCCCTTTTCCCTGACCCAAGATCTGACGCTTTTTACACCTCTTCCTCTTTTTTTGAGCACTTTCTTTCTTGTAAAGGACACCTCTCCCTCTCTCCCACCCCCCCGATTACCTTCCCTCCTTTCCTCGTTCGATATGTCGATCCTTCATACGCCCCTTTCCAGTCCGCGTTTTCGTTTCCAAGCCCTTCCCCTTGTCGCCACTTTTTGTCTTTAGACCTCCTTTGCTAAAGTCGTTTTTCTTGCAGCTTACCACCCCCCCCCGGTCCCCCCCCCCCCCCCCCCCCCCCTGGAAAACAAGAAGTCAGCCACCAAAATGCACGCCTAATTTTTTTCCCCCTCCTGCCACTTCTACGCCCTTACATGACCTCTTTTAGAGTGGATAACCTCGGGCATGTTTTTTTCTTCCTCTGCAATACTCCCCTTTCTCCGAGGGGCATCGAACCTTCCTGAAATTTTTCCCCTCTGAAAAGGCGATTCTTCCTACCTGCTTTTCCCCCTTGCCAATTTCCCTTTTTTATTAGAAATGAAATTCTCCCTCTTTGCCTAGTGAATTTTTTTAAAGTGGTGAGTGAACCTTCCCTTGCCCTGTCCTCCTATTTTTTTTTTTCGTTTTTCCCATCCTTTCTTCCGAGAATGTAGGATCCGGCTCTTAGAATTCCTCCAACTTCAGTCCCGTCTCCTCCCTCTTAGTGTCCCCCCTCGGGATCTTGGCGAATTTCGCGGCTTCTTTTCCTCGGCTCCAAACTCTTTCCTTTCATGATGGAAAGAAGGAAGACTGTCCCCTGTCTCTGTCTTTCTTCCGGACCTGCATCGCTTTCTTCACCCTTCCCCCGCCCCTACTTCCCCTCTCCTTTTCCCCCCCCCGCGTGCTCTCCGTGTACGGACCTGCCTCCTGCCATCCTCTTCGGATGAAGGAAAATCTCCGTAATTTTTGTCCCGTCCCAATTCCCACGGTGCGGCACTTAAGGATGAGGATTTTTCCCAGTTCCTTTCCCTTCCCTTTCTCTTATTTCCAGCAAGAAGCACGCATCTCCCTGCCTTGGCTCTCTCCCTCTGCTTCGCTGCACCCCCTTTTTTTCAACGAAATGGAGACTTCCCTCCCAACGCCCCTTCTGAGACCCCTCCTCTACGCCCGATATTATTTTTTTTTATTAAAGAACATTCCCCGGTTTTTCCCCTGCAGTGGATCTTTCTTTAGTATATATCTGTTCCCCCCCTCCCCTTTGGTTTTTCTTCTTCCATATATCCAAGGAAATTTCTTCCCCTCAAAACTTTTTTTTTCTCCCCCTTTCTTAACCTTACATCCCTGGTTTTTTTCTGAAAGTAGATGCCCCTTAGTCGTCTAAAGTCCAATTTTTCCTTGAGTTAGCGAAGCTTCCTTCCCCCTTTATCGCTTTTCCAATATAGGCAAGAATCGAGAAACTTTCCCCCTCGTGTATTTAGTTATGAAGTTAGGGTTTTCTCGGAGGGCCCCCCCTCCCATTTTTCTCATGGCCTTCCTCAGTTCTTCCTTCAGAAACCTTCGCCCCTTCCTTTTGGCTCTTCACTTTCTTTCACCCTCCCAGTTAATTCCGCATGGGCATCCCAGGTCCTTTTCTTTCAAGAAAGATAGCATCTTCTCATACGCCTTTTCCCTCCCTTAGTCTTTGTCCATTTTTACTTCCCTGGGAAGTAGAATAACTTTTCTCCCCCTTGCCCACAAAAAGGATCTCTTGCAGATCATTCTTTCCTTACCTAGGTTCTTTCCTTTGGGCAGAAAGGGGTCGTTGGAATCTTTTCCCCCCCAGAGTTAGACGATCTTCCCTGCCCCCTCCGTAGACTTTTTCTATCATTAGTTCTCCTGTTAAGATTTTCCTTGTGGAATAAATGCCGACCTTCCAATGCTTTGGTTTCTTCATTTTCCCCCAAGTGGTAGGGGTTAATGCCTCCCCCCCCCCCTTTCTTTAGACTTTCCCCCCTCCCCTTTTCCGAGGGAAAGATGTCGCTCGCGGTAGACTATTTTATCTTTGATAGTTTGTTGGGGTGGTAAGGTCCCTACTTCCCGGTAAAGAAGTTACCCTAGGCATTTTCCTCTTTCCCCCATTCTCTTCTTTTCAAGAGAACGTCCCCCCCATTATGTGATGAGACTTCCCTTTTACGAGGAAATGACCCTTTCTGTCCAAGTCTTTTCTTGGTTCCGGTAGGAGAGGCCCTCTAGGAATGCCCTTCCCCCCCATTTGACTACCCCTTGTGACGTGGCTTTTTTTGTCTTTCTGTTTGCATCCCTTCTTTTGGGTTAGCTTCCCCACCCTTTCGAAGCCCTCTCCCCGACACAAGCCCCTGGTCATTTTTTTATAATGGGAACAGTTTTTCGGACTCCCCCTCCCCCCCCGATTTCGTATGCCCCTTTCTTCCCAAACGCCTTTTGGTTCAGCTCCTTTCCCGATAGGTGAACGGGCCCCCCCCCCCTTATTTAGGTCCTCCCCTGTTGGTTTTGTTTTTGATTCTATTCCCCGTACCGTCTCTGTTTCTCCCTTAACGATTACGTCGTATCCCTCCCCTCACGCACGGTTTCCTGAACGCATATTCTTTCTTTTTTGCAGTGATCTTCCCTTCTGCTTGATGGCCTCCTTTCTCCCTCTTATTATCAAGATCACGTGGCCACTTGAGTCTTTGGGGAGAGTGGATGTTTCTTTTTCTTGGAGGCTTTCCTTTTCCTTGCGGAACCTTTCTCCAAATATAGAACCCCCCCCTCCCACCAATGTCCCTTCTCCTATTAAGGAAGGCGACCTCTTTCTTGCGGGCCCCCTTCTCCACTTTCTCCAACGTCCATGATGTTTTTAATTCCCCCACGGAACTTTCTTTTCCCTTTTAGTCGACTTTTCTTCAGACCTCCCCCCCTGTCCTTGACTCCCTCTTTGGGAAAGATAGAATTATACTGACGAACTTCTTTTACACTCTCCCTCCCCCCCCCCCAGACTTGTGACCTTTTTCCCTTTTTCCTCCCCCTCCCTCCTTTTTAGTTTCCAAGATTGTTTGGTTGTTTCCCTGTTTTGCGAGTTAGACAATACACAAACCCTCTTTCTGACCCCCACACAAGGAATATGGAGGTCTCCCTCTTTCACCTTCGGTGTACGTCTTTCTTTTTTTTCATAAGGTTTCATTTTGCAAATTTCTTCCCTGGATGAACAAGCGGGTTTCTTCCGCGTTGTCTCCCTCCTCAGCCGCCTCTTGTCTTTTTCAGGTGCACTTGTTTCTTCTTTTTTTAGGGGGGTTTTTTGGTTTTGGGCGTAGCGCATTTTTTCGTTCAACCCCTTCTTTTCATCCCTCCTTCGAAATAATGGGCAACCCCCCGGATCGGAGAACCTTCATCGAGTCCAGCCGTCTTTTTCTTCCTCGCCTTCCCCCTCCCCCCCAACAGCGGTCTCCCTTTTTTTTTTCCCGATGACCTCTACGACCTCGGCCCCTTCAACATCTTTTCCCTTTCTCCCCCCCTCGAACCTCGATTTCGGCCCCCTCGCTATCTTTTCTTCACTTGCCCCCCCCCTTGACCTCAAGAACTCCCCTTTTTCGACTCCCCTTCGTCTACGCCTTTTCCCTTTCCCTGTGCCAAGGATCTACCCTTGCACAAGTTTTTTTTTTCCCCTTCGGAATGAGTTGCCACCCCTTTCCTTCCCCAATTTCGTGGTTTTTTCCCACACCAATGACACCTTTTTTGACTTTAAACAAGAATGCCCAGCCCTCCCTTCAGAAAAGTGGATCAGGTGCCCCCCCTTACTCCATCATTTTTTCCCCGAACGGACCTTCCCGACATTTTCTTCTTCAAGCAGGGCTTCCGTTCTTTCCTCCTCTCTCATTACCCGATTCGCCGTCGGGAGCATAGAGCTACTCCCATGGACTCAGCCAGCATATATGCCCCCCCGAGGATGATCCCTCCCATGATACTCCCCCCCCATCAAGTCATCGGAGGTCTTCTTCCCCTAAGCCTTCTACCTTTTCCCCGTGAATGGTCGAGTCCTCCTGTGCTCTCCCCCCTGACCGATCTATTTTCAGCATGGGCTCCCCGAGCCTTTGGTTTCCCCGTTTCTCTCCCGTCCCACGCCGCCCACCTGCTCCCTCGGTCTACTCTTCCCGAGCGGCGAACTATGGTAGTCTCCTTCCCCCCCCCAACCTTTTTCACACGTTTTAACGAAGACGTACCTTTTCCTGCACCGGAAGATTGTCTTTGGCAGGACTGCCTGTTTTTCTGGCCCGCTCCTTTCAAAAATGGCCCTCCTCCCCCCGCGTTCGTTTTTTTCCTTTCCTTCCCCTCAAAAGCGATGCGATCTTCTACCCTTTCCCCTGTTCACTGTACTTCCACTTCTGAAGGGAAACCTTTGGGGAATTCCTTTTTCCAAAGGAACCCTTCTTCTCAGGTTCTTCCTTTTTCGTTATTTTTGTGTTGCCCCCCGGCTTAACCTGGGAAGTTTTTTTCTGGGCCCTCCCTCCCTTCCTTAAAGACAATTCCGCTTTTTTTTCCCACAATGGTCCTCTCCATTCCTCCAGTGCCTTCCCCTATCCCCCCAAAGAAATGGAGACGATTTCCCGCAATTTCTGTCTGGAGAAGATCACCTTCCCCCTTCCCTTATAAGCCCTTCTTCCCCGCCCTTTTCTTCCCCCTAATTCCCCCCTCCCAATTGGCCCTCAATTGAAACTTACTTTTATACTTTTCTATCTCTCTTTTCCTTTTGGTGTTGTTGAGAGAGCCCCCCCCTTTCGCCTAACTCCCCCCGGGCCGAAAACCTTCCCCCAATTTCTTTCCGTAATCTCTGTGTAATATCGGGCGTATTTTTTTGGCCGTTTCTCCACGACAAGGGTTCCCCATTGTCTAGATATTTCTTTTCCCCCTTGCGGATTAAACTTGCATATCCCCTGCCCCCCCTTGACCCCCCTCAGTGTATTTAGGTATGCGTCTTTCTGGAGGGACCTTTCCCCCCCTCCTTCAAGGTTAGTCTTTTTCTCAACGTTAGGCAATCCCCCTTGCTGAGGAATTTTCTTTTTTTCGTGACCCCCTGATACTTCCCCCCTTCACTTTTGAGGAATTTTTCTCACATTCACGTTGGCCCTTCTTCAAGGTCACGGCCTTTCCAAGCCCTCTCTTTCCCGATTTGATGGCTGAGATACCCTCCACTCGTTCCATTAGTTCTTATTTTTTGACAGTTCTTCTTTCCTTTCTCCTTGCAGAGAAATTCCTGACACTTTCCCTATCCCTTGATTGAAATCCTTTCCTGAAAACAGAGATAGAGGGACAGGTGGGTTCGATCCCCCCTTTGGAAGGAGCAGGACCTCCTTTACGACTCCTTCCCCTCCCAGCGCCTTTTTAATTCGGCGCCGACCTGGTTCAAGCTTGGCCTTTCCCTTCACTTAGTCCCACGGGAACGGCATCTTCCCCAAGTTCTTTTGTTCTCAACAAGTAGTTCGACTCAGTTTTCCGATTTCCCCTTTTGTATTCACTCCTTTTTGCCTTTAATGAAGTGAATGAATTTCCCCCTTTTAACTCATAGGCCCCCCGCGAAGGTCATTGTTCTTTGGCATATCTTCCCCTTTTTTCATTGTATGGTAGATTATCTCCTCTCAGAAAGACTGAGTGATTCCCCTCCTGCTCCTTAGACCCATTCTTTGGTTTCCCCTGCCCCTTTTTCCCCCCTCTACATGTAGGGCATTTCTTCTCCGCTTCTGATTCGGCCTGTTCCTTCTAGTCAACCTTTGATAAACTTTTTTTAGTTTCTGTCTCTCCCTTTTCTTTCATTTCCAGATTACTCCCCTTTTATTTTTTTTCCCTCTTTTCCCCCTGTGGCATTAGTCCTCCCTGATCCCCCCCGTTTTCCCAAGACACTTTTCCCCTTCTTAACCGGTAGATGATTGGCACCTCCTTCTGGTACTCTCCCCTCTCCCGCCCACACTCTTTCTCCCCCTTTCTTGAGGTCACAGAGAATTTTTTTTTCGAAGCGTTTTCCTTTTCCCATAGATCGTCCTGTCTCTTTATTCCGCCGATCTTTTTGACCTTTTTTTTGAGTACGTAGTCTCATCGACCCCTCCCCCCTTCGGTTGAGGTCTTTTTTTCTTCGGCCCTTCCTTTTGTTTCTCTCATCCGCATTTTTTTTTATGCGGGAATTAGGCTTGAAGATTCCAGCGATTTCAAGATCTTTCTTTTGACCCCTTTCCTGATTATAGTGAGCAGGTAGGATAGGGCTCCTTTTTCTGCAAGTAGAGCCCTTTAATCTCCCCCCCTTCCACTGCGGCTTAATCTTCAGGAAGGAGGTGGCTTTTTTCTTCGGGGATGCCAAGCTTCTCTCCAATGAGAGCATTTGGATCCCTTGTCCTCTTGCGAATCCCCCCTCGTAGACCCTTCCCGAAAAAACTCCAGCCTTTCCCTCCTTTTGTTCCGTGACAATCCATATTCCCTTTTTCCTGAGTAAGGCCCTCCCTTTGGTTCTGCCCTCACAGATCACCCCCCCCCCCACGATCTCTCTTCGGGTGACTCTTTTTCGATCGTGAGTTTCCGTCTGTTTTTTCGAGTCGAGTTCGACCATCCCTCTTTAGAATGCTCTCCCCTAGGTTCACCCTCGGCCCCCCTTTTTTCAGTTTTCGGACACAATCATTCTAAGACTTCTCCCTTTGCCTCAAAAAAAGATTCAGTTTTCCTGCAAGGGGCCCTCCTTTTCTAATGAAACCTCCTCTGCCTTCTTCCGGCGACTTGCTTTAAATCGGTGGGAATGTTTTTTCTTGGACTTCTCTCATCAGGACAAACGCCCCCCCTTCGCAACTCGCGACAATAACTCCCCCCCTCCGCAATAATTGTCAAAGACTCCCGCTGACTTCCCCTTTCCTCTTTCTTATTTGATTCTATCCCCTGCCACAAGAAGCCGAAGAGCCCGTACGTTCTTTGCGGTTTTCTAAGACGTTCCTCCCGAAAAAGATCTTGGGTCCCCTTATAACCGACATTTTTCCCTTCGGGAGGAAAAAGTAGAAACGTCCCCCAGTCGCTGACCCCACCTCCCTCCAGCGTTTGTGTCTTTTCCCCTACTCCCTTTCCTTTTTTTTACCGCAACGTGCCCCTCCGTCATAACGTGAAAACTCTTCAGAATGTTGCTTTTTCTGAGGCAAATTAGTGGTGTTGTTTTCCCCGCAAAATTCCTCATTTTTCAAGGGGCAGATCCTAAGAAAAGGAAAAGACCCCCCTCTTCAGGTGGCCTTCTCCTAATAAGGCTTTGACGACTTCCCTCCGCCCCTGGAGTTAACGGCTGGCCTGGACCTTTCATGTCGTTAAGCCCTGTCAAGAACTCCCGTTCTTCGCCGATTGAGCCTTTTGAACTGATACATTTTGCCAGCATCTCCCGAGTGCTGTCCTTTACTCGGGTCTTTCCCCCTTGCCCACCAGTTTCTTCCCTTTTTTACGGTCCAATCGCCCTTCGTGACAAGATGGACTCGTCACACAGTTTTCTAATGCCCAGACCAAATGTTGCCTTTTTCAACTAATGGGCATTCCGAGCAGTAGGAATTTCCGCCAAGTTTCCCTCTCACGCCCCAATTCCATGCCCCTTTCTCCTTTCTCGAGGGAAGAGCGGTCCTTCCGGCTCCCACCAGTGATGTCCCCCTTTCTCAATCGTTTTCACTCCTCGCCCCTGACGCGGCGACAGTTTCTGGCATTTCCTGGCTCTGGGAAAGCCCGTAAATGCATCTCTTCTCAAAATGGCCCTGACCTGCCTCTTTCCCTTTTTCAGGCGTCTCCATCATGCGATCTTTCTTGATTACCGGCTGAAGTTCCCATGCGGTCACTCCTGCGTCGGTGAAGGCAACTTCCGTCATCTTTTGCCTTCAGAAAAATTTCCGGCGAAGGTGCGGCCTTTTCTTGGAGTGCCCCATTCGGTCCCCTCCCCTGGAAAGCGTGATTCGAGCCTCTCCGAGACGAAAGTCCTTTATGGTTGTCTCGAAACTTGTTCTCTGAAAGTTATCCGTCATTTCCCACGAATGGCGACGACCTTTTATCCCCCTTGTCTGTTGAGCTACACCCTCTTACTCCCTCTACACGAAATGGGATCCTCCTCAATTGGCATCAGGGTCCCATAGGGGAAGTTATTCTTGTATTCTCTCTCTTTCCTTCTTGCGAGATAAAAGAGTCTCTCATTCCCTATGGGCCGCCCTCCCCATTCTTTCATATCTTAACGTCTCCAGGGCTCTGATTGCGGGTGGGCCATTTTTTTTTCCAAGCGGGGATCCACCCTTTTTTTAGCTAGCATCGTCGCATTCCTTTCTTGAATATCGGCCAGTTCCCAGCGACACGTTCGAGACAAAACCCCTTTGTTATGCGTAGGAGGCTTGAGTACCTAAAAATCATCTTCCCCTTTTTAGTCATCCCCCTTTCCGCAGTAAGGTAACAGGCCGCCCTTCCTTTCAATTTTCCTTTTGGACGATTATAACACATCCCCCTCCCCTCATACAGACTCATGTGCAATGTCTTTCCGGTTTATCCCTGAAATGATCTCCTCCCTTTGTACCGAGGGAAAACGCCACTCTTCCAGTAGTAGGGAAGTCCTTTTTTTCTCCCTAAGCGATGCAGTTCCCGAGAAAATCTTTTAGTGCCCTGACACTCCCTTCTCTGGCCATCAGGTCCCGGGCGTCGTATTTTTCTAGGGGCCTTTTGCAGCAAAGGTTGGCGTCTCCTTTCCAGAGTTTCCATCGATAGCCCGCTATGTTGCAGTTGAACCCCTTTCGTGCCCTTCCCGTTCACGATTCGAACGTGCTGTCAGTCCCCCCTCTGCCCATGCGGGATCCCCCCCAGCAACAAGTTGGGGTTTTTCATGCCAGAATCTCCCTCCAGGCACGTGGCCAGGCCGTCGTAGAATGGGCTTTCTCCAATGAGGGAAGAATTCAGGGTCCAGGCTTTCCTAAGGGCATTTGTTTCTCGGCCTGGGAATATTTTTCGGAGGGTGGCTCCGGCGTTTTTAAAGAACGACCTGGAAGAATTAGAAGAGACTTCATGAATGCTGATACCTGCTTAGAGTCAGGTCGCGTTTTTTTTTGAAGGTCGAGAGTACTGCTCAACTTGGCGTGACCCATTATTTTTTACACCCTATCCCTTGGATTAAGTCAGATTAAACCCCCCATTTCATAGGTCCGAGAAAGTGGAGACCCGCAACGGTAACTTCTTTGGGTGGTTTTTGTTTGTTTTTTTTTTCTTTTTGTTTTTGTGTGTGGTTGTTTTTTTTTTTGTTTTGGGGTTTTTTTTTTTTTGTTTTTTTTTTTTTGTGGTTTTTTTTTTTGTGGTTTTTTTTCGGCATTGGCAGACAGTCAATTTTCTGACTGCGACGTCTTCTATGACAGGCTGCCCCCGCTTTAGACACCCTCCCTTTGAACTGAGACCCCTATCTTTGCCCTATTAGGTCCACCTCCTTTTCGAGGGTTGGCTCCCCTGTTTAGAAAGGTTGTCTGACTTGATGTCATCGCCCAGCGTTGGGGACCCTTTCCTTTTTTGCTTTGCACTGCGGGAATGACGGCTTTCCCCGCTCTCAAGTCACTTTCCTGATCCGTGTTCTTCCCCTGCGTTGCGGTGAGAGTTTGTGGATTTTCTCATTTCGAGGGTGTTTTTTCATGACCGCTGCCCACTCCCGCAAGCAAAACCAACCAGTTCCCCCCACTGCGGCCCTCTACAGGAAGGAGTGCTTCTTCTCGGGCTTCCCCTAATGGAAGGACTTGCCTGCCCCCTTGTGGTCCCAATTTAGTTTGACGGACCCCCCCCCCTCTCCGCTCGTAGATGTCAATTTCCCCCCCCCCCAGCCGTACCCGTCTTCCACCGCATATCCTTTGTTTCCTAAAGCTCGATTCTACTGCGTCCCCCGTTTTGCTGGTGTCGAACTTCTCCAAACAAAGACTTGCCCTC
>Ga0179593_1667660_pt1 | contig 36142 bp, 48 predicted proteins | sample CZODoug2_1_08_16_FD_185931 | JGI IMG/M metagenome (GOLD analysis project Ga0179593, IMG submission 185931) | Vadose zone soil fungal communities from Angelo Coast Range Reserve, California, USA - CZODoug2_1_08_16fungal (PacBio error correction) | ecosystem: Environmental > Terrestrial > Soil >... | reverse complement strand
TTTCTTTTTTTCTTTTTTTTTTTTTTTTTTTTTTTTAATTTGTCTGCTCGGCTTAAACTCAAACAACTTTCTATTCACCTTCTCCCTGCCTCCATATCCCAACGCCTTCTTGGTACAAATTCCGAGTCCCATCCCTGATTTGTCTAAACAAAGCTAGTACGTCTTTTCTTTTCCCTTCAAATTTCTCCGATCAAAGTGCCCTCCTTCCCTCTCCTTTTTGTCCTGGGTTCCCACCCTGATCAGGTTGCTTTTCATTTCTCCCCCCATTCCCTTCGAAAGGAGATGCGTGGTTCGCGCTTTCTAGTTTTTTTACTTTCTTTGACTAGAGCTCATTCCGTAAACCGGTTTCCCCTCCCTCTACACCACCTCGGTTTTTTTCAGCGTCTTGTTCCCCTCAAGCGACAGTCCTCTTTTCTCTTCGTCGATTCCTGACCTTTGATCGCTTAGCGCGTCCCCTTTTTTATTCTCCCATTGCCTTACGGCCCGTCGTGAACGCGACTTTTTTTTTTTAGAAGCGCCGTCTCGCCGGACATTCCATGAACTTTTTTCCGCGGCAAAATTCTCTATGCTGCACCCGTCTTTTCACCTTTTTTCCATTTTCCCCCCCCCTCGGTTAAGGGACTTCTCGTCGTCGTTCCATCTCTAACCGAGCCCCCTTCATCTTGATGAGACATTTCTCGTCCGGGTCCTGCTTCACACTAGAGACCTATGTCTTTTCTTCATTTCCCCGCCTGACCCCGTATTTCCTTGTGGCCACCTTTTTTCTTTCGCGACGTAAGACACTTCCTTTTTACTCGCAAAGCCCAACGCTCCCGGCTTTCTTCTGGTTGAAAGAATGCCCCCAACGTCCGTCTGCACACACCCCTGATTCCCCCCCCTTCTTCTTTTTTATGATACCAGGTCTCCTCGATGATCCTTTCTGTTGCCCGATGAAGTTTGATTTTTGTTTTCCTTTTGCCCATGTGTTTTTCCCGTGTGGACGCCGTCTTACTCTCGGCCCCTTCCCCCCCCTCTCTTCCGGAAAGCATGACCGCCTCTTTTTCTGTATTATTCGCAGCCCAAGTGGCCCTTACTTTTCCCCCAATCTTTCTTTCCCCCGTGCTTCGGTCAAAATCACGCTTCGCGGAATCCGTTTCCCCCTCAACCTTTAATGGTTACACTTGCTTTTCTCCTTCCCCCCTTGGTTAAACCGCGACTTTCCTGAGTCGTGATCTCTTTGCCTACGTGCCATGAACTCCTCAAGTTCCCTGAGGTCTAATTCCGGCTCTCTAGTGATTCATTATCTGGCCCCAGCCTTGTCCGCTTCCTCCCTTGGGCCTCTTCACCCTCTTCAATGTTGAGAATATTTTCCCCTCCAACGGTTTGTATTCCATTGAAGCCACCCCCTGTCTCGTCACGGCCCTATTTTGCCTTCCCTCCCTTTTGACCCTTTCTTTTCTTTCTTTTCATTTTTCTGGAGTGCAGGGTTTTAGTTACCCCAACCCCACCTTTGCTCAGCGGCCAATTCTCACCCCATCTTACTCCATCCCGAAAACACTTTTTTCTCCTCATTTGTTTCTTTTTTTCGATCACACTTGTTGGTGTTCTGTTTTTTTTCAAGGCTTGGTGGCTGCTTATTTTCCTTATTTAATTCTTCTTCCCTTTCCTTTCTTTTGGATCCGCTCCCCCGCCCCCCGGGGAGGGCGAAATTGTAACATTTCCCATTCCGGCAAACTATCAAACTTTTTCCTTCACAGTCCGGATGTAGTTTCCTTCAATTTCACTTGAGTGCGGTTAAGAACCCCTCGGGTCCTGGCGTTCCTTCTTCCTTCTCGTGGTTATAATTCGCCATCCCCTTTTGCTGCAGCATTTGATGATATTCGTTTTCTCACGCGATAGACGGACTTCCCCCGACGAATTGAGTTCTTCATTTTTTTTTTTCCGCGGGACTCTCCGAATCGTGCGGACTCTTCCCATTCCTTTCTTTTCCACCCCCCTGGGTAAGCTCATTTCAACTATTTTCCGCAGGTCTCTTTGCGCGACTGCTCGAGAATCGCCCCCCTTGACCGCCGCGTGAATTTTCTTTGAGGTTACCAAATTCCCCTTCCGCTTGTTGAATTCGTCTCCCAATACCGAGTGCCAGCTTAGCGATTCAGGCGTAAGGTTAGGCGTGACCGGCGCGGTTTTTTGGAAAGAAGAGATGAGGGATCTGCGCCGCTTCCCTTCGCACATTCCCGGCTTTCACGCCGCATCAAATGAGCTTCATCGTGCTGATTTCTTTTTTCCCTTCCTTGATGTTCAATTCATAACCCTTTTAGGTTGTTGTGCATTCCGTCGGATTTTTTAGTGGCGCTGCACACCTCGAGCCCTTTTCCCTGCTCGAATCTCTTTTCTTACATCAAACTTGTCCCCCCCAATCGTGGCTGACCTCCTACGTTTTTTCGAGTTCTTTTCCTAATCCTGAGACTTCCCCTCTTTTGCATACGACGGCCTTTGGGTCTCTTCCCTCCGACTCCATCTCGACCTTTGCAACAGCCACGTTTCGGTGTTGCTTTGACACCATCGCCTCCCTTGCGCCTCCCCAACCACGAAGATTTTCAATTTCTTCTGGGAATTGCCCTCAGACACCACCTGCTTTCCAGGGCGTTAATGAAAATTCCCTCTTTTTCGCGGGGAGGCACTTCCAGAAGCACTTCGCCGATTTCTTCCCTCATTTCCCATTTTAACTAATCTTTTCTGCGCTTGACGTGCACTGACCGTTACCTGGAACGACTTTTTTTGTATAGAGAATTGTCCTCGGGACTGATCGCGAGTCTCTCTTTTTTAAATTACGAGTGCCCCTTTGAGCCTCTGACCCCTTCCTTTCGCCTTTTTTTTTCTCCATTGCCAGGCAAGTTTCATTTCACACCGGCTCACCCCGCTGCAACTCGGGACTTTCTAAACATTAGTGATCGTCCTGGTGTTGCCCGTCTAGCATGAAGAAGAGCTTTCCTTATCGACAATCATGGTAGTTTCCTCTCGGCTGAAATTTGTACACGATGCGTCTTTTGTTTCTGGAGCCTTGCTTTTTGAATGAGGCCCGTGGTTTTTTCGTTGTGATTGCTCAAATTTCCCTCTTTTCTTTTTCTTCCGGTAAGCGTTTTCATCTCATGAACGTTTGCCGTTTTGCGCTTCCCTCCGTTTTTGGTTGCTCGTTTTTTTCCTCCCTCCGGATCGTCAGTTCATAGCGTTTTGACCTGACCTTCCCCTTTCCCTCGTTACCGTACCCCTCTCTTCCTTCGCAAACCAAACAAGCGCTTCAACCCGTTGCACCTTTGTCCACATGCCCCCCCCGCTTTCAAAGCGCTACCACGATCTCTCTCACTTACGTTTTCTTTCGTTGTTTTGCGCGTCCTTGTTTCTTTTGTTGTGTGTTCCGCCCTTTAGGTTATTTTTTATTTGTTTGCCTTTTCTGTCTGACCTCTGTTTCCTTCTCTTCATTACCACTTTACGGCCTTCCTTCCGAGCCCACCTTCCAAACAGAAATTTCCTTTTCATCGACCGCAAATTATTTCAGAAAACTTTCACCTCTTTCTTTTTCATACCCCCCCTGGCCCCCTCTTAAGACTGCGCCGCCGACTGTCCCCTTTTTATCCACTCCGGCGCAATCCCCATCTCCCGATTTTTTTTGCCCTTTTGATCCTACTACCAGCCTTTAGTTTTTGTGACAAATTTTCCCTCCTCCCTCCCTTGCTTTCTTCGACCTCTTGAATGCGTGCACGTTCCATTTTCCCCTCTATCCTGAAGTTGGAACTCCAATGCCTTTTACTTTTGATCTGCTTTGCTTCCCCTTCTCCCCAATTGCGGAGACAAACGATGTTCATTTTCCCCGCGCCTATGGCCCCCCTGGAGATACCCCGGGCTCTGTCTCCCTGGCACACCGGCCCATTTTCCTATCTCCTTTTCTTAGTATGACGTTTTTGCTGACGTCTCCCCCCCCCCCCCACCCCAAACACACAAGTCTTTTCTCCGAAACGTTTTGAGACCTGCTACCTTCGATAGTAGCCCCCCTGATCTTTCAGCCAGTGAATTTCCATTCCCACCGTGCCCGAGAAGTGCGCAGCCCCTTGCCTTTCCCCCCCCACCTCCAAATACCCTGAGATCCGAACCTTTTTTTCTCTTTCTCTGGATTCCTCCCTTTATGAGCCCCAGCCCACCCACTGTTCCCTTTCGCGGAATCTCACTCCCGCCCCTCTCTTCCTTCAAACCCTCCCGAACGGATGTGGAGCCTTTTTCGTTCCCTTGGCCCCCCACCCGCTGGCCTCCCCCCCAACCGCAATGTCCGTTGTGGCACCATTTCCCGTCTCCACCAGCTAGTACGACAGCTTTCTGTTTCCCCCTCCTGAAACTAAGGCGTCCTGCCACTTTCACAGATGCGCTCTCTGATGAAAGGTCACTTGTCTGATTGCTCAAGAGACGATTTCCAAGTCGATGATCGGCGTTTTTACCCCTTAGGGGAAGGGTTGCTATTTCTTCTCCTCTTGTCTTTAAAATAAACGCTCCTTCAGACCGACAGCCCCTCGCTATCTGGACCTTCTTTGAAGCAAAACAACTTATTCTCCCTTTTCCCTTTTCCCATTAAATTCCGCTGGCAGTGTTCCCCCCCTTTCTCTTGTTAACCCGCATTCGTTTGCTCAGTGCGCTTTACAATTTGCGGGAAATCGTGAGTTTCTTTCACCATGTTGTCCACTTCCCTTCCGTTCGTGCCCCTACGTTCGCAGTCGAATGACCTCTCGGCCTTATTAATAAAGGTTGACTGACCACCCCGCTGAATATCCTGCCAGCTTGATGCTCTCCTCCCCCCTTTTTTCCTTTCACACGACCTTTTTTCGCCATCCAAAGTCTCCTTTTTGAACCGAGTTTGATTCCCAGACACTCTTCCATAAAAAAAGAACGTGCAACTTTTTCGGGTCCCCTTCTGAAACCCCGCCCTTTTCGGAGAAGGGGATCAATTCCCTCCCTTTATTTGGGTTTTTTTAAATCCCCCAAAGATCGTTACTCCGGCCCCAATGCCTACCTCCCTTTAAGATGCCCACTCCCCCACCTTGATCTATATCTACCTCTCCGTGTTGTTGCTCGAGCTCATGTGTTTTGTTGATGGGCTTCAGCTGGTGGTTTCTAATTTTGCTCCTTTTACTTAGTCACTCTTTCTGTTGTTCCTCCCCCCCCCTTCCATCGGGGTATAGGGAGAATCTCTCCACCCACGTCTTGTGTTCCCAAATCGTGGGCCCTTCCCTTACGGATTACCGTTCTTGGGTCTTAATGGACTCTTGAGGCTTTCCTCCCCACTAGGTCATGGCGTGGTTTTTACTGCTTTGTGTCTTTTCATTCGCATTCTGAAATCCTTTTTCCCCCTTCTATTCCCTGTTGTAACGCCCCCGATAGCCGTTCCTGCTTCCCCTCCTGATTTCTGAGTGATTTCTCCGGGAAATCCCGCTCTTTTCATAGAGGGCGACGAGTCCTCCCCCTTTTCTTTTTCCACCAGAGGGTGAAGATAATCCCCAGCCAAGTCCAATCCCGCTTTAAAGCTGCCTTTGTTTCCCGCTCCTCTCTTTCAGGAGGATTCGGTTCAAACGGTTTCCCACTCCTTTTGCTGAGACTCATACCTTCAACTCCATCGCTTCCCCTCTTCCCCCCCCATTTTCAGGCGCGGTGTCTTGTGAAAACGCCATCATGCGTTTTACTAATCTCTTGGCACTTACCCCCCTTTGCGATGCACTGCTCCCCCCCAATAGACGTGTCTCTCTTATGCAGCTTCATCTCCCAGAGACTTAAGGGTTCTTTTAGTCTCGTCGGCTTAGAAGTTATGCACCTAAGGGTTCGGTTCTTTTTCTCTCTGTTATTTTTCCTCGCAACAAGGGTTGCCCAAGGAAATTCCTCTTCCTCAAATTCTCGAATAAATCTGGCTCCTCTTATAATCCTCTCCCTGATAGACTTCACGTGATCCCCCCTCGGTTCTCTTTCCGAGATGTCCCCTGACGAATCCCTTTTTCGTTCCGACCCGTTACCATTTTCCACTTTGGGGTTTCACCCCCGAGCTCTTTGAAGAGACCCCCCCCCTTTGAAGATTCTTCCTCTGGATTCGTGCGTTGTTCCCCTTCTTCCTAATTTAGGAGTTCGACAGGGCCTTGTCCTTGAATAAAGGAACTGGGCTTAACTTCTGGGTCCTACTTCTGCCCAGATTTTCTCGAGACCGTTTTCTCTCCTTTTTGAGACACCTTTGTCCCCCTGCTCTCCCGGACGGGAAGACCGTCCGTCTTGTCCAGAGCCTCTTCCGGTGTGACTTAAATCTTCGCCCCTCCCTTTTTCACTTTTGTTTTTGTTTCTTCCCGGGGAAGCTGGCGTAGCTTATCCTGCCTAGTCTCTCTTTCGTCTTCTTTTCCTCCTGGCCAGCCATGCTTTTTTGCGACCCGCCCTTGCAAACCTTGGCTTCCCCTTATGACCGAACGAACCCCCATTTGCGGGCTTTCCCTTTTACGGGAGCAGAATGCCGTTTTATCAGCTTTAGTAAGAGAGACAACATTTCCATAGGCGTGAAAACTTTTGTTTTCCCCCCCAGCCGGTGCGTGGTGTTGTTTCTTTTGCTTCGGAATTAATCGATTTTTGTTGTCAGTGCTCCCGCTTGACCTTAGCCGTCTTAATTCGCTTTTCCCGATTTGGCTCTATGCCTGCATGTCTCTTCGCTAGAAGTGATCTTTTTTCTCTTTTTTTCGGGCGAGACCTTTCCTATTCCGTTTCATGCGCCTCAATCCTCCCCGTCGTCTCGCCGAGAAATAGAGCGTTCCGTTTCCTACCCGGCAGAACGGTTCCTGCAGCCCCCCAAATCTCCCCCTTCCCATCGACACGATCGCTCTTCCCCTATCGTTTAGCGAGATCGTGTTTTGCTTCCTTTCTTTTTTGGTGCCTGGCGTCACCCTTCTTCGTGTTTATTCGGTTCTTCTTTCCGTCGCGCTGATGGTCGCGAGTTTCTACATTGTTACCCCATGAACGGACTTCTTCTTTTAAAGCAAAAACCTCGCCCACTTCCTCTCATCTACGTCGGCCCCCTGCTGACCTTACATCGTTATGAGCCCCCTTTATTTAAATGAGCCTAAGACTGGTTTGTTTCTCCCCCCCCCGCTCCCCAACAAACTCGCTGCAGATAAAGCCTCCCAATAGCACCCCTATGTGGTCAATCCCCTTTCTAAATACCTTTTTATCTCTCCCACAGATCGTTTTCTGTCCCACGTCCGTTGAACGCGCCTTTCAGAATTGGAAAATTCTTTTTTCTTGCGGGTCCCCTCCTGAAATAAGATGATGGAAACCAATCCTCCTTTTTGCCCCCGGCAGTATAGCTCTCCTTTTGACTCAAGGTATTCCGGCTCCCCAGTTACCAAATCACAGATAACAGAATTCGCGCCGAGCGTGGGAACACGATTTTTTAAGCTCTTTCTTTTCTTTAGAAATTTCTCCCCCCTGTCCGAGGATTCTTATTGACACTTTTTTCCCCCCTTCTAAAAGGTTTCACCTGCCTCTTTTACCGCCTTTCACGAAACGCGTTCGCCGGCCCCTTTTTTACCCCCTCCGAATCCCCTTCCTCTCTTATGTTACCTCTTTGCGGACAACCCCTCCTCTTCCTTTACACCCCTCCCACGTGTTTTACGTCCCTCTTTCGCCAAGATGTTTTTCTTTGCGTCCACTAACTGCCCCCCCTCCTTGTATCTTCTGAGCAAAGGATTATCTTTAGTCGCATGTTGATTAACCTCTCCTCCTGTGTCAAAGTTAGTCAGACCCCCCCCCCCCCCCCCCCCCCCCCCCCGATGTGGTTTTTTTTTCGAGATCCCTCGCACAGCACGGATGGCTGTTTGCCCCGAAACCCTCCACCGGTCTTAATCACTGACCCTTCGCGTTGATTTCTTTCAATTTAAAGAGAGGGCATGGCTTGCAGCACTTATTCCCCTTCTCCTTCTCCTTTTACTAGACGTTTGCTGCTTCGTACCCGGGCCTCTCTCTTTTCTTTCCCAATAACTGCCGACGCCGATCCCCGTGCGAAGAGCTCTCCCACCACCTTTCTTCTCCCCTCCCAAGGCTGCCTTATCCTGCACTCGCTTCCGCCGGCAACCATGTTCTCGGACCCACGCTTCTTTCCGCTCCCAAATTCCTTCCTTTCCTTGAGTTTATTTTCCCTTCGGTTTCCCCACGCGACTTCGCCCGTCGTTCCCTTCTTTTCCGCCGTAGAAACTCACTGATCTTTCGTCTTCTTCCCTCCTCGCTATCGCGTAGCTTACCCCAACAGCTATCTTCCTTCACCCCCATTCTAGAGTGCTAATGTTCCCCCTCCTCAACGAGCCCCATTGTTCGCTCCCTGTTCCATCCACGTATTTCCTGAAGACCTTCCCAGCACTAATCCATTTCCAGTAATGGAGGAGTTCATTCCATTTTCCCTGAACTTGCTCCTGTGAATGTTTCGGTTGATTCATTCTCCCCCTCTTTTTAGAGAGGGAAGGGTTTTCGAAAGACGTTCCTCCTTCCCCGGCCCCCCAATTAGCATCCCTTTTTTTTCCTTCGCCCACCCCCCATGTATCTTTTTCTTTCTTTTTGTTTTTGAGAGATATTTTCCTTTTCGGTTATTTTCTTCCCCTCCAGGAGCTGGTGTCTTCTCCTCCTGATGTTGATTTCTGTCCCACTTATTTCTTCTTTCGATCAACACCTCCTGTGGTTCGGTCTCCTAACACTTTGATCCCCTGAACATTCCTTATCCGCTTTTCCCCCTTCCGTTTTCCCCTTACGAATTTTTAAGAGTTAGTGTCCTGGATGGTGCTGTCGAAGCAGGTTCATGAGTGCAGGAGCCAACTGTTGAATTTATCCCATTGCTTCGCCGCCAATCCTTTTTCGGACTCTTTTGTCCTCAGAGATAGACCTCTGGATTAAGACTAGCTCGTGAGTCAGTCCCCTGCAAACGAAAGCTTCTTTTACTGTCAGTCGCGTTCTTTTTTTCCCCCCCGAGTGTGTGACAGACTTCCCTAGCTTTTCAAGCAGGAAAGTGTTGCTCTGCCTCCCTGACCCCCAATGACAGGTTTGAAGCCGCTCCTCTTTTTTCCTTCTCTCGAGGAGGAACCAGCGGCACGGGTTGCGTTAAATCCCCCTTGGTCCCTAGCGAGTCATGGCCCTGGTTCCTGCGTGACTGTGTGATTGCAAAGACATCTCTTGCCGGGACGAGTAGGCCCCCTCTTCAAGGTCGCTGGTTCTTCGTTTTCTCCCCCCTTCTGACCTCCATCCTTTAAATGCATCACGGAAGAGATTGATTTGATCAACCTTGCGCCCACGTTCGGCGGGGTCGGTTTTTCCTTATGTCCCCCCGCCGGTCGCTGGGTTTTCTCTGACCTGCTCTGGCCCAAATCCCTTGCCCCCCAGAAATTTCTCTTTTTTGACTTTGAGCCTCCCCCTGGCAGATTTTCTCACAGGATTGGTCTCCATCGAAGAGTGAAATCACTGACTCCTGTTTGTCTTTCACCCTTCCCGTGCGAGAGTCCCCAGCTTCCCCGTTACACCTTTTCGGTTGCGACCCAATTCGATGAGCTTGACCCGCCCACCACTTTCATGCATGGCCACGAGCTTCGCTAGACTCGTCCCCGGTCGCCGCCCCCCCCCCCCTTTTCCCTTTTCCGTTAAGGAACCTCTTGCCAGATCCCCCTCTCTTCCAGGGCGACGAATGTCTCACCCCCCCGACTCCCGTGTCTCTGTTTCGAGCGTTCCCCCTCTGAAAATGCTTGTCTTGTCCCACTGCCCGGGCCCTTTTTTGAACGCAAACGCTTTTGATAGAGCCTTTGCATTGCGTTTTTGGCCCCTCTCGCGCGAGATCCCCCCAAGCCTCTAATTCCCCCTCTTGCCAGAGTCGTCTCCTCCCCCCCCTGCCCTTCTCCTGGAGCCGCGTTTTCCCCAGCTGAGATCTCATTTTTCGACCCCCGCGGCAAATATTCTCTCTTTTCCCCACATCGATTTGAGCGGCCAAAGAAAAATGTTTTCCGTGCACGGAGCCTCACTAGCTTTTTCAGCACCTCTTTCTTCTCTTCGTTCCAATTGTCCAAGAGCCCCTTCTTTAGTCCGCGTGATGGGAATTCTCCTCTCTTTGTTGAGCCGATTGTTTTTTGCAAATCAGTCTTCATCCCGTCTAAAGGGTACTGTCCCTATGATAACACGATTGTCCTTCCGATGTGCCTCGTGATAGTTCCTCCTTTGTCTGTTTTTTGAGGTCTCTCTTCTGCTGTCGCTCCTGAGGTAAGCTCCGTCCCCTTTTCATTCCTTCCTTCGAGTGAGAAGAATTTCTGCCCCCAAACAATGCGAAACCCCCTTGACCTCAGGTCCAACTCACACACCAGTCTCAAGATTGTCCCCCCTTCTCTCTTTTCCCCTTCATTGTGGGTTTTCTTCGTTTTTGAGGAGTTTAGTCTTTTATTTGGTGGCTCTCCCCGTTATCCGCGTTGATTTGTTTGCCTCGTTTTTCGGCTGACCTCCTCAGTTTTTTTCGCTATTCGGATAGTGTCTTGCCACCCCGTCATTCCCCCGAATCCTCAATCTAAGTGCCCGTCGGAAGAACCTTGGAAAAACCCCCCCACCCCAACAACCCCCCCACAACCCACACAACCCCCCCCCACCCCCCACCCCAAACACCCCCACACCCCCCCCCCCCCCCCCAAACCCCCCCCCAACCCCCCCCCCCCCCACCCCCCCCCCCCCCCCCCCCCCCCCCCCCCCCCCCCCCCCCCCCCCCCCCCCCCCCCACCCCCCCCCCCCCCCCCCCCCCAACCACCCCCCCCCCCCCCCCCCCCCCCCCCCCCCCCCCCCCCCCCCCCCCCCCCCCCCCCCCCCCCCCCCCCCACCCACCCCCCCCCCCCCCCCCCCCCCCCCCCATCGTTTTCTCTTGCCAACAGTACCTTTTCTATGCGAATCGTACGTTCGAATTTTTCTCCCCCCGGCTAATCCCAAGCTTCGGACTTCAACTTTCCCCCATCGCCCCCCAAGAACAGGAGAGTTCACTTTACATTCCTCCCCCTAGGATGTTACCAAATCTATTGAATGATCGAACTCGTTTCTTTCCGACATTCTCTCGATCCCTGTCCCACTTCCGATCTTTTTCTTGTGAACCATATGTGACTACCTGCGGCCATGTTTTTTTTTTAGCCCATTCGGCGACTGCTCTCAGGTGACTTCTACCTTTTTCTTCAGCTAGTCCTGAACCTTCTTTGATAGCGATCCTCCCCCAACGGAAATTATGGCATCAACCCCTCCCCCTGTTTCAGTTTTCTTCCCGGTCGTGGAAGCTCCTTTTCCCGCCTCTTGTTACCTTCACTTTTTCGAACCCTTTGCCTACTTCCCCTCTCTAGTTCGTGAATTCCGCGTCCGTTACCCGAATTTCCTCCCTCCCCCTTTCCCCCTCTGTCCCCTCGTTTCATGCAGATTTTTCCTCGGCCTCTCCCTAATTGGTTCTGAAACGAAATTTTTGACTTCGCCCCAACGTCGGAGTGCAGTCACTCGGTACCCCGGTTGGGGGGAACTCGTTTTTGAGCCCTCGCTTCTGCGTTGATTGTATCGTCCCCTTTCCTTAAAATTGAGCCATCGCTTTCCCGTGGGGCACCATTTGCTTCTGCCCCCCTCCTAAACTCTTGAGCACCGCACGCGCACTTTTTTGCAGCACTGCGTACCGCTTTGCCATGAAGCGATGTTTTTTTTTATATACTTCGTGATTGATCCCCCTGAACGATGCCGGATTTCGCTCCCCTCCGCGACATGTTCTTTGAGTTTTCCTGTATCTTTGCCTCTTTTCTTTTTTACAATAAAGCAGCCGGCTGAACTGCATTGCCGTTGACCGCTATTATTCCTCCCTCCCCACCTTTTGTTTACTTCCTCCCACTATTACCCGCTACGAGTCCCCTTTTCCCCCCCCTGGGCACACAATTTCGAGGCCTCCGCCTTCACTTTCACAGCTTTAGTCGCTTCCCCCCTTTCCTCTTTTCCTACGCGAATTCGAAAGTATTCCGTGCGCCTTCCTCCCTCCTGAGCGGCGGAGTAATCCTGCCTCTTTTATCGTGTTTACACCACTCCTATCTTCCCGCATTTGTTTCTTTTTCTCATGTCGAATGCACCACGTTTTTTTCCGTTCGCTACTGCCGCCACCTAGGTGATCCTGTAAAATTTCAAACGCCCTCTCCGACCGGTTTGAGTCACTTTTTTGTACCCACCCTTTTCCTTTCTGATTGATTCCCCCCATTCTCCGGGGGAGCGGTTTTTTAATCCCCAAAGAAATCCGCTCCTCCTTTTTCCCATTCTTGTATTGCTCCGCTCTTGAATGCCGACCGAAAACATCTTATCTCTCCTATTTTCCCCTCCCTTTAGTTCGGATCACGTTTCGCTTTTTTCTTTCCTTTGTGCTTTTTACCTCCCGGAGTCTCTATTATTCTTTGGATTAACCCCCCCCCCTCCTTCCATCCTCCTGAGAGGGATTACCCTTATTCCGAACATTCCGTATGTGGCCCCCCCCCCCATACGTTCAGCGTCGTTTCTGTTCTTGCGGCAGACACACCTTTGCGTTCCCTTATTCGCTATGCCTAATTCTTCCCTATTATGCCGTGTCCTCCTAATCTAGTATGGATTACCCCGACTTGGAGTGAGTTTCATTTCCCGCAGCGATTGTAACGAAGACTTCCCGTTCTCGTATGTTGAAACCCCGGTTCTTTTTTAACTGCTTTTCCCGCATCTTCCCCCCTTAAAGCGCTCCCTGCACGACTTTCTTCACATCGACAGGTTTTGAAAAGAAGCGTGACTGCGCCTTCGGAGATTTGCCACTTCCCCCTTTCTCCTTTGCTGCTTTCATAACCCGAGGTCCATCCTGGTGCCGGCTGCGGTTCCCTCGTTAAGCTTAAAATCCGAGAATTGCCGGGCTGCGCCCCTTCCCAGTCGAGATGTCCCGCCGTACAACCGCTTCGTGCCCCCTACTTCTGAAACTTCCGTTCCCCCTGAACTTCATCACACAGCCGCCCGCTGGTTCTCCTTGACGACTCTTCTTTTAGTTTTCGTGCACACAGCCCCCCTCCCGGGCTCCCGAGGGCATTTGTCGACTTCTTTATTCTCGCAAATCCAGTTTCCCCCCCCGGCTCCTTTACCACTTAGTTTCCGAGTTCTTTCTTCACTTCAGCTCCCGCCGCTTCTTGTTCACCCGATTTTTTCTTTCGATTTCTCTTTCCACCGTTGGCGAGAGCTTCCCGACCGAGGAACTCGTTTTGTGCGCACATCTCCAGCTCTCGACCAAACTTCATGATCGTTGCACAGAGGGGATCTTTTGACCCACAGCTTGAACTTCGAGTTTTTAACCCTGGTACAGGTGCTTTCCTTTTTCCAAGCTTTTCATGGTTCATTTCCATCTTTCTAAGCTTCCTCCCCAACTTGACAGAGATGTCTCCCCCCCCCCTCACTTTAGCCCCAAGGATGAAATTTTTTCTCTGGGCTTTCCACCTCCTTCCGGAATGACCCCTCTTGTTATATAATGATGAATTGACTTGTTCCCCTTCCATGATCGCTTTAGTTCAAGCTTCATTCCTCTTTGATCCCTGATCAGAGGTACCATTTCCCTTTCTTATGTGGCAGACGCCCGAACTTTTTCTCCTTCGACTTCCCTTTCGGTGCTGCACCTCTGCAAATAGGTCCTCATTTTCCAACGATCCCCCTCGCCACCCTCCTTCACCTTTTTTGTCCTTCGACGAGGCTTTTTTTTTTTGGAGACCAAGGGATTTCTTCTGTCGAGACTTTTTTTTTTGCGTTTGATGCTGCGGACCTCGACGAAGAGGTTGTTTTCTTTCTCTTTGATTTCTCAAAGTCCCATCTCTCACATCCGCCTTTTTTTATGCTCAGAAAATTGTCCCCCGTTTCTTGCATGTGCTAAGCCTCTCTCTCTTTTTTTCTAGATGTTGGGATAGTTGACGGTTGCTTCCTCTCCCTGTATAGCGGTAATAACTTCCCTCTGACGTTCCCTCTCGTAAGCGTCCCAAACCCCCTCCCCAACCCGGAGAAGGTGTTTTCCACAACACAAACGCTGCCCCCCGGCTCTACGAGCTCTATTCTTGTCCCCCTCCTCTTTGATAGCTATCGTGTTTTTCTGCTCTTTGACGCTTTTTTTGTTTTTCTCACAGTGTTCCGCTTTCCTTTTTCGCTCTGGTCTCTCTTCCCTTCCCGACTTCGGTCGTATTGATTCCGCTCTTTTGCCTTCTTTAGTCTGCCCCAACAACTCACGAAATCTCCCTTTCTATCGACTCCCGTCCCCACAGGCAGAAACCCCCATATAGCCCGGCACCCTTTGACTGAGAATGCCTGTTAAACCCCCTCGCTCCCCCCCACCTCTTCCTGTATTCATCCCGTCCCCCGCCCCACACGCCGTTTTGACCAAATTTCCCGCCTCTTACATCTGTACAAAAGCTCGTCGGCCGCTCGCCGCCTTTCAAGTCCAATTCTTCCTCGCTCCCTTAAACATCCTGTTTTGCTTTCCATTGCCAGCGGTCCGCTCATGCTGATGGAAAATTGACTCCAACCTTTTACACTGAAGGGCATCCGCTTGCTCCATGTGCCGCTCTGCCCTTCCCTTTGCTTTTGATATAGAGAACCTTCACCTTACCCCTCGGCTTAAACACTCTTCTCGGCCGGGCGTGGCTCACCGCCTCTTCCTTTCCGAGTGTAGTTGCACCACCGAGAACGCGACTTATTCTCGTTCCCCGCTTTTTCCTTCCAGGCCGTGACTTACTTCTGTCACAGTCCCTCTCCTCGCCTCCTTGCGTTTTCTAAAACAGCGCATCGTGTCCCTTCCCCTTTACCACTTTCTTCCTTTCTCAAAGCATCTGCTGGTGCGCCAGACCCCCACCTTTTTCCTTCCTCGGGGTATCCCACTGCCCTCTATCACTCTCCCGAACTGTGCATTTTTCTCTCCCCCGGCTAATTATGCGGGCGCCTTCTATCGCGTCTGGCGTGGTCCAATTTCGAAGCCTCCTTTTTCGGGGGGTCACCCTCTTCTTCGAGTTTATCTTAGAAATCTTCGAGCAAGCTCTTTTTCTGGGACAAGAACCTCCACTCCCCCAGGGTCCCCAGTATACCCCCTTTTGTGTGCTGATTCCAGTCAAGCTATGCTTTTCTTGCCCTCCAGTTACAATTGGACCTCTTTCCCTTTCCGGCGTTCACATCTCAGTGGACTTTTTTCTTCTTATCACGGAATCTTTTTACAATCGGCGTCTGCCGGCCGTTCACCGTGCCGCGCTATTTCCCCTTTCGCAGCCAAAAGCTTTTTCCCTTTCCCATCTCTCCCTTTCCCTCGTCGTCCAAAATGTCGACCGTTCCCCACGGACAACGTCGCGCTTTCCCCTTGAAAAGCTCGTTGCTTCTTTGTTTCCTCTTCAACGCGACTTCTCCTCTTGCCGATCCATCTCCCCTTCTTAACAACTCACTCAATTTTTGATAATCCAAGGCACTGATATCTCGTGAGTTCACCCTAGCCTTCGGAAATCCTGCAGTTTCCCCTGGGTTTTTTCCTTTTCCACGAGAAAATTTTTTTGCTCCTTTCCCACCCATGCCCCCGAGTGTCGCCCCTATGCCATTGACCTTCCACTCCGTACTTAAGTAGCAGATGTCCCCGCCCCTCCCCTTAATGTTAGGGAATGATCCCCCCACCTTTCCCTCGTTTTGGGCAGGGGGGGGAGCTTACCCCCCCCTAAATCCTTGAATAGCCTTCATCATTCGCCGCTTCCCTGCAGACGCCCCTCCCCCCCATACATTATCTTCCGAGATTTTACTCAGCCTGTTTTGTTAGCCCGTTTTCCGGGGCGTTCGGGTAAAGGCTTTTGTGGCTCGTCTCTTCTTCCCTCTTCCCTGTATCGGCCCGGAGTTTCTTTGGATACGCTCACAAAACCTGCCATCTCCCGCTGAGGGAGTTACCCCCCTCCTTCCCCCTTCAAAAAATTCGCAAGTGCTTCTCCACCTTTCTATCCCCTTTCCTAAGGAATTTTTCCTTTTTCCAATGGAAGTGTTTCGCGGAAGCACCCTATGGTTTTCTCGTCGGAGGACAGTCCCCCAAACATTAGCCCCCTAGTTCCCAAATTATTTTTAAGTAGATCTCCCTTTCCGAGATAGCGGCTTCCGATTAACCTCCTATTGTTCTCTCCGGGCTTTGCACGCGATCTCCACGAACTAGGGGCTCTTAGAGGTTAGGGACCCACCGGACTCTTCCTCCCCCCCGAGCTTTTAAAGAATCGTAACAGTTGACGTAATTTCCTTCGTGCGTTTTACCAATCTGAAATTCTTTTGACCTATGAAGTGTGAGAGTTCTGAACCCGCCCATTGCACGATTTTGCCGCTTCCCATAACCGGTCCTTCTCTCTCTGAATGTTTGTTCCGGACGGTTTTTGTGACAGAACCATCTCGATGAATCTCTAGTGCCCCCTGGTCCAAAGTAGTCGGTCCTGGTATTCACACTCTCAAATTCCGTTACTTTCCCTCCAATGGAACTGATGAACCAAGTTCTTAGCTTAATTAATCACACCCGCTCCTTCCACTTCTTTGCTGGTCCGTGGTTCTAAGTGCGTGCACCCCCAGCCTGGGCGCTTTCTCGAGTTTATGACGTCCTTTTAACCACCTTACCTTTCTCTTGGACCTGAGCAGACCTTGGATTGATCAATGCCCGCCCTTTCCTTTGTCCTTTCCTCTCCTCTTTAGGATTAGAGTTTCGGAGAGCTGGTTCCCTCCAGTTTGGTCTTCCCCAGGAGTAAAGGTAAATTCCCTTTTTTAGGTTCTCACCAACGTAGCTCTTTCGAGGACCCCCTCTTTCAGTTCGGCCCAACTCCTCTTGATGGCGAACAACGTTTTCCTCCCCTCTTTCCGGGACAGGGTGCCCCCCCCCGCCCCCCCTGGGCTTGTAACCCGGGGGTTGGGCGCGAAGAGGCCTCGAAGCAATTCTTTTCTCTCCGTGTCTCTGAAAGTTGCCCATACATCTCTTTTTCCTGAAACTTTTTTTCGCCCTCCACCCGGCACGAACTTGTCCTGAGTTTTTTATATCGCTCTCCATGAATTGGCTTTCTTTTGTTTTTCATGATCTAGAGCAAGAGACCCCCCTTTTTTCCCCATCTGAGATCTCGCCTGAGACGCGTTTTTTTCTAATCGCTCCCGCGGATCACAGTCTTGTCCGTTCATCTCGATTTCCAATTCTTTTCGCGTTTGCACGTCCTTCTTCCTTGCCGACGACTGCCCTTCAGCGCGCCCACAGGCCCTACAAATGTGTCACACGAGCCCTTTGCTCGGCCGTGATGCTTCCGCTTTCGACGAACTTTTTTTTTAGTTTGTTTCTCATTCCCCCAGTCTCCCCTAGAAGTTCACTACTCGTTGCCGTTCTATAATCACGTATTCCTGCTCTCCGTGCGCACGTTCGCTAGGTTGATTTCGTTCTGCCGTTTTTGCTTTTTTCTGAGGACGAGTATGTTTGGTAATTCAATCTCCCTTCCTTTTCTTCGCCTCGAACTTCTTCCCCGTAACCCTCAATCCCCTTTTTTGCACGGTGCGCCCCCTCCCCCCCCAACGACCAGGAAACCCCGCAAACCTTCTCTTTCTCCAGTTTTTGTTCTCTCTCCATGTGTTTTCCCCGCGCTTTTTGGTTGCGGTTTTTGTTGCTGTGGTCCCTTTTCTGTTTTTACGCGTTGATTTGTTTGCCGTCGTTCTCCTTCTCGGCGATTTGATTTCCTCTACCTCCTTCTTAACAGGACTCTGTCCTCCCCTTCCAAAACAAATCGCCCACGCTCCTTTCCGACCCGTCGGTCACTTTTCCTCTCCCCCCCCCCCCTGAAAATCGTATGATCCCACTGCCACAGCGTCTTTTTCCTGATGTGAAGCTGGGAATTTGAGCCCACTCCTTCACACTAACAAAACCTTGTTGAGGAAATTCCCGCACCTTTCCCTCACGCTTCTTTCCCAATTAACCTTCACTTCTGTCCCAAGATCTTTGCCAAAGCTTCGTCTCCCCGTCGCATTTCGCTCTCCTCAGTTGAAAAACCCCCCCCCCTTTCTCTATTTGCGGTTGCCCCATTTTTTTCTCTGATTCCCTTGAGAAACCCTCTCGGACGCTCAAGGGACCATCTTCGCTTCTGGTTCATTGCACTCTTCTCCCCTTCTGCTATCATTTAAGGCAAACCACCCCCTTCCCACTTCAGGTAAAACAATTTTCGTTCAAGTGTCTGCGAACAGGAGCGACTTGCCTTTTCGGCTTCTTTTTACCCCTAGTCCCCTTTAGAAACCTTTCCGAGTCCTTCTCTCTCTTCGCACTCCAGTCCCAGTTAAGTGAATTTAATCCCTGGCTTTTTGCCCCGAAGAGGCGCCGCGCTCGCCCCCCCTTCTCTAAAATAGTCCTCCCACCATCATGAAAGATTGTGGCGCGTCCAACTTCCCTAGCCTCCCTTCTGCAACCCTCCGTTTGCCCCTCTCCCCCCTTTTCCTGAATCTCGCTCGTCGGAGCCCTTTCTTCGCCACAGGGCTTTTTTCCTTCTTGACAGCAATTTGGCGGTTTCTCTTCTGCAATTAGCGTTCTGTTCCCCCCGTTCTTACACTGAACCGAACCCCCCCCCTTTGCTTGCTCTTTCCGACTCCTTTCGCCAAGCATCCTCCCGCCTTTAACCTCCCTTCGAACCCTCCCGTCCGACCTGCGAACCCTTTCTTTTGTACCCACTCTTTTGAGCATCAGTTCATTTCCCGCTGATTCGAGCTCGTTCTCGCGACCTTTCCTTGTCCACCACGGGTGGTTGGGTGGTGTTTCCTTTTATCCGCATCTGATGGTATCACAACCCCGAATCGGAACCGCGTCACCCTTGTCGGATATCTGTACCTCTTCCCTCCATGCAACCACTGGGCCATGTACCCTTCCCTCCCCTCACGCTTAAAGCGGCGGCCCCCCATGTCGATTGTTACCCCCCTCCTCCTTCAGAAGTGTCGCTCCTTCCACTTCCAACATCTCTTTGAGTTTATCTTCACCCGTTGGCATATCTCATTCTCTTTACGCGCGTTGAATTGACCCCCCCTCTCCATCGATAACTAATTCCTCCTGCTATTTTGCAGACTCTCAAATCCTCGGAAAAAGGAGAAAGCTTTTCCTTCCTGCACCAAGAGGCCACTTTTCTCTATCCATGAGTTATTTTGCTTAAAGCTTCCCCCCCTTCGCAAAAACGCGTAATCAGTGATCCTTTTTCACGGCCAGAGTTGGTTTCCACTCCTGAATTGATCCGTTTACAATATCCATCTCAAAGTTTTAGACGTTTTTGGGTGGGAGGAACAAGAAAGTGTCAATACCAGACTTCCCGCAGACACCCAAGTATCCCTTTTGCCCCCCCAACATGTGATCGGCTGGAGGTTCCTTCCCTTTGATAGAGGATCCCCACATGTGTTTTCTTTATTCGTCTTCACGGAGATTTTGTGTCTGCGAATGCCCGATTGAAGTTTCTTTTTCTTTCTTCTTTTGGCGTTAAGCCCCTCCCCCTGACCCTTCTCCCCTTGTCTCATACTTTTTCTAACATCACTCCTCGCTCGCAAGTTGATTATCCAACTCGCGCATAACCCCCTTTCCCGTTGTCTTAAATTGGCCCTGTCTTGTTCCGGTCCTGCACACTACTTCTTTTTTCAGGAGCGCTTTTCTTGGGTATGCCTTCTCCCCAAACTGCCACATTCTTCCTTTCTCCCCTTGCTTGTAAATCACCCTCTCCCTTTTCTTCTCTCCCCTCCTATGATTTCCTCCAGGCGCAACGAGATCGTCCCCGGACGTGGCGAAGTCGCTTATGTTCCCCCACCTATGTTATTGAAGTTTAACCCTTCCCCCCTCGCTGCCGTGGTCAACTTGACTGTGCTTGCTTTTTCCAATCGACGCTTCCTGCTCGTTTCAGGCGTTGCAGGAGATTGGATTAACCCTTCCTCCCCCTTTTTCTTCGTCTAATAAACCGAGCGCTCCCTCGTTCTGTTGCGATCTCCTTCTTTCTTTTCGTGCACCATCGAGACTTTCCGAGCGCAGCCCCGCCCGGTAGTCCCCTCGCCCACGCCGGCTCCCCGGACTGCCAATGGCCCTGATGCATCCATGACAGCTTGTCGGCTTTTTTTTAATTTTCCCACGCGCTCGGTTACTTCCGTTCTGTCAAGCATCCTGCTTTAGCGTTTTCTCTCCCCAGCTTTTTTGGGTGCTTGAGAGAATATTTTATGTGCCCCAAGTTTGTCCACACCAATCCCGAGGCTCTTCCAACTTGAACGTCTTTTTCGAGATTCTCAATCTTTTTCCCTCCGAACCTCGTTTCTCCTCTTCCGCGTTCTTTTTCGGTTATGGCCCCCGCCGACGACATCTTTTGAAGAGCCTTCCCACCTATTCTCTCCGTTCGGTTCCCTCCCAATTAGACTCGCCTCTGCCAAAATATTTTCCTCCCTCTGGCATTCTATGGGATTCGGGTCTTTGAACGTTCGGGTTATTTCCTGACCCTTACGGAGGGTCCTCCCGGCGGCTGTGGTGCTTGCAAAACTAGGGCATCGCTGTCGATTAGTTTGGCCGTGTTCTCGACCGTTTCTCCCCACTCTTCCTCCTGCTATTTCCAGTCCCCCTCCCGCCGTAACGAAACCGATGATAGAGCATTGAATTGCTCTTTTTTCCTGATCTCCTTTTTCCCAATTAAGGCTTTCCTGAGCGCGCTAAGGCCCGCTCCGCCTGACCCTTTTTTTCCTTTTTCTCAATGGCCCGCACTCGAATTTCCCCCGATAGGAGACAGCCGGCAAATATCTTTTCGTTTCTTTCAACCTGATCGAATTCCGGCCAACTTCGCGTTCCGGACTTGCGAGAATTGCCCACCTCGCTCCGGCAGAACCTTTTTTTTATTATAGAGTGAAATTTGCCTCTCCCCTTTTTCTGGAGCGTTCGATGCTGCTGTCATCCTCCATTGATGGCCGTCTGTTTCCCCAATCTTTAAAGTATAATCGCCTTCTTAAGCTTTTGTGTGGGACTTATGTTCAAATTTTTCCTTCTTTCTTTCTAGTTGAGAAGTGAGATTTCGTTCTTTTTTCCTTCCCGAACCCTATTCCGCTTATAGCGGTATACCTACCCCGCCGCCCTCAGGAAATAGAGCGACGACCAACAAACCCACGACGAACCCTGCAGCAAGGTTGCGCCACACGCGACCCTTAACTCGCTAACACACGACTCTCTTCTACACCCGTTTTGTTGTTGAGATCGTGTTTTACGTTATTTTACTTCCCTCTTGCTTTGATGTGGCTACTCCTTCGTTTATTCGATTTTTTTGTTTTCCTGCAGTAGATCTATTTTTATTTTTTTTTCGTATTTACCGCTAGAAGGTCATCTTTCTTTTTTTTCTTACCACCCCCCTCGCCCCCCCTAACTTCTAATATACCTTCAGCCGTTTCTCCAATGACCAATTAGTAAAAGCTTCCCTTAAGGACGATCCACCTTCTATGCGTGCTTTTCATACAGGTTAAAATCCCTCGACTGGTAACCTCACGCCTCCCACCTCCGGGCCCAAATTCACCTAGAAACTACCTGCTTTTTCCAAAAAAAGCTCTCGGTGATCCATCCCTCCCATTTTAGCGCGCTAGATATTCTACCTTCCTATTTGTGTTCTCCGATCGCCTACTTTTCTTAAAAATGAAGAGGCCTCTTCCGATCATTCTCTCGATCCTTCTATCTTCACTCAAATTGATTTGATATAGCGATCTTTCGGGCACCAGGGCAATTAATTTCTCTACCTTTTTGTTAAGTAGGCCCCCCGTTTGGGGCCCTGAGAGTTTTTAGTCCTCTTTAGGTGCTCCCACGTAAGTGCGCGTCTGAATTTTCTGACGTCTCCCCACTCGTCCCCTTTGCCGTCTTCTCCTTCACGCCCCCCTGTCCAGCGAAGGTTCCCGACGCCCCAAGCGCCCGAACCCTTCTCATCTCATGAACGAATGGCGCGGCGTTTTTTTTCAAACCTTTTTTTTTGATTGTGCGCACCGTCACATGTTTTTTTTTTTTTTCATCGGTACTGTCCTTTTCGTCCGGCGGCCATCTCCTGTTGTGTGGTCTTCCCCCCAGAGAACCGTCGCCACTGTCCTCTAATTCGGTGACTTTCTTTGATACACCCGTTTTACCCAATCCTCCTGCCGCCATCGTCACTTTTTAAAAGGTTTGACTTTCCCCCCTCCGTCCATCAATGAATGAGAGACCGCGCCCTTTGCCTTATGTGACGCCCCCCTTGTACCCTCAACTTGTAAGTAAAGCCGTTTCGCTTAGAGATGTGCCCCTTTGCCATTTTAAAGTCACCTTTATCCTTCCTTTAACGATGACCCTGGAGTAGTTTTTACTAGAGCTTCCTGGAAGGGAATGCTTTCTAGTATCATTATCTTTATGGTGTCCCAATCACATCAGTCACCTTGCTCCTCGTATATATGGACCTAGGTTATCCCTCCCTTTGTGCCCCTGAAAGTTTGCCTAAAGAGCTCTTACGCGTCAACCCTGATTGTGCCCACGAGAGCGTCTCCTCCCACCCTTTCCTGCGGGACCTCTCTCCCTACCCCTTTTCCCACCGCCTGAAAGTCTTTCTCGTTCCCCTCCGGCCCTGACTCCCCCTAGATCGCGGATTAATCCCTTCTCTCGTGGTTCCAACAGTATCTCGGACACTGAATTGCTTCTTTTTTTGCTGCGAATGCAACCCTCAGTCTCCCTCCTGACCGCTCCAACGAGTTGTGCAATCCTTCCACATGAAGCACCTCCCGCTTACCCCCTGTCTTCTTTCTTTCTAGTGAATAACGCCACGCCCTCGAATTTAGGGAAGTTACTCAAATTTCTCCTCTCCCTGGTTGCTGATCTTTATGTTTGGGAGCGTAAACAAAAGAACCCTGTTTCCTTATTCAGAACAACAGATCTTTCCTCCTCCCTACCTTCATCTCCTTTCCTGTTTACTCATCCCTTGAGATCCCCCAATTGTGTTCGGTGGCCTTTTTTCTTTTCAAGGCGCTGTGCTTGTCCACTATTCACGGTTTGGGACTTCCCCCTGCCCATCCCCCGGGGGTAGAGTAATTTGTCTCCAACATTTCCCTCCCCCCCTTATCCAAGTGGCTGTATCCCAGCCTGCTCCTAACTGGACTTTCCGCTTAGTGGACTTCAATGTCCTCTTTTTACTGCCCCCCCACTACGGTTCAGGACGTCATGATCGTTCCAAACCCCTTCTTTCTTCTTTCTTCCCCAATGAGGCCAATCTAGTTTTTCCGGATCTCTTTTTGTCAACCCCGAGGGATTTTCGTCTTTACCTCCCCCGATCTTGATTTTTCCTGGATTCTCTATGTAAAGACGCTCCCTTAGGTAGGAAACCCCTTCTGGTTCCCCCCAACGAGATTTTTTTACCCGCTTCTCCCTGCGCTACTTCTCTTTTTTTCCAATCGACCACTTTGACCCCTCCCAACGCGTGCAGAGTTGACCCTATACCAGGGTCCGTTTTGGACTCTCCTCCCCGCTTCTCGTCGCCTTCCTTGCGGCGGGACGGAGTTCGTGATTGTGACCCCCATCGACTCGGGACCTTTAGCCTTTAAAAAGGGTCCATTTTGAATCAACAGGCACCACCAAGGGTCATTCTCTCATGTTCGCCTGATGCAAAATCGGCACGTCTGAACTTGACCCCCAGTAAATTAACTGTGCCCGTCTTTCCAGGCCCTGACTTTTAAGGTTTTCAAGTTAGAGGTCGCTGTATCTATTATTTTTTTCTTCTCCCGCGCTCCCTTGTTGCCCCATCTCTTGAGCCAAAAAGTCCAGCCCTTCCCGGAGACGATTCATCAGTTCCTCTACCGAATTTTTCTCACGAAGAGTTAGTTCGTAGTTGCGATTTTGCCCCCCCTCCCCTCTTTCGTTGGGTTGGTTTTGGAGCTTTTTGTTTAGGACAGTTCCCGTTTTTCCCACCAATTTCTCAGTATTGCCTCCCCCTGCGCCCCTATTCATCTGTGTGCACTCTGGTCCTGGCCGATGGTTTTCCCTCCCACAGAGGAGCTCTCTCTTTTTAAACGGGTTGGAAGGAACTTCACTTTCGTTTTCATCTCGCTGTTTGCTACCGATGAGCAGACGCGCTTGTTCCTCTCCACTTTCCTCTAGTTCATTCTGCAAAACTGCTGCGTCGCTTTTCGTTCTTCAGAACTACGGACGTTCGTCTTTCGCCTGATTATTGAGTTTGCCCCCGATCGCTGAATCAACCCCCCCTCTGAAAGAGGCCGGCCTCTTCCCTTAGGCCTTAGCAGTCCCGACTTTTTCTCCATGGACCTCAAGAGGACACATGCTGTGAGTACCTTTGAAAATAGGACTGATCTTCCATTTCTGTCGCGGAAAGGTTCCTTTCCAAGGCGGCCTTTCCCTAGCTTTTTCCCTGTTGAGACCAATCTTTTTATTCCGTGCAATTTGTCACTCGAGGTCTTTTTTGGCTTTGATGAGGCGTGAATCCTCTGTTTTGTGTAGCCCCTCAACTTTTCCCACATTCCCGTTTACCTTTAAGCGGGTTCTCCGTATGCCCCCTCGTCAGTTTCGCACTCTCTTTTCCCTGACGAGTTCTCTTTCGTGCTCTTTTTTTTTGGCTTCCTCTGAAGGTCTCTTCTCTCGCCTCTCCCCCCCCTCTCTGCTCCTCCTCTCCCCCAACTTCCTTCCGCCCTACTACCTTCCCGCTATACTTTTCCCTTCTTAGTACCCCTTCTTCCCTCTCATCTCCATCTCTTCTTTTTCTTCCTCCTCTCTTCTCCTATTCTTCCCCCATTTCCCTTTTTCCCTCTCCTTTTACCCCGCTTTCCCTTCCTCTTCTCACCACCCTCTCCTGCTTCCCCCCTTTCTCCCCCTTGGTTCTCTCCCATTCTTCCTCATCTCACACTGCTACCCCCCCCTTCCTCTCCCTTCCCTTCTCATCTCCATCATTCCCTCTTGTCCCACCATAACCGATTCTCGCCCCCCCCCTCTCATCCACCTTCCTCTCCCCCCCTATCCCCTCTCCATACGTCTACCCCCTACTTCCCCTTCCATTCCCTAACCCTTCTTCCCTTTCCCTCCCATCTTGTCCCCCTCCTCTCCCTTTCCCCCCTTCTTCCGTCTCTTCTCTCTCACCTTGCACACTTCATCCCCCTCCCCCTCTTCCACAGCTCCCCCTTCGCGTCGTATCCCCCCCATCACTTTTCCCTCCCTCCACGCTTGCTCCTCTCCCCCCCTTCCCCCCCCCCCTCCCTCCCCTCCTCTCCCTCTCTCCCCCTGTCCCCTCTCCCCCGGTCACCCCTTCCCTTTCTCCCTCCTTACTCTTTCAACCCTTCTCCCTATCCCTCCCCTCTCTTCCCTGCCTCTTTTGCTTTCCCTTCTTCGATCATCCACTTTTCTTTTCCCTGCTTCCTACCCCCCCTTTATATTCTTTCTTCTTCTCTCCCCCCTCCGCTCTTCCTTACCTCTTCCCCCCTCCCTCTCCCTCCCTTTCCCCCCGCCTTCATCCCCTCCCCTGGTCCCTCCCACCTACCCCCCCCCCTTTACCTCCCTCTACCCCCTTTCTTCTCCCTCCTTCTCCCTTGCAACCCCTCCCCTCTCCCTTCGGCAGTAGGTTCGTTCTCCACCCCTTTCTCCCCTTTTTTCGACCCTCCCTGCACTCCCTCCCCTTTCCCCCCCCTTCCTCATCCTCCCCCCCTCACCCTCCTTTTTCCCCCTCCCCCCTTTTTCTCCCCTCCCTTCCCCTTCTCCACCCCCCCTCCTTCTCCATCAGACCACTCCTTCTTCCCTTCTCCACCCCTTCCCCCTATTCTCCCCTTCCCCTCGCCTAGCGTTTCCCCCATTTTCCCTCCCCTTACACCCCCTCTCACCACATTGCCTCTCGCCCACTCTTTCCTCCTTTCTTCCCCACTTCCCTGATTTTCCCCCTTCCCCTTTTCCTCCCTCACCCCACTACCCCTCCCCTCCCTGCCTCTCTCTCTTTCTCTATCCTCCCCACTCCCTTTCTTTTTACACCTATCCCTCTCGCACCTTGCTCCCCTCCTTCCCCTATACCCCTGTCTCCCCCCCCATTGCCCTCGACTTCCCTCCACCCACCGTCTCTCCTCGTCCCTCTCCCCCTGCTTCTCATCCCACCTACTCTTTGTCTTCCAACCATTTTCCTCTTCCCCCCCTTCCTGGCCTCCTCCTCCTCTCCCCCGGCCCCCTTTTCCTTTTCCGTGTTCTTCCCATAGCTCTCCCCTTTCCCAGCCCCTCGCGACCCCTTATTTCTTACTTTCCCCCCCTACCTCACCCCTAGCGCTCTCCATTTTTCCTACTGCTCCCCCATCTCTTCCTCTCCCCCCACTGCTCCTTCCACACAATCCCCCAACCCCCCCCCCCCCTCCTCTTTCCCCCCCCTTTCCCCTTCTCTCCACCCCTCCCCCTTCCCTCGAACCTCCCCCCCATCCCTTCTCTCCCTTTTCCTCCTTCCCCTCCTCTCTCGCCATTCCCCTCTTTTTCCCCCTCTCACTGTTCCTTATCCCCTCCGCTTTCCCCTTCGCCACCTCACGTCCCCTCCACCTTTCCCTCCTTCCTCTCTCATTCCTCACCCCTTCTCCTCTTTCTTTCCTCCCACTCTTCGATCTTTCGCTCTCTATGTTGGCCCCCTCCACCCGCCCTCACTCTTCCCCCTCCCTATTCCCTATTTCCCTGCTACCGTCTCATTTCTCTGCTCCCCCTACCCTCGCCCTTCCCCCCTCCCCACCTTTCTTTCCACTCCCCTTTTTCCTTCCCCCCTTTCTTCCTCCCTTGCCCTCCGCCCCTCCTTCTCCCTCTCTCCCTTTTTGGTTCTCCTCATTTCCTCCCCTTTTTCTCTCGTCTTGCCCTCAACTCTCCCCGCACCCAGTCCCTCCTCCCTCTCCCCCTCCCCCTCCCCCATCCTTTCCTCCGCTTCCTCCCCTTCTTTCTCTCCCCTTTCCATTGCCCCCCCCCCTTCTCTTCCTCGTCCCTCTACTTTTTCACTTTTCTTCTCCCGTTTGCCTCCTCCCTCCTACTCCCCTCTCCTCTCCCTTACCCCTCAATTTTCCGTCCCCCCCACTCCCCTCCCTCTTCTAATCCTTTCTTTTTCTCCCTCGCCGACGAGATTCTTTCCTGCTGAAACAAATTCCCCAGAACCCCCCGTTGAATCCGTAACCCCAAAAGAGCACATGACCCCCTCCCCACCGATCTCTCCCCCCATCCGTTTTGTTGTTGATCTATTTGTTCGCTTTTCTGGGCTCCTTTGGTTTCCCTCAAGTTTTTATTAGCGTTTATTTTTTTTTTTCTCTTCTCTCTCTTCTAGGACCGCCTTCCTTTGCTTATTCTATTCCTTGACTCGTTTTTTCCCCACGAAACCCCCCCTTCAAACTAAATCTCTTCCCTTCGCACGCAGGCAGGTCCCCTTCTTTCTGAGACGCCACCGCCGTAAGACTGCGAATGACGTTTCTTTTTTCCCTTTAGCAAAATCAGGGCCCCCCCCCAACCTTTCGTCTGGCCTTCCTCGACCATCCCACAAGACCTTTCGTTCCCATTTAACGCTGAATACTTCTTTGGTCCCTATCCGGTAAAACACTGTCTTCATGGTGCTCTTCCACGCAGCACCCTTCCTTCCGTTTGGGGACCTAGCGATTCCGCCCTTCTTTTCCACCATTTGTCGCTGCCATTGATGAAAGTTTTCTGCCCAGGAGCAGGGCATTCTCTTCCTTGGCAGCTCGGACCTTAACCTTTCCTCGACGCTCCCCTTCCCCCCGTCTGAATCTATAAAAACCTTTTAGTCTTGTTTCCGTTTTGCCTTTACGATGAAGTTTTAAGCCCTGTGTCCTCTTTGCCCGCTGCAACTGTTCGAGGCCTTCATTTCTTTATGCGTAGTAGGACCCCCTCCGCTCGTTCAGCCAAGTGCCTTTAACTCCCGTCATGTCACCGTGAACCGCTCTTCTGCCCTCGTAACCAGCGCCCGTCAGCAACTTTTCCCCATCTTATGAAAGATTTGGTTGCTTGCGGCCTGGTGCGCACCCCCCTTTAACTTTTCCCTTTTCTTTTCCTTGACCCACACGATGTCGGCGGGCAGTCCTTTCTAACCGAAACGCGGCAGTGTTTCGCAACGGCTAATTAGGTTTCCTGATGATAAATCTCTTTTATTTCCCCATTAATTTCCTGTTTTTCCCTTCCCCCTTTGATTTCTTTGTCCCCCCCATACTTCGCTAAAAGACACCGCCCCTTCTTTCTGTCGAGCACCATCCCCACCAGGCGTCCGAAAGTTTCTCCTTTACCGGCGGTGTGATGATTCCTTCGGTAACTCTGCCTCGAGGTATCTCCCTTGCCCTATTGAACCTCTTTTTTTATCTCGCGTTAGCAAGGTTCCAGGCCCTTTTCCTCGATAGTCTCCCCCCGGCCTCCCCTCTCGTTGTCCCCAGAAGTCCTCGGATTCGCTTGCAGGACCCGGTTCATTAGCAGCAACACGAATTTTTCCCCTTTTTCACTAATTCCGCGTCCCGCGGATTAACAGTCGCTTTGGAAACCGTTCCTCCGATTTCAAATTTCATGACCCTCTTGTTAGTTTACCAGTTTTGGTTTTTTTTTTTCCATAGTCCTTCCCGTCGTTCACCCCCCCCCCCCCCCCCCCCCCCCCCCCCCCACCCCCCCCCCCCCCCTTCCGATCTCGTTTTTCTCGGAACTTACCTTCCCACTTGCTTAACGGAATCCGTTCCCGTGCTCCCCTCGAATCTAAGGACAAGAATTGGCTGGATCTTCCCTGGCGAAGGCAACACGCTGACATTTATCTCCTGTAGACCGATTCGTCGCACTCTCATTTGAATCCCCGATTAATCCGAATGTTTTCGTACGGCCCAGGGAGGACCATGAGAATGAATTTTTTGACATACTTCCCTGCTCGGGTCAGGGTGTGATTCCCTCCACAACCTCCTTTCGTACTGAATTAATCGTCCCCCCCAAAAATGCGTCATCTCCCATCCCTGACCCACATTGGGATACTCCTTTCCTCTTTTTCTTTTTTGAGATAGATCCCCACTGCTTTTCTTGGTCGGCTTCAAGCGTGTTCTTTCTTTGTCCTGAGTAAGCGGAGTTACCTTGGATTCGTTGGATTTCGCTACCATCCCCTCCCCGGGGTTGAATTGAATCACCCCGCCCTTCAGTTGACATCTTGACCCAAACTATGGACCTCCCCCAGTACGGTTTTTTCCTAACGTTTTTGGGTTCTCTACTTCGGAGTGCTTTAATCCCCCCCGGTTCATGGCTCTGCTTTTCCCCCCAATTTTGTGGTGCCTTTTAGGCACATCTGAAGCCCCCCTTCTTTCCCTATCTCCGCGTTAAAGCACGAGATCTTCCCTTCATGTCTTTCTCCCCTCATCTTGAGTGTAGTCATTGCCGTATTTCCACATCCCGTACCTCCTACTGACTTGTCTCCCGGTACCTTTTTACCCCCCCCTGGTGTGTTACTTAACGAGCTTTTCCCGCAGGGCCCTTTCAAAGTCTTCTGTCCCCACATCTATATGTTTCTCGTACCCTCTGACTTCTTTTGAATTCTCTTGATTTGGCAAGTTTAAAGGGCCAGCCGTGTTATTTTCCTTTACTAAAGAGGTCCAGATTTTATCTCGCAGGCGGTTACCTTTCCCCAACCTGCTCCTCTATTTCCCCCAGTATTTTCTTTAGAGAAGGCCCTTCCCCCACCATTTTCTAGCTATTACCCCGAATCAATATGTACTCGGAATGGGCCGGAAAACGGCCCCCCCCGTATCTTCCTTCATTAACATTCCTTCCTTGTGATCACTCATGTGGAGGTTTCCCCCATTTGGGACCCCCCAGCCAGCGGGGCGGGATTTCCTTCCCCTTGTCTTTTCTCCTTTTCTACCCTTCAAACCGGAAATTCTTTTTTCCTTGAACTTTGAGGCCTCTATTTCGATTTCCCTTCCCCCCCTCAGCGCCCCCGCCCTCTATTTTGCTTAAGCCATCCTCGTTTTTCTGTTCGTCTCAAGCGGTCGCTGGTGATTCTTCCGGAACGCTTCCTGTTCCCCTTTCCCCTTTTGCACACACTTCTTCTTGCGCGACGCTCCTCTTTTCCTAGCTTGCACGCTTTTGGCGCTTGTTCGAAAGGCGTTCTTCCAGCCTCGTTTTAACGGTGACCTTCCTTAAGACCTTCACTTTCGCTCTTGAGGGAGACATTTTCTAATGTGCGCCGGTCCGAACTGTTCTTTCGAGTAGTCTAAATCTCTTCACTTCGTCGTCGAAGCTCCCAAGACCGGGCAAGAACTTCCCCGTCCCGATGTTGATAGAGCCTGAATTACAACGGCTTTGTTTGGATTCTTCTGAGATACCACTGCCAATTTATTATTCTCTCCCCTCTGCATGAGGAACACCTGCAGTCCCTGGGGCTCCTTTCTTTCTCAATGGACTCAAGTCCCCCTTCACATATGCTTTCTTCCCGAGAACCTCTCCCTTTATTTCCAACCTTTCTTCAGCGTGGGAGCGTGACACGGAAAGGCAATCCTTTCCACGAGCTTTTTTAAGGAGCCCCCTCTGTCATTTAGTATTACCTCTTGATAAAGTTCCCGAGCCGTTTTTTGTGGGATTCGTAGGCTGCGTGGCCCTCGACGAACTTTTTCGTGTCGATTTCTTTCTTGGCTACTCCCATCTTTCGCTCTTAAAGGTAAGCTTTTTCTTTTTCGCTTGTTGGTTTCATGAGTGCCGATTCGATGAAAGGTTCTTCTTTCGTTTTCTCTTGTTTTTTTTCTTTTTTTCTCCGAATTCTGTTTTTTTTTTTTATGTTGACTGACTCTTCAGAAAATATTGAGGCGGGCTCCTCAAGAATAAAGTCCTCCCCTTCTCTCCAAGAAACACCAACGTTCCCAAGCGTTTTTCCCACCGATTCCCCTCCTCCGTGTTGTTTTCTTTTTTTGACTTTTCTTGGCGCTTTTTTTGATTTCCCCCTTTTGATTCCTGTTATTTTTCCTTTTTCCTTGTTTGCAGAGTCGTCCTTTCCGGAGTGAATCAATACGATGAACGGATCGTATATTCCTTCCGCACAATCGCCCCCCGTTCCCCTTTCTCCCTCTGAACTTCTGAACCCCTCTTTCTTGCAGAAACTGACCCAAATCTTTTTCTTCGTTGCAACTCTTTCTACTTAAGAATGTTCCTTTTTTCGCAAATCCACTCTCCCCCCCCCCTTAAAACCACCTTTCCCCGTAACCGTCTAACACGACACAGAACAGCTTTTTTTAATTTCGCCGAGAATACTCCTCCTCTCCCTGGGGAAAACCGTCGGAATGATATACTTCCTTTTTACGATTAACCTTTAGCTCATTTTAAGTTTACAAATACGATTCCTATTTTTTCTTTTTCGCCAACTCATTTTCTCTTGGTGGAAATTGAGACCCCTCCTTTCTGCAAAGCCTGAAGGGATCCTATATTTCGATCGGACTTTTCCCATCTTCTTTGATATAGCTATCCTCCGCCCACCCAACTTTTTAAGGATATATTCCCCCACCCTGGTTCGTAAGTGGGCCTGCACCCCACCCCCCTGTCCGGCTTGGTTCCCCCGGCGACGCCCTCTCTCCGATGTACTGAGTCTCGACTCCGATGAAACCACGGCGCGTCCTTCCCTCTCTGTCTCCGATTTGCCCCCTTGGAGTGAATTTCTCTGCCTCGACTCCTCTTTCTGAAAAGCGCCCCATCATGTGCCGACATTTTCATTCCATCTGCTGCGCCCGCGCGGTCCCACATAATCTGAGAATTTTTGTGCAACCCTACTTTCCCCCATTTAAGGTTCCTGTCTATACGACAACGACTTTTCTTCGCCCCCCTCCTACTAACGTCCCCTCCTTCATCGTGCTGCAGCACTTCTCCTTCTTCTTTCGAAATTGCTCAAATCCTTGCTCAATCCCTAACACATCGACTCTGGGTTATTTAGAGCCCGAAAGCACTTCTCCAAAGCCCCTTCGCCCCGGCTGGCTGTTTTTTTTCGTAGCTTTTTACACCTCCAAGGCCCTACATGAGAACCTGGAATGTCCTTAATATTTCGATATGACTTATGAATGTCCATTCTGCACTATTCAGTCTTAGCTTCGTTCCTCGCGACTCCCCGTGGGACGGGCTGCGCTTTCCCCCAGGCATCTATATTATCAATTCACGTGAACCGTGTCCTCCCGCGCTATTTTTCCCCCTCCTTTCTATTCGTCATCCCCCCCCGTTTTTGGTGGGAATTTACCTTTTTCTCTCCTTGAACTCAGATTAATTAGGTCCCCTGATTGGGAAAACGTTCGCATCTCCGTCTTTTCAAACTTTCTCGTGTCCCCCCTGCTCGTTGGGTTCTTCCTTTTTAATACCGACGACTTCTGCCCCCCTTTGGATTATTGCGCTGCAACCTCACATCTCAATTCGGAATCCGGCATAGTCCGCGATATCTTTGTCCCTCTTTTGATCGATTGAATCATGGTCTTTATCCCGGAAATTTTTAGACTGAACTACAAGAGTTCTTCGCCTCCCCCATTACCATTGAAGCACTTCCCCCGTCACATTAGGTCCTTTCCTGTTGGTCCAGCACCACTTTGTCTCGTTCGTGAAGGTGATTTTCCCTATCACCGTTTTTGGTAGATCATTGGGTGGGGATTCCCCCCACCCTCCACCATGAATACGCCTTACTTTACCTGCCCCCGCATTGAAGTACCCTCAAATAAATTCTCTCTCTTTCATTCCTCTTTGTGTTTCGATTCTTTCTCCCTTTTGTTTTCCCCCCTTCTTTTGCCTCTTCAAGGCTGGTCTGCGCCTGGCCGATGAGGTCTTTAATCTTCTTTCCTTTACTTCCCACCCCTGCCCCCCCCTCTTGTTAGCTTAGAACTTTTTTCTTCACCACCCATCCCAGTAGCAAAGTGCTCACCGCCGTCTCCCCCTTCATTTTAAGTCGTGGCTTCACGTTAGCGGCCGGACCCCTGGGTTCCGGTAAGCTTCCTGTCTCTAACAATTTTACGTTTTGTGACCTTCGCCAATGAAACACCGGATCTCTCTTTCCATCTTTTCAACTCATCCTCGGCTGGATTAATCCCCTCTTTTTAGTTAATCTTCCCTTGCGACTCTTCCCCTACGCGTCCTCTTAGCTGTTTCTTGGTTGAACCCCCCTCTTTTGAAGCTAAACCCGCTCTTACCTTCGGAAAGTGAACCCTTGCGAAGGTTTTCCCCCCTTTTTGAGCCCTCTTTAAGCGGGCTACTGTGAGGGTTGCACGCTTTTTTCGAAGACTAACGAGGTACATTGGTATTTTTTTTTAAAAGCGCGCGGATCTTTCCAGGAGGACGGCGTGCCTTGATTGTGAACCCATAAACGAGAGAAATTCTTCGAGCGCCCTCCCATGGAACATTTCTCCTTTTTCAAGACGCTTTCCCATCTTCCTATTGCCCTTGTTTAATCCCGGAAGTGTCCCGAATCTCCCCCCCCAGGCTTCAGGTGTCCTCTCCCCGGACGGAAGTTTTTCCTCCTCTTCTTGCGCACCCCACTCGCTTTCTTTGTCTTGACCTGCTTTTATGGCAGGTCGCTGAAAAATCCAAGTTGCCCCCACGGATGTGGCTTAAAATTGAGCTCCAAAGGAGCGAGATACCCCTGAAGCTCCCTTCGAAGTGCCGTCCGCTTTTCGGTTCGTATTTTGCCCGCCTACATCCTTTTTTGGAGAGAGGTAGCGATTGACACCGTTCATTTTGCGTGCCAACTCGCAGTGAGGTTTTTTTATTTGCTCTCCCTCGCCCCACTTCACATGATCTTGTGGCTCCTGTGGTTTCATTAGGCGGATTACGGTGTCTTTCTTGAATGACATACACTGTTTCTAACCGATTTTAGGGGGGAGCTCGAGAAATTCGCTTTCTACCTTTGTTAGTTCCCCATCTTCTAGAGCGTATAGGTGCTTAGTTTGTTCCTTAACGACAATGTCTTTTCTTGGGTGTTTCTTCGATCTCATGATTCTTTACCTGATTTCTCTCTTCTCAAGCCCCCTTTCTGCCAGAGGAGCGCATTCAGCGCTGGGCGCCTCTACTTTCTTTTTTCTCATGCAGCATCTCACCCCCTCGTGTTGCCCGCAGTGAAATATTTAATCGCTTTTACTTCGACCCCCTTGGTTTAGTTGCCCCGGGTGCATTTCCTCTCTTTTAAGAACTCTCCCAATCAGGTGGTATTCCTGGTCTGTCGTTGCACAGCCTTCTTGGGGAGGCTGCCTTTCCTCGACCAGGTTTTTCTTTCGTATGGATTTGTCATAAGTTTTCCTTAGCAGTCTTCCCTTCTTTGTTGCATTATGATCATACTATTTTTTAAGGTTCTGCTTCATCCGTTGATGAGAGGGAGTTTGCCTGCTGTTTTGGGTGCGGTTGATTTGAATTTTCATTTTCCTATTGTTACCTCAAATCGGCCTCGCTACCCGAGCGGAACACCAAGTCCCATAAACCCGGCAACCCCCCTTGCACACAACCCTCCTCCCCCCAGGCCCCGCTTCCCCCAACGATCTTTTCCTCTCATCAGTTGTTTGTTCGACGATCTTTCGTGTTTTGCGCGCTTGTGTTTTTTTCTGTTCGCACCGTGCGTATTCGCCCCGTGGTGGGTTTCCCTCTTCTTCGCCTTATTACTATCACCTCATTAGGTTATGTCCGCTAGACCGGTTTACTCGTCCTTCGGCACCGCAAAACTCCAATTATTCTCCCTTTCTCATATTTGCCCCGCAATCCTTAGGAGCTTCGGCAACCGTTACCTTTAATTGCGAATGAATACTGGGTGTGCCAAATCCATTTCCCCTACCAGAGGAAATTAGACCTCCCCCCTTACCAACCTCACCGTGATAGTGCCCTTCAGGCCCAGGAGAAATGATTTTATATCGGCAAAAATCTTTCTTCTCTTGACTCGACGTCAGTTCAACGCCGAACACGAGATCAGAGTTTTAAACCCAGATTAATACGCCTGTAGCAACCCCAACGTTTGAAATCGCACTCGGAGACATTTCTTCCATTCTCGCCCCTCTCCTCTGGCTCTTTGACAAATTTCTATTCTCATCTTCCTTTTTTTTTGGTTTCAACACCGGATTCAGGCTCTCCCCCTCGTTAGTTTCAGTCGGAAGTTCCCGGCGACTCAGTTTCTCTTGTATGGGCGCCCTTCCAAGTTAGCTCCCACCTGCGATCGACTGCGCTCTGTCCCCTTCCCTCCTGTTCCCAGCAAAGTTTGAAAGTCATTACATCCTTCCTTGGACACGCTCGTTTCTCCCCCTGCTTGCCGCGCCCGCCTTTTATCCCTACATTAATGAAAGTCTGGCGCGGCTCTTCCCCTCCCTTGTTTCTCACCCGCCACGTGTCGTTAATCTTTCTCTTAACGATGCTCTGCCCTCTCACAGAACCCCCCAAACCGGGGTCAAGGCAGAATCTTCGCCCTCTTATCCAAGTGCGATCCGCTGGCTTCCTTTTCGAGCCCATCGAATTTTCCTTTTGGGCACAACCCTGTGCTTTGCTCTACTGGAAATCGCTTCTAGAATCCACTCCGGCGGCTGTTTTGACGCATCGTTTTCACCCCCCCCGGTTCCTGTACTTAGCACTGCCGGCTTGTGACTGCTTCCCCCCCAATGTTCAAGTGTTTTATTACAATTGAAAGATGCATTTTTTTTGCTGCGTTTTTCCTTCTCTACCTTCCAGTGGGACTTTCTTGCACGCTCGTAATCCCTATTTTCTCTTTTTCCCACAATCAGCTGCCGGAAACGTTGTTGCGCAACGCTTCTCGCTCCTTGAAATAGGTTATTCTTAACATTTTGACATTCTTTAAAATCTCTTCTGCCTTCCCTCCGGTCCAACATTATCTTTTTCCCAACTTATTGAGTCAGTCCCCTTTCAACTTCCTTCTGGGACCTTCGTGATTTAGCTTAATTTCCCTCACGACTTAGTCCTTCTCACGAATTTTCCCTCCTTGCATAAACGCTCTTTTACCAGGAATCTTCTGAGTTACAAAGCGCCTCCCTGACAAATCCTTTTCTCAGATTTGCCTCATGCGCATTCACGAGTAACATTGTTCTAGACCTCATGAAAAAGACGGTGGAAGGAACTTTCCAAGAGAAGAAAGTGCACGGCCTAAGCACCTACCTA
>Ga0179593_1453080_pt1 | contig 36143 bp, 56 predicted proteins | sample CZODoug2_1_08_16_FD_185931 | JGI IMG/M metagenome (GOLD analysis project Ga0179593, IMG submission 185931) | Vadose zone soil fungal communities from Angelo Coast Range Reserve, California, USA - CZODoug2_1_08_16fungal (PacBio error correction) | ecosystem: Environmental > Terrestrial > Soil >... | reverse complement strand
GGTTTTCCGGTTTCACCCGACCCCCCCCCCCCCGCCCTCTTCAGCGTTTCCCCTCCCAAATGGCCTTAGGGATTTCGCACCAATGATGCTTCCTGTCCCTTTTTTGTTTCTTGTGCCCGTTTCCCCGTCCCCTTTGGAATACCCCCCCGCCATGTCTGGCTCCTGGTGTTCTATTCCTAACTCTTGCCCACCCCCTGTTCTCTGAGTGGCTGACCATTTTTTTCGGCTCTTTTTTTAAAAGTCCGACTCCTTCTGGGGCATTTTGCGTTCTTGCAACCCTTGTTTTGGCATTGCCCTCCACCGTCTTTTTCGCGGGACCTATTCCTTTTGCGAGGATTTGGTTCCCCCCCAGACTTTCTTGATTTCCTTTCTTTTGTCGATAACTCTCCAAAAAAATCCCGCGCTGTTCCCCTTTTTTCCTCATTTTGTTCAAGAATGACAAAACGTATTTGGTTGCAGTTCCACGCCAACCTTTCATAGTTTCCCCTTTTTTTTTCCCTATCCAGACCCGCTCTCCGTGTCGTGTGACCAACACGCCACCAAGCGGGTGAATTGGTCGCTGGTCCCTTCCTGTCCACAAACTTGCCGGTCTGACCGTTAATCTGTTGTTGAGCGTGCAGCGGCAGGCGGCTTAATGGGTTTTGGAACTTCGTTCCCTTTTTTTACCCGACATTGCGGCAAGTTCCTTTTTCCCCAGGCGTTTCCCCCCCCGTCTACCCTTTTGGGTGTTCTCTGCCTTCCTTGAGGCTGGCCTCCGATCACTGCTGTCCTTGGTCGTGTTTTCCCCACGATTTGACCCCCCCCTTTTCCCCATTGTCGAGGTTGGTTGACCCCCCAGGAAGCTTATTGCCTTTGTCCAGGATGCTTTTCTTTTCTTTTTTTGTGTACGTTTTCTGTCTTGGTTCGCTCCTTTCGTTTTGGCTCGGCTGGTTTGGTTCTCGCGCCCTTTTTCTCCCCAGGTGTCCCCCCTTCTTTTATTTTTTAAATACTCTATTTTTTTGTTGTTTGAGAGTCTTTTCTTGGCCCGTGGTCTCAAATTCGTCTCTCTTTTTCCCCCCCCGAGGCTTTCCTCCCTAGCCCGTCCACAAAGAAGTCTCGTAATTTTTCGTTTTTTTACAAGGGCTGGACCGTTTTTGCTGTTTTCCCGGGTGCACCACCACCCACCCCCCCCCCACCCCACAATGTGTCCAGGGCAACTGGCCCCTCGTTTTTTTGACCCCGTTGAAGCGTCCGGTTCGTTTCCCTGGATGTCCCACGGCAGCCGAATGCCTCCCCTCCCTCCCCTCCGTGGACAACTTTCCTTTCTTCATCCGGAACCCCCTTTCGTGGCCCCCCGGTTTTGTTTCAACCCTCCGTCTCATTCCAGCTGGCTTTTGGGTTGCCCCGCAGCATTTTCCCCACCGGTCATTGCTCGTGTCGCTGATGTGTTCTCTCGCGCTCCTGTCCGCCCGGTTGTCGGGCCCCGCGTTTTACCCCGTTGTTTTTTTTGTGGTGTTTTTCTTTTCTCTTTTTTTGGTGCTGGAAAGTTTGTGGTTTCCCGCACCCTTCCCTACAACCGTTTTTATGGTTTTTCCCAGGTTTCCCATTCCCAAGGGCTTTATGTCGTGGGCCCCGGGTTTTCCTATCATGCTAAATCATCCCCCAGCACCCCGTTCTCCTACTTCCGCCACTGAAGCAGCTCCTTTTTCCGGGTTTCCCCACCACAAGGTTTTCAACTTCGTCCTCCGTGGGAGTCGCTCCTCTGCATCAAACTCACTCTTGAGGTTTTTTTTTTTTTTTTTGTTTTTGTGGGTTTTTTTTTTTTTTTTTGAGTTTACAATCCGGGAGTCACACAACCTTCTGCCACTTTCCTTTTGTGATGGTGCCACCCCTTTCCCCCCCGGATCAGTCTTGTCGCACCATTTAACCCCTTCTCGGTTGTTTGTTGCGACCTCCCTTTTATTGCACTGTAGTTTTTTTTAAACTTCGGTCACTGGTTTTCTTTTTTTTTTTTTTTTTTTTTTTTTTTTTTTTTTTTTTTTTTTTTTTGGCCACGTTGATCACCCCACTCTTAGATACGGTCCCCCCTGACCTTACCCGGTAAAACATTTTCCTCCCAGGTGGGGACCCCCCAAACAGTGGGGTTTCCTTCTATGTTTGGATAGATGTATTTCCGTTCGGTCTAGACGCCGTTCTCTCCCTCCCCGTAGTTTCCACGATTTCGGATGTGCGATTCTTTTTATTGCAAACTTCGTTCCCTGGTAGTTCCAGAATTCCTTCCTCGCTTTGGTCTGCTTTTCCCCCTAAGCTCTGCCTTTCTGTGTCGTCTTCCGCCTTTTTTTTTTTCCCCCTGCTGGCTCACTTCATCACATCTTGCGCTCTTTTTTTGTTTTAAGCAGATGTCCCCGTTGACTTTACCAATTTCTCCTGCCCCCTATTTTCTTTTTTTGCTCCGCGTGCGTCCTACTGCTCCGACACCTTGTTTCGCGCCTTTAATTTCGATTGGTTTATCATCACCCCTATTCTATCTTCTCGACCCTTCTTTTTGATTCCCCCCCCTTTGAGTCGGCATGGATGCTTCGGCCGTACTTCGCTTCCTTTCCCCCAAAAATCGACCTCGGTCCACTTCCCGGCGTAGGTGTCGGTGAATCTGTTTCGGTGCGGTTTTCCGTACGAGTAAAGGGCGGCCGGTCACCTGTCCGACTTTCTTTCTTCTGGCCTATTTTTTTTCCCCCCCACCTAGGCCTTCCCTCTTGGGAACTTTATTCCCCCTTTTTCCTCTTTTTTTTTTTTTGGTCCCCCCCATCGACACCTTGCCCCGATGCTTTGTCCCCACTGTGCGCCTTGTTTCCTCTCCCGTTTTTCCCCCCAGCGCCTGATCACCAGAATTCTATTTGTGGTTTTTTTCCATTTGCCTCATTGTCCGTGATCGTTAATCGTGGCCCCCTCACGTCGAATTTTCTTTCCCTTCTCCGTTTTTGGGGTGGTTTTTGTTGGTGTTTTTGGTTTTTGTTTTTTTTTTTTTTGTTCTCGTTCTTTTTTCCTCTTTTAACGGTTGCAAACACCCCTTTTGCCACTGGTTTCCTTTACATCAGGCACAATCCCCCCCCCCGGCACCCACTTCTGCCCGGCTGACCCAAGACCATTTTGAACAGCTGACTCTCCCTTTTTTGTTTTGGGCCCCTGCATCTTTTTTTTTTCTCCCCTTTCTTTGCAACCCCATCGGAGAACCCCTTTCCCACCAAACCACTCTCTCCCCTTCTTCGGGGCCTCCTCTTTTCTTAACATGTACCCCCCGTCTATTGGCGCCGCCCTTCAGGTTCCTTTTCTCTGATCTTACGTCACAGTCCCCCCTCTCCCCCCCTCACCCTACTATTTCAGTACCGGCCCCCCCATCTGGCGGGTTTCCCACCCAGGTCGGCGGCCGGCCCCCCGACCGGTGAGGGAGCTCGTTGAGGTCCCGCTTTTTCTGAAGGTTTGCCCCTCCGAACCTTCATCTTTCTTTTCCGTGTTTTGCCGTGCTGTCCAGGTGTCAGTCGGTCCCTAAACGATTATTTTCAACCTCGTCTCTATGATCTACATTTTACCCGTTTCACGCTGCGTTTTCATAACCTCTAAGAGTTGGTCTCGCATTTTTTCCCGCGAACAGGTCCTTCGATCCCCAAACTTCCATGCCCTTCCGCAAACCCAAGTCGTCTTTCTCTTTTTTTTGACGGTGCTTTGCCTTCGCCCTTTGGGGATTTTGACGAGCCCATTGGTCCCATCCTGCGGCCCAGTCCCTTCCTTCCCCTTGCGCCAGGAGAATTTTCGAAACCCGTCCCCCTTTTGTGTCACCTCCTTTTTTTTCAGATCGGTTTCCCCATCGGTTTCCCCGTCTCGGGAAATGTCTTGTTCCGCGTCCCTTTTTTTTCTGATACCCGGTGAGAAGGAGCTCCTATTTCTGTACCTTCAAAGGCCAGTTTTCCCCCTAACGGATTTTGTGTCTGTTCTACTCCTTCCCTGGTTGTTTTCCTTGATGTCTCGCCGTTTGGTGTTGTCGCAATATTGCTGACGCACGTTCACCCCCAGTGGACCCCGAACTGTTCGCGCCCCAATCAAATTTCGATTGATAGACCCCTGCGATGAGGTTTCTCAGGGTTTGCCCCCACGCCTTTCCAAGTTTTCCCCCATTTTTTTACCATTTTCTCCCCCCCCCCTTCCCCTGTAAGTCATGATGGGAGATTGTTTTTGTGTTTCTTTCCCTGCCCTTGATGCTCGAGCGTTTCTTTGACCGCGAGCGAGTAAGCAGAATTTCGTAGTGTGCGCCCTTTTTTGGGCGCCTGATCCGCGAACTTCCGTCCCGATGTCCTCTTGACAGCCCGTTTGGCGTTGGGACCCCCTCTTTCTGAAATTGGCCTCCCACCCGCCGGACTCCCAACCATTGGCACTTGCTACATCCCTGTCCTTTTTCGTTTACGCCCTCCTCGCTCCAAACCCCACACCTCGGAAGGCACCCCGCCCCAACCCCTCAATAGATCATCCTTCCCTATTCCTCGGCGTGTCTTCATGGCCGTCGTCGCCTTTGCCGGGGGAATGCTTCGATCCCCTTCCCTTTTTTCCCCCCCAAGGGTCCCGTGACCGGTTTTCTCAATGCTTGCACTCTGTACAGCCAAGCTGGTTCCCTTTTTCCCTTATGTAAACTGGGTCGTTGACGCCCCATCTTGGCAAAATGCTCCCCGAAGGCCTGGACACGTTACCAAGGAGTAGATTTCTTTTGTCCTTTGGACTGCGACCCCCTTGTTTTTTTGTAGTCAGTCTTTTAGGCCCGCGTTCAGTCCTTTTCTTTATTTCGCTCCCCACTTTGATCAGTTGCCTGCGTTCGCCCTGGAACAGTGTGCCAAGGTCTTCTTTTTTAACTGACCAACAGGTGAGACTCTTTTTGTTTTGTTTTCCCTTTTTTTCCTGTGTTTACACAAGGAGCGAGGCGCGCCGTTTCTTTTTGCTTCCCCACCCCGCAACCGATTTACTCTCCTCTCGTTTGTTTTTTTGTTTTTTTTGGTTTTGTAGAGGCTTGATGTCCTTTTCTCTTGAAGTTTTGCAGGGATCGCCCGAGCCGCTTTACCCACTTCCCGTCCCCCAACACCCTGTTTTCCGTTCTCCCTTTCACGGTCCAGGGTTTCCCCTTCCCCTTGCGCTTGACTTGCCATTCTATAGGAACGGCTCCTAGCTGAGCCGTGGGACCCTTCACTAAACAATTGTCCCCCCTTTTCTCATGACCCTTTTCCTGCCTGATCGCCGTGGTCATGGCTTTCTGGCCTCCTCCCTTCCCTTGCACACGCTCTGCACCCCCTTTTCATTCTGTTTGGTTGGAAACACCCCCTTTTTCAGTTTATCCTTTGGTTTTTCTTTTGCCCCTTTGGCCGCCCGTGTTGTTCCCCCCCCCTCCTTCCCGCAGCGTTAGTTAGCGGTCGGTATCTTGCTGCTACTTGTTTGGGGAACTTTCCCCGTCATTACCCCAATTTGTGCTGTTTTTTGCTCCCCGGGCTTTTTCACGACGTGACCCCCTTTTCTGTCGCCCCTACGCTTTTTTTACGTATGCATTCCCATTCAGGAAGTTCGCATTGCGTCCAACTCGTGATGCTCTGTTCTACGCCACCTGGCCTCCCTTCGTCCTCTCTGTCACCCCACAGTTCCGGTGGAGCCGCTATAGAAACTTTTTTTCTTCAGTGCTCTGTGTTTTTTACCACCCTGTTCTCAGACCGTTCCCCACGGCCCTCGCCTACCGTGCTCGGGGCGGTGCTTGGGACCTTACCTTTGGTACACATTTTTTCCCTTTTTCCGGTTTGGCTTTACTTGTTTCCTCCCCCCCTGGGTTTTGGTCCCTCTGCCGATCTAGGTCCCGTGCAAAAAAAGTTCTTTCCACTTTTCCCTCAGTCTCACCCTCGTCCGCCTCCCACTTCCCTCGAAAAGGCCCCCTTCCCCCTGGACCCTGCGTTTTCGCCAAACCAGGTCGGGTTCCTTTCCCACTCTGGCTGTCTTCTGCCGTATCCTATCACTCTTTTTTACGCAGATGTTCCCTCTTTCCACTGTGCGATGTTTACTTGTGGAACTGACCTGATTTGACCTCTCGAATACTTCATCCTTCAACTTTTTGCTTTTCTTTTTTCCTCCTTCCCCTCTCGCATGTCCTGTCGATCGTTTTTTTCCAGTTTGGAGCGGACAAAAAGCCCCTTGGCCCGCTTCTTTTCTCCACGGCCCTTCTCCCTTTCCCCTTTTTTTTGGAATCGAGGACTGGTGCACTCTCCCTCTTGCGCTCCCGGTCCGATAGGGATAGGACTGTTTTTTTTTTGCGCGAGGAACTTTCCGTGTCGTCCCCCTTTTTTTCCCACATTGTTTTCTCGTAGAGTACCCCCCCCACCCTCACTGTCGTCTCATGTTCCTCCAATGGGGAACTTTCTGCCGGCGTTCCTTCCGTTCGTGCCACGTGCCGTCCCCCCCTTTTTTTTTTTCCCAAGGAGGGCGTCTGTGTGGACCGATTACCTTACTTTGTGTGAACCTTGGTTTATGTGCCTTGTCCTGTCCGGTCCACCCCGTCCCCTTCCCCCTGCTTTCGTATCGCCGGGTCCAACTTTTTTTTCCCCTCGATGGTTCTTGGTTTACAGCTGAGCGAGTTTTTTCTGAGTTTCCATTCTGCACCGACTGTGTTACGATTTTGGCCCTTGAGTGTTTTTTTTCCCCCTTCTTCCGTGGCAGCGCCGCTTTCATCATTCTTCGATTGGTCTGTTCCATCTGTCTCAGAGCGATGTTTGCCTCCGGTTTTGCAAAAGGTCCTTTTGGAAGTTCTCTTTTCATACTGTTTTTTTTTTTGGTTTTTGTTGTTGTTTTTTCGAATCGACTCCTATCCCCCGCCCACATTTTGACCATCCTTGGGTCCCACCCCCCCAACCTCCCCCCCCCCATTTATCCGGTGTTTGCCAACCTTTCCTTCCTCAACATGCTCTAACCCTTGGTGGGGATGTGTTCGGCACACATTCGTTTGGTTCCCCCCTCTTCTCCCCCTCTTTCTGTCACTACATCGTTTTTCCCCCAGGGAATGCCCCCCCGGGCTGGCTTCGAAGGGGATTATGAGGTGGGTGTGGACCCCTTTCTGGCCGGAGTCCCATTTCCTCAAAGGCAGTCAGTTAGGCCAGTTCGCCCCCATCCCCGCTGGTTCGGTAACAGTGGCGGACGGACCCGCTCCGCCCTTCTTCGAGTTTGGTTTGCAAACGAAGGCCCTAGGAGCTGCCTGCCGCGCTTGAGCGCTTAGGTCCTCGACTTATGCCTCTTGATCCCACTCGCTTCCATTGGAGCCATAGAGATTTTTTTTTTTTTCCCCGTTGTCTCCGGTGTTTCTCCCCCTAGAGCCCGGTGCGTCATCGTGTTCTAAACACCATCTTCCCCGCCATGGTAGTTACTCTGGCATGTGTGTCCCGTCCGAAGGTCTCTTTCGACCATTCTTCACGATCCCCCCTCTTCGATCGTATCAAGTTTTTTCCTAGAGGTTGTTCCCCGATCCAATTCACCTCCTTTAAACCCCTCCCTCTTCTGTGGTGCTGGAATTTTTTTGTTCGGATAGCCTTGAAACTGGAGAATACACACTTTCGAGAGTTTTCCTTGTTTTGCATCAAATTCCCGTCTGCGATGATCGTCCTTTTCTGTTTCTTCGTTTCTACAGCCGCCCCTTCCAATAGCAATAGCCTTTAAGTGACTTTCCCTTTCACCGGTTTCCTTCGTCCAAAGGCGCCGGAAAGGGAGTTTGGAGTCGCCTATTTCCAGATTGCGGTCCCCCCCCCCCTCCACGTGATTTTTTCGAACCCGTCCCTCCATTCTTTATTTTGGCGTGACTTCCCCCCTACTTTTCGTGGGGTATCCCGATTTTTGCGGTGTCCTCCCCTTCCAACAAGTGAACCCTGTGGCATAGTAGCCGATCCTTTCCGTCCTCTACAAAGTCTCTTTTTTTGAAGCGGTTAACACAGTGTGCAGAGTGACTTTCCCACCCGTTCTCTTTTGGTTCGGCGGTCTTCTTCTCCTTTCCCCCCCCTCGTGACCCCCTTTCTGTGTTAACCCCCGAAAACATTCCATCTTTACTTTTCTTCCTGTTTGCCCCTTTGTTTCTTTTGAACTCTTTCCCCCCTCCCCGATCGGGGTTTGTTAAATTCGGCCCGTTTGTTAGAAGTTAGCCGACCCTTTTCGGAATGCTGCCTCCTTTCCCTCCCCCTTGTGTTGTTTGCCGATCAAGCAAGGTGTTCTAGGTGTCTTCTCCGATTTTGAGTTGGGGCATTCTCTTTAGGTGCACGTTTTCCTCTCCCCCCTACAGGGTCGATACATCTTATTTAGCTTTTCAAGTATAGCAATGTTCTATCCTTGCATTTTTTTTTCCCTCCCCTTTCAAAGATTCAGAAATCCAATCCCTATTTTTTCCCAAGTCTACGTGCACCGGAGGGTTGGCTTTGGAGGTCTGACCCCGAGTGGCGTTCATCTTTTTCCGCTCGGTCCTTTTCAACCCAACCCCCTTCTGCACGAGTCCTCCCGGTGCCTGCTTTTCCGGAACAAACTGGACCGGGTCCGGCATTAGTAGAGGTTGTTTCCGGTACGCCCCCCTTTTCGGGCATGGAGGCCAGTCCTCCACCGGCCTTTTTCCCCAAGTTACAGGCGTATCTCCTTGGAATCTCGTCCCCAGGCTCTGCTGCTTTTGTTTCGTCTGACCCACCATTTCCCTCTAGAAGGGTGAGGCTGGTTCTTGAACTGAACCCACATGACGTCTGGGCCCGTGTTTTTTAGGACGTTGTTCGGAGAACCCCCCCTTCGCCTCTTCGGTTCTTCTTTTTTTTTCACCGGTCTTTCAACTCAACCAGGTCCTCTTTTCCTGTTTGTTTGGTTTTGGTGCTTTTTCTCGCTGTCCGGTTCGCCTTTGACTGGGCTCTTTCCCCTTGAACCCGCTTGCCGTTTCGTGCTTCCTAGGACAATCTCAACAACCGTGCGTTTTTTCCGTCCTGTTTCGGCCCCCCCCTGAAAGACCTCTCCTGCTTCTTCCAATGTGAAATTGGCCCTCGATCGGCCCCCCCCCCTCCCGCCCGCATCTTTTCTTTTGGGCGGAGATTCCCCACTGGATGTCGCACCACGGTAGCGAAGAAACGTCCCCTCCTTTTTTTCACCGGTGTTTTAACCTTTGCCTTCCCTCCCCTTCCGTTGCCTTCCTTGCCTGTCCGGTGTCAGGTGCCCCTTACAAATTTGCTTCCTTTTTTGCTTGATGAGGGCATTGCCCTTTCCCCGTTCTTCTGTATGATTTTTTGTTTCCCCCCTTCTCTTGCCGTTTCCCTTCCGGGCGTTGTGCCCCCTTCCTTAACGGCGTAATGGATGTTGGGAAGCTGCCCGATTTTTTTGCGCACCCTGGGTCGTTTTGACCCTTCAGTTCACAACCAAGTTTTTTTTTTTTTTCCCGGTTTTTGATCAATCGCTGTCACCTTTGGACACCCTTGTTCTTTGTTTTATGTCTGGGCGTTATTCCCCCGTCCTTCCCCCCGACAGCGCAAGTTTCCTCTCCCCTCTCTGATGCCACCTGTGCTCTTTCCCCTCCTTCTTGGCGGCTAACTTGGTTGTCGGCTGTCGGACCCCCTGGTCTTTCGTTACACCACTACTGCCCTGCATTGTACACTTTTCCGCTTTTGTGCGGTACAAGATGTCCGTCACCCACCTGCGCTCTCATGAAGGATTGCCTTTTGGTTCTCTGGGGCTTTTTGTTCCACCATGTCATCTTTTTTTTGTCTGACTTTTGCAGACCCTGGTCGACCCTTTTTTTGTGCGTATCTCCTGCATTCTCTGGAGGCGCACACCCTTTGGTTGACTTTCCCTCCTCCGCGTTTTCCCCCCTTTTTTCCTGAAAAAAGTCCCCCCAACCTTACGCGTTGACCCCCCCCTTGCGGTTGTTGGCTATGTTGACCCCTGACCTTGATCGAAGATCCGTTTCCCCTCCTTTTGTACGTACGCTTTCCCTTTTTCCCCTCTTCCCACGCGTTCGCTTTTCCTGATTCCGGCTTTACCCGACCCTCGTTGACCCGCCCAAGGCCTTTCAATGAAGTATCTTGCTAATTTTTTTTCCCTCACTCGCTTTGATTCTCTCCTTTTTTTCCTTTGCTTCTCCTGGCTTTTCCCAGCCCAACCATTCTGTCCCTCTCGCTTTAGTATTTCGATTCCCTGTGGAACGCTTTTTCACCCCTTTCGAGATTTCTTAGTCCCCTTTTCCGTGGGTCACCCTTGTTTAAGCGACCTTATTTCCTAGTCCTTGTCGACCCGATCTGCTTTTCACGTGATCACAATCTCTCAGTTTTTTCCACCGTGACTTGCACCTCTTAGCCTCCCACTGGATGATCCTGCAGTCTCCGCCCGCTCGCCGTTCGTTTGCTGCCCCTCCACGGTTTCCCCTTTTTCCACGTTTGTCTGGTGATCCTTAAAAGCGTGTTATGTACCTGCAGAGGGCCGTGTCTGTCAATGCCTTTCTCCTTCAACACCCTGCGCGCGTCTTTTTTCGGGGCATCCTGTTAGACCATGAGACCGTGCTTCTGAAGAATAGGCTTTTTTCCACCTGTGTTGCCTCCCCCCCTTACCCCCCACCCCCACACTTTGACGCCTTTCAACCGTTTGTCTGTTCAATCTCCGTTTGTTTTTTTTTTTCCTTAATTTTTTTTCCTCTTTATGTTATTTGGGTCAGTGTGATGTGCGCTGGTCCGCATGTTTTTTCCCCTATTGATCGGTTTCCTTCGTTTTACACGTTCCAGTTTTCCAAGTCTTTAGGATGCAGGCCTACTCTTTTTTGGTGTTTTTGTGTCTGTGGGGGGGGGGTTTGGGTTGTTTCGTGGTGTTGGGGTTGGGGTTTTTTGTTTTTTTCTTTTTTTGTTTTTTTTTTTTTTGCGTCGGGTTCCGATTGGACACCCTTGTATTACCTTAAACCCCACCGTTCACCTTTCCCGCCCACTTTTTTCTTCGTTGCGGACACCCTCAACCAAAATTCTTAGGCCTCCACCCGGTGAAGATTGGGTGTCCATTTCCTCTGAATTGTGTCACCACTCCCTCGTCAGTTTTTTCGATTGGCGTCCAACGGACAACTGTCCCAAACTCGCTCATACCCATTTTCTTTTTTTTTTTCTTTTCTCATCGGTTTTCGTAACAGTATTACCCAGACGTTCCGTGAGCCTGCTTTTTTTTTTGCCCCGCTGCTCTCTTTTTTCTTTAATGTTTCCCATTCATCCCCATTTCCGTACCAAACCTTCCACCAAGGTTGGTTTCTTGGGAGGGTTTAAACCCGAAATTTGTTGGCGTAAGTCTCTTCAGGTCGTCTGGGAGGATTCCCTTCAGCCTGACCCACATAGGGGGCTTGTCTGGAGGGTTTTTTCCTCCTTCTCGAGACGAATTTTGTTTGGTCCCGTTCCCGAGGTGATTCACCCTCTTCCTCAGTTCATTCCTCTCTTGCAGTTGGACTCTCCCTCCGAACGTTTCGTTCTTTGAACTGCCCCATTTGACTCTCGGGTTTTCCCCCCCCCCCTTCGCCTTCCCGGTGCCCCAACCTTTTTGTTTCCTCGTTTTTTGATTCAACCACACCTTTTGGCAAAACTGTCTGGGGACCTTTGCGCTTATTTTTACCAAAGAGTACCCGAGAAGACTTATTTCCTTTCCTCGAAGTGTTCGGCACCCACCTTAGCGAGAGTATTCTCTCGACCGTCCTCTAAATTTTGAGTTTTTTTTTTCCAACGGGCGTTAGTCCTCTTTCCTGACAAGATTAGATGTGTGAAAGCTTCAGTGACAATTCTGCGAATGCTGCTTGTCTTTTTTTTCGCAGGGTCGCCTTGAGTTCTATTTTCCACCCCGCTTGTTTCCGGCCCCCCCCCCGTTTCTTCACGCTTGGCTGCCCCATTTTTTTTCCGGGGCCGTTTCCTTTTTTCCTTGCCTGTCGCGCATCTTGCGATCGAAACCAAGGCTCAGCTTCCCGAACTTTCCCCTCTCTGGGCTAGCCCCGCTTCCATGTTCTTTATACCCCCTTTGGGAATCCCTCTTGATGTTTTTTCCCCACATTAGCCCCGTCTCGTATTCAAGTCGTCTTTTTTTTTTTTTTTTTTTAGTGTGTCCGTGATTTTTTCCTCCTGTAATTCCCCCTGATATCACAGTTGTTTCCCCATGCCCCTCTGTTCTGTTTCTGACCGTCACCTTTTGCCTGCGACAATTTTTTTCCTTCGAATCGTCATTAAGGTGCTTTTTTCCGTCCTGAATCCTCTTTTTTTCGCCCTTCCTGTTTGGGGAATTATCCCCTCCCTTGTGTGTTTTCCGAAGTTCCCCCCACGACCGTTGGCCATCGGCTTTTGGCTTTTTTTTTTTTCACCTTACTTTTTCAAACCGTCGCACCTTTTTTTGACAGTTTCCGTACTTTCAGGCGTCCCGTTCAATCTCGATCCCCCCTGACCCTGTCTACAAATAATGAAACTCTGCGGGACACCCCTCTTTTTCCCTTTGAGGGTTCAGACCGGTTGGCCCCCCGGAGACGGTGCCACAATTCTACGAGAAATGTCCCCCGTTTTGGGCGCTTCCCCCTTTTTCCCCGGCAATCCGTTCTTTGCGCCTTAAATTTTGCACGATCCTTTTGCACTTGGCCCCCTGTCCCTTGTTTCCTTGCGAATTTCTTTTTTTTTCCCCCCCATGTCGTCGGTAGCGTCTTATCTCCTCTTTGGAGAAATTTTTTGAGGAGTCGACCGTTATCCCCCCGCTGTTTCTGGAGTTCCCCCTCTCCCCCCCCCCCAACGATTGCTGGCATGCCTTTGTCGCCGAGGGAACTGGTCCTCTGTTTCCCTTTTTACACCTCCACCTGTTCTTTCACGAGGGACCCACGTTGTGTGTGCCTTTTTTGAGTGAGCGCGTTTTGAGTTTTTTTTTTCTTCTTGTTTATCCGCGCTATTCTTAAACCCTCTGACCGTTGTCTCTCCCTCCGTCTTCTGTTTTTTGGGAACGGTCTGTCCTGGTACGACTTGTCTTTTGCTTCCGAACCCTCTCTCCCGAATCCGCCTTCTTTCCTCGACCAACCCGCGTCTTTTTTCATCCCCCTGTTCGTTTAACTTTTGCCACCGGGCCTTCCCGTTGGCTGAATGGGGCAACCTTCATCGTGGAGGCACGCCCGTTTTTTTTTCCCCTCTGCAGTTGATGCGGGCGTGTTTTTCCTCACGCTTGTTTTGTCCACGGGTTCCTGAGGTACCGTCCGATTTTTTTACTTTTCCAAAGGTCCTAGACGCTTCCTCCTGCGGCGTTCCGTTGTCCCCCCCATACGTTTCCACAACATCATCCTGCTGCTTGGGTGCCTCTTTTCAGCGCATTGACCCGGGTCACCGTGCTCGTGCGTTGGGTTCCCGGATAGCGAGGTCATTTCCTCCGGTTGCTGGTCCCGTCCTCCCCCCCTGCGTTTCTTCCAAGGGATTGTCTCGGGTCTTGGTTTTTTGTTTTTGGGTTTTTTTTTGTTTTTGGGTTTTTTTTTTTTTTTGTTTTTACCCTTCGATTAGGACCCTTGTCCAGGGGCGGGACCCGTGCACACCGGTGTGGGGGCGTTTCGGTTTTTTTTTTTTTCTTCAGGAAGGTAAAGGAAGGACAGGTTTTTTCCTTTATCTGTCGTGTGATTGCTTTGTCGGCGTTAACCTGTTCAAGAACGCCCCGCCCAGGAAAGCTGGTTTCTCCGCATCAGATCTGGTTATTTCCCCCTTCTAAGGCTACCCCCAATTCGCCCAATGGCAGTGTCGTCCTCTACATCTCTTTAACCGTCCTTCCCCTCGATCTCTTGGTTCTGTAAAGTCCACAGCACTTGGACCCCCAGGGCAGCTTCCTTACGGCTGTCGGATTTGGTCTACCTCCCATGATCCTGTGGACTTCGCAACCTACTTTGGGGCGAAACTCCTTGGTTCTTTGATAATCTCAATCCTTCTAGGCTTAGGTCTGGAACCCGTGTTACTTTTTTTTTGTCGTTCTCAACTGCCAGTTTTTTCCCCCCCAAGAAACCGTCCCCCCCAGGCCCCACTGCATTGTCCCGAACACCTCTTTTGTCCGTGTTGTCCCCTTATCTTTTCGACTGGCTCCTTGGTATGTCCACCGCAGGTTCCTTTTTTACGAGCTGTCCCCACACGGCGTCTTAGCGCTCTGTTTCTTTAGAAATGTTGACATCAGGGCTTCCGGTCGTAGAAGTCCTTCCTCATCCCTGCCCCTTGAGGTTCGACCCTCTTCTCCTCTCTCATTTCCTCTATTTCTCGGCTTTTCCTGGCGCTGCCCCCAACCAAAGATTCCTTTTTTTCCACATTTTTTCTGTGGTCAATTTGCCCCTGTCGTGGGGCCATTGCCCTGTTTCAATCTGAATTTTTTCCCACCTTTCGCCGACCTCCGAGCGGATTTTCAAGTTTCCCACCTCGCCATGCACTTTGATTTTCTTTCCTCGTTTGTCGAGTGTGACAACGGCACTTTCTCGTTAACCCTCGGCCAACACCCCTCGTATCGAGAGTTCCCGTCGTTTTTGATTCCCTCAGGTTAGGAACCTGTTCTCTCAATCTCGGCCTGATCGCCCTTTTTGGCTCTTCCGTTAGTTGCTTCACACTTGCCCACGAAGTTCCGTTCGTCTGGTTCTCCCCTTGAATTCCTTTTTTTTTTTTTTTCTGATTGGGGCAGATTCCCGTCGACGGTCCATAGTCCCCCGCGTTCGCTAGTCGTCCTTGTGGCATTCCCTTGTTCCTTGGCTTCCTCTTTTTGGAGTGAATTGACGCTCTTTTTTTCATTTTTTTCGCCATTGAAAACCCTTGATTGCCACTCTCTTTCGATGTTTTTTTCCCCTCTTCCAGTTTTTTGCCCCCGAAAAGCATTTTTCTCTTGGTAGGTGTTTCCATGATGTCTTTTTTTTTTTGCGTCTGGAGCGGTTAACCCTCCTTTTTTTCCGTTCTTCCCTTTCTCTTATACTCCTCCGTTGTGTTTTTTTTGCTTGAGATGAACGCTTTTTCCCCGCACTTGCTGCCCATGCGGTGCACCTAACCCTCCCACAATAAACCCCCATTTTTCTTCTTTTGCCCTTCTTTTCCGGGAATTGGAACATCTCCTGGCACAACCCACAGTCGTCACGTTCCTTGCGTTTGGTCAGGGCCCCATTCCCCAATCGCCCAACCATTCAATCTCACACTCAGGGAGTATTTCGAACCCTTTATGGCCCCCTCGAGTCTCGCGTCATGTTTTTTTCCTGAAGGTGTAGTTTTCCCTCTTTTGAGTGAAGCATCGACTCTCACTACAGGCAATCCTAAGTTTTAGTCCCTTTCAAAGAAGCTTGTAGGGCATGCGGATCTTTTACGAGTTTAGTTTTTTTTCTTTGGCCAACCCCTCCGGTTATTTTTCTCCGGGAGTCCCCCTCTTATTCCGGCCCTGCTTCGCCATTGAGGGGTCCACTCTTTCCGGCACGTTTCAAGTATAGGTTTCGGTGGACTTTTCCGGGTTGATAACCAAGATGACATGCAGTTCACTCCTCTTTTTAGGGTCCTTTCGGCGCTCCCCTGTTTCTGTGTGCGGCTTTTTTTTTTTTCACCCCTTGAATCCCGAGGTCGACACTTCCGTCTCCGCTGCCCAACCCAATCATCGTCCAGTCCTTCCCTTGCTCCCCTTTCCCACCCTTTCGCACCAAGAGTTTACAAGCCTGTTCTGTTTGGTTTCTCCGCTGCTTTCTTCCTACACCCCAACAAAAGGGTGAGCTAAGAGCCTGACTCGGACAATGCTGTTTTGTCCTTTGCCGGGCTACTTCCCCTGAGAGTAATCTTTTTGTACTTTTCTGTCCAATACTGTTACCAGCCTTCATTTCAATCGACTTTCTCGTTTAAGCTTGTCCCCCCAACGCCTTCCCGGCTGTTTAATCCTCGAACCGTCATCCCGCGCAAGTCCGATTGGTCTTTGCGTTGCACCCAAAACCGTGGTGTTCGACCGTTTTCCCCGTTTTTTGGCGGTTTGCAGTTTTTTTTCGCGGTGGCTGATCTTTTTTTTTTTTCCGTCAAACCAAGTTGCCCCGAACCCGTCTTTCCCCCATCGAATGGCAACGAGGTTTTCTCGCCACTAGTGGGTTTCCCGGCTTTTCCGTTCCTTTCCCCCCCGCGGTTCACCATCGTGCACGGTTTCCCCCCCCACCACTCCGCCGTAGGCTACTAGGAGTCTGTTTTTTGCCAGTTCTTGACTTTCCTTGCTTGGACACTCCCCAGTCTCTTGAACTTTTCTTTCAACCTGGGGAGATTTCTAGAACGGACTCTTTCTCGAAGCAGAGGGGACCCACTCTGTGGTCGCCGTTTTACTTGGGGGCTGGGGTTTGGGGGGGGGGGTGGGGGTGGGGGGTTGGGTGGGCACCCCTAACAATCCTCTGAAATATCGGTGTTCTAGTGAGGGGCTCGACAACGTTGTAGCCGGGGCTCTTGTTCTACTTTTTGGTATTCCCTTCCAGACTTTCAAAGAACCCCCCGGACCCTTCCTGGGGATGTACGTCTTTTGAACCCCTTTTTTGTTCCATCTCCCAACCGTCGAGGCACCACCTCTTTGTACGTTTTTTTTTGTTCAACACTTGCCAGGAAAATTCCAGATTTCACGTATTTCATTCCCCTCCGTCTTCCCGAGGGCCGGTCCAGGGGCTCCGCCTGTTGCGCTGACGGTCCCGCTTTTCTTGCCCCACCCCCATGGAGTCACTCTCACGTGGACAGGCCTCTCTTTTCTTCTCCCGCGTCCCCCTCTGTTGGAACGCGCGGAATGTCGTTCTGGCCCCCTTGTTGGTGTGTTTCCAAGACCCCATTTCTGGGATTTTTTATTTTCCCAGCAGTGTTTGTGGTAACCACGTCACAGCCGTTTGTTTCTGGGTCCGTGGTGTTTTGACCCCCCTTGGTTTTCCTCTGGTCCCCCCTCCCCCTTCCGGATTAGACCCTTGGTGTGACCCCATTGCCCTTTGTACAATTGATCTTTGACCGTTGAACAGTTTTTGCCCCCTTGACTACAAAGATCCCCATTTACCCCTTTGTGCCTGGGTAGTATTTTCCACCAAGGCGAGGCCGCTTCGGGTTCTTTCCTCTCCTTCTCAAAGAGGGAAAGGGTCATATTTTTTTCTTTTCCCATTTTTTTGTTTGGGTTGGTTGTTTTCTTTCTTTTCTTTTTTTCTTGAGATGGTGAAAAGAGTCTTCCAGAGAGCGCGAACCCGCTGTTCTCGCAATTCGCAACCACCCTATTCCTTCATCTGTTTTTCCCTTTTTTTCAAGATTTCTGATGTCTCTTCGTCCGCGCAAAGAAACAAATTTCCTTCTTCGGATCTCACCAACTTTTTGCTTTTCTCGCTGGCTTTCCTTCATTACCCAGTAGGGTCGCACATAAGGACCACGTTCCTTTTTTGTTTTTTTTTTTTTCCCCCTCGCCAGATTGACCTCCCATGGCGTCGACCCAACTTTCCCATTCCGTCCTGTCCCATTAGATGAGGTGGAAGGTCGTGAAGACCAGCATTGCGGATATCTTGTCCCCCCCTGATGGGGTTGTTTCGAGCTCTTTTTTTGTCCCGTTTTGTAGTCGGTGTCCCTCAGGCTTCGCTGTCACTTCTTGCCGTGTTATTGGACTTTCGGGACTCTGTAGTTTGGGGTCCGTGTTTTTGTTTTTAATTCCAACCGGGTTGCATAAGTTTTTGAACCCCCGGCTTTGGTTCTACCTCCATTTGATGCGCCCGGTGATTGTTGGTTCTGCGTTAGCTTGTCACACCTGAGTCTCCCGTCCCCGGCGCAATTCTAGAGTCTCCTGATCGTATTTTTGCGTGAGCAACCCGTTTCGCCAAGGTACGCGTTCGTTCCCTACCCCCCCTCGCACCTGTTTTCCGTCACCGTTCTTTTGTGGTACAAGATTGTTCCCTCCAGCAACCTGGGAAACCCCTTGCACTCTCCTGGGCTGGTCTGTGGGACCCTGGTCCCATGATGGTCCGCTTGGTCCGGGGTCCTTTCGGGGGACGCTACCCACCGTTTTTTGATCCTAGCTGGCTTCCTGCGATTGTTTCGTGAATGGTTCCTTTTTTTTTTCGCACAAAATTCCCCCTGTCACTTTTTTTTTTCCCCCTGGCTTTCCCCACAACCCCCCAGGGCGGTGCCCCCCCCGGCAGTTCGACATTTTTTGTCATCTTTTCAATCGTCACTGTCTGCGTCCCCTTTCCGTCAATCCGTCTGAATCCTCCTTGTTTTTTCCCACCGGCCACCTCCTCTTCGATGTGCGTCGTTGGTTTTTTTTGCGCAAAACTCGGTGTCGCTAATTCTGCGTACATTTTTTTTTTTTTTTCTTTTTTGCTCCCCCCCGCGCATTGGATGGACGAGAGGTCTAGCCTTTTTTTTTTCCACGGCGATGCCCAAAGCTTCCCCACTCTAGAGGTGTTGATCTGTTGTTTCTGCCTTTATTGATCCCCTCAGCGCAGTGTCCTTCTCTACCCTCGTCCTTTCTCCCCCGGGATCGTTTTTTGGAACTTCAGGTAGTTTCTTTTTCGACTTTGCATATGACTTTTCTTGTTTCTGTTCCCACCCTTTCTAGTGAAGGACACCAACTGACACTGTCTTCCCATTCTGCATATGTCCCCTCGTTTGTCATTTAACCGTGACGTCCTTTCGCTGTTCTTGCCGCCCTGCGAATGTTTCCCGTTTCCTTTAGTTTTGCTCCTTCTTGTATTCGTCCGTGGTTGGCTGTTTTCTGTCGAGCCCCAAGAGCCCCTCCACCTTTTGCAACGACTTTCGCGTCGGGTCATCCCTTTTTACCCCGGCTCCCCCCTACAATGAGGCGAAATCTTTTGCCCGCATGTCCCCCTGACGATGTTTCCCCCAAATTCTTTTTTTTTCCTTCATTCCCGGTGCCCTGCCTATAAGAAGTCTTTTTCCTATTTTTGGGTAGGTCGCTGATTTTTCCATGCCTTCTTTGGCGGTTTCATCCCGGTAGTACCTCTTATTCTTTCCCCACTCCCGGGTTTTTTGGTTTTATGATGGTGAGATTCGATGCCAGGTTTGTTTTTGCCCTGCGGCCCTCAGCTGGGACCCACTACCCCCCTGTCACCACCTTATGATTGCTTGCCACACACTTTCTCCTTTGTGACACAGTAGGACTTTTTGGGCAAGTCGCTCATTGGTGTCCCCTCTGACCCACTTTCCTCTTTCTCCCCCCTTTCCCCGATGTCTTGCCCCCGCATTCGAAAGGTATTGTCCCTTTTTTTTTTTGCCTCGCAGGAGTTTCAACCCTAGGTGGCCTTGCGTCCCGTGGTATTTTGCGTCATTACATTTCTCCATCCGTTACCCGAAAGCGGTAGAAACACACCCGGGTTTGGTCCCTTGTCCGTGATTTTTCTTCTTGCATCTTCCAACGTCCAAAAACTCTGAGGCCCGCGCTTCTCGTTTTGATATCGAGGCCCCATTTTCCCGAACCTTCTGGCTTTTTGAGGGAACGTTGATTTCCGTGTTTTATGCTCTCTTTCCCTCTGTTTTTGATGTCTTTTTTCTTTTTTGTTGCTCCCCTTTTCTCCGTTCCAACTCGCCTGGGGTCGAGGTTCCGGCCGATCGACCTTGCTGGCGATTTAGAACCTCCGAGTTAGTTAGGGGTTTTCCCCCCATCGAATACATTGCAAATGCTTCCTACCTTTTTCCAATTTTCCGGCGCCTCGGATGTGGTCGCTTTTTGAGCTTTTTTCCCCAACAAGGTCGAGAATATCGTTTTCCCCCCTTTTCATTTTGACGCGCTTTTTTTTTTTTTTCCTGCTTTCAATGCGCTCAGGTGATGGTAATTCTTCCCCACCCCCCCTTTTTTTGTCCCACCGTTTTTTCCCTAAAGCCGGCACATCCCCCCTTTTTCCCGGCTCGTGCACCCAAGGTCCCGTGAGTACCGGATTGGATTCATGCCGGGGCCCGGCGTCTTTCCATTCTTCTTTTCCGTGTCCCCGGGACCCCCTCACCGATTTTTAGAAACGCCCTGGCTGGCCCCCCAGGTTTGGGGTTTTGTTTTTGCGACTAGTGTCCGTGGGGACGTCCCTTTTTGCGTTCCATTTAACCCCAATGTGACCCGAAGTACCGCCGCCCCTTTCCCTTTTTCAAGTACCTCTCACCACCTCGATTTGAGGCGGCCCCCCCCCCCTCAACTCTACGCTCCCCTAACTCCGCCCTAAAATACCCCTCCCCATCACCCCTTCCACCTACCCTTGCTGTCTCCCCTCTTCGACAAATCTTTGACCCCCAAGTAAATCCCGCGTTCTTTTTTCTTAGCCTTCCGTCCTGTTCAGGGTTTTCTTTCCTTGGACCTCCGCTCCCGGCCCAAAATCCTTCCAATAATTGACAACAAGCTTCTGTGAGCTCTATCCTTTTTTTTTTCCCCCCAGTACTGCCGTCTGGCGGAACACTGGTTCGCTCAGAAAATTCCCGCGAACTCCCAGTTTGGTTCAGGCTCGCCACCAACTTGTGACCCCCCCCCCCGCTTTTTGGTGACCCTCTTTCACCTTTTGATAAACTTCAAAAAATTTCCCCGGCAGGGGGAGACACGTCCCTCACTGGAACCTGCCTTGCTAACCCCCTCTTTTGATCCCACCGTGGAGAGTCATTCACACGTCCTTTTTTTTCACCGACCTGCACCACATTATCTTTCCACTGGAATGATCCCCCCCCCCCCCCCCCCCCGCGGTTTGAAAAAACCCCCCAGCTGCGTTGAAGTTGGTCGGCACGGGGGAAAGAGGAGTGCCCCCTTCCACCTCGCACTAGGCACGTGACTCTCTGAAAGGCCTCTGTCAACGCCAAGGGCTTTGCCCTTTCGTCTTGGGTGGGGTCCCCCCAGAGTCATTTGTCGACGCCCTTTTTGCACTTCTTGGACAGCGGTTTACGGCCCGTCGTTGACTCTCAGTCGCCGCTTCTCCTTGAGTGTTTTCCATCTTTGAGGACACGACCTCCTGATTCAGCGGCTTTAGTGGTGGTTTTCGATCACCTGCTCTTTTGAAGTTGAACCCTGCGGTCTTTTGAAACGCCAAGTTTTGTTTTCATTGACACTTTGCCCCCCGACTGGATCAGGGGGAACCTTGTTTGTTTGCGTCCGTGCCAAAGCTCCTCTTGCGTTTAGGAGGTTGTTCTTCTCCCTTCCCACCTTCAATTCTCTCCTTCTACTCATATTTTTTTTATGTGTGGGTAGTGGATAGCGATTTTGACCGGGCTTCGCGTTGCCATCTGATGCTGGAGAAACCCGTTTCAGACCCTCCCCCTTCTTTTTTCTCCGTCTGATAAAGCCCCAGTTCCGTCCAACACGTTTCGTCTACCCCAAGGGCCCCTACGCTCACGGCCCGGTCTGGAAAGGGTGCCCTGGACAAATTTTTTTTTTTTTATCTCTCCCCGTGCGTACCAAATTCTTTTCTTCCCCCGCCTTCTTTCTTACAGATGTCGTCCCACTTTTTTTTCCGTCTGACCTCGGCCTTCTTGAGAAAGTGGTACGGCCTTCGCGATTACGGCCTCTCGCAATGGCTGACCCCTGACCGTTTTTCCCCCCCCCAAATGCATGTCCTTCATTTCCGGGCGCTGTTACATTAGTTCCCATTTGTCATCCCTTTGTGCTACCGACTTGATTGGTCCGATCTCTCTCCCCCCTTTTTGCCGCTTGGTTTGGGACGAGCCTCCCGCCCCTGTAGTAAAAGGGATTGGCCTGTTGGATGACGTGAGGCATGTCAAATCTACCTCTTTGTTCCGTCATACAACAAATGTTTTTTTTCCTTTTTTTCTCTCAAGTTAACGACGTCCCCCACTGCTTTTTTTTTTTTTTTTGTCCCCCCCCCCCGGGCTTTGGTCTTCCATTTTACACCTGTCGCCTGGAAGCCGCCATTTTGCGCACACGTCTTTCGCTGATCCTGGAAACTTGTGGGACCAATCTTTGACCTTTCGGGCGTCCACCAAGTCCTGGCAAGTTTGCCCCCTCGTCCGTCCGATCCTCCCCCCTGAATTTCTGTCAGGGCCTTCGACGTTGGTCTTTACCTCCCCTCGTCCACACTGAGCCGCTTGAAGCTTCTCTGTTGATCCCTCGGTCCCACATACTTCTTTTCTTCGGGTGGGGTGCCGCCCATCCTTTCGTGGTGCGACCCCCTCTATTCCTTTGAGCCTTTTTAGGAGGACCACCGTTAGGTCACCCCCTTGTTTTTGGCGCGGCAAAAGGTAGCCCCCCCCGGCACTCGCAAAACGGTGCCACCCACATGCTCCGGTGCTTTCTTCCACCTCCGTTTGCCATCTGTTTTAAATCGCTGTGCAGTGCCGTTCGATCCCCCCAGCGTTCCGCCTGGTGGCCAGACCTTGGTCGAGGCCCGCCCTGATTTGATGTGGCCGATTCTTGGTTTCCCAGAAACGTTTCCCCTCCCCCTGAAGCCTTTACCCCCTGTTGCCCTTCTCTGCCCTACTCGTCTTTTTTTTCGCCATTGGTTTCCCCCCGATACTCGCCTTTCATTCTGGTTAAAAGCTTCTTCCCCATCCACCTTTGCTTAGACTTGTCCGTTCGTTTAGGGCGCCTTCGTTTTCGGACTTTTTCCCAAAACCTTCGGTGGGTATGCCTGTTGGACTTTTCACTTTTGTCTTTCTAACTTCCATTTACGTAGCCTTTTCCCTGATTCTCCCAGATTGACACCCTGTTTACTCTGGTTTTTTCACCTCCTCGGAGAAACCTATGTCATCGAGAGCGGACCCACGTCCGCTTCGTGTTTGTCTTTTTTTTGTGTTGATCGATGACTCTTGCCTGCTGACCTCTGGCTCCGGAGTTCTGCCATTCGTCCTGTTTCCACTCAAAGGCAGTCTGGGGGAGTTCTGTCATCGTAACCATTTTCAAGTGTTTTTGATTTGTGCCCTTTTTTCCCCTACCCCCTCGGAGTTTCCCCCTTTTCACCTTACAGAAGCCCACGATTCTTCCCGGGGGGCATACTTTAACCCTTTTTCTGGCCGGGAGCTAAGTTGTTTCAACGATGGTTTCTTTCTCACGTCCACCCTTTTTGACGATTCCTGTTCCCTGGGGGCTGTTTTTCATCTTCCGCTTTTTTTTCCCAGAGTCAGACAGTGTACCCGGTGGATTTGTCCGCCTCCTCCCTTTTTTCCCTTTTATTTTGAGGTTCTGGGTCATCTTTAATCCTCGACAATGAGAGAGAGGGAACCTCACGTTGTTTGGCTGATTTTATTTGTTTGCCGTTTTTTTTTGGGGGGCGTTGTGTGGGTTGTGTGGGTTTTTGTTTGGTTTTTGTTTTTTTTTTTGGTTTGTTGTCAGTGATCTGATTCGATTCCCTTCACACCCCCTTTTATGGCACATTCTGCCCATTTTTTTTTTTTTTGGACATTGGACCACCTACCACATAGTACACCTGTTTCGCTGCCAACACTGGGTGCCTTCTTGGATCCTCTCCCACTTGGTGGAAATCCACCTTCGGTGTGTTCTTTCCAAAACCCTCGGTTTGAACCCCCCCGTACACATTCTCTGTCGGACCCCCAGGTTCTTCTTCAAGTCGTCTACCCTTAATCGCTCTCATGTCCTCTCCCCACGAACGGATGCAACTTTTCCCCTTTTCCTGCTCATCTCCCAATAGGCAATCCGTAATAGTCCAGTCGCCACTACTCCCTCCGGTGACAGGACACGGGGAAGTATGTTGAAAAATTCCTGAGGGAAGTTTCGTGTTGTCATTTTGCCCGGAGGCTGGCCTCAACGTGGAGGCTCACGTGGGACGATGTCCCCATGTAGTCACCCCGTCGTTTCCCTTCTCTTCTCTGACCATCCTCCGGTTTTGGAGCAAGGAGTTTTTTGATAACCCCGAGCGTTTTTCCCAATCGACCGCGTGCAGTTTTTGATGAGGAAGCCCGTACTCGTTTACGTAGCTGCCCCGAGTTTTTCTATGAAACATTCTCCCCCCCGATTCTTTTTCTCCAGCTTTTCCCAACATCGCTTTCCCCTTCCCCCCTTGCGGATAGATTCAAATCTCCGAAAGGCGTGAAACACCCAACCCTTACTGATTTGCTGGGCAAATCTTTTTTTGCTCCTGCACCTTGGGACAAACAGATTTTGAAGGATATCGTCCATTCCCTTTTCCTTGAGCGTGACACTTCTTTTTTTAGCTGCCTTTTCCGCGCGAGGCAGCCTTTTTTTTTCCCCTCCCCGAAACGGGTCAAGGCCAGCATTTGACAAAAATTAATTTCGGCTTTTTTTTTTCACCCCCTAGGCTCGTTTTACATTTCTTCTTTTCGGTCTTTACGGGTTGCTTGGTTTTGATCGAGCAAGACCGGTCTCCTGAGTCCACCTGATTGGTGGCTTTTCCCCATCAAACTAGGTTGGCTCCAAACTTCCTTTTTTGGGGAGCGAACTTTTTTTCATTCCCTAGTTTCCGGAGTTTGGGTCCCTTCGTAACTTCTTGCGTCCCCCACTTTTTCAAAAAAAGGCCCCCCGGTTTTTTTCTGCTAAAATATCGTACCCCTTGGTTCTATGATTTCTTTCCCCACCCCCCCCCCTCTCTTTCGGTCCACCCTTTTCTTGCCTCACGACATCTTTTTTGACCAGGTAGTCCATCCGGCGTTCCTCTTTTGTTCCTTTTTGCTTCATTTGTCGTTTTTTTTGCTTGAATTAAGAGTGTGAAAGTAACCCACTCTTGAAACCCTGTAGGGTATTTTTAAAATATTCGGGATCTTCAGGTAGTTAGCGAGCTTCTCCGTCCATTCTTTTTTTTTTACGTATTGTTCCTCACCCTCACTTTTTTCTCGCATACAGGTTTGGGTTGCGTTCCCGGATTCTCCATTGTTTTTGTATGTTTTTTTGGACTTCTTTTCTCCCCTTTTCTCCCCCGCCAGAATCCCACAAGCCCCTTTCGTTTCCGGGGGCCGCGTTCTTTCCAGCCCCTCTTGATTTTTTCAAAGTAGATTTCCACCTTTTAGTACTCCCGTCCCCCTCCCCCTTTTTTCCCTCTTTTAGTCAATTCCCATTCCCCCCCTTCCCCCCCTGAACGCCCGTTGTTAGGAGAATGGGGCACCCGTTGAGCCCCGGTTGGGCCGAGGCGTTTGCGTGCCATCACTTTCTGTATCTTGACCTTTTGAATTCTCTTTCCCCCCCCTCTCCCTGGGCAGCGGACACTGGCGCTTTTTTGGAAAACGGAAGAGCACCTGGGACTGCCATTGCTTCCCCCCCGCAAAGTTCGGCATCCGTTCGCGAAGTTTCCTCCCACGTCGTTCTTTTTTTCGCGGTTCGGCTTTTGGCCGTTTGTGTGCTCAACTCAGTTAAGTCCTCCTGCCCGCTGTTCTCGCCTCTTCGCCTTGACCCATCGATTGCCATGTTGTCCCCCCATTTTTGTCCTTTTCGCCTGGGGAAACAAGCTCGTCTTTGCTTCGAACCTTTTTTTTTACTTCCTTTGACCCCTGGTTTTGGCGGGTTACGGGTCTTCTCGGAGGGAGATGTCTTTTTTTTGGGGCTCGCGGTTTTCCTCGCCAACACGCTAACAGGGTCCATATTCTCTTTTTTTCTTTCCTCCTCCTTTTTTTTTGTTTTGCTGCTGACCTGGCCCCTTTTCCCCGCAGTTTTTCCAAGCGACTTTTTTCGTTGAGAAAACCCCCCTGCCCGGCATCTTCCTCGCACAACGTGTCACACAAACACTTATCCTTTTTTCACCCTGTTTCCCACGGATCCGCTTGCTGTTAATCAGACTCATTGCAATGGTAATGGGCAAAGCCGGTTTTTTTTGATTTCCCCGAAAGTTCTCCATCTGTATCTCTTGAGGTAGGCTTTTACCAGATTGTGACGCCCACTTGCAAGGCTCTCATTGAAAACGCGGACGCCTTCCTTGGTAAATTCCCTTTCTCCTTGACTGGAATTCTTGCCCCCCCTCATTTTGGCGTCGCTCATTTGCACCTCATTCCTCTCCCCTGCAGCTACTCCTCCCCGGTGGGCAGACGAATTTTACCCCGTTTTCACTTGCTTTTTTGCGCATTTCTTTGTTTCCGATTTTCTCGCGAACAAGTTGACGTTGGTCCTTTCCTTTTCTTTCCTCCGCGTTAAATATTTGGTTTTTCTTTTTTTTGTAACCCAGATTTGCTTTTTATTACGGGGGCTTTACTTTTCCTTTTTTCCCTACGCGGTGTTTTGATCCCGCCCTTTTTGAATTCGGTGTTCTTTTCAGTCTCAACACAGCACTTGATGTTCTTATGCCCCTTTTGATTTCTTCCTTTTTAATCACTCTTTTCGAAACTTCTGTCCTCAGGAGCAACCGTGCTTTTAGATACTTTCTCTCCAATGCCCCCCTATCGGCTGCTGGGACCCCCCCCAAGTTAGGCAAGGGTTGTCCCACTCCGGATACTTTTCATGAACCTTGGTAATCTTTGATCTTTTCTCGTCTGGAGGACAATCTTGTTCTTTTTTTTTTTTTCTTTTTTTCCTAACCAAAACCTTCCCTAGCCTCAAGCTTATAAGGCGTATTTTTTTTTCCCCCCCTTGTCACCATCTTTGTACCATCTTTTTGGTCAAGCTCTAGGTTCTTTTTGCAAGGACAATGGCCCTTTAAAATCATAGGGGGTTTTTTTTGGTGTTCTTTCATATAATTGTCCCTTCCCTCCTATGTCTTCGCGGTAAAACCGTTCGGTCCCCTGGTTGCCTTGGTTTCCGTTCGTCCCCCCACGTCCACCTTCACACTCCTCCCCCCCCCCTGTGCAAGATTTCAACCCACGTTGAGGTTGTTCCGCTATTCGTACTTTTTTTTTTCTCGACCAAGCCTCTCCTCTTTGCCAGACGTTCACCGTGTTTTGACCACGCGGATCTCTTTTTCCCTCTTTTTAGTGCATTTCTCAAAACTCTGCCGCGGGATCTTTCTTGACTTGAATTAACCCCGCTCTTTTCTCCCTTCGAGTGCCCCTTGGTTTTGAGCATTTTCTTCTTACAGGGATCGCAACACTCTTACCCTCCCACTTTCTCCTTTCTTTTCCCGCTTCCGAGATGTTGATTTTTTGCACTTGCTGGTCAACCTTTTTTCCCGAGAACTATGGACCTCGGTTCTCCTGCTACTCTGCACATTTTTTTTCCTTGTCGTTTTCCCGTTTACGATTCCCCTTTAGGGGCTCTTTCCCAATGGCTGATGTTATCCCACGTTTCGTCCTATTTTTCTCTGAGGTTACCCAACTCGACCACATTCCCCCCCTATTTGAAGCCATCATCTTTTACTTTCTTTCTCTTTCAATCCTCTGGAAGAGACCCCGCTCTTTCTGTGCTCTCCCCTCCCCCTTCCCCCTGGGTTCAAGACACTCCGTTTATTTTTTCTCTGTTTCCCCATCGTAACCTTTCGACCTTTTCTTCCTCCTTGGGCAATTGATTCCCCTCGAGGCCTTGTCCACACCTCTCAAACATGGCGAGAGTTTCTCGGGTTTTTTGCTGTTATACCTGTTCCGAAAACCCGCCTTTTGCTCAATTCACTTGTACATGCGCTTTTTCACTTTTTTATCGATTTTCCCCCGCCCCTTTACGATTTCTTTTTTACCCATTTCCTCGGAGCCTAAACTTGCCTATGTTTGCCCTTTCAGGCCTTCTATTTTGGTGTTTTTCGTTATGTTTATTTTTTTCAGTAGATTTTCAGGTTTTTCATTTCGGTGACCCGCCCCCCCGTGAAATCTCCTTTTCTCTCTCTTTTTATTCCTCCTTTGTCTGCTGTTTTCTGTTTTTTTTTTTTTTGGTTCTTTTTTCCTTGCATAGATTCGACCCCTTAGCACCTTCGGGATGTCCCCCGCACAGTCGATTCACAACTGCGGAACCTTTTTTAGCCCACTCCTCCCCCCTCAGACACACTTCTTTTTTTTTCGTGGCTTTTTTTCCCCCACCCTGTCAATGATTTGAAGCTCCTTCACGGGCTACACCACTCCCTCTATTTTTTCACGTTTCTTTTGGAGTGTCATTTGGCTTTTCACCCTCTGTTTGTGTGTGTTTACAAAACTGAGATAAATTTTTCTCCAAGGGATGCAACGTGTACCACCCAGTTTTTTTCTTTTTTATCCCCCTTCCCCGTCTTTCCTGCTCGCATTGTGACGAGGGTTTGAATGACTGCCGTTCTCGTGACGTCCACCCCCAGGGCCCTCCCAATCCAACTCCGATTTTCTTTCTTTCAAAGTGTAAGTCTCCCCCCACCCTCTTGTGTATGGTGCCTTCGTGGCGATGGGTTTTCCAAATCACCGTAACTCGTCTTGGACTTCCGGCGGTCCGGCCGATTATCCCCTTTCCTGAAGCCATTCCAGAACATTTCCTTTGGAGGGCTCTTTTCCTTGACTTGGCAGACAGCTCAACCGATCTTGTTTTGGTTTAGGGTTCCCCCAACCATATTCCCGCGGCCTTGCGTTTTTTTTCTGTTTTCGTTGCTCCCAGGGTCTTTTCTCCCCGATCGTCTCCCCCTTTATGCTGGCTCTTCTTTCTGCCAGCTGAACGACTGGTGGCCTGCGTTGTCTCTTTTCGATTGGCCACCCTCCTCCTTTCCCCGCCCAAACGACTTTCCCCATTTTTTATTACGTCACTTTTTTGTACGGGTCGCGGAATTAATCTCCTCACCACTGGACGTAAAACCCAACGTTCACTGGATTGCTTTTCATTATTTTTCTTGTCTTCGCCTTTTTCAAAAAAAAAAAAACCCCCCCCCGGGTCTCTTTATAGTTCCTTTCCTTCCCTGTTAGGGTTTTGTTTGCCCTATCTTCATTCCCCTCTGTTTGCCTTTTTTTCCTACGCCGACCCTGTGCTGTCCACTAGGCAACGATTATCGTTTTTTTTTTCAACATCGAATTCCGTCCGTTGGCCTCTTTAAATCTCTTTCCACCCTTGTCTTTTTCTTACCCTGCTGGGTTTCCTTCAACGTTTCCTCTTTCTGCTTCTCATTCTACCATTTTGTTTTTTGCCACCATACGGATGTTTTTCCTCCCACGTCGTTTGGATCCCATTTGTTTTTTTTGCGGGTTCCGTTTTCGAGTGCTTTGGTTTATTTGATTTTTTTTTTTTGGGCGCTCAACGTTCCCCACCCAAGTGACTCGAAAAGTTTTCCCCTCCGCCTCCCTGGCAACTGAGATGTGATTTGTCTCTTTTTCCTCCACCCCCCGCTACGGTTTTGGTTTGACAATCCCCTTTTTTCCCCTTGTACCCCCCCTGGTCGTTCATATGTGAAGAAACTGTAGTTCCAACACCTCCCCTTTTGCCGAGTCAAGCTGCGGCCGCTGCCGGGTTCACCATGGTTCTTTCGGCGAATTCATGTTTCCCCCTCCCTCTGGTTTTTTGTTCCCATCACTGTCGGAGTGGATACTTTCCGGTTGGATTTTTAATGGCGTTTTCTCGTCGAAGAGACTTTCCCGACACCACTTGTTTTTCTGCCCTTGCCTGTCATTTTTCGTTTTCCCTACCAGGGTGTTTTTCTCGTAGGATTGTCTTTTTTCCTACTCTCTTTTCCGTTGCCTTTTGACTTTTTAAAGGGGTGGTGTCTTTCCCTTGCCAGTCTCTCACAATCCACGTTACGGGATCCTCCACTGGTGTCGCCAATCCCCATTGTGCATTTTTTTTTTCCCAAACGTTCGGAGAACCCACTTGTAGTCCGTGCGTTCCCCTCCCCCTTCCTTCGTCCCGATTTCTTCCAGGGACTTGCCCATAAGTGGTTTCCCTCGGGTGCCGGGATATAGCTGGGCCCCCCCCCCCCCCCCTCGTTTTGCGGCCGGTTTGGGCCCCTTCCCTTTCTTTTGTCGGCACCAAACCCCTTTAACTCGGTGCACGACCGGTGTCAAATGAAGTATTGTGCTTCACCACTCCTGTCCCGCAGGTGGTCTCATGGTTCCAATTGACTTTCCTGTGGTTCGCCTCCTGCTCAATGGGGGGGACTTCCGTTAGCGAGAATGGGGCCCCGTTGACCCTTCACCCGGCGTTTGTTTCTCCGCTTCCGTGGTTTTTTGAGGTCCCACTATTTTCCTCCCTGCGCGATAAGTAGGTCGCCGGGGTCTCTTACGAGACCCGAGTGTTTCACTTTACCCATTTTCTCTTCCCTCTGGCCCAGGTGTTTTTTTGTTTCCCACAGATGCCCGTTCAATTGTTTTTTTTTGGTTGGGCTTCCCGTTTCGTGCGCGCACAGCCGTCCCTCGGCTTTTTTTTTAGGGGTTTCCTTCCTCCCTCTCTTCACCGGTATATTTTTCTTCCCCTCTTTCTCCCTCGTTGTCTTTTTGCTGTGTTTGTTTTTGACTGAGAGATTTTGGTCCCGTTGTTGCAAGGATCCCGTTTCGGAGCCCCCTCCGTCCCTCCTCTCCTCTCTCATTTTTCACTCTTCTCCTCCCCCCCCCCCTCACTCCTTACCCCCTCCTCTTCTACTCCCCCCCTTTTGCCTCCTCCCCCATCCCTTACCCCACCTCCACCCTTCTCACCCCTTCCATACCACTTTCCCCCTCCTTTGTTTTCCCTTCCCCCCCTCCTATCCACAACCCCCCCTTTCTTTTCTTCTTACCCAATCTCATTCCTCACTCCCCCCATTTCATTCCCACCACCCTCCGCTTGTTCCCTTCCGCTCCCCCCATTCCTCCACCCCTTCCCCGTGCCCCCCCTCCCCCCTCCCTTCCCTCCAACCTCCCCCCATCTCCGCTCTCCCCCTTCATCCTTTCATCCTTCATTACCTTTTAAACCTCCACCCCGCCCCCCCACCCCCCCCCCCCTATCCCCACGTTCCTCCTCCCCACACTCTCCCCATCCCCACCCCCCTCCCCCTTCCACCCCCCCCATCAACTTCTAGCTCTACCTCAACCGCCCCCTCCCCCCCATCCTCTTTCTCCCCCCCGTCTACCTCTCTTCCCCCTCTTCCTCACCCTCTAAACTCTGGCCAATTCCCCTTTCCCTCCCCAGCAATCTGCCGCCTTTTCTGTACTCTTTCCTCCCCCCCCCCTCCCTTCCTCTCCCTTCACCACCCCCCCCCCCTCCCTACACCTCCCCCGCCCCTCACCCCCCCCTACTCTCCCCCCCCCCCTTCCGCCCCCGCCACTCATCCCTTACTTCTACCTCTCCTTCCGCCTCCCCACCTACCCCTTCACCACTTCCCTCCCTTCCCCCAAATCCCCAAATCCAGAATTCTACTCCCCCTCCCCTCCATATCCCACTCCCCCCCCCCCTCATAACCCCCTCCCATCCCTCCCACTCCCTCCCCCTCCACCCTTCCTTCCCTTTCCCACCTTTCTCAAAAGCTCCCTTCTTTCCCTTTCCCCCCCCCCTTGTCTTTCTACCGCTCCTCCCCCACTCCCTCCCCTCTGCCCCCCCCCCACCATCCCGCCCCCCTACCCTTCCTTTCCCAACCCTCCCTACCTTTCCCCCCTTCCTCCTCTGCCAACACCCCCTCTTGTATCCTCCCCCCTCTCCCTCCACCGCCTCATAACACCCCACTTTGTCCCCCTTCTTCTCTCTCGCTCACCACCGGCTTTTCCTCCCCTTCCTATTTTACGCCCCTCACTCTCGTACTCCTCTCCATCCCATCCCCCAGTCTTCCTCCCGACCCCCCACCTCCATTTTCCAACCCGTCACCTCCTTCCTTATCCCCCCTCCCTGCTTCCTTCCTCCCGCACCTTTCAACCACCCCCTTTCCAAACACCCATATTCCTCCCACCCCGCCCTCCCTCCTCCAACCTCCCCCCCTCAACCTCTCTTCCCCCCCCACCCCACTTCTTACACTTTCTCTTGCCCCCCCCGACTTCCCCCGCCTTCTCCCCCTCCTTGCTCCCTCACACGCCCCTTTCTCCCCCTCCCTTTTACCCGCTCCCACCCCCCTCTCTTTCCTCCCCCGCTTCCCTCCCTCATCCCCCCCCGCCATTTCCCGCCCTCCCCCCCCGCCCTTTCCCCCGCCCCCGCCCGCCGCCCTATGCGTGAACCCCCCCTTACGAAGTGTTCCTTTAATCGACACCCGTCCGCAACCCCCCGAGTATGTTTTTCATCCTTTTTTTTTGTCCAGTGCCTTTTTGTTTTTTTGTTTTTTCCCAGGCCCGTGGTGCGCAATTCCGGCCCATCCTTTTTTTTATGCATCTTCGACCCTTTTTCAGCTGATTTTTCCTTGCTAGGTGACCCCTTCCTCACTGATTTTTCTCCCAATCCGCCCCCATCCTCCTTTTCCTCACTGTCTTTGCGGGTACCATGTCCTTTCTTCCGACCCTGGAAATGCCGCAAATTTGGGGCGTTCGGGACTTTTTTCCACCCAGTCCGCGTCATTCTTGGTTGAACGCGTTAGTGTCCCCATTTTTGCATTGCCACCCGGTTTCAACCTTGCTTCTTTTAGTGATTTGGCGTGTGGAACGGTTTGCGCGGCCCCCCCTTTCCTTTTGTTTTTTGGCCCCCGCTCTTCCTCCTGTCAAGGAGGGAGGCAGGTTTTGACTGATTGCTGCTGTAAAAGTGCGAGGCCTCGGCTCCTCCACCCTTTAGTGATCGGCCGGTTTTGTTTTCCTTTTTGTTCCTTCTGACCATAAACGTGGAGTTCGTTTGGCAAGCGGTTTTTTCGTGCTGGAGTGTTATCCAATGTAGAAATTCCCTGACGCTTCAATTGGATGTTTCTTCCCTCTCTCCCAAGGGAATAGGTTTTTTTTTCGTCGAAGTCCGGCGTGGGAGAACAACCGGGAGGGCAATGTGCTCGACGAGGGCCTCCCTTCAAGTTTACTTCTCCTCAACAGGGTCCCGCAACTTGATTTGAGCTCTCCCCCCCCCCCAACAAACTAACCCACCAATCGGAAACACCCCCGAGACACTCCACACAATAAGCAAAATCTGTCCCCAACCGAACACAAAACCCCCCACCTCAACTTTCCCCTCACGCGTAAAGACAACCGACAAAACTCCCCGCCCCCCCCTTCCGATCCCCCAACCCCAATCTTGGATTTCCCCCCCCCTAGGTAACTGGACACCTTTAATTAGCGCCTCAGGACCCGTTTTTGGTTTTGTTTTTCACTTCCGGTACACCCAGTATGTAACTTCTGTTTGGACGTTTGGGAGAACCTACCCCTGGGCCGCCTATATCTTTTTTTTCCTCTAATCTACTTGCCTTTCTCTTTTCTCGCGTTCCCCTTTTGCTTTTTCTTTTGGTTTGAAGTGGTGCCCCAAGAGTCCTTCCACTGGCACTTCGTCCCCACGTGCCACGTCTCACCCATGGCTCCTTCCTTTCCGACCACAATCGTTTCTTCTTCCGCCCTCTTTTTTCCTACGGACTTCGCTTAATACCGGTTTTGATTCCTCCGTCTCACGCAGAACCTTTTTTACGGCTTGTCACCCCCGCCTTCATTCTCCCGTTTCGTTTCTTTACGAACCACATTCGTTCCGGCCACAAATGGGATCACTTTTCGTTTTTTGAATCCGTTTACTCCTCGTCTTCTCCTTTGAGGTGTGACCCCTACGCTTGCCTTGATTGTCCGATCTTTCTCGGCCTTTTTTTCCAAGGGGTTTCTCATATTCGTCCCCACCACCGCTTCCCAGCCCAAATTGCCTTTTCCCTTTTTTCTACTTTTGCATCGCTGCTATTGGCCTGGAATTCGACCTCTGACCACACCCCTTTTTCGTCCCTTCAGCCACTCGGTCTTTTTTCCTCCTTTAATAACTCTCAGACCCTTTTCGTGTGATCTGTTCTCCTGTCGGAGAACTTTCTCGGTCTGTTTAATCACCCTCTTTCTACCCCCCCCTTCTTAGCTGAGAGCTGGTTAAATACACGAGCATTCTTTGCTATTGGGATGCCCCCATGTCAGGCAATTTTTCTCCCTGTGGCTCCCTAGGCTTGACTTTTTCCGATTCTTTTTCCCTTCGTGTTCGTGCAATCCTGACCAGTCGGGTTGGTCCCGACCGTCGTTGTCTTTATTACATAGTCCGTGGTTTGGAGGTCCTTCTTGGTTTTGCCCAGACCCACGCCGATAATTCCTTTTCCCCTGTCCCGAAATGAGCGCGTTTTTGTTTGTTTCCGTTCCCGAATACAGAATGTTGATGCCTACTCCTGGATGACCTTTTTCTCTGATTACCCTCTTGTTCCCCCTCCCATCCCCGCACCGACGTGTTCGCTTGTCAAACGTAGCTTTTTACTTGTGGTTGTCCCCTCTCCTTAAGTGTATTCGTCTTTGTTATTGTGTACGTTGATTTTTTTCCTGCTTTTGCCTGCGATGTGGCTCTCTCTTTTTACGCCTTTCGAATAGTTCTGACACCCTTCTTTTTCTTTTCCTTCCCCCTCCTCCGTGTTGTTTGGTTTTTTTTTCTAGAGCTCGACGCTTCCACGTTGATGGAACAACCCCCTGCACCCGTGCCCCACCCCTTCGGACATCTTGAAACCCCCCCCCCCCGCCATCCCCTTGTCTTTTTTGTGCTCGGCGGCTGCCACCTCCGGAAATTTGAACCGCTCCTTTGGACTTGGGGTGTGGTTACCGGTTCTCCTTCAAAGTCTCTTTTTTTTGCGTTCCCCCCCCACTAACATCCGTCCACACCAAACTCATATTTCCCCCCCCCCCTTCCAGAGGAGTCTTGTTTGCTTCAGGGAGTTTTCATCGGTTAGTCCCTTTTCCCCCCGGGCCCCTCCCTTTTGTTTTCCCTAGACAGTTTTGACCGATGGCCCTTGCTCCTTTTCTTTCTGGCCCGTCAAAGACCATCGCAATCCAACCCGACCTACTGCCGAAAAGAAGACTTCAGTTTCCCTTTTGCACTCTTTTGGGCGGAGGTTCGATGCCCAACGACGGCTCGGAGATGTGCTCTTCTTCCGGGTGCCTTGCGATTTGTGAGGGTCCCTTTACATGAGTCCGGTGTTTGTCCCCCGGATGTCTTTTACGTTTTTATCTCCTCCGATCGGTTTTGAGCCAGTAGGTGTTGGTTTATAAACATATTGCCGTCCCACTTTCTCGCCCTGGGGTTCTTAGTCCTTTCCCCCCTGTAGCTCGGATTTCTTTCTGACCTTGATCCGTTGATAGTCTCTTACGTCCACTCGAATTCCCCGTCCCAGCTCTCTCCTACTTCGTAAGGCTTGACACCCCTCCCCAAGCGCTGGCAGATGGCTTTGTTTTGTTTTCACTTTGCGGCTCGACTTTTTTTTTCAAAACAAACGGTCCTCCCTCGGGACTCCTGCTCGTGACAACTTTTTTTTTCTGCTGCCTCACATTCTTTCGCGCGTTTCTCGACGTAAATTCTAGACCTTTCTCAACCTGTTGTGGCGCCACCACGAGTTTTCTTAACCCCCTTCCAGTCTGCCATCGATAAGTCTTTTGCAAGAGAACACATGTATGTCGTCCTCCTGCACGGCTTGGATTCGAACCCTTCCTGGTTTGTGGCTTCTTGAAGCTCTCCCCTATGGGCGGCACCATTGATGGTGTTCTGAACACATTTTAGGTTTGTTTTGGGACTGTTTTTTTTGCTGTTTTGTCGGTTTGAGCCTCTTTTTCTCACGGCTCTCACCCCAAGTGCCGTCGGTCCCGTCCTCTTCCATAGATGTCCAAGTATGGGGGATTGTTTCGGTGATCGCCCCCCCAACCTGGGTTCTTGCAAGCCCCCCCCCCCAGTTCTTTTCCTTGTACGAGTCACCCACTCTCCCCCCTACGTTTCTTTCAGTCCTCTGAAATGGGTTTGGTTAATTCCTAATTTTCCTTCGTGACCTGCCCAAGAGACCCCTCGCCCCAGATTGTGACCTATTTTCGCCCCGATTTTTAGCAGTAGCGTTCACTCTTTCCTAATAAAGATGTCCGCCCTTTTTGGGTGTCCGCCACTTATATATTTTTTTGTGCTTCTGATGCTTTATTGCTCCGTCCCCCCTTAAATTTGAGATGTCTTTCCATTTACTTTAGCGTACACTGCTCCCAAAATCCAGTTTCTCCCCTCAAGCTGTCACGGTTTCTTGCCCCCTGTTTTATCCCACCCCCGTATAGCAATCGCTTTGTGTCCAGGTTTTTCCTTCTTTTTCAGGGATCTCTTTTCGACTCTCTCACTCACCCGCTCACCCTTTTTGGACCTTCGGAGGTTACAGAAGCACCACGCGAACGACCCTCCCCTAGGGTGCTTTGCGCGGGCTAACTTCTTTTCCGTTCTCGTTCCCACCCTAATCGAGACGTCCTCTTCCTAGACTTAGTTGGGTTATTGGACATCTTTTCTTTCTCGTTTGTGCACATTGTTGTCCC
>Ga0179593_1480770_pt1 | contig 36189 bp, 35 predicted proteins | sample CZODoug2_1_08_16_FD_185931 | JGI IMG/M metagenome (GOLD analysis project Ga0179593, IMG submission 185931) | Vadose zone soil fungal communities from Angelo Coast Range Reserve, California, USA - CZODoug2_1_08_16fungal (PacBio error correction) | ecosystem: Environmental > Terrestrial > Soil >... | reverse complement strand
CTTTCCCCCCGTTCTTACCTGCGACTGGTCGTTCTGACTGTTGTTCTGTTTAAGGACCATTTAGACTTCCTGATGTTTTTTCTTTCCTTATCTTATCCCCCTTTATAGGACAGCTTTTAGAGCAAATTTAACTTTCCCCCCTTTAGTAAATTTCTCCTTGCTCTCTCCTTTTTCCTCGACCTGAGTAGAGTACGTCCCCGTGGTTTAATTTTTTTTTTCCCCCCCCCTACATCCCTCCCCGTTAAGCGCATCTTCAGAAACGCAACCTCCTAAGCACTCTCTCTACAAGAACTGCTCTCCCCCTTCCCCTCGCATGCCCTGGTCGACAGTATGACGTAAGGTCATTTTGTGCCTGCCCTGAACGCGTTGCCCTGCTTGCCAAAAGTTGGATCCGTTTTTTTTCCCCTTCATACTGGCGTCCCCATAAAAGGAATGATTTCTTTCGTCTTTTCTCTCTCATGGACTGCTCTTCCCCCCCCTCAAGTCCCTCTCTCTGAAGAAACTAGATCCAGCGAGGTATTGGTTTTATTGCTCAGTGTTCTTTTTCAACCAAGAAGACTGTGGCCTTCAGTGATGATATTCGTCCCCTTTATAGGAGGCTCTCCTTCTTCCTTCTCAAATCCTCTAAGTTTATTTGTTTCTCCCATTGGAATGACTGCACCACGGGATTTTGTCAGCCTGGTTCACTTCCTTCTTCCTACCTTTCTTTCCATATTGTTCACGTGCCCTGCCTCGTTTTTTTACTTTTGTTGTTTTTTGAATCAAATCTTCCCTTTCTGACTTTTTTCTTGATTTCTTCTCGGTTCCCGGCCATGGGATATGTTGATTCTTCATCCCTCCTAAGAGCTGGCGCTTTCCCAGTCCTCCTCAATTGTGCCCTTTTTAGTTGTCGCTGGGTCCTTGAGCTCTCATAAGTTTTTTTCTATTTCACCATCCAACCTTTTTCACGCCCCGTAGGCCCCCCGTGAGGGAGCTTAGCCCTTCTCCCCATTCGATTCCAATCAAATTAGCCTTTGAATTTCTTCATTCTGAAGACGGCTTCTTTTCAACCTTGTTTTTTACGCCCACTTTTATATGTCTTTCTCCAATGGCGCAGGACTCCTCTGTCCTGATAGTGCGATTTCCCTTCCCCCACGGAGATTCCAATCCCAACTGTGTGCCCCCGGCGTTGGAACCTTCCTGCCTAGTTTGTCCCCGGTTCAGATAGAAGGCTCCTTCTTTTATCTTCCTTTTCCTGGCCCCCCCCAGATAAAATCTTTTCCGAGCAGACCCCACTTACGTTCTTGTGGTATCTACCCGGGTTATTGCATACCACATCTTCGCGCTCGTTCGATGGAAACGGTTTCCCCAAAGGTTTTTTGCCACTTGAATTTACTTTCCCCCCCCCTCGGCGTCAACAGAAGCTTTGAATTCTCTTCTATGACTACTCTCGATCCATCCGCTCTAAAGCTATTCTTCTGGACTCACAACCTTCTATACTTTTACTCTACTCTTTTTGGGTTCTTCGACCTAGTATCTAATAGTCATGTACTTTCTTTCTAGAGGCGTTGGCGTTTTAGCGCAAAGATGTTCTTCCAGCTTTCCCCCATCGGGAGGATTGTGTGCTTCCTGTATCGAGATCTCGACTCCCCGGTGGGTATGTTGCGTTTTCATCGGGTGATATAAGATGTTAGGGCGCCTTGGATTACAAACCGACCTTTTTAGTGAGAGGGATGACACTGGTTCCCTCCTCCTCCTTTTTAAGCCTTCGATAGACTACCAAAATCTACATTCCCCCTTCTCTTTTACAAACGAATGCCCCCCCCAAACGTTTTTTTTGTTTGGTTTTGTCTCGATATTTCCAATCCCTTTCCGAAGCTTTCTATACCCGTAAGACGAGACAGACCTATCGCCTCACCTCCCCTCTTCAGAGATTTTACCCACTATTATTAGAACTGTCTCCCCCCCGCCGTATCTTGATTGAACTATTCCTCTACCTCTCCCTCCAGAGAAACCGCCCTCCGAGGCGTTTGGAGCGTTATTTCTCGATGGCGTTTCCTTTCCGCACGACCTTCCATCATGCCCGGCTTCTCTTTTAAGACCCTTAACTGTGTTTTTTTTTGCTCTTCCTTAGCGCCTTTTTCCTTCCCTCTTCGTGACTGTCAAATTACCCCCAACAAATACCCGATCGCTCTACAGTATTTTCACCCCCTTTCTTTTTTATGATCTTCTCCAGACCTTAGAGCTCCATTCCGACGCGTCCCTCTCCCTCCCCTTTTGCCAGGGCCACGTACGTAGTTTGACGAGGTAAATTTCCTTCACCCCCTCTCATTGACAATGGCATCGTCGGATAGTTTTCCTCCCCTATCATTTGGAGGCCCTTTTGTCACGACGCTTGACCGCCCTAAGGCTCCAGAAAGAGGCTCCCCTCTTTCCCAGTCTCGTAGATTACCTTTCTTTCCTTAGAAAGCCATCCCCCCCCTCGACTCCTCTTCTCGCGGGTTTCGATTTTGGGACTGGCCGAAGGCGCTTCTTTTTTACATCCCTCGACATTGCACCTTCCCCCTTTTTTCAGTCCTTTCTGAAGTCTTGCGGAATACAGAGAGCAGGAGACGCACTCTCTTCCCTCCCAGAAGAGGCCGTTTTTTTAGGGCCTCGCGGGAAAAGACCCCCTCTTTTACGGCGATCCTTTCGACCTCTGATCATGCGTTCCCCCCCCCCCCAGACGGCTTCCCTTATTGTTCAGACTTCTTTGCTGATTTTAGGCTCACTATTCCTATTTTTGGCAAGGTTTTTTTGCCACACCTTTGTACCAACGTTCAAAGAACGATCCTCGTCGGCCCTATCTCATGACCGCTCTCTTCCTAAACTCACCGCCTTGGTAACGACTCTATAGTGCCAGCTTTTTTATAGTTAGGCCCTTGCTTCCCTTCGCTCCCCGCAGAAGACCCTGCTTTCAAGAAGTGCAGCCCGACTACCTCAGCCAGACCCCAGGTCGCCTTGTAACTTCCACTGATAAGTCACCCCCCAAAGCAGATAGATCCCCTGAAGGAACCCTTTGAATACCCCCCCACAGGGATTTTTTACCTGTACCTTTTTCTTGAGGAGACCAATTTCTGGCCTAATGCTCCCAAGGCTCCCCGAGCTTTTATACCCCAGATGGTTTGATTAGGACCACCCTTCCCCTCCGACCTTGCGAGAGGAACCTTACTGTTTGAGCAGAGGCCATCGATTTCCCCGGACTGAATGATATTCTCCTTTTCCCCCCACGTCCTTCACTCCTTTGGGACGCTGGACCTCCTTCACTGAAGCTAAGTCGCTCAAAGGTTCGAAGCCCTTTTTACTCCCTCGGCCGTCCCCCCACTTTTTTCTCAGATCAACTCAGGAGCCCCTCCCTTGGGATCTCCGAGAAAGAAATCCCCTGTCACTTTTTCAAGAAACTTCCCCGAGCACTCTGCAAGCCCTCTGCCCCCCAATTTTCTCTTCCGTAGACGTGGCTTCAGTCGATTTCGCCGACTCTGATTTCCCCCCATTCTATAAGATACTCCCTGTCCCCCCCCTTCCCCCCGGCGAATATTCTTTCTCTCCCCGCCTCCCACATATTGTCTGAAAGTCCAAACTGCTTTTTTGGTTTGCCGTCCTGCAGAGTCCTCCCCTCTCTCGCCCCCAGCCCCGAAGCCTTCCCCCCGTTCCCTCTGCCCCCAGCTTTTCTTTTCCCACGAGAATTCTTGCTGACGACAACTCCCTACGCATTCGGTAGTGACGATGGAAATCCCTCTCTGTTTTCTGTATCTGAGAGAGATGGATCTCGGCGAGAAATCCCCGCGAAGGTAAGCTGTGAAACCGCGACGTCCTCGTTGAAGTTATTTCAGTCTATACACTTTTGCCTTTCACGACTTTCCCTTTTTTCTCTCCCAGTCTCGCCCCTGAACGGCCCCTTTGGAGGAGTCCTCCCCGGTTCTTCTCTTGAAGGCGCGTGTCTGAGACGCGTTCTTGTCTGAATCCTCTAAAGTGCACAGATACTTTCTAATGCAGAAGTTTCCTGAGCACGTGACCCCCGAAGAGTGATAATCCTTCCTCGTTAGTTCCTCCCCTCCCCGTGGGCCATTATCGAGATGTTATGACCCCCAAAAGCTTCATTCCGCAGAAGCACCCCCCTTTTCCCTATTTTTTTTTTTTGAGAGATCTTTTCTTTGCTTCCTTTAATTCCGACCTTTTTTTTTAAAAGTAACTATGACCGAGTAATGCCCTCCCTGAGCTTGGAGATCTCCGACCCCGCCCCGCAAGATTTCCTTCTCGTCTAGGACTGTCGTCGGGTACCTTCAGCCTCTTTCCCTTCTTTTATGGTTCTTTTCTTTTTTTTCCCCTATTAGATAGATATTTTCATTACCGCCCCGGATTGTGGTTTTGCCCCCCTCTCCCCACACGTGAGCGATCCGTTGGCGAGGCTCCGTCGGCTCTCTTGAACGGCCGAGGATTTGGCCCAAAGTTCGAGGCCGGTTTAGCTCCCCTCTCCCTCTCGGTTTCTGTCTTCGCTCCCCCCTGTAATATAGATCCAGAGCTTTCCCTTCCCTCTTCCTGAATGCTTTGGGTGGTCGGACTTTCTTGGTCGCCTCGGTTCGCTGCTTCTGGTTAGTTGGTTGGTTCTTGTTTTTTTTGATTGCGGGATGCACTAACACTTTTTTTACCTTGTAATGGGGGAGGGCCTCTCGAGCTATGTCTCTCCTTTTGCAGGCGGAGCTGATCGACCATTCGGCTATCTCTGTCCTGGCGGCCCCCAAGAATGGAAGGCCTGTTCGGATCTCCCTCGCTGGTAGCTCCTTTCTCGTTCCCATGTCGCATTGACCTAACCCTTTCTTTCTCCGTAGTGTAGTTCTCTTCTTCCCCGCATGGTTAGGACGTGTCGCCGTTTCCTATAGTGATCGGCCGCGGCGTTGCCCCCTTTTTTTCTCGATACCTTTCCCGTGCGACTTGCGTTGGTCTTCTAGCCGCGGAAGCGACACAATGCCTTTGAAGGAGGAATTTGATAACGCTTCGGCATTCCCTTGCAGGGATCCCTTTCCGATGTGCTACCTGGCGCGTTCTCGTTGAATTTTGATGTAGCGGGTCCGCAGTCAAAAAGAATACATACACAGTCCCTCTTTTTTGGTGTGGCCTTGCCAATTTTTTTTTGTTTGTTTCCCCTCTCCCTATTTGCTCCCTTCCCCGCCGGCCTGACATTTCTTGTCTCCCTCGGGAACTGTTCGTCTCCGATCTGCCCGTGTTTTTTTTAACCCGGTCACACGTTCTTAGCCTTTTCTGTGCATTCTTTATGATTGCGGACATTTGTCCTCCCTTGCTTTCTCGCGACGCCGAGATTCCCCGCAATCCGTTTCTTGAGTCCCCTTTCCAATGATTTCTAGTTTATGATCCTAGAGTCCCCCGTCATTCTTCTCAATCGATCGTGTTATTTCCCGTGGTCACTTTTGGCACTCAAGCCCCGTGCAGCACTTCGGAAGCCGCCTCTGAACAAAAGCCCCAGCCCAGACGGTCGCGGCTTCTAATCTTTCTGCTTTTGGTCGCCCCGTATAGCAGGTACGTCATCTTGGTTCCGACCCTCTAGCTTTTCTCTTCCTCTTGGAGCTCCCCCCCCTTGGCGCTTCCGCTTTCGTACTAGTAGCCACCGGACTTGATTGTCATTGCGTCTTTTATTCATGGCTTATTCTCCCAAGGCCTCCCCGATCTAAGAGTTCTCTTTTCTCTTTTTCGGAAGAGGCTCCCCTTTCCCGAGTCATCCCCGACTTTCTGGTTCAGGTTGATTCTTTTGAACTTGTCTTTTTTTTATTTGCCCTTCGATAGAAGTTTTCATTGCCTCCCCCTCTTGGACGGACCACTCAGATCCACGTTTTTGATATGCGGGTTTCAATTCCGTAGCTGTACCTCTGTTGTTGTCACTGAAATTTCGCGCCGTCCTCTTTGTTGACCTTTTTTAACTTTTTCTCTCTCACGGACTCGTTATTTAAATAGTTATCGGGCCTTCCTTTGATTCTTTTGAGGATTTCCCGATCAAGTCCATCCGCAAGGCCGCTGCACCCCCAGACTCCCCCACATTATTGAGCCTCAGCTTTCGATTCAGAGTTTTTTCGCCGTCCTGGCAATCCCTCCCCACAGGCCCGCCCCGCGATCGGGCTTGCGGGCGTTTTGAGTTAAGCCTCAGATCGTTACTGCCCCTTTCTCCCGGTCCCCCCTTTTTACGAGCTAAAGGATTATGGGAAATCCGGCCCCCCCCGTCTTCGAATATGGTCAGTTCCGGGCTCAGGGGCCGTCCTTGTTTATAGCGTATTTTGACTCTTACCCAATACCAACGAGTGTTTCCTTGCGTAAACACTGCGCCTCTCCCTTCGAGGTGAGGTTTCTTTACGATATTCCCCTAATGTCCTTCCCGGATCCCCTCGTGTTCGAGATAGACTACTCTTTTTTTTCTCAAGGCCTTCCCGCCCATATTACCTCTCGCCCGCTGGCGAAACCACCCCACAAGGCCTCATATATCCTCTCCTCAGTACCCTCTTTTCTCCTCTCTTTCCGAGCAAGCTAGATCCCCCTCCCGTCAGAAGAGATTTAACTGGCGTGCTTACACCGATCTATTTTCTTTCTTTTTTTTTGAGATTTTCGTAGTTTCTTCATTAATTTCCTCTGTAGAGCCCTGCGGTGGCGTCGCTCTTGCCGTTTAGGCGATGCCCTTTCCTGGGCTACGCCCCTATTTATCTGGATATTTCTGTGGTTTAATTTTTTTAGCCTGGACTGCTACGAGGGCTTGTGCCCCTCTCCTGGTGCTAGGACACCCAACGTTTTAGTTTCGACCCTTCCAATCATGTGATGGCCCTTCTTAAGCGAATTGGTATCCTTCGATTTTGCCACCCGAAACAATCCTTCTTTCTCCCCAATTTTAAGTTTTGTTCTTTTTATCCGCTCCTGCATAGCGTCTAATCAGGCCCCTACTTAAGGCTTCCCTTTGCACAACTCCTTTGGGACTTTCACAGCTTGTATTCCGAAATGAAGACCCACGGCTAGTTTTCTTTCGCTTGCCCCGACTTCATGGATAATTTCTCCCTCCCTCCCCTCAGGAAGATCCTTTCGTTCTCTAGGTTTGCGGTTTTTTTTGAAGTGCGGCCGACGAATTCTTGCCATGCGCGGTAGACGCTTTCTCCTCCTGGCTGTTTCTTTGCAACTCCTTTACCTTCCTGAGGTCGATTCCAAACAAATAAACCCCTTTCGGGCCCGAGACCCGCGTTGACAGAAGATCCGCCTTTGATCGCCGTTCGAGCATCTAGAACACTTTCCAACAAGTTTCTCTCGCATTTCCCTCTTTCCTTAATTTTCAAGTTGGTGAAGACCCCAGGATGTACACATAGAAGCGAAGTGCCCTCTTCTTGTTCAGCACCGGTGCCCTGCTTGTGTCTTCCCCACTTTTTCCGATCACCTTCAAAACTGAGTGATTGCCCCTCCGATCCTCTGAATGTCCTGCCCGAGCAGTCAGAACAGGTCATTTAAACACTCGGTTTGCCCTCCCCCCCGAAATCCTTCTTCAAGGTTAAAGCTTTTTGCTGAGATGCGTTTCTCTCTACGGTTTTGCGCTGGCGATTTCCTCTCGCGCAGACCGAACGCCTCCTGTTTTTTTTTTCCTTCTCTTCGGTCCTCCAGGAGCGCATTCATTCTTTTTGCATAAGTCTTCCCCCTCTTCCGCGCGCGGCCACGAACAGAGGCCTGTTTTTCCGGAGACGGTCTTTCGACCAGTTCCCGCCCGCCCTTTTCTCGAGATTTCCCCTCTTTTAGACCCGTATTTGGCTTAGATCGGTTTCCCCGCTGCGGGCTTACTCAAGTTTGCTTGTCTTTCTTTTCTAACACCCCTGTGACCCGGGCGAATTCTCACGATATAAGAGCCCCTTCGCGCTTTTTTTCCGTTTTCCAACTCCCCCCCTTATCACTGGAATTTTGAACTTTTTTAGTACTTGCCCTTTCTTTCCCTTTTTTCCCGCTTTGCGCGCGCCCCCGCCGCAACGCCTTTCATGCGTCATCGTCGTCGACAGCACGAAAGCTCTCCCGACCAGGTCCGTCCGACGCTCCTCCCCCCCTCCTCAAGCTGAGCCATCCCCGGAACAGCCACCCACAGGGATAGGCAATCTGCCGATTGCTTTGTCCTCCAAAAGCGGGCACCCTTGCATACCCCTCCCCCTCTCAAAACCGAGGGATACCTATGGTGTCCGAGAAGCTTATTTTACCCGGCCTCGTACCATTGAGAGATTCTGCACGACAAGAGATTTTTCCAAGTATTTCTCTTTCACTGACGAGATGCGCTCTTCGGCTCCCCCTTTCAAATTCACGATTTTGTCCCTTTTCTCGCGATGATTCGAACTTCCGCTGAACGTTTAAGGCTAGTTCATACGATTGTCACGCGCTGCCTTCTTATAACGTAGATCACCTTCCCCGCTTTGCGGCCGGGGATCCCCTTATCCGTACGCAGATCAGACTGTTTGATGTACACGCAAAGATGTCACGTCTCCTCCTCGCATATGATTCGCCCCCTCGTTCCTCGTTGCGTGGGCGTTCGAGATTGAAACTGCGGCGTCTTATTCAGTTCGGCATAAATCCTCTCCTCATCTGGCCCCGATCTTGAAGAAATCCCCAACCAGATTTGATCCCTTCCGAAAAATAATTTTTCCCTTATCTTAAGCCCGCCGACAACCCCAGGCACCCAAAAAAGGATCTCCTGAGAATGGATCCGACCCTGTCTATTCTGCCCCCTTTTTCCCTTTTGACGCCCCACGTTTGGTGACTGCTGCTTACGGGATCCCCTTTTCTTCTTTTACTCTAGTTACCCTCACAAAAGAAGATTCCTCGTCACTTTAAAGAACCTCATGGCGCGCAATTCCTCGCGTTTTCCCCTCTTGATAGCCTGTCGAGTATTTGTCGCCGCCGTGCCGACCCCTTGAGACTCTCCAAGTTTTATCGCGTTTGACCACAGTTTTTCTTTCGCTGAAGAAACCTTTCCGCCTCTTCTCGAGTTAGTCCTCAGCGAATATGACCCTTGAATCCAGCCTGCCCCCACTTTCCCGGTCCGCTAATTTCAGCCTCACAAATTTTCTCTTCAAACTTTCGGGTCGAAGAAGATGCCACACGCTCGATCAAAGCTTTTCCCCCCCAAGTACGGAACCCTGGCCCTTACCCACACCCCTCTTTACTATGTTTTGAGTAGTCATACTTTGTGTGAGGCTGGAAAGTTAATTCCTTTGGGTTTTTATTTTTCCTTCAATGCCCCTGCGCGTTGGAGAGTGACCACCCTCCCTCTTTTTCCCAATTCATATCCTTTTCTTTACCTTTATGCGGCGTCCTTCGGACTCCTTTTTGGTGCGGGTGCTTCTTATAACACCTCTTTTTTTTTTCCATCATTCCAGACCTGAACTTCCTCGTGCCTTGTCTTTTACCCTCCTAAGACCTCCCTGGGCGATCCTGTTCCCCCCTGCCGCGCGGCTGCTCTGCGTTGGACCCTTGACGATCCGATGGCCACTCGCGGAGTCTTGCGTCCGACTTCAGTCAAGAGTACAATTCTCGGAGTCCTTGTTAGGCGCCTCCCTTTCCTCCCCCTTCCTGAGATAAGATATGACCCCCCTTTGCTTTCCATCCCTTCCTCAGGATTTGAGGTTTTGTTTTCCCTTTTCGGAACTGGTCTCTTTTGAGCCCCACCGTATGTTTCAAGGTTCTTGGTTGGCTGCTGTAGGTGATGGTCTCACTCTAACTTTTTTCCTTTCTTTCAGTATGCTTGCTTCTCGAGCCTTCTCGGTGTTTTTATGGATCTGATCCCCCTCCAGGCTCTCCTTACTCGGGTCAGGTTTGATTTTAGAGTTAATGATGGCTTCTTAGGCTCGCGACGTGCCTCTATGGCGATGGACAATCATCCTTTCCTTCCTTTGCGGCATTCCCGCCTGCTGTTTTTCACCTCGACTGGATCGCCAGGTTTCTTTAGGCCTTGTGCCCTTTTGATAGGTGCCCCCTTAATTTTTTCTTTTTTGCGGTTTTAGAAGAGGATTCATGGCCCCCCCCAGGCAGTGTTCTTCCCCCTTTTCTCCGAGTTCTCGCATTCTCAGTGCGGGCTCTCCTTCCTTATGCGCTGCCATTTTCTCCCGTTAATAGCATTTCCCCCTTTTTGAAGCCCCCCATCTCATTCCCATTTTGTTTTGTCTCCTTGTCCGCCGACAATTTTGGTTTCTTGAAATTTTATAGTCCATTCTTGACAGATGCCAGTTTTTTTACCCTTGTTTTATTCTGTTTTTGTAGTGATCTCTTTCCTTAGTTTTCCTTTCTCTGAAAAGTTCTAACCCTCTCCATGTAGTGTTTTTTTCTTTAGTTGGCGGCTGGACACCTTGAACCCCGCAGTTTCGGATTCTGGGACCGAGAGACTTCTGCTTCCGGTCCCCCCTCTCAGCTTTTCAGATATCTTTCATTTCCACGTCTTTATCAGTGTTGATCTCTCTCTCCCCTTGATAGTCATCTTCTCTCGGTCGCCTATTTGTTTCTCGCAAGTTTCCAATGGGTGTTGACGCAGACTGCCCAGTTAAAAGTGCTTTTTCCTCCCATCTTTTTCCCACCCTCCCAATCTTACAGAAGTCACGTCTCAGAGAGGCTCATTTCCTCTCTGTTTCTAGTTTCCCCTTCTTTTCGGGGTCTTCCCTTATCGCAAGTCGCGTCTTTTTTTTAATTTTTCTCCTTATCGCCCGCATTCTTTTTTCGCAGACGTCCTTCTCACTGTGACTTCTTTTTAATGAGACTCTTCTGGATGGCTCTTTCTTCCGCACGATGCCTTCCTCCCCCCCGTTCGCGACCCCTCCCCCTTCAATAATGAGTTTGTTTTGGTCGTGTCCGGTTTTTCTCGACGAGTTCATCGTGGACTGGGTCCTGTTTTGCCTTTTCTGTCCTTTCCTTCCCCTTATTCTGTTTTATTTTTGGTGATTCTGTTTTTTCTCCCTGTTTCTATGTGCCTATCTTTTCCACCCTCAGACTACACAGGCCCTGTCTGATCATCAAGGGCACCTCTTTTTCTTTCTTATTGTACCCTTTTGTCACCTTTTGCCATTAACTTACGAATTCCCGCCGGCCTCCGCGTACGTAGCCCCCCTAGATGACTCAAAAGGTGCTTCTTACGCATTTTCCCTTGTTTTCACGAGCTTTCGCGGATTTTTCGACCTGCTATGTTTTTCTGCTTTCTTCTTTCACACCACACGAAAGGCCTCGGGCCCCCGAACACCTCCTTCAAGTTCCCTCTTCTTTCCGTGACCCTCCTTGATCAGCTCCCGGCGTCGCCTGATATCTTCAAAACGCGTCGCCTTCTTGTCGGCTGCGGCGGTCCCCGGCGTCGAAGACCCTTCGATCGTCCCCTCATTAAAGTTCTACTGCTCCATTTTTATTAGATTTTTCTCTAAGCAAGTTTATGGTTTCCAAAGCGCTTTCCTCCTACATTGTAGATTTTACTTTATGGTGATTTTCTCCTTGCGACTTCTTTGCCTAGGAAGTTCAACACCCTCTACGTTTTTTTTTTTTTGTAAAAAACGAGAAGTTCTCTTTTTTCTTGGATCTCCTTCTCCCCTGCTGATTTACTTCCCCCTTCCTCTAACATCTGGGACGCCGTGCCAACTTTCGTTCTTTGGTGTACGTCCTTTTACCGCAATCTTGTAGTCTCCTGCTTTGTCAAAAGTTCCCCCCGGAACCTATTTATCAATCTCGCGAAACCGGTTTTTTGAAATCCCTGTCCAGAGTTCCTGCCGAGATCTCCCCCTACTGCTGAGTACAATTCCTTATGGATCAAATCACAAATATATATATGTTAACTCCCTCTTTTGTGTTGATCCTTCTAGTCTTTGTAGGCCATTAATTCACGTCGTCTTAGGACGATCCCTTTTTTCCTTCGACCTCGTTTTCGCCTTCCTGATTTCTCTTAACGCTTCCGCCGCTTCTGAATTGCCTTTGTGGTTTAACGGTTCAACTGGGCGGAGGCTTTTCCGAGGTCGGTTCCGAGCCCGGGAGATGACCCCCCCCTTGACCCCCCCCTAGTTTCGTATTTCACCCCCCTCCTTTTCTATAGAGGCAAGCGCCACGGTAGATATCAGACTGACCCGAAAATAGCCTTCTCGGAGACTCCAATCGCACTTTCCCTTGGTGGAAATCATGGCCCCTTTTTTTCCCCCTACGCCGCTTCTCCCTCGCCTTTACCAAGTTCTTCCTTATCTAGTAACGATAACCGTCGACGAGATTCCCCCTCAGCTTCTTCGATTGAAAGACTCAGCTTTCGCCTCTTCGATTTTGAACGCCCTTACTTACTTCAATTATAAGTGAGCCTGCCCACCCTCCCAGGGACTTCCTTTTGGGGGGTTCTTTTTCGGAGCTTCTCTCTTTTCGAGGAAGTGCGGTCCACCCCTTTCTTCATTGCGCGGTCTCTGAATTTCCAGGCATGATAGTTTGTAAGATGCCCTTTTTTCTTTCCCCCCCCAACCATATCACAAGGTGGGCCCGCTCCCATTGTTTTGACCGATAAGGGTCAGCATGATCTCTCGCCTTAAAAGGAACTAGTCCGCTCTCTCCATTTCCTGTAAGTGCCAATTTTGCCCCTAACATCGGTACCTTCTACGATGTATCCATTCTGATGTTAGAGAGCCCCAGGTGATTTCTTGTGTTTTTTTCCTTCCCATCTTTTTCATGTGTTTAAATGGTTTCCCCGTCGATAGAGCATCGTTTTCCTTCAGCTGGAAGAACGGCCTACTCTAGATTCACCTGCCTGCCCCCAGTTTCGTCGTAGATCCTCCGTCCTTTTCCACTGGACCCCCCGCGAAATTTTGACTTCTTTCTTTTTCTCTTATCTTTCCGGGACTTTGCAGCTTGTCCTCTCTTTCCTGCAATTGTCGCGCCTTCGACCATGGACACTCCCTTCTTTTGGCTGCCCCTCCAGTTTAAAGCGTGATAGATCTGTGTTCTCCAAGAATGGGCATCAGCAGGCTCTTCTCTGACAACTTCCCCAGAGGTGTGTTCTTGGTTCGTTGCCAGCTCTCTTATCTTCTCTTGCCCGCGCGTCCTCTGTTCCACTGGATGTTCGCGGCTTTCTTCGCTTGGTGAGTTTTTTAGACAGATATCTTCTCCCTCCGTTTCTGCCCGTTGATTGAGTCTGCAACACCCAGGTGTCCCCCCTTGAAGAGATTCCTGATTTTCCCTTCCTAATAGCTCAATCTCCCGCGTCTCCAACGTATCCCCCGTACGGTGAATGTCGTAGATCGATCTGCCCTTCTTATTTCTCCGAGGCTAACTGGCCGAGCGCGTCAAATATTTTTTCCAATCCTTCCTTTGTGCCGCGCCCCCCTCCCTTCTCCCCCTTGTCGCCTTAAGCTTGTGCCCGACCGAGCAGGATCTTTTTTTTTTCGTTCTGACCCCAACCAGCCAACAGGGACTTTTCCCCCCTTTCCCAGCTGGAAGGCGGTTTGGAAGCACCTGCGGCGCCGACCACATTTTCCCCGATTTTTTTCATGTCCAAAGAGAACCGTTTTTTTTTTTTGTCTATCCTTCAGGACTGCTCTCCCCCTCCGAGAACTGCAATGAGATTGCATTAGGTCTCAGGAAGCGCATGCTCGCGTCTCGGATCAACTGGAACGCCCCTTCCGGCTTTTTTTTTTGGAAGAGTCCCCTGATGCGCCCTGTTACATTCTCGTGTAACGCGAGCTACGCTTCTCCACTATTTCTTTCCCCCTTTCTAGAAACCGCTCCATGCCGGGGATGAGCCATCCTGCCGCTCCCAGTTCAAAATGTTGAGGGCCTCTCCCCTCGGAAAGTCGTGGCCCTCCTCGTAGATTCCATTCTCTTTACTCTCCGTGCTCGTTCAGCCTCCGATCCTAGACCTTCTCTCCTTTCCTTGCCAAAACATCGTATAGGCGATTTCCTTCCCTACTAACGATCCCTCTTCTCTCCATTAAAGTCTGGTGCTGTTTTGTTTTCCTCCCCTCGCCTCCAAAGCAAGAAGCCACCCCCCACTTAGCACCAGCGACTTGGCTCACCTTTCCCCCGGTAAGAAGTTCCTACACGCCATCCTTAGGGCTTTCCTCTTTCCGCATGAATGGAAGAGGATCGGGACCATGCATTCTTCTTCCTCGATGCCCAAGCAGAAGAGAGTCCTCGGTCCCGGTCGCCTTCTTTAATTCCCCGGGAGACCGGCTTCCCGCTTGGACAATATTATAGACGGTCCCCTTTCCCCTCCTCCCCGCGACAGTTCTTGCACGACGACTTTGAATAGCACCGTTACACTTGTTTAGTTATTTGTGTGGCACCATTTGACGTATGGGCCTAGTTTCTCTTCGGCCGAGAGACAGGTGCAGTGGGACCCAAGTTAAGCCAAGCCAGCCCTTTTGCACTTTTCCGGAATGCTTGTAACCCCGGACACCGTTATTTGCAAAGGCAAGACGTCATAACGCGATGGAAGTACCCAGATAAGAATTTTTTTTCCCCCTTAGGATTAACTGGCAGCTGCCACCCCATATTACGTCCTTTTCCTCCATAATTGTTGTGTTTTCCCCTTTTGTTGCGGTGCAGTATTCAGGGGGGTTTACCTTTTTCTAGATCAATCTTTGGTTTTTTCTTCGACACTCCATCATCGTTATTCGGGATCTCGGCTTCCTTCCGGGATCTTCAGGATTTGTCCTTCTGATTCCTCCCATTCTCCGGATCCTATTTCCGAATCCCCTCATAGGAATGTGGGAGCGCCCCCCCTCACTTTTTCTTCCTGTTCGGTTTTCCTTGCTTTTTGCGGTCCCCGTCCTTTCTAAGGAATGCCAAGTGCTCTTCGCTTTTTAGAATAGCTTTAACCCTAGTCCATCTTCGCGGCTGGCGCTGATAATGCTCGGCATTCCTCCCTTCTTTTCCCCTTCCTTATCGGCACGGGGGTGGTTTTTTGGGCCGGTCCTTTTGGGCAGGGTCCTTTTTTTTTTTTTTTTTTTTAGGCCTTCCTTTTGTCCCCGACCGGGGAGCCAATTCCCCCCTGCTGGCTTTTTGTGGTGTTTTTTGGAGTGTTGCGGTTGGCTTATGGTTTCGCTTCGTTTTAATTTAGATTTAAGATGATCTTTTGCTTGCCGATCGCTCTTTCGATTTGTGTGCGCTGCCTGCGTTCTTTGACATGGCGATCTTCCGGTTATAAATCCTTTTAGGCACCTTCTGAAGGAGCTTTTCGGTCAGTATGAGCTTTTCCGTGAGTTATCTTCCATTTCAGAAACCCTCAACATTTCCTGGATCTCTGTAGTGTGATCAGGACTCGATAAAGGATTTTCGAGGAGCTTTCTGACTGTTACACCTTCGGAAGCTCCTTTCGTAAAACTTTCTGTGAGAGCCCCCTACCGTTTCCCTTGCTACGTGACGCGGCTTACCTCCCTTAACAGTGCCCACCCATTCCCCAAGTGATTCTTCCAAGTCATCCCGATGCTCTAGTGTGCCGGGCTATCCAGCATTGACGCTGTTCTGTTGATGGCCTTCTTTTTTCTCGTTTCTTTTCCTTCAGCCCCATCTCTCTTCACATTAAAGCATTGGTGGAGTGTCTCTTCTCCATTTGTTTCGTCGACCCGCCTTTTTCTTCCCGACTTTTACGCTTGACTTTTAATCTATTCTGGGTTTCGTGCTCTACGATGATTCCTTGCTTCATTATCGGCTCTTCCCTTCTACCTGGGCGTGCTGATCTCGGGTAGGCTGACACATGAAGCTTTCTTCTGGGAGCCGCTCTTTGATCATAGCCCTTTCCCCTTGCAAGTTTTATAGTTCTTGATAAATATCTTAATTTCACCTGCTATAGTTGAATGTGTCTCCCACTTGCTTTCGCGCTTTCTTTGATTCTTTCAGCAGTTTTCACACTTTTGTCTCCCTTTAACAGATTCATAACCGGCGTACCCTTTAGTCACCCTCCCCATCGAAGGACCCGTTTTTCCCCGAGGTTGTTTGGTTAGCGTCATTGGTAGCCCTTCTTCAATTTTTTCCTGTCGTCTGTCTTAGCTCATTTCTTTGAGTCCCATCAGTTGAGATCTCCTCTCTGTCTTTGTACCTAAGACCCTTCCCTTCCCCCCTGCCAGGTGTTGTAATTGTCGTTCCCTGTCGACGAATTTCATCTTTCCACCTGGCCTGGCAGTCCGCTCTTCTTTTCTTCGGTGGTTACTTGGAAGGGCCCCCCCTTGCCAAGACTTTTTCCTTTTTATGTACCTCCGTCCTGTTGCCTCCCTGTGATTCTGCTATTAGTGCCCCTTCGGCTGTCCTGTTCCGATTTGACGGCGTCTCCCGCCTTTTTCATGCCCCATCTCCTTCACTTCCCCTTGCGATGATAATCGTTTTCCATTCAGGTAGCCTCCCCTCTTGTTTATCAAACTTTTCCTTTATGCTATTTTTTCGTCCTCACTGTTCCGTCTGCGACTCTATTCCAAATTATTCTATGCCCATTCATCCCTGGGGAATGAGGTTCCCCCCGCAGGGGCGCGCTGAATTTTTATTTTTTTCACTCCCTTTTAAGCTTCCGAGGCCCCCCCTCCCTCCTCCAAATTCCAGTTCAAAGCGAGATCCCCTCCTTGCTTGTACACGGCCATCTCCCGTCCCTGCTCAAATCTTCCCCCTTCGCGTTTTTCTTGGATGAGGCAATCGTTCACCCGTAAAGTTCCTTTTTTCTTCATTTTTTACGCCCAGGCTCCTTTAAAGAGAGTCAATCGAAGTATCTTTTTTCACTATCTTTCGGCATAGGAGTCCCTCCTTTTATCGCCGCGTTTCACTTTCTCCCTACCTTTTGGTCGTATTTACAACACACTTTCTCGCCATCTTTCGTCTCGTCCTTCTATATGGCTTTTTCCTTAAGGCCTCAAATCTTGTGTCCTCATGATAGACCCAGACGTTCCTGGTTTGCGACCCCCTTGATCCGGCCCTCCCCCTCGTTTGCAATGCTGGAAACCAAGTGGTCAACGGCCAAATTTCACTATCGCTAAACTGAGCACCTGCCTCACTTGTGCCCTGGAGAATCGATGAGGGTGTGTCCCAGACGTTCCCAATTTTTCCCCTCTTTCCCCTAGTACTGTGGCGAACTCCCCAAATTCTTCCTTTATTTATAACCTCCATTGTTGTTTTTTTTCTACATTGGGAGTCGGCCCATCGTCATGTATCGGTCGACTTCTTATGTTTGGCGTTTCGATCGAGCCTCTCGCCTCCTGCGCCTGAGGCTTGTTCTTCGGTTGATCGCGACTCTCTATTCCTTTTTTTTCCCTTTCTTTTCAAGCATTTTCGAGCTCAGATTTCTTGCCGAGCCCGTTGTACCGAAAGCATTTCGTTGGCAACTTCCGATCGGAAGAGAAGTATTCCTCTTCTCTTTTCTCGATCGAATTCACCTCCCCCCTCGAAGATACGACTTTTTTTACCAACGCCGGCAACACAGCTGGGCTTGGAATAGGTTACCCGATGCCCCCCGGAGAAGCTCGATACGTTTATTGAGTCCCCCTCCCGTTGAGGCCTTCTGTTTAAAAATCTTTTTCTAGCAATTGAAAAATGCCGGCTTCGTAGGAGAGAAAGATGAAGGCTAATATAAGAAGAACGACCAATGCCTCTTGAAGTGAGCGCCTTTTTCTTAGTTCTGGAACACCCACCACCCAACCCAACCTTATCTTGATCATTAGAGTCTCTTCCCTGAAGTCCCTACAGGACTGTGGATTAGTGTGAGTGTGACTACCCCGGCCGTTTCCCGTCTTCGATTTATTGAAATCTCAATACTTTCCGTCAGTTGGTCAAGTGATCATGCGTCTATTCCCCCGAGCATCTCGAGCACTTCCCCCGAAACTCTTCCTGCGACTGGGGTTCTTGTTATTCTTACATGCTTCTTTTAGACTACTATGACGCCTTTGCTTGCGTGTGCTCCCCAAGCCGGGGCGGTCAGAAAAAAGGCCTCCTCCTTCCCTTTTTCCCACGCCGAATTGCCAGTAGGTTCTCTTTCTCGCCCCCCTCAGTCCCCTTTTAGTAGAATTTAAGTAACTAGACCCCCCTCGGTCCACCCTCTACCTCTGTATTGCAATGCGCGTTCTCTCTGTCTCGCGGATATCGGCCATGTCGACGAGTCTCCCCCCCCTGACAATCGTCCGGATGGAGACCGTTTTTGCTTCCTTTCATGAAGCCTTCTAATGAGCCCCTTGTGGCCTCTCCCCCCTTCCTTTTCTGCGCGAGGATCTCTCCTTCAAACCCACGATTCCTTTACCGGCGATTCTTACCCTCCTGACTCACCTGGTGCGTCGCTGACCTCTGAGGCTTTCTCCTTTCTTCTATTTTTGCGTTAGACAGATGCGGCTCCTCTTTTTTCCCTTTTTTTATTCCAAAACAGGTCCGCTTGGAACCTCTCCTAGATCTCCCGATCAAGGAGGGCCGAGGCATTTTCAACCTTTATATGAAGTCCATACGATGCTTCTACATCTCCTCGAGTATGCAAGCCCGAGACTCTGGAGAGCTCCGAAAAGCCCTTTCCTGTCCCCTCTCCCTCCCCGAATCTCCCAGACGTAGCCGCTTTTCCTCCTTTGGTGCCCTAGATAATTCACACCTCTGAAAAGAGTCTACCACCTCCCTAACCAGCTCCCCCACAGTTCTTTTCCTCCTAGTCTGGTGGGATCCAATGATTTCGCCGACTTTGTCTCTAATTAACCACACCATCTTAAGTTTCCAATCTCTCTGGTTAGAGAACTCTGATTTGGAAGGTCTGAGATACCTTGAGCCCTCTTCCATCGCGCGACTCGACGGCGATTCCACGGAATGAGAGCTTCATTCTCCAAAATGGTCAGCTTCCCTGTTTTTGGGTCCTCTCAGAGGAGATAACTTTGCACGGTTCCATTGTCCAATCTCTCCCCCTTTTTTTTGCCCCAGAGGAATTGAAATTAGCTCCCAGTCGACAGGCACGCGCCCCATGTGGATAATAAGCAAGATTGCCTTATTCCCTTTTTCCTGTTGTTGTACACGAGCACGTCCCCTGTTTTTCCGCCGCTTTCATCTGCTTTTAGCGGCTTCCCGTTATATGGGCACCAGATTTTCTCCCTCTCGATGCCAATTTTCCTCCCCGATGGACCCGCAACACCCCTTGGAGAAATAGGATAGCTCATTTAACTCCCCTCCTTTTATCGCAAATCCTGGTGTCAGTCCTGTATTCAGAAGGCCTCCAACCGTCACGTCCCCGCCCCCCCCCCATTCTTGACCAAAGGGAGAATTCCGAGGCAGTCCGGCTTTTCGGTCAGCACCACCGACAGTCCAATCGGAGTGACGCTTCCCCTATCTCATGGGAATCTTAGATGCCGATACTAGAACAAGCCGCCTCAGACTCGTTTTCCCCTACGCGTGCTTCCTCGAACCCCGTCCCCCGCGCTTGGTCCCGTCTCCTAAAGAAGCCTTACGTGAGCTGACAGGATAGTCTTTCCCCTTTCTTTCGTTTCGTTCACCCCCCCCATCAGGGACGTCTAGGTCCCATGACTCTTCCAGGTGTCCTTTCCCAGTCCCCAAGCCTCATTGGTTAAAGATGTCCGCCCCCGAGTTTCTGACACGAAGCTTGTGGCCCCCGCGGGCGGTTAGAAGGAGACTCCAACTCCTCTCCTTTCCCTCAATGTTACTTGACCCAACCGTCATTCCCCCTGGCCGAGAACCCTTGTCTTTGTTGTGTTGCTTGGGTCAATCCAATTTGCCCGTCACTTTTCTCTCTTAGCTCGTTGGAGACTCTCCCCTCCCTATTTTGCCATAATGCTTCCCTTTTCCTTTCTCGTACTGATCCGTCAGGTCTTTTTCTTTACCCTTCTTGGGCTTTTTTCGTAATTGCTGCTTATTTAAATTACCCCTCTCCTCTAATACTTGTGTGGCGGTGACCTTAAATCCGTTCTTTCGACTAGGTCTTTTAAAGAGAGGGCCTTCGTGTGACCGTGATCTCAGGAGAACTATTTCCACTCTCGGGATGTGGAGAGCTTATTCGAGTAGCCCAAGTCCCCTCAGGTAGTCTTGTTCTGAGCGATCCTGCTCCTCTAGATCCTGGTCCCTTCTTTTCTATACTGAAACTTAACCTGCTGGCGGTGTGCGTTCTATGACATTGGTATCCTCTTTTTATCCACTTCCTCTTTAAGTGAATGGTGTTTTCTTTTTTTGCTCGGCTGTTCCCGATCGTTGGAGAATCGCACCTTGTACTCGATTCGCTGTTTAGGCTTGCCGATTCCTATTTTTCTCTTTTTTTTGAGACTTGATCCGAATGGCGATCGAGGACCCTTTTCTCCTTCTTTCCAAGAGCCTGTTAAGGCTGAGAGAGCAGTCCCCCTCGTGACCGTTCTTGTTGGCTTGACCCCACATACCTTTCTTTTTTCGTAGTGACCGATCCCGTATTGGAGGCCTTTCTCGACTTGACGCACGATCGGACGCCTCTTTGTGTCCCAAATTTTCCTCTCCGGAGACCTAAAAGTTGGTTGTGGCCCCTTTCTTACGCTCGTCCAACTAACGTTCGGCTTTTCCATTTCCCCCGAAGATACTCCGTAGGCTTGTCGGCTCGCCGTGTTCGCTTTCATTTAGCTTATGCGGAAAGTTCCGCCGCTTTCCCTCATCTGTTATCCCCCCGTTTTTTTATCATTAGCCCCATTGGTACCGGTTCAAGATTTGCTTCCTCACCGCACCAGCTTCAGTGATTGCCAAAGTAAGGGGTGTCTTGTTTTTACGGTTTTTTTTCTAAGATCTGTCGACCCAAAAACCCAAACAAAAAACCCAACCCACCAAACCCACCCCCCCACCTAACACACACCACCCACCCCCCCCCCCCCCATTTTTCAAACACCCAACCCCACCACTTGTTCTCCTAAGGGACACTTTCGTACGAACATGTTTTCGTGATGTGTCTGGCTGATAGGTCCGGACCCCGCAGTCCTTCCTCTGCTAGAGATTGCCCTTCCCAGATCTGATAGATCCATCCTTCCCCCTTCTCAAAGGAAATATAAGTTTAGTTCTTCTGTTCCGTAGATAGAGTATTAGAGTAGACTCCGATAGCTTTCCGCACGTTTGTCCACGTTTTAGACACCCTCCGTTCCCCTCCTTACCCCGTCTCCTTTCCTCCCCGCCCCACCTTAAGAAACCTCTCGAAAAAAGAGGCGCTCGCGCCGGATCTAGTATCTCTTTTTCTAACTGATCCAGGTAACTTCCTTGTCCGTTGAAGCTTAGCTAGATTACTCCTGCCATTCTTCTCACTTCTGTCACTTCTTTTCCCCACGTGACTGTATTGCATTTTGAGTCTCTCTCTATCCTTGTAGTGATAGAACCCCATCTCACCTTTCCCCCGTCACGTAGACACTCAATCGAAGCGTGTTCATTGCCCTGGTTTTTAAGTTCCAGAGATCTTACCGAAGAATTTAGGTCCTGTGATTTTCCTCATAGGCCTTCTCTTGCCTTTCCATTTCTTCGATCTTGGTATGACATTCCCTCCCGTTTTATGTTCCCAACTGCCGTGGACTCTACCCCCCCCTCCTCATTGCGCTTGATTCCTCATTTCAATTATATCAGTCATTGTCCCCGTTCACTGTTCCGCAGTCGTTTTTCTTTCTCGGACGTTTTTTCCGGATTATCTTCTCCCATTTTTATTCCTCATTCTTCATTTTCTTAGAGAGTAGAGGGAAATCCATTGTATGTTCTTTTTTCTTCCCCCTCAGTAACGCCGACCGTTCTGGCACAATAAGACCCTTCTTTTCTCTTCAGGGAGACCGCGCATTTTTTCTCCCAGAGCTGTCGTTAGTTCTTCCTCACTCTCACTCCCCCCTCTATGGTCTTCTTGCGGTGAGAAATTGATCCATATCGTTTAACCTCCTCCCTTGCGCGTTGCCTTTTTCTTCCTTTGCCTCCGCTCAATGTTTGCGAAAGCTCGCTCCTACGTGATTCTGGCTCTGAAAAGTGGCAGCGGACCGTAATCTTTCTATTATCGCCTTCTAGGGTTCACTTTCCCTTCCCATCCCCAATTTTGGGCCTCCGCTCGCCCCCCCTTTTGTAGGTTTCTCTTCTATAGAATCTTTCCCCCGTATAGCTGCACGTTTCCCTTTGCCCGGTAAATCGTTTGTTCTGTAGGCTTGACGACAATCCTTGTTGTTCATCTCGTACTTCTCGCTCGTCCATGTGGACACCACACTTTTCCCCCCCCCCCCCACGCCCCCCCTATCAACGACGTCATAAAGTGCTCCGCAGCCCGAGTTTCTCTTGATAGGGCTTCCGCAGCGACGACCGTCTCCATATTTTCCCCTCCGTAGATAAAATATATATTTTCATTTTGTTTGTCGAGATCTTTTTAGCTTTTCCCTCTTTTTTTTTTTCCTGTCTGTATTTTCAAGCTGAACGGGCTTCTATCTTTTTCCTGGAGCGATTCAGCTCACATGTTGACTCCTTTCTTCTCGCGCCTCTATATTGCGGTTTCTGTTTCCAGCCCGGTGAGGCCTTAGATGTTGAGGTCGCCCTTCTTCACCACGACTTATTGCGTCCGCTCGGACAACACGATTACCTTCTCCTGCAGGAATTTTAAGTTAAATGCCCTCCTTGTACCGTCCTGATCTAGAAAAGCCTATATTTTTTTTTAACTCCGGGGCAACCCCTTTTTTTGAGTTCATCCCCGTTCCTCCGTGCACACAGCCCTTCTATCTTCGCCCTAAAGACTTCCTCTCCCTTTCGATAGCCAAGATCGACGTCTTGTGGAGAGCTTGTCCACTGAATCTCTTTCTCTCCATGACCCCCATATTACTCGTAGATCATTGAACGAAGCCTGACTTTCCCTTTATACGCTCAAGACCGACCTTCCCCTTTCTACGGGAAGTTAGTTCTGTTTTAGTTATGTGAAGTGCGTCCTACAATTACACCCTCCTCATGGTCTACTGAAGATACATTCCAGAGTTGATTTTTTCCTTGCCGGTCGTCCTTTATTACCCGAGGGGTAGATTAAATCCTTCCACACAAATATAAAACGTTGCTTAACCAGACAATTTTTCCCCTACTGAAACTCCCTTTTGAGACATCTAGTGATAAACGGCCCCCCTCTCCTCCGGGGCAGTCTGCCTCTTCCCTGCAGAAGACCGAAAAAGGGGGAAATTGCCTACTATAATGCCCTCTGATTTGTAGCATCGGGGATTTGTGCACCCTCTCCTTTTTTTCCAATGAAAACTTGCGCTGCATTCCGAAAGATCATCAGAATTGTAAAGGCAGGACTACTATCAATCACGATTCCCAATTATTCCTGCTTTACTGGAGACCCCCCTTGTCCCCGTAAAACTCTCCCTTCTCTTTGATGTGGTCGTCTCATCACTCCTTCCTATGAGTATTCCACTTGCCCCCCCCCCCCCCCCCCCACCCCCCTTCGCGAATTGAGCTGAAAATCGGTGGCCCTTTATGCTGCCTCAGCGCGCGGGTAAGAGCACGTGATGGTGTGCCTGCGGCCGCGCGAAGGAATAGATTCCCCCCCTCCCCATAGGAGCATTCCTTGTTCCCTTCTGAAAGAGAGCACTTCTTTCGCCGAGTCTGACCGGCTTCTTACGGTCCTGTCGCGATTGTGGGTTTCGGCTTTTATCTCCTCCTTGCTGTCCCGGCTTGAGTTTTTTTTTTCCCACCCCCCTTTGCCCTTTCTACCGAAGCACTAAGCCGATCGCTCCGCGTTTCCCTATCGTTACAGGACGGGACGCTGAGACCAATTAAACTTCCCCCCTTAATGTGGAATTCCTCAGATATTCTCGATCAGCTTGCCTCGGAGTCCCATTCCTCCCTTCGAAGCCCTTTTTTGAACCGCAATGTTAAGCAGCAAGCCCGATCACATCCCCCTTCTTTCCCCTCCCCCTTCAGTAACGGTGCTACCCTCCCCCACTCGAATCACGATCGCCGCCTTGAATACCACCCTTGACTTCACCTGCCTGTTTTAGGAATTGAATCTCTGGCGCCGAAAAAATTCAGAGAGTCAATGCTCCCCCCCCCGTCTAGTTGAGACTGAGTCATTTGTAGCTTCCCGGCCTCTTCCTCGCGAGGCCGCTACCCTGAAGCTTTCCAATAGACAGGGATCCCGCCCCGGAACGCCGATTATCGCGTTCTTCCACTTTCTCCCTTCCCCTGGAATTTTTTTTCCTTTCTTGCCCCCTCTTTAACCTCTGAACTTCGCCTGACGAAGGTATGACTCCCGTGTCCGGCCCTCCCCCCCATAGGCAGATCCATCCCCTTATAAGGCCGCGCCATGACGGGCATTCTCACCTCCGCCGATCTTGGAAGGTCTTTTTTTTCCCTCGAATTGACCTAGCCACTTTCCCTCAGCCGTTGGAACTAGTACTCAGGCTGAGGGTCAGAGACGAGTTGTTTACGCATCCGCCGGATCCCCCTCTCCCCTTCCTCGAAATGCTCGTTGACCCTTTCGCTCGATCCCTTTCCCTCCTCCCCCCCTCCAGAGATAGAACCCCTCTCTTTAGATTAATTGATCGCAGCCAATTTTCCGTTTAGAAAACTACAAACCGGTACTTGATCACAGCGCCTTTATTCAATTCTCCCACTTTCTCCCCCCATTGAAAAACTAAAAGTCCTTCCTTCCCTTGCCATGGCCAGTTAGGTTCCGAGATCATGCTTCCCCCTCCCTATAGACGCCCCCCCCTTTCCTTTTTTATTATGGCCCCCAAGAGTAGAAGATCGCGCCCGGATAGGACTCCTTTCCCCCTCTTATCTCCTTTCTGCGGTTAGACAGCCTATCCTTCTGTTGGGACCCTCCCCCTCCCAGTGATCCGCAGGTCGTTGTCACCCTTCACATGCGCCTTTTTTTCAGTTCCGGGTGTGGATCTCTCCCTCCTCATTTCACGGCACCTCCAAGGAAAGCCCCTTCCCCTCATGATGGCGACGATCAGTCCTTTCGCCACGACCCCCCAAAGCAAGATGATTTAAACGGGCTGGGTAGATTCCTCTTCCTCCACCCCACCGGCTTAGGCATTATCCTCTCACAATGTCCTGTCCCCCCCCTCGAATTTTATTACGCCTTTCTCCCTTTTTCTATTGTCTTTGATCGAGATAGGTGTGTGTCTGGAACTACCTAAGCCTTTTGGGGTCCCCTAACACCCCTGCTGATAGATAATGCCATCACGTATTTTTTCTATCTTTTTGTTCCCCTCCCTGTATTCCCGAACCTCCCTCCTGACCATAATATGAATTGTCTTATGCCTTTCCTCCTTTTAATAGACACTTGCGGCTTGGCCTTTTTTTTTATGTTCCTTTTCACCTATGCCGATAATAATCCCTCCCCCCTTCTTTCCAGGATCAAGGTCCTGAACTGTGGGATGTACCAAGACCTAAATCCTGACCCTGACCCCGTGATCTAATCGGCGTGCGGCTGCCTTCTTCTCGTCTTCTCACCGTCTAGACGGTCAACTCCGAGCCCGAGACGGGCACCCGGAAGTAGGCAGAGTCTCCCCTCGCCCCTCGAGGATTGTTACCTGTCCGCTAAATTCTGGATCTCCCTCGTTAAAACTTCCCGGCTGAATTGGTTGAGTTGTTTCTGGTTCATGAACGGTCGCCTCCCTGGACAGGCGCTTCAAGGGCCTTTCTTTTTGGTTGCTCCCTGCGTATTTGGCTGGCGATGTGATTTACTCGTCCTTTTTCCCCCTGGCTTTGTGGAATTTTCAGATAACTCTTTATCTGTGGAATTGCTGGCCCCTATCTATCTATGGCCTCTTCGTTTTCTGTTTTCAGCTGATTAGATGCACCATTGCCCGATCAGCGATTCTGACCAATCCCGTCTTTTCCCATCTTGTCCCGCGGCGGCAGATGTAGATGTTGTGCGCGAATTTTGTTATTCCATTTTTTTCTCTTTGTCAAAAGATCCTTTCGTCTATGTCCGCAGATAATCATCGGCAATTGATTCCATGCCAGTCACTAGGGCATCGAATCGCCGATTCCCCCCCGGTTTTTATACGCTCCCTCTACTTTTTCGCGTGATTTTCCTAAGTGCCCCAACCAGGAGGCAGGGCGTGCCTTGCTCCGTTCTCGACTTAACTTTATAGTCCCCTGCTGATGGACTCTTACATCATTGGCCTTTCCATAGAGAAATTTGACTGCTCGGGTAGAAGCTCCGAAATCTCCTTTCTACACCCTTCAATGTCCTTGAGACTTCACTCTGCCAATGGGGTCCTAGTTTCCCAGCTTGCTTAATACTCGGCCTATAGGCTTGACACGATTCCCTGTGGTGTTCTTGTAACTTTTTAGTTACTCTTCATTGATTAGTGCTTATCCAGTCCGTCTCATTCCTGTAGCCTTTAGTTTTGTGTAGGCTTTGATGATCTCGCTTAAAAGACGACGTTTCGGTTTGAGCAGCAGCTACCTTACTCCTCGGATAAATTGAATCCGAACGCTTCTCTTCTGAAAACTCCCCCTTTAAAAGTTCCGTTAGTTTTTTAATTGTATCCTCGCGTAACCTAGACTCGATTTTCTCCCGGTCCATATCCTTCCCTGAGGGTCCAAGGGGGGACAGGGTTGCTTTCAAGAACATAAATAATCCGAGAACGCCCAACTCCGGAAAGCGGAAATATGGGATCAAAAGACCAACAATCGACGCCAAAGACTTTCACATGCCCCGGTAGATGTTGACGCGTATCACCAGACGTATAGCTCTTCCTACCTTATCTCCTTTCCGGGAATAGGTTCCTTTCGCGATGAATTAGACGAATATTAGAGACAACCCTTTTGGGAGATCCTGCCCTCTACTGGCTTTTTGATGGAGAGAAAAAACGATGGATGCTCACCTATAGTAGACGAGTGGGTTCTCCCAAGCCAAATTCATTCCCTCTGACCCCCTTTCTAAACTATTCGAGGGGTTCCTGGCGGAAAGTGAGTTTTTCCTTTTCCCTCCTACTTTTAATGAATTTATCTTGGCTTCTTCGTTCCTTTCTCTGAGGCAGTCTATGGATCGATGACTGAACCCTTTTTCAGTGAACCAAATGATAGGGATGGGACACCCCGCATATCCCCCTTTACGCTCTTTACTCGCGGGTCAATCTCTTTCTTCCTTACGCTTGTTCGTACAAACCTCGCACTTGTCCATTCCCTCAGTATGCATCTCCCTCTGTTATGAGATTCAAATTTGGATGACTTTTTCCGAATGCTACCTCTTTCGGGACGAGCTTTACTAGGAAAACTTTTCTTCTTTTTTTTTAGGATCCTCTCACTCGTCCGACCCCTCCCCCAGCCCTCTTCACCACTTTCCATCCCCCTTTTGAATTATTTTCTCTCTATTCAGGTCCTCCTAGTCAATCTACTTCCTAGTGAATGTTAGTCAGCCACCCCCGGCCATCTACGCCCATCTTCCAGAGGCCCCTATTGATCGGCTTTAGACAGGAGCATACTCTTCTTTTTTTTTCCCCCACCGAAACTTGCCGACTTTCTTTTATTTCCCAGGATCCGTTTTACCTCTACGCCCCCCCGATCTGGTCGAGCAAACTTCCCCTTCAGTCCTTCGGCGATGATTAGCCGCTTTCCTTTCCTTTCCGAAATTTCCCCCACCGCCCTTGTTCGCTGTAAAAAGGCCCATTCTCGGTCGTAGCGCCCTTTTCTCCATTCTATATTTGCAGAAGAGAACCAACTTTTTCCTATTAGCTCCCGCCGTTTTTTTTGCCGATACGGGAGTCACTTTGATCCATTGCTGGCCCCCCAAACCCCCACTTCCACACCCCAAATAATCTTTCAAGATACGCGCCTATCAAAGCCTGTCCCCCCTCCTCCAGCTTGAAGGCGAACTCGTATGCCTTCAATCTCGAACCTCCCCCCTCAACGTCGACCCTAGTAAACGTCCTCCTCTCTACTTTTTTCCCTCCGTTTCTGCTTTTAGGATGTTAGAATCTTCGGCCATCGTGGCACTTGTACTCTTTCCTACTCTTGAGTTTTTTTGGCTTTCCTCTCTAGGACAACCTCCGTTTTTCCGCCATGTAAGATACCATACTTCCGGTGGGAACATTTTTTTTTTTTCAAAGAATGGATCTCGCTCCGAGCAGTTTCCAGCCTTTGATACACCGCTTGAAGTATTGTAGAACGCTCTCTTCCCATTTTGCTTTCCTTTTTCTTTTTTTAAAGGCATTTTCCTACTTTTAGAGCAGAAACCTCACACCCTCTCTCTGCTAGTTTTCCCCCGAGCCCCGAGTTGGGATTGCGACCTTCTTATTCCCCCTCTCCTGGCCGATAGAGACTCCTGCCGACCCCGCTTTAATTGAGATGCCCCCTCTTCCAAGTATTAGGCCGCGCTTTCCCATTCCTTCTTCTCCTTTTTACCTGTGAAACCCTGCCCTTTCGCTTCCCGGATTGTCCACGCTCAGTCCCCTTTCCTCCTGACTCTGCCCCTCTGGCCCTCGACTTTGGCCTTGCTTATGGTTTCCCGTGTTGCCTTTCGTGCACGCGGAACCACATTCTTCGTCCCATAGGAGATGATCCCCTTCAGCCGAAATAACTGTCCCTGGGATTATTGCTCTCTGGAAGAGCCTGAGGACTTTTTTAGATGGTCTCTACTTTTCCCAAACTTTAAACATTTGCACCTCGCCACGCTCTTTTCCCGAAGGTTTATCATGCTTCCGAAAGCATTTCGAATCCACGCCAATAAAGTACACCTCCTTGATCATAGTACTGCCCAAGTGATTTTTCAGCGTTCTAACAAAACTTTTTTCCATTTCTCCGTCGCCCCTGACCAGCTGCTCTCAAGCGCTTTGTCCCCCAGTTGTTGATGGCAATTTCACATCTCATCCTATGACAGGAAAATAATTTTTAATATGCCCGAGAAGGAAGGAATCTCCCCTCTCCCGGAAGGCCCCTTTTCGGGCACTAACTCGTTCACTTATTACCCCTCTCCATATTGATTCGAGCTTGCTTTTCTCGATCGGCAGGAATTGATCTCTTCTATATCTCCACGATCGCCTTTCATCCCTCACCCCATCCCAACTCCTTGTTTCCTCATTGAGGCAGCTCCACATTTTTTGGAACGCCCCCCCCACGAATCCGGGCAGCCACAGGCTAGGCTGAACTACCGAAGTTCCGTGTTCCCTGTCCGTCCCCTTAGAAATAGTGAGGAAATCGCTCGTCCTCTTCCTGTGTTGGCTGTCTTTCTCTCTTGTCTTTTTTCGCAGGAGATCCCTTCTTCCTCCTTTCTTCCAAGTGGAGTGTTTTTCTTTTCCACCCCCCCATTTACAATGGAGAGCCTGCAGATAGCACCTCTATAGGGACTGTCGACCCCCCCCCTCATATCCCCTGGTGGACCTGCCCTCCCCATAATATTTCTCTGCTTTCCCTCTTCTTCTCTTTCATAGGGCGTGATCCGCAAAAGCTCCGTTCCTTTAGCCCGAGCTCCCTCCCCGCACTGACCCGGTCAACCTCATCCCTTTGTACCCCCCCTTTCTCACCCCCTAGTCCCCTCGAGACTCTCACGACCACTCCAATAAAACACCGGGTTTGGCAATCCTGGGCCAATCTGGCCCCTTCATTTCTGAACACATTGCAACATTTTCCCTTCGCGCGCACCTTTTTCAACACACCGAGCGACCCTGTTTATATCGCTGTTGTTTTTCTTTCTTTGGACAAATGTAGCTATCCCCTTTTTCGCGATGAACCCCGCAATCCTACTGGCCCGGCCCCGCCTCCGCGGATTTAGGGATCCCCACAGGCGCCTTCAAGCCTTTTTTTCCCTCCTCTGAATTCCATCCGCTTACTTTCTCCCCCTTTAGACGGTCCGATCAGATTCCTCTCGGCCGATCCATCTTTCTGACCAATCCGATAACAGGCCTCGCCATTTGCGGGTCCCCTATCATCTAACTGCGCGGATCCAGATTGGGGGAAAGCGCCCATCCTCTCCATTTCTCCTCCGACTGAGACCCTGCTCGGCGCTCCTTGCCGTCAGTTTCTTTGCAGTCGCAGCCTCAGAGAACCCTAGACCGATCGTCCCTTCAGCTTTCGATACGTCATCTCAAACTCGAGAGACCTCCCGTGATTACAAGATCCTCAAATTCCACCCCCTGAAGCGTGCTTCTTAGCTACCATTTTCCGATCGCCTCCAACATCAGCCGAGAACATGTCCCCCCCAAGTCCCTTTAACCCCTTTTAATCGAGGCGACCAATTCAGGCACGTTCCTCCCACAGAAATACCCCGTTTTCTGCCGATTCATGAGTTCCCCTTCAGTTGGGATAGATCATGTACTTCTTCTCTCACATCAAAGCAGAGCCCTGTGTTAAAGAAAATTTTCCTCTCCTGGGCCCCTTCCTCTGCCCAGTGCCCCAAAGTAGAAGTCCAAGGCCGGCGCGGTTACAAGCCAAAGGATCTCCTTCACGTCTCTGCTAGAGTCCCTCCCCCCTTTCCTTAGGTTGTCTTATCTATTCGATACCCCTTTCGCAAGGGACACCAAGTTCACGTGTCCGACCCATTCTAACGATTCTTAATGACAAGTCTCCCTCTCTAACTTTCCCAGCCTAAGATTGATGGCAAATTTCGGTCCTTTGGTTCGTGAAATCTCTCCCACTCTTTGATGGAATCTAGAACATTACATGTTAAGGGTCCCCCCCCACAAGTCTTCCTCAATGTAAAGACAGCACCATTTTTCCTAGACCCTTGTGTTGTTTCTTCCGATATGTGAGTCCGTTTTCAAGTTTTTAATTACTTTTTTTTTCCAGTAACATTCTTATCCTCCTAATTGCAGAAGAGAGTTACCTACAAAAGACTATTTGAATATCTGCTCTTGTATTGATAGACCTTCAGGGGAGTCCCACTTACCTGGACATTTTCTTCTGTCCTTCTTCATTCCTTTAAACTTGATCGATCACTAATAAAGAACCGCCTATCCGTCATGGGAGGTTGGGACCCTTCCTTCCTCTTCCAATGTTTTTAGATACCGTGTTCGGAGTTCCCCTTCCGTCTCGTCTAGGCTTTTCTCTTTTTCTATGGATATAAGATGGTACACGAGACGGATTTCGAGTTGTCTATCCCCCCTCGCGTCGTCACAGAAGTAAATTCTTTTAAGCGATCCCGGATACCCGGAATTCCCCCGATAAACGCCCTGCTTCCCTTCCCTTCATGCTGACAATAGGGTAACGCCCTTAATGTCTCTTGCTGTTTGGTCCGGTTTTCTGACACTGGTCAGACTAGGTTGACCCCTTCTCCCTTTTTTAATTTACTTTTGTTGGCGTTTCTCCGGTGATGTGGAACCACTGCTTTTGCATGTCCTTAATTCCCCTCTTTCCCCCACTTATTGTGGAATTATTTCATCCCTTAGTTTAGTTCGTCCGATACGAGTAACTATTCCGTTTTCGATGCCTGGAGATGATTACCCGTCATCCAGATCGCTCCCCCCCCCCCTTCCTTCATCGGTCCCAGCTCCTTACTTCCTTTCTGAAGATTGCGTGCAGCCGTGCCGTACAAATTCTTGCCTACAACCCCCTTTCCTTGAGATCTGCTTCTGTTTCTCCTGATAGATCCCAAAGTCATGGGTCGTCCCCCCCCGTATAGACTTATCTCTTATGTCTACTGCGCTGAGTGACCAGCTTTCCTTCTCCCCTATGGACCTGGGCCCCGTGCGAGGATTCTAGCCATTAGCCTTTCCCCAAAAACCGTTAATGAGTAAATTCCATCCCGAACTCTTCTCATTATGGCGTCTCAGAACTCCTTTTCTCTTCTGTCTTTCCAGAGCCAAGGTCCCTCAGAAGGAAGCTTCCCTCTCCCCCACGGATATCACAATTCCCTCTTTTTGGAGACTTCGAAGACAACTTTTCGGACTCATCATTGCTTCAAAACTGAACTTACTTGCAAGGCTTTTTCGTGAATCCCCCGATAACTGTGTCTACCTAACCCCTTCCCTGATAGACGTTCTCTTCTTGGAGTGTCTTTCGGGCAAAGTTTTTGGCGTACCTTGGTTGCTTTTTCTTTGGTTTGCTAGGCTGAGAAACTCCTCCTTTTCATGGGGCGCCGCTCATGTCTTGCCTCTCCTTCGATACCCCTAGGCTACTCTCGCAATCTAGGACTCCAGGCTCCACGTGGCCTTTGATCTCTCTTACCCTCCTTATCCGCGACTTAGAGGTTCCCTATAGTGTACTCTAAGTTGGTCCCTTTTTTTTTGCTCCTCAAGGTGTTTCCTGACCGGTCGGAAGAAGCCATCTGCCCCCCCCCCCCCTTTCACCCCAACGAAGTCCCCACTCATGAAAAGCCTTCGTTCCTCCGCCAGTGATGACGGTAATTCTACTTTTCCCTGCGGATAGAATTAACTATGGGCCTTCACTCTCCCTTAGGAAGCCTTTGAGATTGACACTTGGAGGATTAGAAGTTCTGTATTCCTCTTCCCCCTCGGCATACAACCCTCCTTGATTGTTCCTTTTTTCTTCTTTTCTCTGCAATGTTTAGGAAGAAAGCTTCCTCTTCTATACTAAGAGTCACTCCTCTCTTTCGTCCCTTGGAGGTGTCAGGACGCTTCACTAAAGGAAGAACTTGCATGCATGGCCCTTCCCGGCATGCTCTTCATTCTTGATCTCACGGGATGATGCCTTTTTTTCGAAGTTTTCATGGAATTAATGTTGGATTACCCCCCCAGGAGCGCTCATCCGCGGGACTTCTCGTGCTATTAAAATCTGCACCCCTTCTTTCTCCCCTGGACCCTGACAGTAGCTGATATCTACTCCCTTTTTCCTTTTGAGAGATCCCAACTTTCTTCGTGCTCCTCCTTTCGTCATTCTCCGCGGGCGGACACTGTGCTAGTTTTTCGATTTCCTTTTTTCCCTCCCCACCGCCGTCAAGAGCGGTACCCCTCCCCATCTTCAAAGGCCTTAGGAGCTTAAGGGTCCTCCCTTTCTCCTTCGACATTCGTTCCCCCTTGCACCCCCTGCCCAGACGGAACCGCGCCTCCCTCTATCTAGGAAGTCGTTTTCTTCCTTCTAACTGACCCGCTCCCCTCGAAAGGCGACGCCTTCCGTCCTAGAACAGTGGCGTCTGGTAAGGGGGCACCGACGTCTTCCCTGTCGAGCAAGGCAGCCGGTTCGACATCTTTTCCCTATCGCCGCTTCTGTTTCCCTCTTCAGTCATAAGTTTATTGCGTTTTTCACAATGCAGTTCTCCTTCCCCGACTCTTATTTTTGTGCGGAGTCGATTCAACAGTCTTCCCCTCCGTTGCCAGCGATCAACTCTTGTCCGTTGATCCCTCGACAAGACGTTCGGTTTTCTAGTCCGCCCCTCCCCCCCCCATCTAGCGGCCATGATTGAAACAAACAAGCCCAGTTCCCCCTCAAGAAAACCAGTTCTTGCCCTCCTCCCTCTTAGGGAGTTTCCGGAAGAAGAAAACGACCCCCTGGAAATTCCCCATTGCCTGGAAGACGCGCATCCAATTATCTTTTCCTACCAGAATGTTCTTTTCGTAGTTAGCTTTGATGTTTTCCATGAAGTACTAGGTCCCCCTAGTGCGTGGCGTCCTTAGTCGCCGGCGGCAGCCTCGACCTCTCACGCTTCTTCTGTGACGCCCCCCGTTCCTCTAATTATTTTCCCGTGTTTGATTCGTGGTTTACAGCATGGTCCTCGATCCTCCTCTTCTTTCCTCTGAACGTAGTCGGAAAAACAACTTCTTTGTCTCCGGCTCTTCCCCACCTTGTGATCTATTGAGGAGTCCTTGCATCCTGGTATACTCCTCTCTCAGGAACCGAAACCGAAGACCTTTTTTTTTCCACAAAACCTTTCTTGGGACAATCCTGGGAAGGATTGCAACTGCTTCCCGCTTAAGAGAAAGATGATTTTTACCCTTTTAGCTCCAGAAATAGAGGGATTTTTTTCCCATGGAAACAGAATCCTTTTTTCTTCTCCCCTTAAGAAAAAGGAATCCTTTCCCTGGCTTTGACCCTCTCGGACTGAATAAAGTGATCGACCACGGCATGGAAGAACTGATCGCAGTGATGTGAGTCCTTATTTAGTCTGAGGCGTGCGTGCGACTCTCACGTTTCGGGGTCATTCTCGGTCGACTTCTGCTAAAGTCATCAATCATTGTTTGTGATGAAATGAATTTCCGTCCCTTATTTTTTTTCCTCTAATAATCAAAACCCAACACACCAAGCCAGGGAAAGCCAGACGATATTTGCCTTTTCCCTTCCATTTCCCTATACGAAATTGCCGTCTCTCCAACTCCGGCCCCTCTTAGCACGTCCTATGCTGGGCGTACTCTCAAGGGGCCATTCCCGAGTTTGTACAGAGTACATTCCTACTCTCCATTGACCCTTGCTGATGTCATCGAACTTTGATATGTGTTTTTCCCTTCCCAACGATCATGGGGAAGGCCACCCTGAAAACGCAGAGGACCATCCCCCTATCATCAGCATGAGCCAGTCGTCAGCTCCCTCTAAAATGAGTTTGCACTCTTCTTCTATCATCTTCACTTCCCCTACAATTCAACGTCCGATATCTAGCTGGTTTCTCGACTCTGACCGGAAGGTGATTTCGCTTGCTTCCCCCTTCTCACTTTCCCGACGAGTCTAATGGTACAAAAGTACCAGTTTTCCCTCTGTACACGCCTCCTCTTTCCACCCCCTCCTTAGAAAAGGGATTTCTTCCTAATGCGCTCGACGGCCATTGGAAAACCCTCCCCATCGACGAAGGGACCTGTCTAGCCAAGCAGACAGGTGTCGCCCCATGAGATATTTTCCAGGCTTTTTCAGAACGATTTGGATTCCCGGTTGCGGTGGTTTCTACATATTTTCCCAGGTTCCCTGACTTGGCTTGAGGGTAGCCCCCCCACAGTCTTTGCGTGAGGAAGAAGCACTCTCTCCCCCCCGTCTCCGTCTCACGATCCCCGATTCAAGCGGTACCTCCCATAAATCCACGTAGTTTTCCCCTTGGACATTTCATAGATTTTACCTCTTCCCTCTTGAGGAGTTAGAAGGATCCAGTCTCCCCGACAGTCCCCTTCTGGTACCAGCAGATCATCAGAAATCCACAACCCTTTTAAGAGCCTGACCGTCTCCCAAACTATCCTAAATAAAGCCCAACGAAGGTACCAGAGTGCAAGAGTCATGAAACAGAACCACAGGTATTCTTTGCACAATGGCCCTCGGTCGGAGAACTCAATGATGTTCCTCCCCCCACATGGCCCGAGAAATGCCCCAACCCCTTTTCCGGTGCTATAGAGTTTTGTGATAATCTTTGAAAGGCGCGGCCCCCCGAGCTTCCTCTTTCCAGCAGAGCCCTCCCGTTGAGCCTTCAAAGACAGTCGCCTTTATGATCTCCCTAAGGGACCTGTTTTCTTACTCGGCTTCCTTTCACTTTACTTTCGCCTTGCTAAGTTATCCGATCCACCCGTGGGTTAACGAGCCCCCTTCGCTGCCGATTCCCCCTCCCTCTTTTCATCTCGCCCATCCGGATAGATTTTTGAGCCTCTGTCCCGATCCCCCTCACTGTTTTGATTTTGTAAGCTAAATTCTTTTTTTTTATCTGTCCCCCCTACGTGCCTTTCTCGCGCATGCAGTTGGGAGTGCCTCCTCCGTTTTTTCTTTCCGACGAAAGCCGTCTCCGCTCGCCCGTTCTGATCAGCTCCCCCGTCCACCGTCCGTCTCCCTCGGCTCGTGCAAGCCCTACCAAAGATAAAGGATTTCGAAAGTCCCCCTCCAGGGTGCTGCTTCTCTCCTCCCCGATTCTCAAACTCCCCAGCCACAACCCTTCCCTTGAGCCTTCCTTGGCTCACTCTCTCCCTTCTGCCCCCCCCGGAAAAGAAACCCACCAGCACCTTCCTTTTTCCTGGCACTCCAGTTGCTTTTGTAGGATCTGATCCGCGTAGCATTATCGCAACACCCTTACTGATGGATCTTTTTAAACTCCGCTAATACTCTCCCCCTTTGCTCGCCGCTCTTGGAAATAGAGAGATGTCGGCCCTTCCCCTCTCTAGCCGTCCGGCGCATCCCCCCCGTCTAAAACATTATAGGGCCTTTGTTCTGTCGCGTCACCGCCCCAGCTCTTCTTAATTGGATTTATCTGAGTCTAGGAGGAATAGGTTTCTGCTGAACCTAGGCCGCCGCCCCCTTTTTTCCGCTTCTTTTTTTTTAATTCCGCCGCCGTGAGATCAACCATCCTATCTTTTTTCCAATCGGCTGGGTGAAGACGTCCCCCCCCGGCTGTTTTGCATTATTTTCCAGCACTGCAATTAACAATCTGAACTACCTCAAACA
>Ga0179593_1699889_pt1 | contig 36211 bp, 45 predicted proteins | sample CZODoug2_1_08_16_FD_185931 | JGI IMG/M metagenome (GOLD analysis project Ga0179593, IMG submission 185931) | Vadose zone soil fungal communities from Angelo Coast Range Reserve, California, USA - CZODoug2_1_08_16fungal (PacBio error correction) | ecosystem: Environmental > Terrestrial > Soil >... | reverse complement strand
ACGCGCCGCTTCCCCCCCCCTACTCTCGAATTTCCCTTTCCTTTTCCTGTTTTCCTCATAATACTATATACAAGCTTATCCATTGTTTGCGTGGACTTCTTTCCTTTTCAGTACATCGCACTTTCCCTCCCGTCGACTCCGCATGCGACTTTTGTTTTTTTCCCTCCCATCCTTACCCCCGAGTACAAAACCTTTTCCTTTATTTTCCAAACTTACGAGCAAACGCTACCGGCTTTTCGAAGTCCCATTCTCCCTTTTCCCTGCAAGCTTGCCCCCTTCCCCTCGATGGAGGCTAAAGCAAGGACTCCCCCCCCTAATACCTCCCCCTCTATTTGTCGTAGAAGTGAAACTTCCTGACCTTCTGACAAGCAGCAAGTTCAGAGCTCCCTTCTACATGGTCACCCCTTCCAGAAGCACCCCACATTCTCTTGAAGCGCGTCTCTACCGTTTCCCCCCCCCTCCCAACCCAACTCATCCGATCAACCCCTCCCTTGAAGACAAGGCGTTCAACCTTTTCTTTCGCCACAAACCCAATATTTCTCTGGGCTCCTCAGTCCTCGCGTCCCCCCCTCGTCATTCTCAGCGAAGGTCGCCCTTCCCTTCCCATTAACTTGGGACCATGACACCCACGGAGAGCTTCTGGACTTTCCCTCCGTTGCTTAACTCTTTGTCATGTTAAAGGAGGACCCCTGGATTTTCGACCACCAACGTTTGCGCTGAATTTTTCCCATATAGGAAAAGTTGGATGAGGCAGGATTTTTTTTGTCCTTGTGGAAGGGGTTTTCTCGCTACAAGGCCTCCAGGCTTATTATATCTCATCTTCTCGCCGTGAGTTTTTTCCCCCCCTCCTCCGTGTTGTTTTCACAAACAGCACCTTTTTTTCCTCTTGATTGAATCGCGTTACATAAGACTCTCCCCCTACTTTTTGGCATGAAATTCCTTATATGAGGTCCCCTATCAAGTAGCCGCCCCCTATGGATCATTGTGAATAGCTTGGAGATAATCCCCCTTTGGTATTCCCCAAAATCAGAGGCTCCCCCCCAACGGGAGAGGGAGGTCCTCCCATGAGCTCCATAATGCTCTTTTTCGGGGCAGGTCTTCTTGGACGGTCCCGAGTGCGTCCCCTCGAGAAAGACGTTTTCGTGTTGAAGGTTGGGCACGAGGCGCTTCCGCGGCACCTCTTTTTTTTTTTTTTTTTTCCTCGGGATTCTCATTTGACTTTTTAGTCGTAACGCTCAAGTACCAAAGGGTTCCGTTGGGGAACATGGGATTTGTGTCCCTTTTTCCCCCCCAACCCAATTCGAGGTGTAGATGATCGCGCTTAAGATCGCTTTGTCTTTCGGGAGAGGATTTTCCCATGTGAGCCTCCCCCCTAGCGCGGAACGGCTAGTTTGGCATTCCTTTTCTTATTCTAAGTAAATAATACGGAGGATTCTCCCCTCTTCATTTCGTCCTTGCCGTTTCTTGCATCGTCTGATTCTTTTTGGCAGTTGCCGTCAAGGATAGATCTTCATTCTGAATCGTAGCGGTTTCGCCGTTAATAGAGGTTTTTGTGAAAAATAACTTGGCTTCGGCTCCTCTCAAGGTTGTGGTAATCTTTTGCGCTCCCACTTCCCTATTCGGGTATCACTAGCGGGCCCTTTCCTTCCCCCGAAGGTCCCGGGAGGATCGAGAGGGACAGAGCCCCCCCCAATGGATAACTCTGGAAGAAATCTTTATTCTTCGTCCCTCCCCCCCACCTTTCCCATCGAGAGGAGTGGGGCAATCCCGTCCCTTCGGTGGGCCCTCCGAACACTTTCCAACCCTGCGAGGCGGTCCTTTCCCGCAGTGCAAAGGAGAGTGTCCCCGGAAATTTCCGGATCTTATTCGATTTTTTTTCCCCATAATAAGACGGACATCTTCGGAGATGAGCTTTTTTCTTGGGTGCCCTTTTCTTTCTTGGCGCATTCCTTTCTTTTTCCCATGCTCCCCACGGCTGCGGCTTCGATCTCCTGTCTTCTTAAACAGCGGACCTTTCCCTTCAACTACAATCTTGGGCACACCTTTAAGAGGCCTTCCTAACGCTGGCAATTCCAGAAGAGACAAATCGCCCTTTTTTTCCCCTGGCGAGCCCTGGTAACTTTCCCCCCTTCTTTTAAAAAAAATCCAAGTACATGCTTCCTCCACCTTGCCCCCCCACTGTTTGGGAGTTGCGGTCCCCTTCCAAAGTCTTGCACCATGAACTGAAGGGCAGTGCCTTTTTGTGTGAAAATCTTACCTCTTTAATAAGAAATAGGAATAGGTCTCTTTTTTATACGGGAACCCCTCAGAATCTCTTCAGAAGCAGGCTGCCTCATGGTAAATTTTCCCTTATACGGGCAGTGGCCCCTGCGCGGATTTGATCCCTCCATTAGAATCGTGTTTTCCACTTTTTTGCCATGCGTGTCGTCCCTCTTTCAGCATCAATACCGTTGTGTTTTTTCTCTCCTTTTCAGCTTTATTCGACACGGGCCAGAATCTGTTTCTTCTTTCTTTTATGCGTGGTAGTCCCCTCTCTACGACGCCATCTTTTGTTTCCATTCAAGTTCGTACCATTTTCGCTTTGTTTATGACAATAGCTTTTCTTCCTTACTCCCCCTCTTCTGATTAGGTTTCGGCAGCTTCCACAATTTCCCCTTCATGTCCCTGTCGGTGCAGATTGATCAGTTCCTCCTCCCTCACCCCGGGGGGGAAACTGGGGTGGACTTTTCCTTTCAGGGACGCCCCCTCCCTTTTTGGAGAGGGTGTAGGAAGGTTTCCTTGGGAAAGGGGAGAGCCGCTTTCCCGGTCCGGGGCTGCTTGGTCAGAGAGGATGGTCTCCCCTTCCCTTTTTGGGCCGGTTCGGAAGAAAGGTTTTTTCACAGATGTCTGGCGAGGATTGTTCCTCTTTCATGCCGAGAATTATAAAGGTTCTTTCCCCCATCCTTGGTTTCCCTCTTGGACACCTCATGTTTTTTTTTTCTCCCCCGCGGCACAACTATAAAAAGTCCTGTTTTAAGCGTACCTCTCCCTCCCTATTCGATCTTACCCCCATTCCTGAAAGTTCTCTCCCCCCCCCCCTCCCAGTGTCTGGTGGCTATTCCTCCTTTTTGAAAGGGGTTATTTCTTTCCCCCCCCTTGAAGAGAGGTGAAACTCTCCAACTCCCCTATCTCGACCTCCCTCTTGGTTTCATAACTATAAAGATTGCGATAACAGCTTTCTTCTCTTTTAGACTCCTCCCCTTCTGACCCTTGAGACGTTTCCCCCGTTCCCTTTCGCCCGCTATTTTTCCCCTTTGGTTCAGCATCAATTCCACAAACTTGAGCCCTTACCCGCCGAAGCCAAGCTTTTTCTCTTTTTTAAACCCTCTATTACCCTCCCCCCCCCGGCTACCGATCCTCCTCCCCCTCCTTACTTTGCCCGGCAAGCTTGCCAAAGGAATCCCCTTGCAAGGAGTAGTCCGAGTTCATCCCCCCTCCTCATTACAGCCCGCTCCCGCATTGAGTAGCCCTTTCAAAGATGCAAACGCCGCCTTGTGACTTTTTCTATGTACTCTGCCCTTTGTCCCAAGCGAGTCCCTTTGTATTAATTGTGTTTTACACTTTTAACCTTCCCCCAAACGAACTCATTTTCCCCTGCCGTACTGTAGCGTTACTTTTCCCCCATGGCGTTCAAATGGATCCCTCTCCCCTCCGGTCCCTTGGAGCGAATAGAATAATAGGAAACCCCTCTTCGCCACTTCCGTCTCTCCTTTCGCCTCGTTCCTCCCAGCCCTTTCCTTTTTTTCCCCCGACAAACAAACGGCTTCGGGCCTCCTGTTCCCCGCCCGCTTCCCCTGTTTCAGGTAGACCCTCTCTCTCACACAAAGGACTGTCCCCCTTGCCAACGCCCTTGGCTACTTCCTTTCTCGGCTATTTCTCTTTTGGACCCCTCTATGGATGAAAAGCCTCCCTCTGATGACCGACGATTTTCTTCCTTCTTCTTTTTTTTTTGGCATTATGATAGATTTTCATGAAGAAGGTGTTGTCGCCCTTTTAAGATAACCCCCCCCCCGGACGAGGCCTCTTTTCCGTTTTAAAGAGAACTTCCCCCCCCCCCGGGGTGCCAAGGAAAATTCAGCTGTCGCGAGGCCTCCCCCCCCTCCGTGAGCCTTTCAATCCGGTGACATCCTTTGTTTCATTTCTGGGGTCCCTTTTTTTTTCCCCTTGCCCGTGGTTTCTCATGAACCTGTTGAGCGGGTTTTGTCCTCGTTCCTCCGTGCCCCCCTCCAGCCCCTCCCTGTTGGACAGGGTCAAGGGAAAGGTTCCCCGAGGGAGAAACTTCCTTTGTGGAAAGACGTCAGGTTTTTTGAGGTGGCCGGGAGGATGCGATGCGCTCCGTTTCTTCGGATTATTGAAAGAATGGTTTCTTTCCTCAAGATAGTCCAAAAGGTTTCTCGTTGGTGACATTGGGATTTTTTTCCGACTTCCACAAATGCGCTTCTCCTTTATTTCAGCCTCCTGTGTAGGGAGGTAGACAATGTAGAAGTCCCACTTCCTCCTTCGGCACGGCTTTTTATTCTCTTCAAGCGCTACCCCCCCCTCTTGAGATGGAGGTAGTAGTGAGGTCCTCTGTCGTACTTGCGGGGTCCTTCTTTTTTCCGGGGTGCCCTCTCAGTAGGAGGCCCCCCCCTTTTCGTCCCTCGTAAGAGGTTGCGGCGGTAATAGAGTTTGAGAGAACCCCCTTTTTTTTGTCCTAAAGGTTGTTTTAGTTTTCTTGCGCGGCCCAAAGTCTTCTCCATCTCACGCAGTTTCGGAACGTGCCTTCTTATGAGGGCCAGGAGCACGCACTCTCTTTGAGTGCGCAATATGTTCTTTCCTTCGTCACCATGGGATCACCTTTCCTCCTCCCCCAGGCCTTTGCATCGGTTTGACCTTTTGTAATACGAAGACCCCCCCAATCGCTTCCCGAGCCCACCCCAGACGTGGCCTCCCTTTTGGTAAGGGACACCAGAAGGGCTCCCCTTCTCGTAGAACGTAATCAAGACGTTCCCCAGGAGAGGATTTGGAGATTTTTTGTGGGTTTCCCGCAGGTTTTGTCCCCGCACGTCTTTTTTTTCATTGAGGTTTTATGCTATTAACCCCCCCCGCCTTAGTAGGCGTATGTATGAACCTTTCCACCAGCCCCAGAAGAGCCCCCCTGTGGTCCACAATGGAAACTTTATTCAGACCGGAACCCCCACACCCTCCCCCTATTTCATACATAAGAGATGGCCCCCTTTCCTCCCCGTTCCGCTTTTCGAGAAAATGTCCCTTCTTTCCTCAAAAATATCCCCCCCTTTTTTTCCCATGCGGGATTCCCTTCCTCCACCTGGCTAACAAACGTTTTCTCTGTTCCTCAGATCAAATGCTGGAAAGGATTGACCCAGGATTGTGGAAGCTGCCCTCTTCCCGGGTGAAATCTGCTGTAGTTTTTTTTCCATGAAAATGAATTCTAAAGATTCCTTTTTTCGGAACTTTTTTAACGTGCCTGCATACGGACGCTTTCTTTTTTTATTTTGATTGATGCATTTAACAAGCATTCTTTTTTAGTTGGCGACTCTAAACAGATTCTTCCCGGGCAATTGTCTCTCTTTTAATAGCCGTTGTTGTTTGTGTTTCTCTGATTTTATTCGACACACAAGGAATCTGGTATAGTTCTCCTGATTTTCGTGGTTGATAGGGGTCCCCCCTCCGGAGATATTACGCCGCCCCGCTCCCGGGCAGGTTACTCCCATTCCCCCCATCTCCAGCATGCTGATGAAAACACTTTTGAGATGGTCACTTCCCCGAGCCGGTCTTTGGGGAGTATTTACCCTCCCCGAGAGAACTTGGCCATCTTTTTCAGGCGCAACCCCCCCCGTTTTTATGCAAGTTTTTCCTTCCCTCCCTTTTTTTTCCCCCAAATTGGGGGATACTTTTTCCTTAGAAATATCGTGAAAATATTTCCCTGCTTCCCAGAAGTGCTTTCTTTCCTCTGGACTCATGACACGGATTCTGTGTAATGTTTGAGAGGAGGTCCCCACCTTTTTTGTTAAAGACCTGGGGTATCTCTTTTTTAAGATGTTTCCCCCCAATACTCCCCATTAGAAGCTTGGTATATCATTGGCACCCCGGTTGAGTTGCGACCCCCTGTGACAAACTTCTCCACATCCCCCCCGGGGTTGAAAGTAGAGGGAGGGACCTCTGGAGATTTCCCACGAATTGAAATTCGCCGAAAGCACCCACCCCCCTAGGTATGGGGAACTTTTGGCATATGAAGACTTTTTAAGGTCCCCTTCCCTCGCCTTCCTTTTCAAGATGCCCACCCTTCCCCTATATCGAATCTTTCGGTCTCATCCCCCTTCCCGCCCTTTATGAAGATTGCTCTAGTGATAAAATTTTTTCTGTCCCTCCCGTTCCTTAGGACAATTCGCCCGTTCCCTTACCCAGTAGTGATCTCCTTTTGCTTGCAGCGACCCGCCATATGTTCAATACCCCACACTTTGAGTGTAAAATTTTGAAAGGATAAGTTTTTCCCCCCTCCCCACCAGCAACCCTCCTCGTCCGACTTTTAGATTTATCCCCGGCAGGCCAAAGGACCCCCGAAGGAACTGCCCCCTCCCTTATCAGGAATCTCCGGCTCCCCGCGATTGATGGTTCTCTTTTCCCCTCCTTCCTTTTCCAAGTAGATGCAACGAAGCCGTTCCGCTCTTTACATGTCCTTCTTCCCCCCATGCTATCTGGATCTCTCCCCCGCGAATTTTGTTCTTTCTCCCCCCCCAAAGAAACTCACACTCCTTAGCTTCGCCTTTTACCCTTTTTCATGAGAATCCTCTTTCCTTTAGAGGCTTTGGCGAGGCGAATCGCATCCAAACCTACTTTTCCCCTCCAGTATTTTCCTTCTTCTCCAATAGTTTATCATTTGTTTCTCCACGCGAAAAAAAAGGAGAGTTGAAGGGGGGGTTTTTTTTTTTTTCTTCTTTTTGGGGTGTGGTTTTCCTCCGGTGCGTAACTTCTCTTAATTGAGGACCCCGGAGCCCCACCCACAAAGGGACTGCTTCCCCCCCTGCAATGTATTCACCGTTCTTTTCCTTCTTTCTCTCCGGATTTTGGTTGGTTGCCCTGTTGAATCCGCCTACACACCCTCTTTGACAGGCTTTCTTCCTCTTTCTTAGAGTTGTCTGCATCGTCCCTTTTCTACTCTATTTTTCCCTCCTCCGGTGTTTTCCTTCAATATCCACCCTCCACGGCGATTTGATGCGAATTCCCGCCACCATGATTGGCTTGTAGAGCCCTTAACTCCCCACCGTTCAACGTTCTTTGTGCAGTTGCGTTGGCGATATTTCCTTTGGATCGAAAATCCTTGGGTGTCTCCTTTCCCCCTTCAATGGGGATTTTTCTTGGCCTCCCCTCGGGCTTCAGACGCATTTTGTTTCCTTTCAGGAACGGCTTGTGGCTTTCCGAGTGTGTTGCACGTCGTGATGAGGACCTCCGTTTTTTTTTTGGGGGCGAGGATGCGAGGCGCCCGTTCTTTTTGTTTTCTTTTTCTGATTCTCCATTCCTGCGACTTTCTCCCCCGTAACGCTCAGTTTGGGTTGATCGGGATGCGGGGGAACATTCTTTTCAAAGGACCCCCCCCCCCTTTTAAGATCGCCTCTCTGTGGTCGGAGTTTTTCCTAGAACAGTAGAAGTTCTCTATCGTCGAAATTCTCTTGCCCCTTCTGCTGAGAATTTTTTTAAAGTTTTCTTCGGGTAGCTGTTATTAATTTCATTTCTTATGATGTCTTCTTTTCGGAATGAGAGGATTTTTTTTCTTAAAGGAAGTAGGTTCTTTTCGAAAAGTCTTTCTCGTGTATCCCCCCCCCCCCTTTTGGGGTGAATAGAGGAGTTCCCTTTAGAAAATTAATTGTTTGTCCCTTGGGGTTTTTTCCTTTTGTATTGATGTGCGCTTTTTCGTCGTCAATTTGCTTGCGAAAAGTTCTTGGTGTCCTTGCGAATTTTCTTGCGTCCGAGCACGCAACCAAGAGCTTTCTTTCAACTCTGCTCCCATTTCGCACAATGGGATCCTTTTTTTTCTCATTCGGCGTTTGGCATCGTTGAAACTCTTCGAAGACCCTTTCCACAACCTCTCGAGCCACCCGACGTGCCCCTTTTTTGGTCCTTTTTGAAGGGCCCCTTCTTTGGTGAACGGAAAAAGTACCCCCGTAGGACTGGGAACCCCTTGCGGATTCTCGTTTGGGTGAGTTCTAGAAGTTCTGCGCCACCGTAACCAGAGAATTTCGATAAAACCCCTCTGCGGCTTATGACCTCTCTTTCTTTTCTGAAACCTCACTAGCCCCCTCCTTTCCCTCTTGGGCACAATGACCCCGTGCAGACCTGCCCCACACAGTCCCGCCTCTCGGTTTTCCATTAAAGAGATCCAATGCCACGGCTGTTCCCCGGGAGATCCTTCACGAATTCGGCCGGTTCAACGCCCCAAAGTTGGGTAGTTGTCTTGACTTACAAACGTCCTTTCCCTGGGCTAAAACAACTTTGTTGAGTGTTGCGCCTCCATGGAGACTTCCTATGAATTCTCCCTTCTTTTTGGAGCGGACCTCCTTCCCGGACTCTTCTTGTCCCTTACCATCTGTCCCAATACTCTTTTCCTCATCAGTGGCGACTTTTCTTCCTTCATACCGCGCATTGAGGAGAGCAGCTTCTTTGATGTCAGTACCCCTATCGTGCATAGTGCGCTCCCGAAAATCCACAAATGCTCTCAAATGGGGTTTTTTTCTCTATCTCCCGTTGTTGTGTTTGTAGTTCCTTTACACAATTTTTTTTATCTGTTTCGTTCTTCGCCATCTTTTATCGTGCTTTGGTTTTTTTAATCCGCTCTCGCCGCCCTTTATGCATTCCCCCCCCTTCCCCCCCTTCTCCAGGCCGTTGATGTGACCTGATTTTTTCAATTACTAACGCGCTTTTACGCGTCAGTCTCCCCCCCCCTCTGTCACCCCCCCCCTTCTTTTCCCCCAGCTATCAGCGGCAACTTCCTTTAACTTGTTCGACAGGTTGCGGACTTTCTCCCGGCATGGGACCCCCTTTTAGATTTTTGGGAAAGGCCATTTTACCATATGATCGCCTTGTCCGTGGCGATTGTGTTCCCGCTTATGGAGTCATTCCCCCCCCCTGTCGTTGCCGGTCTTCATACCCCTTTCGATGGCTTTTCTGGGGCTGGGTTTCTTGTCATCAACCTTTCTAGCATTTCATCGCCGACTATGGTCATTTCCAAATAATGCTTCGTTGTCGCAAACACCCTTTTTCCCACTTTCAGCTCAATAGCGGGTGAACATGGTTTTATAAGCTTAGATCTACCCTCTTTCTGCCCTGACAACCACATTTTCAGTGGACACTTTTGGGCCCTTCCTGAACGGGGTCTTTTCAGGATCCGCGATTCTTTCCAAAACGCCTCTATCGGCCTCCTTGCGGGTTTCACTTCACATGCTTCTCACGTCTTATCCCATTTTTCTTGACCTCATCGATCGAGCCACACGCAATACCCCGACGAGAGTGATGAAGTCAAGCCTTGTCTGACTCCCCTATCACTTTACCACCTACCTTGCTCAAAAACTTCCGCTAAGCTTTTCTATCCCCTTTTTTTTATTACCGCCGCAAACTCGGTAAATGACTTTCGTGAACTCCCCTTCCTTTACGGCAAAGATCCCTCTTCCCCAGACGACCTCATCAAGCTTTACCGCGCTCCCGATTTTTACGTGAAAAAGTCTCTTTTCCTTCCAAGCCCTCTGCGTCAATTCACAGGTCTATACTCGCACGCTTTGTGAGGCGAAGGCGCCCCCCCCCCTGCGAATTTTGTGATCCCCGCACCAACGGAACCCCCTTGGGACTGACTCCCTACTGTAATTCCGGGAAGACCAGTCTTCCTTATTCCTCCTAGTCCAGAACCCCCCCCCCCCCCTTTTTTTTCGCTGATTCCTCGGCACCAACCCTTTCAGTCTTCCTAATCGATCCCTCCAGCACTTTCCCTTGGACCCTGCCCTTCGCATAAAGGAGTCCTCTTTTTTTTCTTTTTCCGTGATAGCCTACTTCCCCATTGGTTTAAAGGTCTCCTAGTCCCCTGGCCTGAAAATGATCGTCCCCCACGAACTTTCCCGCTTGCTAGGCCTACGGATTTCGTTGAAGTCCTCCCTGTGCAGTCTGACCAGTATTCCCCCTCCTAGAATGTTTTCCCTTCCTTTTCCTTTTTTTCCCCTTATAGTTTCCTCCTCCCCCCTCCGTTTGTTTTTTTTTTACAGCACGGCGAGGAACTATTAGCCCCGGAACAGGACTGCTTTCCCATGAAACTCCCTTTCCCCAAACCTCCGAGAGAGCATTTTTTTTTAAGAAGGTGACCTCCTTTTCTTTTTTTTTTGCCAGATCATGCAGTCCCTTGTTTGTTGTTTTTATCGCCCCTCCTTTTATCTGAACTCAATGGGGAGCGGGCGGGAAGCTCCCTCTTAGGCCCTCCAGGAAGAATTCGGTTTCCTTGAACGGGATGTGGCTTCCCCTCTTTCTTCATCTTTCAGGCGTTTTGAGAGGCGGCTTTTTTTCGGATGAGAGTCTCCCCTTTTTGTTTCTGGACTCGGATTTTCCCCTTCCACTCCACCCCCGTCCTAACGCTCAGTAAAAAGGGTTTTTCGTTGGGGGACATTTTCTTCATGGAACACCCCCTTTTCGGTGTATCTCCTCGCCCTCTCTCTTTAGCTTGCTAGTAATAGACCATGTAGAAGTCCCCCTTCTTCAAGGAGGATTTTTTCTCCTTCGCGACTTTTTAACGCCCCCTTCACATTTCTAGGGAGGATTCCCCATATTCTTGGATGTGTTTTGGCAATCGCTCCCCGTCAGTGACGTCAGGGACTAGTTAATTAGAATTCATTCTGTCTCTTGTACAGGAGGGGGATTTCCACACTTTATCACGGACGACAACGCTCTTGCCCCCATCCTCTGTGCTCTCCTGGAGAAAATTCTGTCCGGTACTCTCCAGGCCTCGTGTAGGGGCGTACCAAGGTTGGTAGCGTCAGCTCCCTCATCGCCGGGGTACGTTCTCTCCTATGTACCTCCCCGCTGACCCCGTGTGAGGGACAAAACGGAAGGCATCCCCACACATCCCTCAGGCTATGAATCACGGTAGGTTCCATCCTCCCCTCTATTTCAGTATATTGGAGAGTTCGTGATGCCAGACGAAAAGAACCACCCCGTCCACCCGCGCAGAGGTTTTCCTTCCACGAGAAGGGACGTATAGGTACTACGGCTAGCCACCCCCCTTTTGTCCCTACCAAGAATAGAGGAGTCCTCTATGAGGGGAGGAACCCTTTTATAGCGGTGAAAAGAGAGCAGCTCCAGACTCGACCGAACTTAAACGAAACAGGGAACCCCCTCCGGAGGAACATGAAGAAAACCCCCACAATGAGAAGGGCACACCCGTACTATGTCTTCCCGGAGGGGAACTTGCATCACAAAGCGTGAACCTCTCCGCACCTTTGACTCGAGCGGAAGACTGAGAATCATCCCTCTAACTCTGAGGAGACGTCCATAAACTATCCTCGTACTCTCCTTATCCCATTTTGATCCTCCCCGTCCACCCCCCTGTCCTTCCCCCCCCCCCCCCACCCCACCGCCCACCCCCCCCCCCCCTCCGCCCCCCCATTTGACCCCCCCCCCCCCCCCCCCCCCCACCACGCCCCCCCCCCCCCCACGGGGTTTTCTGGTTGAATTGGGTTTTTTTTGGCGTGATGGTGTGGGTTTTGTTTTTTTTCCTGTTTGGATGGGGTGCCGGGTTTTTTTTTTTTGGGGCAAGTTTTCTTTTTTGGGGACGGTTTTTTTTTTTTTTTTTTTGTTGGTTTTTTTTTTTTTTTTTTGGGGGGTTTTTTGCGGTGCGTTGGTGGTGTGTGTGGTGGGGGGGGTGTTTTTTTTTTAGAGGGTGAAAGACGGTTGTTACCTCCCCCTCAAAATGATCCTCCATGATAGAAACCCCCTTTTCCCCGGAATCCTAAAGGGATTTTACAGGCGGGAGGGGGATTGCGCCCAATAAGAGCCCCCAACCCGAAGAGTGCCCCCCTCCCCCTTTGGTCACCACAGGAACCCTTTTTTTGTAGGACCGGGACCCCCTGAAAACAGACCTTTGGAAAATGTAACCAAGACCGCTTTCCCACCGCCCGTCCGTGGGAAGTTTGGGGTGCAATGGGTTTTCTACAGGTGAGGTCCCCCTTTTTCCCTCCAATCCAGTGTTTTAGTCCATGATCACTTGCCCCAACATTTACCCGGGATGCCGCTTCCCTTCTGGCCCGAAAGTTTGCTTTCATTGGTTTCCCGATCCTTGTGTTTGGGTTTTAGCGGAATCAGTTTTAGTTAATTCATACGAAGCTAATGTCCTCTTTTTTTCTATTTCCCCCTGATAGACCTTTTCCTCTAGCTTCACCCCTAGCCCAGCGGATTTGATGCTGTCAAACGGCAATGAGGTCCGCCTAACGAAACAGATTCTGTCCTTTTGTCTCCAGAAAGGGACCTCCTTCCTATAAGTGGTTGTTGTTTTATTTAGACACCATTTTTTTCCTCCTTTCTTTCGTTCGCCCCACGATTCTTTAGTGGGTCTTCAAATTCACGCTTCTCCGCAAGCCTTCCCTTCCATTTAGTCCCATTTCGTCAAGTGGACCATTAGCTTAGGATTTTTTTCATTACTACATTCCCGATTCCAGTTTTTTCGTTCTTCTTTGACCCAATGAAGAGCAACCTTTTCTTAATCAGGCGCAAACACCCCCCTGTCTTACCTTTGAACCTCCTGGACTCAACCCCCACCTTGTTTTCCTTCAATAAATCGGTCTGAACATCTCTTCCCAAGGGAAGTGGCCTCACTTTTTTTTTTGGGGTGTCCGCGAGGAGTTCATTTCCACTTTTCCCTTTTTGCGTTTTTTTTTCTAATAACCAGTTTTTTCTTGCGAGTGGTCTTTTTTTCCTTTAATAACCACTCCTCCCTTCCGGCATTCCAAGCCTTTTTTTGGTTTATATCAACCCAAAGTATGATCTTGTTTTTGTCCTTTCCCACATGAGCCCTCTAAATTTTCCCCCTCGAATGGTTTCAAGGTCGTGTATAGCTCCCTCTCTGGGCCGCTTTTCCCCCACATTCTTTCCTTTGTCTCTGTTCTCGATTGGGGAAAGGTGTTATTCGGTATGACCCCCCTTTCGCGTTTTGAACCCATTCCCCTTTGAAATACTTGCGGTTTCCTGTGAAGATTCCTTTATCAAGATGCGATAACTCTTTCCATTGTTTGCGTTCTCTTTGCCGCTCTCAAGGGACCAATTTTTTCTTTCCTTCCCCAGAAATTTCGCCCCCCCTTCTTGCTCCGGCATTGCTCCTTTTTCCTCGACGCTCAATTCCCCCCCCCCCTTTTTCCCCCAAAAAAAAGGACGCCTTTTTTCCCATGATTTATTACCATTCCCCCCCCCCTCTCTTTACCGTCCGTCCCCCACTACGAATGACTTTTCGAAGTCCTCTTCAAGCTTGCCCTTCTTTCCTCTTGAATACCGCAATTCCGCCCTCATCAGCCTTCCCCCCCGCACTCTCTTGATGTAGACGCCCTGAAGAGATGCAACTTTCCCCCGTTCCGCGCTTTTCTCTACGAGTCTCGGCCAGAGGGAAGCCCTTAGAATTTTGTGTCCCTCACATGTTACCCCCCCTCCCCTCCCCCCCTTCAAAAAACCTTTTTCCAATCTTGGAATACCCGTGCGTGTCATGCCTTGCGGTCCAGAAAACCTCCTCTTTGGCCTCGCATCTAGGTTACCCCCCGTCGTGCCAATTCCGTTTCTTCCCCCCCCCCTTTCCCCACAGGCCTCCTTCCACCGGGAACAAAACGGCCCCCCTTCCGGTGCTTAAGATTCCCTCCCCCCCTTGAGTGTTAAAGGTCTTCCTCCTTTCGATGCACACCAAGGGACTGAAATGATCGTCCCCCTTCCCGTAGTCATTCTTGCTTTCCCCCCTCGATAATTCTTTCCTTTTGGCTCGGATTTCCCCCCTCTTTTATTGTGAAACGGCTGTCTTTCTCATCTTCATAGTACCTGTTTCCATTTTTCCTCCTCCTCCGTGTGTTTTTTTTTATAACAAAAAAACCTCTGTCTGTCTAGATGAGCCCCTTTCGTCCTTTTCCGGCTTTGTAAGCGAGCCCCGAAACCCTTTTTTCAATTCCCCTCCAGTAGCCGAGCACTGCTTCCCTACTGTGAATAGCAGTTTCTGTTTTTTTCATCATTTTGGTTTACCTGGAAAAATCCGGGATCTTTTTTCCCTAAATGGGGAGCGGGCGGGCCCTTTAGGCCCTCCAGAAGCTCTGCCCCTCCGTTTCAGGGTCAAACTTCCCTTTTTTCACGTAAGCTATGTATGAAAGGCGGCCCTTCGGAGGTTGGACTCTCTTTCCTCTAAATATTGGTTTGGTTTTCTTCTTATTTCTAATTTTTTAAGCTTTCGTACCGCAGTCCCAATGGGTGATCTTTCTTCTTTTTGTTACATGGGATTGAACTCTTTGTAGAGATCGCGCTCTTTTTGTCGGGCGGGCGTGAGTCCTAGGCCTTTTTCCGAGTAGCGACGGGAACGGATTCCTTCTCTTCAAGACTTTTGTCACCGTCCCCTCTCGGGAGCTGCTTTTGACTTTCTTGATGATGTCGTCCTTTCCCTGCTTCAGGATTCCGTTGGCAAACTTTCAGGAGAGGGCCTTTTTCCAAAGTTCCTTTTTTCGGGTTCTTCGGTAATCTCTTTTTCACATGGGACCAAATTGGGCTTCTGCGTCTTTTTTTTGTACTCAATTTTTTTCTTCTTCACAGCCGTTCCCTGCGGAATCCTTTTTTTTTCTGGAAGTGCGAAAGATCGATGAGTTTCTCTTCACGCCAAACCCCTTCAGGCGTGAGCGCACTTTATTCGTCTATCACCGTTTTCCGATTGGATGCTCGGGCTTCCCCTTACTGTCGGTCGTTTTTCATCGAAAGCCCCCCGGCGGAAAGACCACCCTTCTGTGGTTGGTCAGGTCCCTTCCCCTTTTCCCACGAGGGTGTCTCTCCTCCTCCTTATACAGAGGTGACCGGGAAAACATTCCTAAGGTGGAGAGGGTGCCTTTCGCAACGGCCATCCTTTTTCCAAGCCTACCCTTGGGAATCTTCTAATGGGCCTTCGAAAATGGGAACCAGGACCATGGAAAATCTTCAATGAAAAATTTATGAAGACTTCCCCCCCAGCCCACCCCCCGGTTCAAGACTACGCGATGATTCCCCCACGGCCTGGGCGCTCTTAGTCCCTATTTTTTCCCCCCTCCCTTCTGTTCCCCCAAAATCTCCCCCCCCCGAGTCCAGTCTTTCCCAAGTCCGGCACCCTTTCCTGCCCCCCCCCCTTTTTGAGGTTCTTTTGACCGTAATTGGCGCTTCATTTTTTCCCCTTTGAGCTGAAGCCGAACTAATCGGCGCTTTTACGTTTCATTGACCCTTTCCTTCCCCCGGTCATTCCGCATGCTGGCGAATGGGTCCCTTCTAATAGTGGCCGCTTTTTGAGAGCGGATTGGCCCCAGTCCCCCTCACTCCTTCTGAACAAAAACCATCTTCCCATGGTGTCAGACCTTCTCTCTAGTTCCCTTCCCTTTCTTTTTTGGGCCGCCTCTCGCTGTGCCCCAGAATCTGTTTTCAACGATTTCCCTCCCCCGGCATTCCCCCTTCCTCGTTTTTTATACGCCTCCCTTTTATCCCTTTCCCTTTCGACTCCTCCGACCATAGCTTCGTCAAGTAATACCACCCCCCCTGGCCCCGGTTAGGTCTTTCCTCCCCAAATTGCCCACTTGAAGAGCCCCCGTTTTTTTTTGTTAGGCCATCTTTCTGCGCAACCCCTTTTGTTTATCCTGTGCGGACTTTTGACCTCCCTTGATCCCCCCCAATGGGGGGATATTTTTGGAAAGAAATCATTTTCTCCTTAGTGAAAATATTCCCCAGTAAAGAGAAGCAGTGAAAGAAGGCAGAAGAAAACCCCAAACGTCATTCATAGAGTATTTTTCAAGGAGGTCGGTGGAATTTTGGTTCCTTTTCTTCATTACATTTTCCCTTCTATATTTGCTCTTGTGTTTTCCGATGTTTCCTCCCTTCTATTAAGTCGCGTCCGCACCCTTTTTTTTTACCCAACATCATGCCTCGGGTCGGTTTTCTCTTCGGAAACCCCCCCTATTAATAGCCTGGTTCCTTCCCTTCAATCTTTCCGTTTCTCCTCTTCCTCCTCCCCCTTTAGGCATCCCTCCCCACCCCACAATTTCCCTTTTTTTTTTGGGTGGGCTCTTCCGCAGAGATCTCGGATGAACAACCTTCTAGTTTTCAACACCTACGCCCTCTATATCGCCTTTCCCCCCAATTCCAAGGTTCCCTCTATCAAGATTGCGCCAACCCCCTTTCCTTTTTTTTGAGTGTTCTTTCCCTCTAATGACCTTCGTGCACGTTCCAGAACTTTCCTCGCTAGTGATCCGCCTTAGGGCAGCTCTCCTCTCCCTAACTTCCCCCCCCGGAGTAACACCCCAGGACTCCTCCAAGTATTTTCTCCCCGTCGACAGGCGGAACCGCTACCCCCTTTTTTCCTTTTCCTGTCCTTTTCCGACTTTAATTGACCCGGTCAAGTGCCCAACGTACTTTTTCCTGACATCACAAGACTCCTCCCCCGATACCGCCGCCCCTCTCTGATTAGACTCCAGTCGCTCTTTAGAGATGCCCCCCGACCTCTTTGCGTGGAATTCTACATTTCCCTCCGACCACAGCGCGTCTCCCCTCTCCTTACAACTCTCCCTTTTCCAAATCCCCTGTCCCACACCCTCCCGATCAAAATATTGGGATTTCCCTTCCGGGAAGACCAGTCTTCCCCCCTCTAACCTCTGTTCCCAGAACCCCCCCCCTTTTCGACTCATCTCTTCCCAACAATACTCCCTCTTCCTCAGTCGACTTTTTCTCCACAGCCCTTTCCTTGTTCCTCCCCCCTGAACAAACTTCTTCCCCTACCGTGTTCTTAACGCTTCCCAGACTTTTCAAGGAGAACGGTTCTTTTCTGATCCCCCCCCCCCCCTTCAAGCCTTCTATTAACCTTTTTTCGGCTACGGATTTTGGGCTCCCCTTGAGTTCAGGGCTCCTCCTCCACCTCCTTCTTTCAAGGTCTTCTTTTCCCTATTTTCTCATCCCCTTCCTCGCCAGTTGCGGTTTTTTCCCCCATCCGTTGTTGTTGTGCACAAACCCCCTTCTATTCCTGATTAGAATCGTTTCCCCTCCCCCATCATGCTCAGCGGAGACCTCCCCCGAGGAGCAAAAAATCCGTCTCCTTTGAAAGAACGATTTCTTCCTTTTCCCCTTACTTTGTTTTTATCGTCCCCCCACCCTCCCCGTGGGGCGCAGGCGGGAAGCCTTCCTCCCTTTCTTTCCTCCAGAAAGGCTGTTTCGGTCAAGGGACCTCTCTTTTTTTAAAAGCTGGCTCCTTCCCGAAGCAGGGCTCGCGGAGGTTGGGACGTATCTTCCCTCCTTTGCCCGAGAAATATTGGGTTTGTTTCTGTCCCTCTAATTTTTCTTTTTTTTTTTGTCCTTTTTTTTTGTCTTTTTCTTTTCTTTTTTAGTACGACCTTCCCTTTTGTTGGTTAGGGGCTTTTTGCAAATGGACCACCCCCCTTAGAAGATCGCGCTTCTTTTTTAATTAGACATGTCTTTTTTCTCCCTCGTCGTCGGACTTCTTTTTTCCGAACTTTCGCCGTCACATTCCTTTTTTCTTCGTGATGAATTCTTGATCTGTAGGCATCGAGGATTCCGTTTTTCTTCTTTCAAGGCCTTCTCCAACGTCCATCTGAATCGTGGTAATTTTTTTTTACTAGAGGGTGCAACCCCATACTGGCTTCGGCTTCTTTTTTTTTCTTTCACGGTTTTGGCCTTTCTTCTCTCAGTCTTAAGTTGATCACTAGCTTGGTCCCCCCTTGTAACGTGCGAATGGCCTGATTGGCCAGAGCACTCCAACCCCCCTCTAGCGTTCCATTTCTTGATATAGGTATAGCCCACCGAAATCTTTTCTCGAGGAGTTTTGTCTTTTCCCACTAGCGTCCGTTGTTTCCTTCCTTGCACCAAATCGCGTTTCGGAAGCCACCGTCCTTTTCCGAGTTGGTGGTTGGTCCCCGTCACTTCAAGAGTTTTCCCTCTGATTACTAAACGAGGATTCCCTGGAGCTGGGACGGTGGATGGTACGGGCCCGCAGTTTTGCTTTTTTCCCCTTTCATGGTTTCCCAATATATAAACCACGGTGTTCCTCCCCGATAGACGTCCCTAAAACAGCTGCCCGCCCCCAGAAGATCCCCCTTTGGAACAATGACACTCTACCGGCAAACCAGCAGTGGGCACTCCCCCCTCCCCCTTCCTCTGGAACCCATCTTCGGGCGCAATATGGTTAAGTCGTTCCAAAACCTTGGGGGAGGTCCATGGCTTGGCCCCCAGTTCCAACATTTTGCTAACAACCGGTTTGTTTTTTGCTAAATCTGGACGCTAAGTGGTGACCCTTTTACTCTTAAGCCGAACCCTTTTTTGGCAGGTTGTAGTTACCCCCCAAATACGAAGGCTTCAGCTGGCAGAACTTTCCCTTTATGACATTTCTCCCCTTTTTCGATGTATTTTGATGCCGTACAATGAGAATCTCCGAACGACCCCAGATTATGTCCTGTTTCTCCTTTTCACCTCCGTTGTCTAGAGATTATTCGACCCCATCTGTTTCGTCGTTCTTCCCTTTTCTTTTGTACGGCACCCCGCGCTCTCAGCCGCCATGTATGCATTTCCAGGTTTCTTCCGCCATTCTGCTGATGACCCCCCCTCTCTTCCCTCCAAACCGCGCCGGATTTTTTCGTCAGTTTTCACAAAAATGCCCTGCACCTTTCCTGTAGGGCCCTTCTTCTCCTGGGGGCCACCTCCAAAAACCGTGTTTCTTCGGACTTGAACCCTGGACTCCACCCCCCTTTATCTTTTTTTCCTCCTTACTGTACCATTATGCATCGAATATTCGGATGAGGTGGGCTTCTTTTCTCGATGGATTAATTTCCTTTCTTTCTTGCCGTTTTAATACAATTTTTCATTGTGGCCCCTTTTTTCTGGGGTGGTTCATCCCCAAGACTTATAACCGTCTTCGCCGGCTCGTGGTTTACTATCTTGCCTCTCATGTGATTTTGCCCTCCCCACCTGCGGGAAAAATAACCCCCTTTTCCTCAGGGTTAACGAGTCCTTTTTTTCGATATACACCCCCTTTCATGGACACTTCCCCCCTTTGCCTGGGTGCGGTGGCTCTTCCGCCTTTTTTTGGAAAGGGCCTCGGTAACCAAACGAAGAGAGTTTTCCCCCACAACCCAAGACCTTCTACTCGTTGAACAAATGGTGTACCCTTCCCCCTAGATTGAGCCTCCCCCTCCCCTTTCCATTTGGTTTTCGTGATCTTCCTCTCCCTTTCAATTACCCATAACTTACGACAGCTTCTTCTTTCAGACTTGGGAAGCGCCCCCCTCACCCTTTTTTTCCCAAAACCCCAGGACGCCGTTTTTTTCCCCTCCACCTTTTTTTTCTGACACTCCTTTTACAGAGGAAAGTCCCCATGGAATTTTAGACCCCCTTCCTTGACGGCACTCCTTTTTCCTTCCCCTCTGGTGAACCCTCACGACGACATCACTACAGAACCCCCTAACGACGTCCCTTCCCAAAGTAGCGCTTTCTCTTCCCCAATCCTGAAGTTCCTCCTCTCTTTTTCTACTTGGTCGATCCTCCCTCCCGCGACCCAACTTTCTTTCCCTGACACCGCGAATTCTCCACAACGAATTAATCCCTTGGTCACTTTCGTACGTGACTTCCTTGCTTTTTTCCTCTTCCAGCCAACCCACCAAGATGGTAGCGGGAGGGCTTTTCTTTCACCAAAATCCGCCGCCTCCCCCTTTTTTCCCTTCATCGACTTTTTCTCCCCCTTTTCCCCTCTTGACCCCTGACCACGTGAAAAATTTTTTTTTTTTTCCTCCGGGCTAGGCTTCCGCCCGCTACACGGAGCCCGGATTTTCTCCCCCACCACAAGGGAATGGTCCATTCCTCCTATTCTTCTTTTCCCTCTTGCTCGGTCTCTTCCGCTCATTTCTCGCTACAAAACAGCAGTCCTTTCCCTTATTTCACCGACGAGTCCGTTCATATCTCTTTTCCCCCCTCCGTTGGGTTGTTTTTTTCTTTCTTTCCCCCAGCACGGCGAGGAAAGATGCTTTTTCCTTAGCGAAAAGGACTGCTGCTCTCTTTCCCCCTTTCCCCCTCTCTCTGATCCCCTGCATTTCCGCGGTGAATAGCAGGGCGTTGGCCTTCCTCCTTCTGAAAATCCGGGCTCAGTGTCCTTTTTTTTTTGAAGCCGTTAAATGCCCCTCCCTCCCGGAGGACCTTTTTTTCCTCAGTCAAGGGAAAGGGGCTTGGCGTAATCTTTCTTTTGAGGAAAACGGAAGTGGCCTCTGTTCCTAGGATGCGAGGCTTCTCTACCCCTCTTGTTGTTGTTTTTCCCTGACGCGGTCTTACTTCCCCCCCCAAGGGGGTTGATAGGGATGTCTCCCCTGGATTTGAACACCCCCCCTCTTTGTAGAGATCTCCTCGCCTCTTTCCATATCAGTGTCTCCTTTCCACGCGAGCGCGTTTTTTTCTTTTTTCTTTTCACTATTCAAGCGAGACTTTTCCTTCTACATAATCTTTCCTTTACTTTTTTATGAATTTCTTTTCTTCTTTTTTCTTGAGTTTTGGCAATGCTGTCCCGTCAAGGGAAAGTAGGGTTCCCTTCATCTGAATCGTGTAGGCGGGGGGCGGTTCCAACGGGTGAGAGACCCCCTTTTCTGGCGTCCTGGGGTTTTCCTTCCCTTTTTTCTCGGGCTGCCCAATGTCGTCAATGCGGATTTTCCCCCCTTTTCAGTTTGGAACGTGCGAATTCTTTTGAGGGGCCAGAACAGTCCCTCCCCCTTTGATAAGAGCGTTTTTTTCGCCCGTCTTCTTCCCCATTTGCTCACCGCAAGATTCTTCCTTGTTGAAACTGTTTCCGACCCGTCCCCCCCTTTTTTTACTTAGCCACCCTCCTTTTGTGGTTTTAGGGCCGGTCACTTACCCTTCTTTTTTCGAAGAGAGAAAACAGAGGACCTTTCCCCTCTCTTTCCCCGGGGATCTTGTTTCTCGTTCCAAAGAATCGGTTTCAAATGATATTTCCCACGGCTGAGTTCGCGAAAAAGCCTTCTTTCCCCGGACAACCAGCCCAACTTTCAATATTGGGGCCCCCCCTGAAAAATGGTATTGCTCCCGGCCCCCCCTTCGGTACCGTGCAATGTTCCTTGACCACAAGTTTACTTTTCTGGCGAGAGCATATGTTCCCGCCTTCCTATTGTCCGTTCCCCCCCCTGATTCCGCGGATTCAAAGTCCGCCTTTTACAAACGTCCTTGATTTCAATTCTTTTTCTCCCCGGGAATTGAGCCCTTTTTGCTCCTTTCATTGTGAACGGGTAATAGGCTGTTCTTGACATCGCAAATTCTTCTTTCAGCAGGGCTGGCCTTTTCTATGGTCGAACTGGAATCCCTTCGTCTCGGAAGCGAGGTGTATTACGCACTTTGGTTGTCGAACGACCTTTTACCAAAGAGTCTTCTTTTCCTTTTAACCCCCTTTTTACTCTATCTTTTAACTAATACTAAGTGTTGTTTTTCTTCCCCCGATTTATGAGCACCCTGTAAAGACTTTGTTCCTTTTTTCCTTCTTTGCGTGGTAAGCCCCCCTCCGCCACTGGATGCATTCCGTTTCCCCCCCATTTTTCGCCCCTTTCCATTAGATTAGGATTGACGATGGTCACCCCCGCGAAGATTCCCGGTTTTTTTTCAGCTTAAACACACTTTTTTTTTCCCCCATGAAGGAGCCCTTCCCTTTCGCCCCGGTCCAAAACCCGTTTTTTGACTTTGGAAGAACGAACCCCCCAAATTTGGTTCTTCACGGACTTTTTCCCCTTTTTCTATTGGCTCGCCGAGAAAGGCTCTTTTCACCGGGTATGGATTCCCTTTTTCTTTTTTATGTTGTACCTGTGTTTGCCAGGTATTCCCTCCCCCCCTCTAAGCTGGAGTGGGCTATATGGGGTTTTTTTAATTCCAATACCTCCCTATTCATTTTTCCTTTCTGTGTTGATTTCATGGAAACCTTCCTTGGAGAATAAAAACGGAGGTTTCCCCCTAAAACGTCAAGCTCATTTCTTTTCCCTGTTGTTTCCTAGTATTACTCCTCCCCTTCCAGGTTCTGCCCGGACAAACCCCTTTTCCCCAGGGGCCGGAGGGCCGAGATTGTGGAACTTCTCTTGTTCCCCTTCGTTAACAGAGGGGCCAACTCCTCATTTGGGGTGATCCTCGAATACCCTCCCCTATTGTCTCTCGAAGATCTCCCTTTTTCCCTCATCGTATTCCTGCCTTCAAGAAACTTTCGCCCGCCCTTCCCCGACTTGGGCCGCTCCCCCTCCCATCAATTAAAACCCCTTCAAACCCCCGGACGACACGACCCTCTCTCACAGGTTTTGCCCTTCGCAAAGCTACACTCTTCATACATGGACTTTTCCTTTTAGGTCCCCCCCCCCTCTTGCCAACGGATTTTTTACCGCCTTCCTCCATCATCAAGACCCTTTTTCCCCCGAGCCCTTTCATGTATACCGTTTTTCCCCCCCCCCTTTTTTGAAGGAGATGCAAAACTTCTCCGCCGTGGCCTTCTTTATGACTCGTTCCCCTCCGACCCCTAGCGAAACAGCCGACGAATAAGTACCTCCCCTTTTCAAATACCTCCCTTTCATCCCGATCAACCCCGTTTCTTCAGTTTTTCCTTTAATTCAGTTTCTCCCCTCCTGACCCTCCTAGTCCAGAAACCAAACACAAGATTTTTCTACTCGCTAATCGGCCCCCTCCTCCGAGCCAACTTTCCGTTCATCTCCTTTTAGAAACTTTTTTACTCCCCCCCCACCTCCCACTTTTCCCGGGAACAAAAGGAGAGTCTTTCTTAAAGGCTTTCCAGAACTCCTCCCTTGCTACCACAGGAGCCCGGAGTCTTCGATTCCCACCTGTACTTAAAATGATCCTCCACCACCTGTTTCTGTTCTCCGGCTTACTGATTTGGATAATCTCAGTGAAGTAATGGCTCTTCTTCTTAGCCCATCACTCGACTTAAGATTTGAAATGGAAGGCCCTACATAGAGGAAGCGCTTCGGAGGGGGGGGAAACGAGTGAGGTCAAGAAGCCTCCTTCGTGGTCGGGTTCTAAGAGAGCAAGGTTCACAAAAAAGTCTTCGAGGAAGATGTTTTGGAAATTCCTGGAAATTCTCTTGGTAGAAAGGAACAACGGCTCGAGTCTAATAATGGCGGAAAGGAAGAGGGGGTGTAGAGGGCGGTGGCCCAGTCCCTTCGTTGGTTTTTCTTTTCCCGGGATACGTGGTATCAGTGTGCCTTTTGAAGCGTTAAGTCCCCTTCCCCCCCCCCCCATGGACGCGCGAAGTTTTTTTCCTTTTTCTTTTTTCTGTGCGTCAACGAGGGCGAAAGTCTTCTTTTTTTTCAAGTGGCGCGCGGAGGTTGGTCTCCGCCCCCCCCCCCCCCCGGGGGTTTCATTTTTATATTCTCCCTTTGAACGCCTTTTACGTAAGCTAATTCCTTCGGGATGAGTTCGTTGTTTTCCCGTTGCTTTGAAAAGGTCCCCCCCCCCCCCCCTTTTTTTTCTTCGCGACTTTCAGCTCGCGTGGTCGGTTTTTTTTTTTTTTTTAAAATGTAGAATTCCACCTTTTTCTGTCCCGGCGGCGTTTTTGGATCCCCTCCTCCTCCCTCCGTTTGTCACGTTCTTCCTTCTGCGTATTTCTTTTGATGGAATTTCTTGATGATGGGTTTTCTTCCGTTGGAAAGATTGTTGCCTGCCAAAGCCATTCTGAATTCTTTTCTTTCCCTGGTTCATAGAGGTGTCCCCCTTTTTTCCCTTCGTCATGGGGTTTTTGTGGTAATTGTTTTTTTCTTCTTCGCGGCCAAGGTTTCTTTTCCCTTTTTTTCTCTGCGGCGAAAGTTATTGTTTTTCCCTCGAAATAGATGAGCGCCCCTCCCCCCTAACACAATTGGATAGCTCTTTTTGCGCTCATCTTGCGATCTGTCTTCTTCCCCTTCAGCTCATTCTGAGGCGTTTTTTTTTTCACACTCGCGTCGTTTTCCGAAGACCCTTTCCACATCGCTTCTCCCCCCGCGTGCCACCTCCCTCTTTTTTTTCCCCCATTAAAGAGAGTTTCTCTTTCCCTTTTTTTAAAAACGTAAGAACCTCCCCCGGCGATGAGCGGTTTTTTCTCTTTGCCCCGCAGTTTTCTTTTTCCCCACGAGAATGAGGTTTAAATCTCACCACGGCTGCGTCCCCCCTGATAGACCCTTACTTGGCCGCCTTAACCAGCCCCCCGAAGAGCCCTTGGGTTCCCACGAAACATTCTTTTTTCCACCCCCGTTGACCACAGATTTTTTCCCAGAATCCAGACGAGATGCCTTCCCCCGGCATGGGCCGGGCGTCTTCACTGTGTCCCGACGATTTTCCCACAAAAATATCACCCCCCCTTGGGAGTCCATGCGTCTCTCAAATGGTCTAACCCACCCTTTTTTTTTTGACGAATTGTCTTTCCCCCCCCCCCTTTATTCTCTTCCTTTTTTGGTATACAGATTGTGAGCTTTCCCCTCCTTCCCGGGGGAATCGGCTCTTCCCCATGCAAATCCGAAGTCTTTTCATCAGCAGTCTTTTTTTGCCCCCTGTCATATACCCGGAAGATGGCGTTTTTTTTCGAGGATTTGGATGCCCCCCCCCCAATGAGAATCTCCCCCTCAACGCCCCCCTCTTCTGCGTCAATAACATCTCTCCTCCGTTGGTGTTGTTGAGTCTTTTTCACACCAGGGGCCATTACTCTTTTTTCTTTTCTGTTCGACACACCTCTTTTTTTCCTGCATCACAAAATAGCGTTTTTGGCAGGTCTCCCCATTGCGGCCAATTTCTTTCCCCATTAGATTCTTCTTCTCTTTTACAAACGCGGCGTTTTTTTTCCGGTTAGGCGTAAGCTTCCCCCCTTTCCCAATGGAAGCGCCTCGTTCCCTGATTGATCCCTTTTTCCACCCCTTAGATTGTTGCGGACTTTGACTTTGTTGAAGCCCCAAATTTCTATTTTTGGAACTTGCCCTTTCCTCCCTTTCGTTAGTCCCTGCGGCCAGGCCGGGGGCCTCTTTTTTCTATGGGATTGACATTGCCTTTTCCTGGGGGGCCAGGTCTTTTCCCTTTAATTGTGTGCCCCCCGTGTGTTTTAGGTTTTTTTGTTTCCGCTGTTTTCTCAGAATAATCCTTTCTTCCTGCCAGCCAGGTGTTTTTTTTCTCCTTATTCCTTCTGTGCGTTGCTACAAGGGCATTCAGCTATCGAATGGTTCCACTTCATTTTTATTAAAGTTCTCTTTTTCCCTCCCCCTTTAATGCCTTCCCTGGACCAACCCCCCCCTTTTTGGGGCTCTTCAGCGAGATGGTTTTTTTTTTTTTTTTTTTTTTTTTCCCCCGTTTTTTTTATAGTCGAGTTTCCACCTTTTCACACTGCCCTTCTCTCGAATTTTCCCATGGTGAAGGAAACTTAGCCTCACGCTCTTTCGTTTCGTGGGCTCTGGCCCGTACCTCGCCCTTTCCAGAAACTCTTTATCCGAATTTCCGCCGAAGCCATTCAATTCCCCCCCCCCCTTGAGTTACCCCCACTTTAATTAATTTCCCCACTTTTTGCACCATTATATTACTCCCCCTCTATCAGAATGACTTGTCGCTTTTACTTACTGACAGGCCCCCCCTTTTTCCTCCTCGATTCCCCCCCCTTCCCGACCCATTTTCCATGAACTTCAGCATCTCCCGAGAATTGATGTAGCCTCGCGATTGAAGCTATTCCCCCCCGCCCCTCGTTCCGAGCTTCTCTTTTCCCCTCTTTATTACTCGCCCGACCGACCACCTTTTCTCGATCTTACACCGTCTTTTTCTTTTTTTCAAAATCCCCCTTTCCCCCCCCCCCCCATCCTTTTATCACCCCCTTGTGAAGGAGCTCTTCTGGAAGAAAAGGCGTGTCACCCCCAGAAAACAAAAACCAGACTTCCGGTCGTTCTTGTGCCTGCGAAATTCTTCGTCCCCCCCCCCCCTCTCCCTGTCGGGCTCTTCCTGAATTTCGCCTTCTCCCTTTCACTGGACAAAAACGGAGATGCTCGAGTTGTAGTTCCCTCGCCCTCCCTCCCCCCCCTTGTTTCAAGAGACTTATCACACAAAGGGAATGCCCCCCCCCGACTGAATTCCTTTTCCTTGCTACGGATTTTCCTCAGTTTTATGCTTCTTACCAACCTGCGTCTGGTACCCTTTCCCTTTTTGTACGGATCTCATCTCCTCGGCAGTGCTTTTTCTTTCCTCTACTCCGTTGTTTTCTCCTTCTTTCCACAAACAGCCTTCCCTCTCTTCGTTCCCTCCTGCCTGTCAACATGGAACTGCTCTCCCTTTTCTTCAAACTGACGAGGAGCCCCCCTTTCCTTGGAGACAAGAGGACGACGGTCCTCTTCGTTGTTTCCTTTTCTTCTCGTTAAACCTTGTCCGTGTCTCCTCCGAGAGGGCGGGAAGCCGTTAAGCCCCTTCCCTCCAGAAGAAGCGCCCTTTTTTTTTTGCAGGGTCCCCTTGTACCTGACAGGTGAAAAGTAGATGAGGTCCCTTCTCGTTGCGCGCGGATGTTTTTTGCGAGGCGCACGCCCCTCCCTCTTTGGTTTGTTTCTGTTCCTTGTGTCCTCTTCTGAACTAATTTCTTCCACGCTCAGTCAAACGTTGGTTCTTTTCGTGGGGGGACCATGGTTTTTTCCCACAAAATTCCCTTTTTATCGATCGCGCTTCCTCCCCTCTTTTTTTTGACATAGACATGTAGACTCCCCAGGAGGAACGGAGGAGTCCCCAAGAGAGAATTTTTCCCCCGTCAATCCTTCTCTTTTACTGCTTCATTTTCGTCCTTGCGGTCTTTTCTGGGGGGATTCGTTTTTCCGGAAGTAGAGTTCTAACAGTCATTCTTACCAGCGCCTCGGGTGACAAAACTGGCTTCCCCTTGGGCTTCGGTCTTCCTTGGTTTTTCAGTGTGTTTACTTGATGGCTTACTTCTTTCCGGTCGTAAATGCGTTTGGAGAAAGTTCTCACCGTGCAAGACTGTTTCCTTCCATGGGTCCCGAGCCCCCGGTGATAGACAGTTCTTCTTGAGAATATCTTCACAATGTTCTTCTAGAGTAGAGGCGTTGGCCTCTCGCGTCGTTGTTTCATCCCCACAATAGCGGCGTTCCTTCGACCACCCTCCCTTCCCTTCTCTTCTGTGGTGTCCAGGCAGGCCCCTCCCCCCCGGGGTGAGATCTTTACACGGAATAAAGAGGTCCCTTTCACCCAGGCGCGCTTTTCCCGGGTTCCAATCGGTTTTTCGGCCTTTTTCTCCCCCCTTCCGAGGTTTCCAATCCCCAAGGCTGAGGCGATTTCCTTCCTTCGGCGTATTGGATCCTCCGCCCTCGAGGCCAATCCCCTGTTGTCCCTGAAAAAGGGTTTACCCAACACAGTCCCCCTTCCCGCACAGTGGCCCAATCCTTTGAACAAATACCACGGCCTGGGCCGTTAGGAAATATGGTTTCTGCCGTAAACCCCCTTTCCCCCCACAAAGTTGGTGGTTCCCCCAAGTCCGACCCTGGATAACATTTTTTTTGAGTTGCGCCCCCATAGTCCGACCTTTTGAATCATGTTTCCCCTCGAAGATGACGAAGATAAGGAAATCTCTCCCTTTTGATCTTAATTTTTTTCCCCCAACAGAATCTCATAAGGAATCCGAAACTAAATGGATCATTGCCGGCTTAGTCGAGGACTCCTTGCGTACTAAAGTAGAACTTCAAGAAACCCTCCCCCTGTTTTTCGAAGACCCTTCTTTCATCCTCCTAAGTTGTTGTTCTTCTTCAGGAAAAAATGGTCCCCGTTTTTCGTTTTCTTTTTTTCCCCCATTTTTGCTTGTTACGGAATCCCCCTCTTTCGGCACAGAGGGAAATTTATGGAATTAAATTTTTCCCCTTTAGCCCTCCTATGATTCGGTCTTTTTCTATGGTAAATTTTAGCCGATTAAAGGTTTTCCGCTGCCACTCTTGGTCTGGCCAGAGAAAAATTTAATTTTCTTCCGATTGGATAATAGAGCCACCCCCCCCCCCCCCTTTGTAGCAGGTTTCCTTCCTTTTTCCCTCCCCCCCCCCCTTGTTTGGATCTTTTGGACTTTCCCCCTGTAGTGAACACTCGAGGACACGGCCTTCCTTTTTGGTCATTCGTCTATCTGCCGGCGGTCCTTTTTTGGGGAAGGTGCTTACAAGTTCCCCTTTCCCCATTTTCATTTTGCCCCCCCTTGTATTGGCTTTTCTTATGTTTCTTTTTTTTCATCGCTGGTTAATCCAACATCGGCCGACTTTTTATATTCTTTTTACCCTGCGGCATCACACATGAGTGGAACCTCCGTAAAGATCCATCGAATGGTCTCTTCCTTTATTAAGTTTCTCGCTCTCTTCCCCCCCCCCTAGTACTTTCTGGGACCCCCCCCACCAAATCTCCTTTTGTCCTTCTTCCGCCGAGAGTGTTGTTTAATTTTTCCCACTACGCGAGTTTTTTCCCCCCCGAGCATATCTCGAACCCTTTTTTTGAGCCTCATACATATAGAAATCTTTTTCTCTCTTATTCATGTTTTTGTCAGGGACCCTCATCTCTTAAGGCCCATTAGAACGTTCTCGCACGAATATTTCCCTTGCCGGGACTGGTCCGTTCCCCCCCTCCCTTAACCGCACACCCTTTCACAACAACAGGGTCCCCCCGTATGTATCTCCCATTTCCCCCTCTATTACGTGCCGCCCCCTCCCACACTCTTTCAGGAATGACCCTTTTTCCTCCTCTACTTCCTTGACGGCAATGGCTATCCTAGATTGCCTTACCTTTTAAGGACTCATTCATCCATTCATCACCCCTCATCTACATCCAGAGATTGATTCCCCAAACCTTTTTCGGCTCTTCCCCCCCTTCCCTCCTTTTGTACTTATACATTTTTTCCCGCCCGCCGAACACAGAGATCGCGAGATTCATAGACCCCCCTTCATTTTTGTCCTTTTTCCAACTTCCCCTTTTGCACTCCTCGTCCCCCCCCCTTTTACGTCTCCTTCTGGAAGACCCAGGAGTTCACTCTGTCAGAAGACCCCCCCCTCCTTTTCTTGGGGAGGGCGATCCCAGCACTTCCGCCCTCTCGGCCAATTCCTTTTCCTTTTCTCCCTAGAAATAGTCTTAAGTTCCCATGGGGAAATGCCATCCCCCCCCCCCAAACGGAGCGCTTCGTATTTCCCCCCCTGGCCCTCCTTCTCCCCTGTTAGTGTTTCAAGGATCCCCTTCTCTCTTTTTTTACGATTCACCAACCCCCTCTAGAAAAAGAAACCCTCCCTTTCACCCGTAGTCCCTTCTGCTCGTCTCCCCCCGATCAGTTTAAGTTCATGCTCTCCCCTCCCCCTGTTACAGGCTTATGAACTCTGATGTGGTGGTTGCACTTCCTCCGTTGTTGTTTTTTCTCTCCCAAGTTGCGAGTAAGATGAGCCTCTTTTTTCCCTTTTAACAGGACTGCTTTTTTTTCAAGAACATGAACTTCCCACCTTTTTTCAAGCCAAAATCCGTATCCTTTTCTCTTCCTATGTTTTGGTCTGGTCCCTATCCTTTAAGTCTTTTTTTCTCAAATAAGGGAGACTTCCCACGTTCATAATGTTGGGGAGAGGGGCTTTTTCCCCACCTAGGCCCCCCTCCACCCTTTTTCCTGTGGCCCGGGTACACTGGGAAAGGGGCTGTGTCCCTTTTTTTTTTTTTTTTTTTTGATGAGGAAAGACTGAATTCCGTAATGTTGTTCCCTCTCTGGCCCGCCCGCCCTCTCAACCTTTGGGTTTTCTTTTTCTCAATTTGAGTTTTTTTCGTTCCGGACTTCCCCTCTCTCCTTCGGGATTCTTCTTGTGGACCTTGATTTGAAACAATTCGCGGTGTAGAGCTCTCTCCGCCGCTGTTTGTTAGGTGAGGAGGTGCCCCGTAGAAGGACAATTTTCTCTCTTAAAGGGGAGTTTGCATTGTGATCGCATTTTTTAAAGTATCCATTTCACATTTTGTCTCGGCTGGTATTTCGTATGGATGTAGTACTTGCGTTCTTTGCCTCCCTTGTTGCAAGCTTGACGTCCCGTCCGCTCTTCCCGAATCTTGCTTGTTCGTCCCCTTCCTATCTGGTTGGCAAAAATTTTTCTCTCACTTGGCTTCAGGCGTACTGTCCCCGGTTGTGGTAATTGGATGGCTTCGTTTTTTCCCCCCTTTTCGTTTTGCAAGCGGATCACTCTCTTCCTGAACTTTCCCCTCATGGTCCTGAGATCGCTTTTTTTCCCCCGCCACGCAACGGGATACGAGGTGTAGCTTTCGGCGGATTCTTCACCTTTTTATCGGATAGAGGCTTTTTTTTTGAAACTCGAGTTTTCGAGAAATTGTTCCCATTTCCCTCCTAAGTGCTGCAGGATTTTTTCAGGTGAAGTGCCCCTTCTCTAGGACTCGGCGAGATGAACCCGGAACAAGGCAGATGAGTGTTTTCCTCTTTTCCCCGCAGGTGGTGTCCCACGCCCCTCTCATGAGGTTCACTAAATTCTGACAATGCATCTTCTCTCTTGGATGTAAAACACTAACACCTCCCATACTGCTCAATCGGGTTTAAGGGATGAAGGACCGCCGTCCAAGGACCGGACTTTTTTCTCCCTTTACGTTGACCAACAATAGCCCGGTTTTTCCTGCGAGCAAGGATGGTTTAGGGAAGGGAAACCCATATGAACCCCAAGTTGTTTTTTTTTGAGTCCACCGTCAGTAACACAACTCCCCCCCCGACCCTCAAACCTCCCCCCCCCCCGCTTGTCCCCCCCCTTGTTTTTCGTGAGCATTCTTTCCCGAAAGGGAAATTGCTCCCTCTGCCCCCTCTTGTGGAAGCTGACTTCTTGGAACACGTTGCCTCGGTTGTAGTAATTGTCCCCCCTCTTTTTCCCTTCCTAAGATAATGGTTTCCGAAATGGTCCCTTCTCCTACAGGCGCGGCGGTTTAGGCGGATTTGTTTTTCCTCCCCCCCCAATTAGAAAATAGTGGCTTTTCCCAGATTTTATGGAACATGGTTCTCTCTCTCTTCCCTTGTTGTTGAGACTCCTCTTCGACACCATGGGGCCATCCTCTTTTTCGGTCGACCAAGATTGGAATAAAAAGACGCGCTCCTTCCCTCCTGGAAGGTCTGGCCATCTCCATTTCACTCCCCCACTTGTCGCTGACCATTAGTTCTTTCTCCGATGTTCATTACGACCTTTCCGAGTGCCACGAGGGTTCGGCCCCCTTGGTCACCAATGAAGGCCCTTTTGATTTTGTCTTCCAAAACCGTTTGTTAGCCAGTTTTTACTAATCACGCACTTTGGGAATTTTTGGCCCCGGCATAACATCCTTTTTGTCTCTTCCGCCTCCACATTCGTTTCGGATTTTGTGGTAATCTCCTTTTTTATCCTGACACTTTTTGGTGGGGAAGGTTCTGCATCCCTTTTGGCCAAAGATGGAGTTGCTTATGTTTTCTTTTTCTCCCAACGCGCCTTTTATCAGGTGGGGTTAATATAATTGGATCTCATGTCGGTTGCTTTTAAAACGCGTTTCCCCCCTCTCACCTTCCCCTCCCCTTCCTGTTCCAGTCATCCCCCGCTTCGATCTACACCCTCTTTCTCCTTCCCCAACCACATCTTCAGTTTCTTCTTTGTTTTCCCCCGTCCGGATTGTGTACCTGTTTTCCTTTTTTCCCCCCGACGCGCCCCAAACGCCTCTCCTCCTTGCGGTGATCCCATTTCTTCCCTCTTTCCGCTCGCTCCACTCTATCCCCCTTGCGTTGCTCGGGGAATTCCCGGAACATGCGCATCTTTTTTCGCCCTAGTGATCCTCCTCGGATTGGGCCCCGTTTTCTGCCCCCCTCATACCACACCTTTTTTTCGTACAAAACCCCTTTTTAACGTATGTGCGCTAAAAGGTGTTGCACCCTCTATTCCCCTCCCTCTTTCTACCAGTACTGTCCCTTTCGAAGTCCCTACTCCTTATTCCTCTTTTTCCCCCAACGGAATCCAGGAAGAACATTCATTCATCACGAATACCGCCCCTCCTCCGAGATTGCTTTCGCCGTTTCCCCAAAAAAAAAATTCCTTGAAGATGCAATCTTTTCGGTTCCCTTTTTTTCTATTCCCGCCCTCCGCCCCGAGCGAGCTGAGCGCGAAAGTTTTGTGTTCCCCCCTGTCCACAACGAAACTTTCTTCTCACCGTTCTAGGCGTTACGTACTGTCTTAATTACAGGAGTTCCCCCCCCTTTTCGTAAAACCCCAACAAGAGGTTCTAGTCGTCTTCTCCTTTCCTAGGCACCCCCCCACCACTTTCTCTCCCCCTTTCCGTATTCCCTTTTCCTAGTTTTTAAGAACCTCCCTCTTGGCCACCGAGAACCCACTTCCTCGCTTTGATTTTCTTCTTCTCCCCCCTCCCGGGATACCATTCCTTCTAGCAGGATTTTCGATCCCCTTGACTGAATGTCCCCCTCCCCTCCTATCCTCCCTTTTTTCCTTGCTCGGCTACGTTCTTTCCCGATTCCGTTGAAGTTCTTTTCCAAAGCAGTTCCGTGTTTCCATTTCTTTTCATCGTTTCCTACGCGGATTTTTTCCCTCTCTTTTCCTCCCCTCCCCCCGTTGTTGTTCTCCTCTGCCTTCAAAACATCCTTTCCCTTTTTCTCTCGTTCCCATAAGCCTGGAACCATCTTTTCGCCATGAAATTAAAACGGCTCCCTTTTCCTCCAAATCCGTTTTCTCCAGAGGACGAGGTCTTCCAGGCCTTTGGCGATCCTTGTTTGAGAAACTCCTTTTCCACACTCAAGGGGGCGGGCCGTTTCTTTCCCCCGTGTCCTACGCGCGCCGTTTGTTTTCCGGTGGTGATTTCAGGGGGGCCAAGGGCTGGTGCGTAAACTTTTTTCTTTTCTATGAGGAAAGAATCCCCTTTTGGGCCGAGGATGTCTTCTTTCACAGGCTGCACTTTTTTTTTTCTGGACTCGGATTCTCATTTCCTTTTTTCCTTCCCGGTAAGTAATCTCCCCTAGGGGGTTGATCTGTTGGTACATGGGATTTGTAAAATTTTTTTCCCCAAAATTTTCCTTTTGAGTCATCTCGCTTCAGCTCGGTGGTCTTTTTATTCACTTGACCATGTATCCCGCGAGAGCGGAACCTTTTTTCAATCTCTTCAACGTCTTTTTTTCCCGTCAATCCCCTTTCTTTCGGCGTTCTTCTTTCATTTCTTTCCTTTGTAGATCAGGATTTTCCGTCAAGGAAGTCTTACTTCGGACTTCCTTTTTCTCGTTCTCGTCCCTTTCGTTAATATCTAAATGGGATTTACTTGGCTTCGGGGGTTTTTCCTCACTGTTTTTCCTTGATGGCTTTTCTTTCCCCCTTTTCCATGAGTCTCCTGCGAAGTTGATGTTCTAATGGTAACTGAGCCCCGGGATGAGGTGCCTCCACCGCAACCATTTTCCTGCCTTTCTTTAGAGCACTTCTTTTTTTCTTAATTCGTAAACCCTGGAAAGATTCCTCTTTTTCCTTTGCATCGTTGAAAACTTCGTTTCATAACGAATCCCCCCCAATAGCAGGCGGAAGCCCCGGAAGTAGCCACTAAGCTTTTTTTCTCAGGGAAGGAACCTTTTTTGGGTACTTTTGAAAAACGTCCCAGAGACACTTTTTTTCCCCTCTATGATGTTTTTTTCGGTTGAGAGTTTTCTCTTAGGAGAAATCTTGAGGTTTCCAAATCTCCACCAGTTCTTTTTTTCCCCTGTCTAGAAGGTGATGAACAGTTTTTTCCCCCCCCCAAGATGAATAATACCATCTTCCCCAATGAAATTTCTTTCTTCGGCCCCCCCCTTGAAAAGCTCCCCTCAATGAATACCTCCCCCCCCCTCGACACGCTTGGCCTTATTTTCATATTTTCGGTGCCCCTGCTGTACATTTCCTCAAAAATATACCCCCTTTTTGGGAGTTCCATTTTGATTCCCGTCCGCCCCCTGCTTAAAAATTTTTGTCCTGCCCGAAAGGACCTTCCCTTCAATGCCCTTTGGAGCTGACGCCCCCACTCCATTTTTCCTTCTTTGTAGTAACTTAATACACGAATTTTTCTGGTTCACCTCTTCTGGCGACCTTCTTTCCCTGTAAGGGCCCCCAGATGGGCGGAGTGTGGAAGAGCGGATTGACACCACTCCCTTAACCGTGGCCTCTGAAAAAAAATCTGCCAATGGGTTCGCCCTTCTTCTATTTTCATACTACCTATTTTTCGAGGAGATTTATCTCCCTCCCTGGGAAAGAAGACCCTATTTTATGGCCCGAATTATAATTTTCCCCCCATAAAATCTATAAGAAGCCATTCGTCAGGTTGCATCTTTTAGACAGAATTTTTCCTTTAGATTTCTGTGCTATGGTACCCCCCCCCCGATTTAAAGGTTGGATCAGCTCTGTCACCAATGAAGCTGTTTTCGGGGCCCCCCCCCCCCTCTTTCTGGTCCCCAACCGTGTTCTCCCCATTTGGTTAATCGTTCCCTTTCCTCCAACTGGTGTTAGATGTTGGCCCCTTAGAGAATGCTTTCCCCCCCCCTAGTGCTACGCCTTTCCCTTTGCCTTCTGATTGGGTCATCTTTCTGCCACGGCGGCTGTTCTTGTTGAACTTTTTACTTTTTTCCAAGCTTTCTCTATGGTTTTTTTTTTTCATCAAATCCTACTTTTCCCTAGAAGAAGCACTTTTTGTCCCCCATTAATGTCTCTTGTTTTTCTTTTTCTCCTCCCCAGCCTGCGGTGCCCCTTCCCCATAGATGGGTACCGTCCTCAATATTATCCCTACTAACCTCTGCCTTTTTACCAAACCCACCTTCCAGGTGGCACTTTTTTTTTTTTTTTTCCGCGAGATTTTTAACGGGTTTCCTCGGATTCCCAAGAAGAGATCCCGATTGCCAAACTCCTCTCATATGCCCCCCCTTCCAATGGTGGACGAATATATTACCCCTTAAAACGAATTATTATACCTGGCTCTGGCATCATCTCCCTGTAACAATTTTCCCTCCCTTCGAAATTTCGCCCGCTAGTGTTTATGCTCTCTTGGCAGAGGCCATCAATTACCCCCCCCCCCCAAATTGAGTTTCCCAACCGCCGAAGCCAAGTTATTCTCTTCCCAGTTTGACCCCCTCTTACCTTACAGACTTTTCCGAAGTTTCCCCTTTCCGTGCCTTCCCCACTGAATCCTCGATGACTACAGCTCCATCAAGAAAATCCGCCGCTCCCGAGATTGATTTCTCCTGAAAAAACGTCGCGCTTGACGAGATGAAAACGGCCAGTTCCCCTCCGTGTCTATTACTGCCCGCCGGACCCCCTTTTTTTCAGCGCTATTTCCTCCATATTTTTTGTGTTCCTTTTCAAATTTCCCTCCCCCCCTCCTCTTAACCACTTGGACTTTCTTGAAAGGACCAGTTTTCTCCCTCCTTCCAGAAAACCCCCACCTTTTCGCGGCGGGCGCCCTGCGAATCCTTTTTGCCACTTTCCCCGTTCTTCCTCATTTCTCCACAAGCCCTTTCCCTTTCCCCGCCCCTTGTCCCCAAGGCGCGATTTTGGAGGGGCCCGTTTGCTTATTCTCCCCCTCCTTGCGTTTCAAGAGGCTCTTTCCGATCAACCACACCCAATGATCGCCAACCGCCCCCCTCCCTTCACCGTCGTTCCCTCTGATCGGCTGATTGTGCCCTTCTTCGTGAAGTTCATGGTTCGTCCTGTTCCAGGCTTATGGAACCTTCCTAGCCGTGTGTTGTATATTCCCTTTTTGTTTTTTTTTTTGGAGCCCCCCCCGCCACATCTTTCTGTTTTTCTTTTTTCCCTTGAACGGCGAGGAAGATGGCCCTGTCACACAGGATGACTTTGTATCCTTCCTTCCCTGATCGAGGTAGCAAAATCCTGAGCCCCTCTTCCCTGTGTCCTTTTTTCTCCTTTCCAGTCATTGTTGGTGAGCTCTCCCG
>Ga0179593_1698826_pt1 | contig 36263 bp, 36 predicted proteins | sample CZODoug2_1_08_16_FD_185931 | JGI IMG/M metagenome (GOLD analysis project Ga0179593, IMG submission 185931) | Vadose zone soil fungal communities from Angelo Coast Range Reserve, California, USA - CZODoug2_1_08_16fungal (PacBio error correction) | ecosystem: Environmental > Terrestrial > Soil >... | reverse complement strand
CGTTGGGCCGCTCCGCTCCCCCCCGTGTCCGCGTGGCGTCCTTCTCCGTCGCCGGGTCTTCACTGAAAGCGTGTTTTGCAGTACTTCCGGACGTCCTGGACGTTTTCTCTCTTTTACTTTTTTCCTGTTTGCTACTATTGACCGCTTCCGTGGCCGTGGAAAAACAGCCGACGTCGACCCCTTGTGCTGGTTGCCAACCTCCTCGTTTTTCACTCCCCCCCCCACACCTCAGTGCCCGGTCTTTTTTCGATCCAACCGAGGTGGCGCAGGCGGCTCCGAAGATGAACCTTTCTCACTCGTTCTTTTTCGGCCTGCCTTCCTTTTCTCGAAGCGCCACCAAATGCTGTTACAGTTGCGCTGGTCTTCCCGGAAGGCTTGCACCCCCTTTTTTTCACGCATTTTGATCTTCAGTCCCAGGACGCGGGGGCGCCGCGGCAAGAGCAGGGGCAGACCCCTAGAAAGTGGCTGGCGATGCCTGTTTTTTCCTCCCCCTTATTGTCTCCGTTGGGTTTTCCCTTGGAGTTTCCCTCCTCCCATACACATCGCAATCGTGCAGTTGGCCATTGGATTGTTTTTTTTCAGTTTTTCAGGTTTTTTGAATTCGTTTCGTCTCGCACTTTGCGGGCGAATCCCTTGGGATAGGCCGTGCCTCCCCCGTGTTCTTTCCTGCTTTTGTCTTTCCCCACTTTTGTGGAAGTCCTTCGCCCGGCCCTCGGCGTTTTGGCGCCAAAACGTCTGACTCTCCGAAGGCGGGCCTTCTTTTTCGGACAACTTTGCGCTTTCTCGTCTTTTCTCGTGGCTTCTTCCTCCTCCGTGTTGTTTGAAGGTTGTCCTGCGTCCCGTAGCCGCAGGTGTTATCCGACCTCCGGAGGGGCAGTCCGCGTTCCCCCCCCCTTTGGGCGAGCCGGCTCCGGACCGACTGGGGCCGCGCCGTCGGCAGGGGATTTCCCTTTCGTTTCCTTTCCCTCCTCGGCAGTCCCTTAGGTGTTTGCAGTACGACTTGCGTCCTGGTTGGTACCCCTCGTTCCGGCTAACCACCGACGGACTGAAGAGCCCCTGTCAGCTCCAGTTTTTTCTCGCCGATCATCCTTGGCGCGGTTTTGGATCGTGACCCTTGCCGCTGGATCGTTGCGATGAAACCAGCCGACCCGCAGCCCCCTGAGTGCCCCGGGGGAACCCCAAGCACCCGTCCCCGCGCGATCCTTTCCCCAAGATACGGCCGGTTTTTTTTTTTTTCTCCTTCTGGTGCTGTCGCACGCCATGAGTTCGTTCCCCAGGTTTCCTCCTCCCCTTGTTCCCCCTTCCTCCCCCTTTCTTCTTGGCTTGTCCTCTTTCCGGGACAGTGCACGGCACCGGCCGCTCGGCAGGTTTTTCCGGAGTTGTCGGTTGCCCCTGTCTCCCCTCCTCCGGTCCTGATATTTTGAACTTGGGCGGACCGACATTCGGAGCCCGCAAGTCTTTGGCCGCTTTCTTCTGCCTCCTTTTTTTACGGAGATCAAGTCGAGACCGGGACAAAGGGAGGAGGCCCTAATGGGCGACGTAATTAATTTCTGTTTCGCCATTTTTCCCCTTCCCCCCCTTTACAACGTTCTTCTTTTTTCGGTAATGAGTTGCTTGGGTCCTGGTACATATTCTCTTTAATTTTTCAGTTTCGGAGTTTCGAAATCCCCCGAGATAACAAGCGGAATCCCCGGGTGGTAAATAATAGGTACCCCCTAGGTGGTCACCATTTGATTGTCTTTTAAATATTCCTTTTCCCCAGTGAATTTCTTTTTGTTTTCAGATGCTGGCGCTTAATGCCGTGGAGTTTTTTTTTTCGGCCTTGGCGTTTTTTTTTACAAACCCCGGAGCAGGATCGTCTGTCTCTTTAAGGACTGCAGCGTTTTCCCCCTTTGTCGGTTAGGCCCTTTACTTTTCGCGTCGGTAGGTTTGTTTTTGGGTGGGTGGGGGTCTCCCAGGTGTAAACGGCCTGCGGTTTTTTTCACCTTCCCGGCTTTTTTTCGTCTTCGCCCGGTCCCTTTCGGACTTTTTTTTGCGCCGATTTTTTCCCGAGAACAGTGGCTTTTTGAAAACTGTGTCCGCCTCACAGAATCCGACCGCTTTCGTCCCCTCCCTCTGTGATTTCTGGACTTTTGGAAGCGGGAAGGGAGCGCAATGTTAAGCCCCCCCCCCCTTGTTGCGGCTTTGCCTCACCTTGAAGTTATTTCACTGGTACTCTTTCAAGTCCTTAAGTGAGGTAGATAACGCGTGTCCCCGGAACTCCCCTCCCCCTTTCCCACCGAAGTTTTGGTTCCATCGTCGTTCGAAGTAAACTTCAACCCTGCCCTGGATTGGTCGTTTCCAAGAGGGTACCCCCCCCAAAAGGTCCCCCCCCACCACGGTCTGTTTCTCTTTCGGTAAGGAAAGGCCTTTTTTCCGGGGACGTGGTCGGTATGCGCTTCCCTTTACGCCGCGGAGCGGGGAATGCTTTTCGACCGGTTTTTTTCTTCAGTTTAACGGGTGTTTCCCCTTTGTTTTTCAGCTGGCCTTAAAAGGTAGGACTAGAAGGCGTCCGCCTTTGGATCTTCTTCACTCCTTAGGTGGAAGGGCCCCCCCCCCTTTTTCTTAAAGGCGTCAGGTTCCGGGCTGGCCCTGAGAGCCTTATTTTTATCGCCTGAACCCGGTCAGGGGTTTGGGTACGTACAAGAGGTTGCCCGTTCCACCAGCCCCTTTATTTTTGCCTTAAAACGCACTTTTGGTGCAAGAGTTTTTCTAGGTTCCTCGACTTCCCTTCTCCCCACGGCTCCGTCAACTTCCCCTGGGATCGAGCGAAAAAGTAAGCAAGATAGCCTAGGGAGTCCTGGGGGCCTCCCCTTCTGTTCTTGTTTTTCGGCGCACTCGGCACGACCTCTCGCGTTCCCCCCGCTTTTTCCTTTACTTTTGTCACGTTCCCGCCGGTCAGGCCGGCGCGTGATCGTTTCCTGCGGAAGACTTTTTTCATAATCTTCCGCGTCTTAGCGACTCCCCCCCTTCCCCCCCTATGCGCTTTTCTCTGATGGCCAAAGTTACGCAAGTTGGTGTACCCGGGGACGGAAGGGTGGTTCCACCCTTTGCTTTGTGATGGTCTTTTTTTCCCTGCTGGTGCAGACTGACGCCGGGGTGATCGTCTGGACCTTTTTACATTTGACTCTCCTTTACGTTGCTTTGGCGTTTTTTAGCAGAAGCCTTTGAAACAGGGGAATCCGTTGGACGGAAGGCTTTTTGAAGTATGTTTCTCTTCTGTGAAGGCACCTTTCCCCCATTCGATAACTTCTAAGTTTTAGATGTGGCTCCCAGCGTCTTTTCCCTTCTTCCTTCCCTACCGTTCGACTTAGCCCTTTTTTTCGACGCACCCTTTCGGATGATCACGGCGTCGTTTGCATTTGGTACACCATTTTGACTTTCTCCGAGGGTACGTGACTCCCGAAACATGATGTCCTTGGGTCTTCGGGCAATTTTCTCCCTTTCCCTGTAAATGTCCGCGGGTAGGGGGAGGTTGGCGGTTTACCCTCCATTTCGAAAGCAGTTCTTTTGCGCCACTTTTCGAAATCTTTTCAAAGTTGGATGTCGTGTGAGAGATTTTTCCAGTCGGCCGGCCCTCCCTTTCACCCTTCTTCTTCTTTTCTTCCAGGCCTGCCTCTTGTTTTTTTTACGCAGGTGCACGGTCGTGGGGCCCCAGCCGGCGTTGTGTTTCAAGTGGACGTTCTTCCCCCTCGCTGGGCTTTTAGGATTCCGGGGCGGATCCAACGATCGCCTTCCCTTGCAGCCCGGATTTAACTCTTGTTGAGGCCGGGTTATTTCTGAAGGCGGAAGGATAATCGCAAAGAGATTGTCAGTTTTGTTGGAAGGACAGTTAGTACCGAGGCTTACCCACCCGGGGATTTCGTCCAAATGGAAGAATCCTTTTCAATGTGGTTCACCCCCCCCCTGGCTTGTTCTCCCCTTTCCATTTTTTGGTGAGGCGGCCGGCCGGTTAGCAGCGTGGTCCCCCGTTTTTTTTCCCATTGCTGGAGTTCTGAGTCGCGGTGTCCCCCCCGGGAGGCGACCTGGCTTTCCCCTCTTCTCTCTTGCTGGCACTTTTAGCTGCATTTTGCTCCCCCCATGTGGCGAACCCTCGTTGGGCCACTTGGCTGCATGAGATTTCGCCCCCCCCTCTGCCCACCCCTTACCTTGACCCGCGTCTTTGCAAAAACGCCTGCTTTGCCGCCGACCGTTTCGCCTCCGCGGCTCTTTGTTCCTTGCAGTTTGCCACCCCGCCGGGTTTTCCCCGTCCAACGAAGATAGGGCACCCCCCCACGCCGTTGTCTCATCCGTACGTATTCTCTCTCCCTTTTTCCTCGTTGTTTTTTTTTTTGAGGTCTCACGTAAGGCGTCGACCAACTTTGGTTGTTGGGGACGACGATTTTTGTGCCGGGTCGCCCCGTTCCCTGCCCCCCCCCCCCCTGCAGGCCCCTGTCTCTTTCTGGATTCTTGTTTTAGCGAAGGCCCCCTGGAGCTTTTGACGCCCGCGACGGGTTGGCGAGATGCCCCCTTCGAGAGGGGAGGGCTTGCGCGGGTCTCCCGTTTGGCTTTCTTTTTTTTTGGTCGGACTTTTTTTCCCCAAAAACACCTGACAGTCTGCGAAAGCCCATGCCTTTTTCCGGCCGCGCCGGACGTCTCAAGTTTATGCCCGCTTTTGCCGCCGGTCTGGAGCTCCGCATAGGGTGACCAGCCCCCTTTTTTTGCCCCCGGTGCCTTGCTTTTCCCTTTTCTGGCCTTCTTTCCCCTTTTCGACCGGTACCCCGTTTCATGACGGGGAGTGACTTCAAGGACCGAACATACCTCTCTTTTGGGCTGCTGAGAAGGCGGCCGACTTTTTCCTCTTCCTCATTACGAGTTTTCTTTCCAAACCAAGGGGTCCCTTGAGATTAAGGAGTCGGTCCGTGGGCTCGGGAGGTCTTTTTCCACGCCCGACCCCCAGGGGACTTCCCTTTGGATTCGAACCCCCGCCGGCGTGGGGAAAACCCCCCCCCCCCCCCCCCGCACCCCTGTCCCCCCTCCTTTTCCGGTTTTCCCCTACCCATGAAACCCGTTCTGCGTTTTCCGTTAGAAAGCCGGTTATCTTTTTTTTTCGTTCCCCCGCTTTTCCCCCTTTTTTTCTCTGTTTTTCCTCATTTGCAACCCGACCTTTGGCCACCCATGTCGACGGACAACCCCCCGGAACCGTGGTCGGAAATGGAACCCTTTTTTCGCCATTCCGACTTTTACCTCCGGGCACTATTAGTTTTCTGTGAGCTTGTAACCTGTCCGAACCGCTGGAGGCGGGTCCCTTCTTAATCGACGGTGGGGTTCCGCTGAGGCAAGTCTGGGCTTCTTTCGCCCCTCCTTTGGGCTCTTCTCGAGCGTCTGGCACAGAGGGACCCCTGGGTGGTGTTCGCCAAATCTGTGTTTTCCTGTCTCTTCCTTTTTTCCTTGGCGCCCGTTCCCTTTTTTTTTACCTAGAGCCCCACGCACCGCCAACTTCCCAAAGACAACCTAAACGTTTTTTTCGAGAGCACCGTCGTTTTCTTTTTTTTTCCTTGCCCACGCCGCGCCCCTCCCCCCCCCCTTTTGTCCCGGCGGCTTTGGGGCCCGTATGTGGAAGCAGAATCTTTTTCGGCGCTTCCTAGGCGGGGCTCCGGTGTCTGGAGTTTTGCCATTTGCGGCCTTCCCCCTTTTTTTTTTTCCTTGACCAACAACTTTCGTGAAGAGTTCAGCAGAGATCTGCGACGACACGACAATCCCTGGCAAAATGTCTTTGCGGGCCGCCTCCCGTTCCTTAGCGGGTAGTACCTTAGGCTTAGCCTTGGCCCGTTCGCGTCCCCTTTCCTGCCGTGACGCGAATGTTTCGTTCTTCACTCTCCTGGTGCCTGACGGACTCCCCGCTTTTTTTTGAAGCGGCAACAAACGCTTCGAACACACGGCCCACAAGATAACCATGAGGCGCCGGTCTCGTTGAGCACGCTGTCTTTTTCGCCCTGAAAATTAATTGGACCCCTCGTTCGGGCAGAGTCCTTTTTTGCTGCACGGCCCGCTTAGATGACTTTACCTTCTCCGTCCCCTTTCCAACCCTTTCCAGCAAAGACCCCCAGCTCCCTTTCGGCCAAGATCCTAGAGGAGGCAGTCGAGGCCTCTAGCGCAAGCCCCATCGTCCCCTTGTGCGCCGGACTTTTCGTGCCATTTTCTGGTGGTCCCTTCCCCATTCCAATAGCAATCGTTCAAGTTTTTTGCCCATTCTTTTTATTCCGATCTCTTCCCCCCCCCCCTTTTTTTCGCGTGCTCGTAACGGTTGGCCTCCCTCGGGGTTGCGGTCGCGTTTTTTCCTTCTTTTTCGCCCCCCCCTTCCCCCTTTCCGATTTTACCGACCCTCCCCGGCAATTTCGGGACAAAGTAGAAGCGTATTCCCGGCGGGGAATGCGATGACCTTTTTTCACCGCTTAGTTTGTCTTCCCTTTTTCGTCTCCTGGATCTTGGTTTCGCGATTTTTGACAGAGTGACCGCGGGAAGGTTATCGATTCCGGCCCCTAGTATCCCTGGGAGACCCGGCATTCCCTTGCAGCCGGCGGGGAACAGTTTTTCGTATGGAGTGATGCCCCAGAAGGGTACAAGTCCGCCATTTTTCCCCCCTGACCCCCTCTCTTCCGTCGTCTTTCCCGAGGCCCGGCTAACGGAAACCGGACCTGAAGCGCACCCTCCAGATACCAAGCTTAGAAGTTTTTTTAGAACTTTTTTTCGACCCTTCCCCACCCCTCCGAGGTTCTGACCGTGGATGGTCGCGGCGACCCGGGCTTTCCCCCCACCCGCAGAAGAGATGGATTCCCCTTACCCTACTTTACCCTTACCGGGGCCCACTCACTGGGTGTGCTCGGCCGGGAAGAGCTTTGGAAGGGGGCAAGTTCAGGAAAGGGAGTCGTCTCCCAGGTTTTCTTCCTAATTTTTTTTTTTCGATACCTTCTCTGGTCCGGTTTTTTTTTTTTTTTTATCTTTAAGTCCTTTCTTGAAGGCGCCGGGATCTCTTTTGTGGTCCTCCGGAGTGTTCCAGAAAGTCGAAACCCTATATCTTTTTTTTTCCCCCTCTCCGTTTGTTGACCTCGGCCCCTTGGTGGCAGGAACCCCGACGGCTCCCGGCCGGAGGCCCCGTGCTTTTTTGCATGCGGTTTTGGGCTCCGACAGTCGGCCCGGCCACGGGGAGGTCGGCCCTGGCCGACTACCTCCTGGCTTGCGCTCCCCCCCCCTCCTTCTGCCGTTTTTTTCCCCTGGTTTCTTGCCCCCTTTTCTCGTTTCGAGGTCCTTGAACGGTTGGAGGGATTTTTTTTTTGTTTTTCCCCCTTTTGGGTTGTTTCCCCCCTTTTCGTCCGCCGTTTTCTCAGCGGGACTCCGTTTTCCTCCTTCCGGTTCCCATCACCTTTTTAACATCACGTGGCGATTTTTTTTCTTGAGGGCCTTCAACCGTGTCTCGGTTTTGTTTGTAGCTTTTTTTGCCCTCCATGGCCGGTTTTTCCCAACCCTTCCTCCAGAAAAGGTCTTCGGGTCCGAAGGAACTGTCGGTTCTTTTTTTTTTTTTCGAACCTGTGTGGGTAGAACCTCTACCCGTCGATTTTTGCGTTCCAGTTCTTTTCCCCCCTCCCTTGGAGGGGCGCGGAGTAACGGCGCCCGGAGATTTTAGTCATAATGACCGCTACTTTCCCCCGCTCGGCGACGCGTGCCAACGAGGGTCCCCGTTGAGAAGCGGACGAAACGGCAAGTCAGTCACCTCCTTCCCCTTTTCCGTTTTCAGTTTTGGTCGACTTCTTCTCCGGGGTGCGACCGCTTAACGGGTATTTTTTTCCTGGCCCGCCCCTTTTGCCGTTCTCCCTCACTTCTCCTGCTAAAGGAGCCGGTTCGGCCCCCCTTTTTTTTTGCCAAGCTTTCGGCGCATCCGGTCGTTCATTCCCCTCTTTTATCCTTCCGTCTGAATTCGGGGACCCTGTTTTCACGGAATGGATGGTTATGTGGAGAGTTTTTCCCCAGTTTTCCCACGTCTCGGGTCCCTTGAAACCGACACCAGCGCAAGGGACGGTGGCTCTTGTGACCTGCTTTCTCCCTAGCCCTAAGGCATTTCCCCAGCTGTCAGGTCCGAACGGGGATGCTTTTTTCTTTTTTGCTTTCCCCAGCTTTTTTTTTGCCTTCCAGATTCTCGAAAACGGCACGTGCCGGTTTCGCTCTGCCCCCCCGGAGGTTGCCCCCCAATTCTGAGTTTCTTTGAACGGGGCCCAGCTTCTCCAGATTAGTGTCTTGTTCGGAGACCGACTCCTGGTGTGCGCCTCTATTTTACCAGAAAAGGGTTGTCTTCCACTTCGGACGGTTTCCCCGGCCGGTGACTTTCTAGTCTCCCCCGCCCCCCCCCGTTCCCACCTTTGCTCGGAACAGCGAACGTCATTTCCAGGTTTTGATCTCATCAGACGTGCCCCCTTCCGTCGGTGCGCTTCCAAAGCGCGGGTGGCTGGCGGGGGATGGTTGTCGTTCTGCCCAGCTCAGCGTTTTTCACGCGTCGACCTAGTTGTTGTAGTTCGGATTGCAGGGCGGACTGGCCTTGGCGAACATTCAAGAGCTAACCGAATCGAACCTGCTGACAAACTCCTGAAGGATAGGACTGTTCCCTGGCACACCCCGCTCCCTTTGTTTGTTCCCTTTCCCCCAGCTTGAAGTTTTGATTTGGTTCCTTTGCCCCCCTTCTGAAGTTGCAAGTCCTCCCCTTTTTGTCTTTTTCAAGTATTTCTTTTTGATTGGTCGGTCGTGTGTCGCTCCCTTTGTCGGGGCCAGGCGACTCATTCCCGGTTTTTCCTTGGTTCTTCTTCCCCCCTACCACGGGCTAACACCCGCCCTGGTTTCTTGCTGCCTTCCGCCTCCACTTTTCCTAGTCTTCCACCGTAGACCACTCGTCCGGCTTCCTCCCACCCGGTCGGAGGGATTCCCTGGCGGCACTTGAACTGTTTAGGAGGCTCTGTTCGGCCGTTTTCTTTCCTGTAGACAGCGACTTTAGCCGCTTTTAGGATTTTCCCCTTTCTGAGGAGTCGGTCGTTGGCGTAGTACCACTTTTTTCTCCCTTTGGGTCCACAGGCTCCAGTAGGAACTGGGATTTTGAAAAGTTCCTTGGAAGAGGTCGATGCCTCCTCGGTCTTCGACTTTTCCCAAATTTTTTGCCCAACGCCCCCTCCAGAATGTTTTATAGTGAGCTTTTTCATGAAGAGAACTTAGTGGTCCCCCACGCTTTTTTGGCGTCCCTCCCCCCTTTCTTTAACTTTTGCACGGCGGCTTTCCCTCCCGACGTCCTTTGGGCTTGACAATAATTTTTCGACAGGCAGGACTTCCGAACTTCCGAACCGGGTGGTCCCCTCCAATTCTCGCCGTTCTTTCGCTTGACAGTGATCAGCCCCTTCGAGATGGTCAGTGCCCGTTTGCGGCCCCCATCGCGGTACCGGTCCCGGGTTGTCCTCCCCCAATGGAGCCTTTTTGTTTCTTTTGCCTTTTCCATTTCGGGGGCTTGGCGGCGGAGGTTTCCCAGCTGGGGGTCGGACTCCGAAGGCAGGGCAGCTTGGCCAGGGCTGCGCGGACCGTCGACGTGCGAGGGACCAAACAGTTCGGGCTCTTCCGGGCTTCGGGTAGTTCTTATGTTTTTTTCCGAATTTTTTTTTTGTTGGGTGCATGTGCTTTCCCTACATTTTTAAAAAGAAGGCACGTGCTAATGGAGTAAGGTTTTGGACTTTCTTTTCCCTCCCTCCTTACTACACCGTCTTGGGATTTAAAGGACACACTCGTGGACCGGACCAGTTCGACGGGTCTGATTTATTTCGTCCATCTCTTTCCGTTCCCCGCTCGGCGAACCTTTCCCCAGAAAGATCGGTCGTCCCAACCGCCACGAAGTTTTCGGACGGCCTCCGCTCCTCTCCTTTTGTTGTTCTTTTTCTCTGCTTGGGCGTGTGGTTGATATTAGGGTCCGGTCCTCCCCGTTTCCTTTTTGGGCAGGCGTGGTCCCTTCGATGAAAAGCGTCTGGACTGTAGCCTTGGAGCTACCCCTTTTTTTCTTTCTTTTAGTAGCTTTCGTTTGGTCGATTTCCCTCGAATTTGCGGGGGGAGGGGCCTGTTCTGCGGGCTGCAAGTCGTTTACCTTAACCGCAAATCCCCCACACCTTGAACGGCGCCAGCCCATGGCCTCCCCGGACCGGCGCGGGAACGACGCCTCGTAACTGGTCCCGCTCTTCTTGGACCCGCTGCACGCCTCCGATCGTAAGCGGGACCCCCCCGGGCCGCCCCCCCGGTGGTTGCTGAGTGTTTTCCGATGCGCGGAAAGTTTTTTCCAGTGTTTTCCCCGGTCCCTCTTTTCTGTCCGCACGCCCCATTTTCTCGCTGTCTGATCATGCCGGTCCTCCCCGTGGCTCACCGTTCCGGGGGGACGGCTTTTCACGAACCCTTTTGGTTTTCGGCTGCGTCGGGGTGTTGTTTTTTCCTTCTTTACTCACCGTGGCCCGTACGTGCTTTTGCCGGGTTTTAGGTCCTGGCTTCGACCCGCGTCTTGGTGCACAGCCTTTTTCTTTCTGCCCCATTGAGTTGCTGCGTACTCCAGAACGGGACTCCGCCCGGTTTCGGCGCCGGCCTGAGGTATCCTTTTTTTTTTCTTAATCCTGTTCCCTCGAACGTTGGCTCAGCAGTCGCAAACACCGCTGCTGCCGTGACAACTTCGACGGCCAACTACCGCGGACAGGGTTTCAACTGATGTTTTTTCTTTTCCTAACCTACAATCTTCCCCCTGTCGGAAGGACGTAACGGCGGCAGCATAAGTCCCTGTTCACAGAAACGCGTGCTTGAAGTGATCCTCTCTTCGAGCTTTCCGGTGTTCCGGAAGGGTCTACTCTGAGGAGGGGTTTTTGTTTGGCAGTTTATAGCCCTCTTCTGAACGAGCCAGGGATTTTTTCTGAACACCCCATTTTTTTTTTCCCCTCCCCTTTTGGACTTTCCCTGTCACAAGTCGCTTACCGTGAGGTTACCTATTTTTAGAGGACACTACGAACAAGCCCCCCCCGACCTTTCTCCGGCTGCTTTTTTTTCAGTATCCCACTTTTTGGAAGTATTACGGGATGGTTTCACACCCCTCCTGGACGCCTGTTACCAGGCCTGTTGCCGTGTCGCCCTTCTTTTTTGCAGTCTTTTTTCCGGTTTTGCTGCGTCCTGAGAGCCAGGCAGTACGCGTTGCCTGCACGCCCTTTGGAGCCGTACAACCCCCAACTCGTTTCACGTCCCTCCGGACCCCCTTTTCGGTTCAGCCCACCAGTTTTTTCCGTGCCGGCGCCAGCGACCGCTGAACCTCTTGTGCGGACGTTCCGTACTTTTCTCGGGTTTCCTTTTTTCGTTTATTGTCAGTTCCCTTGACCTATTCACCGGATGTTCACCGGGGCAGAAGTACGAACCCCTTTCTGGTGAATCGCACCGCTTCGACCCCCTCCCACCCCTTCCGCTTTTCTTTTTTTTAAGCCCCCCCCCTGGCTACCGCTCTGAAGGCTGCAAACAGTGTGGCCACACCTCGTTCGGCAGCTCGACTGTTCCTGCGCTTTCCCGACCCTTGGACCTTTCTTCCCCAAGACGTTCAGCTCCCGTTAGACTGAACTGTTTTTGGCGGCGGGAGCTTGGCCTTTTGCAGCAGTCGTTTCCTTTTTTTTGGCATTTTTCGCCCTTTTTGCTTTTCCTTGACAGACGGGTAACCGGTTCATTTTTTGTGGGGGTTTTTGGTGCGGGTCCCCCATACCATTCTCATTTCGTGAAGGTGGGGTTTTTTTTAGGAGGGGTGGGATAGTTTTCTTCCCTAGGAGCGTGTATCTTCAACTTATGCAGACTTAGTGTTTAGGAAGGGCCCCCGGGATCCGTTGCATTTCTTTTTTTTCCCCCTCCGAGGTTGGACGACGGCCCTTTCAGGGGCGCACGGAGCCCGTGCTACGGCGGTGCTCCTGGCCTTTTTTTTCCTTCTGACGCTCCCGTTCCCTTCTGATGGCCTTCGTTTGGCTGATTAGAACCTGTGCCGCCGTGACCGTATAGCCGGGTCTTCTTTTCAATCTCCGGTCTTTTTTGTTCCCATTTTAAAAAGCCTTTAAGGACGGGGGGGGGAATTTTTTAGCGCCGGCTTTCCAGGCTTCCCCTGCCGCAAACCCTTGGTTTTACTTTCGCTTTCCAGATTCCGGTTTTCCCCCCCCCGTGAGGCGCCCGGAAGTTGCTACTACGAACTGTCCGTGCCTTGGCAAGCTCCTGCAGCTCTGCGTTTTAGCACGTGTTTTTTGACTCTTTTTTTTTTTACCCTGGAATTTCTCCCACCGGAGGGGCAGTTTTGAGCTCTTCGGGCCGACCCCTTTTGCGGGACCCGCCCTTGAAAATGAGCCGGAGTTTTGTCCCCTCCTCCGTACCGCCCTTTCAGGGTGTTTAGGAACGGTGTGACTTTTTCCTTTGGACATTGCTGGCGCAGGTCTCAGACAGGAGTTTCCCGCCCGTTGTTGCTCCTGGCCCCTCTTGGCGGCAAGCGTTTCCAGTGAAGGGCACGGCGGCTTTGCAGGAGGGGCTTACTTGTGCGTGGTCGGTCCCGTCCCAAGTCAAACCCCCTTTCCTCTTTCGGTTGTCCGGGCGTACCGCCACTTTTAGCCAACCTCCGAAGGACGGCCGGGCGTGTCCGTTTTTTTTTTTTTTGTGTCCCAGGTCAATTTTATTTTGTCAGTTCCGGTAGCCGGTCCACGGGCTGGTTAAGCCAACTCGAAGAACCCATGATTGCGCCTCCCCCCATCTTTTTTTAATTCCCCCCCTGGTCCTTTTATCGTTAGATATGACGTGTTTTTGGTTCAGGATTTGTCTCCCTGGCTTCATTTCGTTTTTTTTCCCTGCGCCAGTCTGAGAAGATTTTGTATCAGGTGGCTCCTCGTTCCCTTCCCGGTGGTACCCCTTTTTGGTCTTTTTTCCCTTTTGCCCCTCCGAAGCTGCTGACAGTTGCTCTTTGCCGCTCTTCAGGTCGTCGTTTTTTTGTTAGCGGCCTTGGCCGGTTTTTTTTTTTGTGTCTTTCCACACACCGGACCTCAGACTCTGCCCCCCTGGTTTTTCTGATTGTTTGTTTTTTTTTCCCAGAACCTGAGTACGAACGTTCAAGCCGTTCGTCTGCAGGCGTTCGTTCCCCCCACGGCTGGTTTAAGCCTTGCGGTCTTTTTTGTGCGACTTTCGGTCCTCCTTCAAAAGGGTGTTAATGCAGGGCCGATTTGGGTTTTGTCGGGGAGCAAGCGTTTTTTCCCTGTTGAACAGCCATTTTCCCCGCGTTCCTTTCAAAGGCGGCCTTTTTTCCAAAGCTACCCGTAGAACCTTCTTCTTTCCCCCTTCCTGTTTCGTGCAGGTCCTCCCGTCGGACCAAGTCCTCGGCCCCCCTTTTTTTTCCCCCCTCGGGTAGGCACGGTTGGCCAGGACGATCACCCGGCGAACTCCGGTGGTTTTTTTTTCCCTTCTCCCTTTTTTTCCCCTGATAAATGTTTCCGTACTTTCTGCCTACCCCCTTTAAAAATGACCCTTATGACAGTAATTGTTTTTTGTCTTTTTTCAATTCCTTCCATCCCTCCGTTCCCCCGAATTAGGTCCGTTTCCGTTTGAAAGCCGCACGGCCGGGCTCTGTACGCTTCTTTTTTCCCAGACTGTCTACGTCCCTCAGGCCGCCGAAAGGTTTTTTTTTTTCATTGTGGTCGGGATGGCAAGACGGTTCCCGCACGGCCGGTTTTCAGCCTGACTTGTTTTTTAGGTTCCTTTCCCTTTGCATTTTTTTTCAACGATGTGTTTGTGGGAAGCCTTTCCCTTTTATTACCCGGGCCTTGGTTCCCCAGGGCTCTTTCAACCCTTTTTTTCTTTCCCTTTTTGTTTTTTTTGTTCGAATGGCTTGACTTACCCCCCCACCAGTCCACTGGTTTCACGGTAGGCCCGGTTCCACTTTCCCGGTGAAAGCTTTTTTTTTTTTTCCCGCACCGCTCATCGACCCTGAATAGAAGCGAAAAAAGTAACAGATCGTTCAGAAGTCCAGTTTCACATATTTGATCGGAGGAGGGCCGTTCCCAACGACGGGATTGGCTGCGGGTTTATGTTCGGTTTTTTGTGATAGTTTTGGAGGAAACGTTCCATCTCAACGGTTTTTTTTTTCTCTTTTTTTCCTTTTTTTTTATTTTTTTTCCTCCCTCCATGTTTTAGGGGCGGCTTTGAGAGGGGCACGATACAAGATCCGAAATGAACCCCCCGCTTACCTGTCTTTTTTTCCCTGCTTCCGACGTTCTTTGCATAACGAAGGGCGTGTACAGGGCTTTTTGGCAGAGGGTGGCTGTTTTTTGACCACCAGCGCGTGGTGTTGATGTTTTTTTTTTTTTTTTTTTTTTTTTTCTGGACTTTTTCCTTTTCCCTAGGGACGTAAGGGTAGCTTCGCAGCACTCCCGTTTAATTTGGTCGTTTTTTTTCCCTCGGTCTTGTGATCGGTAGACCAATCTCTTACCTTTCAGGTGCCGCCTTTTCCGGACCGCGTCTGCAGCGGTCCTCTGTGAACATTCCCTGGTCGGAAAAGATGCCAAAGGGGTTTTCGCCCCCCGACCTTTGGGCGAAAACAGAGAACTGTTCTCCTCCCCCGGTCGCTTTTCGCCCCCTCGGGCTCCGACCGCCCCCGTTTTTGGGATCACCCGTGGCTTTGCACTTTTGTTTACCTTAGGCTCGTCCGAGGTACCCTTGCCTACGACAGGCCGAGGTTGAGCCGGGTCAGTCTATGCCCAATTTTTTTTTTTCCGTAGAGGTCTTGTGGGCGTCTTCCCCTTTTTTTTTGGTCTCGGGGTTTGGTGGTTTTCTGCTCGCCCCCCTTCTTTTATTGGTACAACGTATGATGAAAGCGGCTCCCTCGGCCGGCCGACCCGTTCAAGGCGGCCCCCCCTTCTTGTGAGGAAAGCCCTTTGCTTTTCTTTTTTTGTTTCAAGCAAAGGCTGTTGTTTTTTTGCCACCCCCACGTTCGCGGTGCTGTGACGTTGCCGGTTTCCCTTTAACCCCTTTCCCCCCTGGATCCTGAAGGAAGTCACACGGCGCATTTAAGCGACCTCCCCCCGATGCCGCCATGGCCCTTTTTTTTTCACCCCCCGATGTGTTGTGGCGCAGTTTCTGAACTCAGGGAAGGTCATTTTTTTATCCAGCTCCCAGGAGTATCTCAGTTTCCGTGCTGCCCGCTTTTTTCCCCCCTTTTTACGGTGTTTTTAGTTGAAAGGGGAGCCCCGCCGGCAGGTATTCAATGTGTTACCCCCCTGCGGGCCCCCCGGGTAAAGATGTTTCGTCTGTCTCCTTCTCGTGAACTTTCCCGGTGGGTCCTTTTTCCTCTCGTAAGATCCGATTGCGTCCGCGGCTGCCCCTGTTTCGGGCTTTTTTTTTTTAGTTTCCCTGGCCGGCCGACCACTTGCACAGGTGTTGTTTTTGGGAATGTCCCTCCCCTCAATGTGGTCGACCCCGGCACGTTTTTTGCGTTTTTTCGGCACCTCCCCTCCCTTTTCCCCCCCCTCCGATACGCGTATCGGAACAAACGGCCCTTGACTGGCTGGTTGTTAACAAGGCAAATTTTTCCGCACGCCCCTATTTTCGTCTCTTTGTCCTTTTCCTTGCCTTTTGCAGTCTGGCCTCCTGCCCAACCAGGGAGGACCTGCCCGTTTTGGTCCCTCACGGTGCACACACGTTAAAGTCGGCGTCCCCCCGCCCCAACGCCAGTTTTTTTTTCTGCCCCTCCGAACTTTCCTTCCTCTTTGGTGTTGTTCCGGAGATCAGAACCACTAGTAACCCTTTCGTTCTTGACAACGGCGTTGGAGTTGGCCCGACGATCTTCTTTTTGCAGGTCGCCCGTCCTTTTTGCTTTTTTTTTTGCCGTCTTGGGATTTTTTTGGAGCGGAAAGTGGAGGTTTTTGCAGGGGTCCCCTCTGTTTGCCTCGAGCCGCGGGCTTGGGCGGTCGCTCTCGGAGTTTTTCCTTTTTTTGGCTTTTTTGGTTCCTCTCCCTCATTTGTTTCTTTCCTTCGGTTACGAAGACTTTGATTTTCCCCACATGCCCGACAAACTTTTTTTCCCTCCGGCCTGGGTTTTTGGTGGGGGGGGTCCCCCCACCCCCCTCCCGCATCCATTCCTTGCGCGGTCCCCCCCATCGCATTTTCCCCCCAATGTCTTTCGGTCTAGTGGGATGGTCCGTGAAAAACCTGATGGTCTGGCTCTGGTCGGCAGTCCTTTTTTACCCCCGGGGCCCCCCCCCCCCTTGCCCTTTTCTTTTTTTTTCGTGTTTCCTTCCGTTCTAGATTAAAATCCCCCCCGTGGGGAGAGCCCCGCCCCCCCTTTGTAAAGATGGACAGGGGGCGGCCTTTTAGCCCGTCCCCCTTTTTTATGGCGCTGATTCCTGGAGTTCCAGCCCTCTTTTCCTGTGTTTTTTTCCCAACGAAAACACCGGGCGGTAAGTTTTTTTGATACGGCGTCTTTTTAGCCCTCGCAAAGGTCCTCTCGGGTCGGGTTCCCTTTCCCCCCCTCAGTAATTGATTAGAAAACCCAGTGTTTGCGTTGTTTTTCCCAGAACCCGCGGGTGCTACTTGCTCCACCCAGGCTCCCTCCTATCATTTTCTCCCTCCCCCACCCTCCACGTTAACTAGGTACAAGCACGAGGAGCCTCGGGGCATTCATCCCGGGGGGACGTTGCCCCCCCCCTCCCCCGTTCTCCTTTTTCCTTTTCCGTTCCCCCCTTGGATCACACAGGTTCGAACGTGTCCCCACCCCGCCCCGCGACCTTGACACCTGCTGCGCCCCCGTTCTTTCCCGGTTTCCTTCTTTTCTGTCGTTTTCCTTACTTTCGGAGGATAAGTCAACCTGTTCCGTCAACGTGGGCGTGTTTCGCAGTGATCCTCGACTTTTTTTGGGTCGTCCTGAGCCTTCGAGTGTTGCGACTTTTTGTTTTCTCTTGAGGACTGGGGTGGACCCTGACTTCTCCCGCGGCTGCACAGGACAAAGGGCCGTTTTACGCCCACGCCTGGTTTGGTTCCCTTTCTGACACTTACGGTTTCCAGAACTTCGACCCTTGAGGCGTGACAGACCGAGGCGCGCCCCCCCAGCCCCCCGTTGTAAACTTTCTCCCCCCCCCTTTGTTTTTTTTCCCACTTTTTTTTTACGCAGACCTGGGGGGACGCATTTTCCCACACCCTTTTCCAACTCTGTGGGTCCAGGGAACCCTTTGAGCCCCCCCTGTTTAACCGTCTTTTTATTCTGATCTTTTTTTTTTTTTAGGCGTGTTGCCGCAGGTCGCGGGCGCTTTTGAGCTGGCGATCTCCCCCACCATTTCGAAGGGAATGACCACCCCCTCTTTTTGGGAGACTGTACAAAAAACCATAGTTAGAAGAGTTCAGTCCCCTTTTGGGCTGACCCTCCTCCCCAATTTCCCCCCTCAGCCCCCCGGGGACGCCCCCCGAGAAGAGCCTGTCAGGTGTGGCTTTCCGTACTTATTTTTTCTCAGATATGTCTTTCGCCCCTTTCTTTCTTGCTTGAGCTTTTTCTTTAACGCGACCCTTTCACCGGGCGTGGACCAGGCCCCCCCTACGTCGACCCCCCCCCCTTTTTTTCAGGGGGTACAAAAGATTTTTTAAAAGCCCCCGCTACATTGCCCCCTCGTTAGTTAGTTTTTATGAGACCAAAGGATGATGGGCTCTCTGCGTCCTGACATGCCACGGCCCGGCCACACCTTTTGGCAGATTCGCCCCCTTGCCAAGTCTTTTTTTTTTCCTTTCCTTAATTTTCCTTATGATCCTTTTAAGTATGACAGCCAACCCCAGCTACTTTTTTTTTCTTGGTACCTGCAGAGGCGAGGAGCCCTTTTGGACACGAGGAGGCCTCCCATATCCCTGCCCCTCCCCATCCCGTCCCTTTTTCCCCTTTCCTGCCTTTACTCCGGAACAGTGGTTCTTTGGGTTCCCTGGTTGGGGTTCTCTTCCCATACCATCTTTCTCGTGGCAGGTTTCCAGTTTCCCTTCTTCTGCCCTGATGGTAGCTGTGAACAGGCTCGTGTAATCGTAACAGGTCCCCTTGAGAATCTTTGATATTTTTTGATTTGTTTTGGATTCCCCGGTGCATATTTGATTGGAGTCCGTCCCACAAGGGGTACGACGCTTTTGACCTCCCCGTTTCACTCCGCCTTTTTTTTCCCCAGTCCCCCCTCCGTGCCCCCTTTGGGGTGGTGCATGCGCTGACATTTTTGCCCGCGGGGTCCCTGCCGTTCGGTCCCTTCGGCCTTTTTTTCCCTCTCCTTTCTTTCGTCCCCGCCTTTTTGGGAGTGTAGTGGTTGTCTGACCTTCGGCGCCGGTCCGCAACTCCTTGAGGGCCCTGACCCTTTTTCCTCCCTTTTTTTGCGTTTTATTTCCCCCTTAGACTTTCCGTGCTGACCCCTGGTTCACCAGCAGCCCCTTCTCTTCCCCTCACTTTTTTCTTTGGGGTTGCCAACACGTGAGGACCGATTGTTCGGGCTACCCCCACGTCCCCTTTTAGCGAAGAAATGTCCTTCCACCCCCAGCCTTTTTTGCCGTTTTTTTTCCTTGGCGTTTGTGGCCCCCCGGGGGATGGACGGGGGTCCAAAACGGAGACTGATTTTTTATTCGGAGGCTACCTGACTTGCCCTCCATTTTTTTTTCCAACATGCGCGGACCCCCTCCTCCCAGCCACACCCTTCCCTTCCGCTCCCAATCCGCCCCCCCTTTTTTTGTTTTTTGACGAACGGACAGGGCCTGTGGTTCCCCCTGTTGGCGCAGCAGGAAGTTTCGTAGACAGGTGGCTCCTTTTTTCCGGCTACCAGTCTTCCTCCCTTGCCCCCTTGCTTCTTTAAGTTTCCTTGAACGGTTTCCGGTCGGTGGGGGTGTTTGCTCGTGGGCGTGTTCGGTCTCCCAGGTCGCCCCCTTTTTATATATTTCCTTTTTCCTTCCTGTTTTGTTTTCTACCCTGTTGGGACCGGCCCTCCCCCCCCTCAAAAGTTGCCCCCGTCCGATCCCCGCCGCCGTTTCGGTTTTTTTTCTTCTTTCTGAGTTTTTTTTTTTTTCCAAGCAAGATCTTTTCATCCGGTTTTACCTGCTTCCCACGGTTCGGAGCACTGATGGATGCCCCCTGTTCTCCCTCCTGAACCTTCGTTCGCCCAACTGGTGTTTCCAAACCTTTTTTCGCTTTTCCCCTTTGGACCACGGGTGCTTTTGAGGATTGGTTCCCGGGCCTTGTGTTAGGACGCCGCCCTTGTAGACTCTGCGCTCCATCCTTCATTCCTTTTTCCCTTCGGTCCCCTCTTTTTTTTTTCCAATTCTTTGCACAAGTTGACCTGGTCTCTTGCGAGCTTATGGGATCTGCCCTGTCCATTTTTTTTTTTTTTCTTTTTTTTTTTTTCTTTTCTTCTTTGCAACGCCCCGGTGGCGTTTTTTTTACACCCCGGAACGTTTTCCTCTCGTCTTTTTTTCTCAACCTGGCTGGCGGTACCTGTACCAGAAATTTTTAAACGCCTTGCCAGCCCTTGCGCTGGCCTTTTCTTTTCTTTGGCTCCATGGTTTTCGCTCACTTCGCAGTTGTACAGAGGTTGAGACGGACCGGGATACTCCCCCTTCCTTCTTGCTTTGCGTTTTTTTTTGCAAAGAGCTTTTTACCCCCCCCCTGAGGCCCCAGAGGAGGGGAAGCTAAACGGCCGAATCCCCCACGACCTTTGCTTTTCCCCCTTAAGGCGGCGCAAAGTCAGCCGTCGATACATCTCTGCTCACCCTTTTGATTGGGCCCTTTCCCTTAGCGGGGGCAAAATTTGGCGTCCCTTTTTGGTGCCTCCCCCCCAGGAGTTCTTGCTCCCCCGGCCCGCTTCCCTCCCCCCCACTTCTTCCTCCTCGTTTTGTACTCGGGGGCACGTTTGGCCTGTGTTCCCCCTAAAGCTGTATCTCGTTCCTCGTCCTCTCCTTTCACTTTTTTTCACCCCATGAACTGTCTATCCCCGCTTTGGCTTTTTGCTGGACCCTTTTTTTCCCCCCCACGATGAAGGGTTTTGTTTACCCAGTGGGGAGAGGGTCTTTTCCGGACAAGCGCCCTTCCCCTGGTCTTTTTATTGGCGTGCTGAGTTTTCTGAGATGCTCCTTCTTCAATTCTCTCCCCCAGTCTCCCCCTTCCTTCCCTCCTTTTTAATGTCGGTCATTTGCTTCAGTTCCCCCCCTCGGGCGGCATGCTTCTCGGACAGGCCGTCTTCGCCTCCGCCTTTTTTCTTTGTTCCCCCGAGTTTGGGAAGCCGTCCCTTTCAGGCTTCCCCTGTCCGTTCCGTCCCCTTGTCCCCCAGGTCTTAAGTGTTTCCCCGCGCGGTTTCGGGGTTTGAGGTGGTCGAAGGTTGGCCGATCAACATGCCCCGGGTTTTCCCTCTTCTGTCCGGTATTCAAAGGCCCGTTTTCACAACGCGGTTCCGGTTCCCGCCTCCCCCACGTCCTTTTTTCTCCCTCCGCCTTTCAAGTTAACGATCCGACCAGTCAAGTACGGGGCAGCCCGGCTTAGTCGTCTGGGAGGCGTTTGGCCCCCCGCCGGCGTTCTTCTTTTTTTTTTTTTTACTTCGGTTTTTAGTTTTTCGCAGCCGATTTCAGTTTTTTTTTCCCTTTTGTTTTGTTGTACCTCCCTCCAGAGGGTTTGTGCGTTTTTTTCGTCTGCCTGGAAGTTTTCTCTCTAAGAGGGTACTCTCCCATGACTTCACACCCTCCCCTTGCAGGAGAGACCTAAGAAGCTTGAGTCGCGGGGTTCCCCCATTTTCCTCTTTTTGGTTTTCCCTTTCACCCCAACAACGGCGCGTAAGGTGTTTTGGTTCATTCTTCCCCCTTGTCTGTTTTTTCCCCTTTGACGCTTTTTCTCAGAAACTGGAGGTCGTTTTGAGCTGTCGGTCGTTTGCCCCTCCCTTCCCCCGTTTTTTTCTCAAAGGGACAGGCAGATTTTTCCCGTGGCCTGCGGGTCGGGTTCTGGGTAGAGGAACCCCCTCCCGCAGTGGTATGAAAGCCTCCCCCCTTCGAGTTTTTCCGTCATTCGGAACTAACAGGAAGTTGGGCTTCCCCCCCTCCTCTTTCCCCGGGCCCTTTTCAACCTGTCCTAGACCCTCCACAAAGTCTATTCTTTCCAGGGAGATCAAGACGTTAGGTGTCCCCCAGTTGTTTTCCCCGTGACTCTTTCTGAGCCTGTCCCCCTTTCCCAACTGAGGTAGTGAGAAGGTTTTTTGTAATCTTCTTCCCCTCATTTCCTGGCGTTCCGCATGGTTCCTTTCCCGATAGTATGGGTGTCCGTCCACATGTTGCGCAAGCCCGGGGTGTCGTCCTTTTCCCATCTTTTCTGACCCCAGTGGATGGGTTGACTTGGCGAGATCCTCGGCTTTCCCTCAGACCTCAACGGCTCACCCCTCGTCCTCTCCCCCCCCCCCGCCCCTTTCTGGCCCTGTTTTTTTCCCTGCAGAGCCCCGGCGTGTCCCCCACCCCACGCACGTCTTTTCTTTTTAACTGGAAAGGGGGAAGCTTCATTGTGAAACGCACGTTCCTTTTTGGGAGGTAATCCCTCTAGCCCCCCCTCCCCTTTTCGCCCCCCTGAAGTCCCCGAACTGAAGAAGACCTGACAGTTCCCCCACGGATTTAGTGAAAAAGTCAAGATGATTTTTTTTTCTCAGGATTTCTTAGTCTTCCTTTTTTTTGTTTTTCTTAAGAGTTTATAATGGTGGGCCCGTTCTCCCCTGTACTTTCAATCGGTTACTGAAAGGGGATTTTTTGGGTTTTTTTTTTTTTTTCCTGTGAAGCTACGACCGCTTTTCGTTTTTCTGACCCCCCCGCCACGGGCCACCGTTTGGGTTTTCGGTTTTTTTCCCCCCTTTTTCGCCCAGTCGTGGGTCGCGGAACCTTCTTGCGAGGCCCCGCGATGACCTGTGGAGGTTTTTGGGGCGGCTACTGGAGTCCATGTGTTTTCGGCCTACAGTTCCAAGGTGTTTTTTTTTTTTCTTTCTTATTTTTGGGACTCCCCCACTGCAATGGGAGCTGGCCTCGCCCCCCCCCCCCCTGCTTTTTCCAAGGCTCACCGCTTTTCCGCATCGACCACTGACTCAAGGCGGTCCTACCCTTAAACCTCTTTTTCCCGCAAGAAAGGGTTACTCCCTTTCTTGCTCAGTACCCATCAGCTTCACAGCTCGACACTCCTCCACAGCAGGCCCCCTTTCTGAAAGGTTGCACCCCCCTGATTTCCCCAAGCTCTTTCGAGTTATATCTTCTTCATCATCCGTTTTTTTTTTTGAGTCTTTCGATAACTCGAAGGTTCTCGACAACGGGTTTTTGGACCTCCCCTCTTTGTTTTCTTCCCCCCCTTTTCTTCTGCCGGCTGTGGAATTAGATGGCAGTTCTGCTGCCCTAGCTGGAATGTCTCCTTTTCCTTTGTCTCTTCCTGGCGGTCCTCTCGTTTTTTTCTCCCCCTCGGACGGGCGTTGCGATGCGCGTCCGGGGGTGAGGGCCTTGTCGCGGCTCTTCCCTTCTCCCCTTTTGGAACCCCCTGTTCCTTTCTCCCCTTGAGGTCTCTTCATGACCCCAACACCCCCCTTTTTGCCCCCCCTTTTCTTGACAGCCCCCCATGGCCTTCGACCGACGCAGCTCGGACCGCCTTTATTTCATCTTTTTGAAGTGAGTCATCCACCTCTGCCCCTGGAATGAGCTGCTCGCAGGGCCCCCCGTTGACACGCCTGGTATAAAGGTGGACAGTTTCGTGGCCCCCCCTTGTCCCTTTCCTTTTACCTCCCTGAACCAGTCCCCCCTCTTATAAGGGCGGGCCGGCACGCCGGACCATCTCGCTTCTTTTCTCGTCTTCCTTTGTTTCCGGACCCTTCTTTTGCACCCCCTGGGATTTTCCCTGTAAACACGGGCGTGTCCCTTTTCCTTCCCTCCCCTTCTTAGGATTTCCCGTGCTCTTTAGGAGTCGTCCCTACCTTTGGCCCCCCTTTCCGTTCCCTTTCCCCTGGGACTTTCGTTTTCTGGGGCCAGCCACGGTTGTGCTTTTTTTTCACCATCTTCCGGAGCAAGGCTGCTCTCCAGGAACCAAGTGACCCTCCCTCCCGTTCCCTTCTTTGGCCGAGTTCCTCCAATTCTCAGTTGACGCCTGTTGTTCAGAAGGTCCCCGCAACCCCGACCTTCTTGCCTACAACATGTCGACGGCCCAGGCGTCCCCCTGAACCCATTGGTTTGCATCCCCCTAGGCCTTTCCGTAAATAGGCCTTCCCGTACTGGCAAGTTACCCTTTTGGCGCGACACCCGTACAAACCCCCTGTTTCCCCTCCAAATCTTTTCTTTCCTTGATTCTCTTTCTGAGAAAGTAGCTTTTCCTAACCCCCGGTGGAAGTGGCTCTGAGGCCCGGGGATGTTGTGGTCCACCCGTTTTCTCCCCTTTTTTGACACCCTCCTCTGTGGATAGACATATTTTTTTTTTTTTTTTTTTTCGTCCGACCTCTGAGCCCCCCCCCCCCTTCGGCCGGCCCCGGTTGGGGCCTTCTTGCTGGCTCGTCTTTTGCTTCGACAAGCTCAAACCTCAAAACCTTCCTGTTCCTTTCTTTTCTGAGCACCTTGTCCCCCCGAAAGCCACTGTTTTTCCTCACCATAACCCCCTACGCGCTTTGTTTCCCTGGTTTTTGTGTTAACCCCCCCTTTTCCCCTGTTCCCTCCTCGGTCGTCCGAAGGGTTTCAGCCCGTCCATTGCAGGCGGGCAGGCAGGTCTGGGCGCTTATTGTCTTTTTCTCCCCCAGGTTCGCTCCTTTCAACCCCCCCCCTCCCTGTGCGGCCGTACAACAAAACCCCCTTGTTCGTACGTTTTTTCCCTACTGATCTTCTCGTCCTACCCCCCCCCCTCCAACCTTCAAATGAAGAGTTTTGGACTTTTTAGCCGTGACCTCGCAGGGTCGGAACGTGACGTTCTCAGTCACTTTTTTTTTTTTTTTTTGACCTGGATTTTTAGTAGAGTCCTTTTTGGACATCTAGAGGGAGGTCCATATCAACCTTAGGCGTGTTGCACCAGGACCCTTTTCCAGTATCCAAGTGTCTGGTTTTTGATAGGCCAAAGCTTTTTCTGCCCCCCGCCCCCCCCCCCATGCTCCCCCCTCTTAGGTTTTTTTCCCAAGTAGTGGTTTTGCCCTTCTTCGGCTATTTACGATTGAAAGGTCTTTACTCAAAACAATCTTGTCCCAGTAGGCCCCTGCTTAGCGCGACATCCACCCCCCTTTTCTTGTTCCCGGCATTTTTTGCGCCGTCTTCCAACGTATCCCTCACCTTCCGCCTTGAGTGTCAGGCCTCAGACGCGACATCCTGTCCTCCCGGCAATTCGCCCCCCCTTTCGGCGGATGCCTTTAATAAAGATTCTTTTCCACCACCTTCCTTCCTTTTTTTGTTTTTTTTTTTTGGGGGCTCTAAATAAAAACCTAATTCTGCCTTTTTTCCCTGGTGGTCTTTCCCGAGGGGAAGGAAGACTTAAGCTTTACCTTTTTTTTTCACCCCCCCCCCCCCCCCCCCCCCCTTCTTCCCCTTCACCCCAGGTGATCGGGACTTCCTGGAGAACGTGATCGCTCTGCGGGTTCTTTTGGCGCCAACTTGGTCCCTGCCGAGTGTTTAGTCGTCCCTTTCCCTTCCCTGGCCCCCCACGTCCCTTCATAGTTAAGAGGGGCGCTCCCTTAAAATTTGCACGGCTGAGCGCCGTCCGGGATCGGAAGTTTTTTTTTCGTCTATCCTCATCCCTAGTGTTTCTGCTATCCTCCTTTTTAGAGTGTCTTCAGGTCTTTTCGCAGTAAAGTCCAGGCCCCTCCCCCTTTTTTCAAAGGCACTTTTGTTCCTACGATGGAATTAAGGAGGGCCGGCGTCACTTCTTTTTTCACCCCCTCGCAGTTCCCCCTGCAGACCGATTCCGTGTGGGGGTGGGCCACCCCTTTGGAGTGTCGGCACCCCCGGAACATTTAACCATCCCTGCCCCCGTTTTTCAAGCTCCCAGTCCCTTGCTCGTTCCTAGAATCACTTTGCTCCGCAGTTCGGCGGGTAAAGATTGTTTTTTCCCACTATGCCTGGTCTCTTTTTTTACCTAGGAACCTTTGCCAGCCCCCCCCTTATGCTTATTTTCACCCTAAATCAAGCCCTTTTTTTTTTCCCTGGACCCCTCCTCGAAGGTTTTTCCCCCCCCCGTGGTATTGATTCTGATGAAGGTCTCTTGCTTTCGTCTTTTTTTAGGTGTATCTAACGGAACCAGGATCCCGTCCGGGATAGGGAGGGCACGGGTCGCGACCCTCGTTTCAGGTTGCCCTTCCAGCCGTTTTATTACCCTGAGTAGTTTCTTTCCAGTCCCACCGTCGAAATTTTCTCTTCTTTCTCATTCTGTTGTTTTGATGATCTTTTTCGATTTTTTTTTTTTTTAACCCTGGTAAGACCCCCAACGCGGAGGCCGGCCCCCCCCCTGACCTTTTCCGGCCCCCCTTCTTACTTACCCCGCTTTGCAACCCTTAACTTCCGGGAACGGGAAGCCCAATTGGATCCTCACCTTCTTTTGCTGCGGTGTGTGCCATGGAGACCAGAGGCTTACGCACCCCCCCTTTGTTTTTTTTCCCCACCCCCCTTTTTTCTTTCCTTTTCAGCTGGCATGACGGTGCTGGAGGGGAGTCATTTCTTAAGTTCTTGGGAGTTATTTTTTTTTTCAGTCCCTTCCTCCGGTTTATCATCTGTTTCCCATCCTTGTTTTCCCCCCCTCTCGGTTTAAATGGAGATTTTTGCTTTCGCTTGCTGGCGTCTTATTTTTCGTCCTTTTTTTCGCCTTCTTGGTCGTGCCGCCACTTGTTCCCACCCCCCTCGCAGGATTCTTTTCTTGATCTGCGTGATTGTTTTTTTTTCAGCACTCCTTTTACGCCTGCACCGGGCGGCTGCCTTCCCCTTCTTGGTTCCCCCCCTGGGGGGTTCTCTGACCCAGGACGCCCGGTCTCGTTCGAGACATTGAACGGCGATACTTTTCATCGCAGGCTCTTCTCCCTCCTCCCTTTCATTTGGATCTGACTAAACCCGGAAGATTCCCGGCTCCCCGAGGACACACTTTCAGGCGCAGCCTCCCAGGGAGATGCCGTCTTCGACGGTGCCCCCTCCCTCTGAGTCGTTAGAAGGTACCCCCCCCGAGGCACAGGTTTTTGCGGACCTCCGCATGTTTTTCATTTGCACGGTCGTCCCCCTTTCCGATCCCCTGCGCCTCCGGTTGCGCGGAACGCGCCTTCCCCCCCTTTCCTTTATTTCCTCTTCCCTCGCATCCGGCCCCTGCACGATGGTAGGGTGACTCTTCCTCCACCCTTTCCCCCCCCCCAGGTTTTTTTTTTTTACCTAGGACGCAGCGCTTCCGTTGTTTGATGTTGGCGTTTTTTTTTTCGTTCGCTTTTCCCGGCCCGCTGGCCTGCTTCCCCCCCCGCGCTCGTCATTCGAAACGGCTTCGGGTTCTTGAATCCCCCGCCCTTCCGTCACAGCATGTTGTAACGCGCTTTTTTTGTCCGCTTCTTTCATGCTAGGTAAGAACCTGGTTTTGCCTGAAAGCCCCCGTTCCGCTTTTTTCATGCCGGTCGCGACCCCCCGGGCTTTGGGTTTTTTGGGCTTAGTGTTTAAGGCGAGACCCCGCTCTCGAGTGGGTTTTGGGTCCGACGCAGGCTTTTTCGTCACACTGGTGTTTCGCCCCTTTGCCGGTTCCCACTGGCCCGTTGGTCATGTTGAAAAGTTTTTCTCCCGATCCCCCGGTATAGCGACAGCCATTCGAAGACTTTTTTCCCGCTAGTCAGTTTTCCTCGTACCGTCCGTTTGAGGCGGCCTTCGTTTTCCGGCCAGACTGAAGGCTTCTAGTTTATTTTGATTCGGGAGGTTTTGTTTGCCCCTGGAGCACGCACCCTTGACTTTCGCGCTGTCCCGCGTTTTGGAAACGGCGGACCGATTTTGCCCCTTCTTTTCGCGACCCCCATTGCTGAAAGTGCACATCAGCTCCGCCCCGCGACAACTCTTCCATGTGTTCCCCCGCCTTGCTTGGAGCAACCGCGAGCTGGTCCGTTCCAAGACCGACTGGCCTCCATGCTAGCCGTTAGGGTTGCTGGGACCCCCCCACAGAGCGTATTTTTGTTTTTTTTTTTGTGCCCCTCCCGGAGGACGCCCCCCCTGGACCGACTTTTTCGCGCACGCAGCCCGGTTTTCCGCTTTCTCGGCTTTTTTGTAGGGTCGTGGCCGCTACGGTGCCTGCTGCATTCTTGTGGTGGCAGACGTTTTTGGGCCGCGTCCTGAAGCGGGTCGGAGGGTTGGAAACCTGCAGCTTGACCCCGCCCTGTTGTGTTGCAGCTTCCGTACGTATGAACGGACATTCTTCCCTCCTGTTTTCGGTAAATACACTTTTGTCATCGGGAACCCCCTCTTCTTGGAAAAATTTCCCAGTTTCGCGCCCCTTTTCGTTTTTTTTCCCAACAGCGTCGCTGCTCTTTTAACCGCTGCCGTACGAAAAGGCCGACGGATTTTATGTTCGTCTCCAGGGAATGATCAGGGCCCGTTTCCCCATGTACGAGGGTTTTCGGCGTTTTTGCGTCTCCCCTTTCCAGAAGGGGCGTCCAGATTGGCTTTTCCCCTTTTTTTTTCGTTTGACTGGCTGGCGTTCTTTGTGATGGACCCAATTCTTTCCCGTCAGAGATACCCCTTGGTGCCTTTTGAAAGGAGGCACGTACTTTTTCCTTTGAACGCGGCCTGTCCTCTGGCGCTGTGTTTTTTTTTCCTTTTTTTCCAGCCTCTGGAAAAAAACCCGCGGTGGGGGTCGAAGCCCATCCGTGAAAAGGTCCCTCACTTCTGGGATTCCTCCTGGGCTCCACGATTCCTAAAAGCGGAGCCGACCCTTGAACGGAACCGTTTCGATTTCACCCCTCATACTCTTTGGGGGCATTAAAGGGATTATAAGCTCTCCGATTGCCTTCCGTTGGGCAGGAATCCAGTAGAAAAGATTTTCTGTTCGGCTTTTGAGAACTCTGAAGAATCTCAGGAAGGAAACATTTTAAACATGGTGGGGGTAGGCAGGATGGCCCCCCCAGATGGGAGACTTAGTCCAGTCCTACGTTTGGGCCGGGATGTTGCACTCTCATCTTCTCTTGATGAACCGTAAGCTTCAGGGTGAGGCCTGCGGAGGGGCTCTTTCTGGACCTTTTTTTTTTGTTCGACATAAATGTGCGTACCGGGCACTTGCGCATGCTCCGGGCTAGCATCGCCAGCCATGGGTCTTTCAGAAACCGGAAAGCGTTTGGCCTAGTACATTTTTCCCCAAAAAGATCCAAGGCGAAGGAAGCCGCGGGTCGCTCCGCGGGCTCTTCCAGTGCACTCCCTCCGCCTTCCCCTTTCCCCCCCCCATTTTCGTTGAAGGGCCTTGTGTCCACACCACTGAAGATCTTCTTTCCACCCGCCAACGCAGGTGATCCGACGCCTGTATTATCTCTCTTTTTTTTCCCCTTCCTATAGATTAAAACCTCTTCGTCGACAAAACGGTGGTTTCTTTTTGGTACTCCTATTCTCTTTTTGGCCGGTTCCACGGAGCCGCTGGCCTGAGGTCCTCTTTTCTGTCTTTCCCTTTTTTTGGTGAGTCGGCCTAAGTTTTCGAAGGCCCTGCGGCCGGTTGCGGTTTGTCGGATTTTGAGAGCTGGGTAATTCCCTTTTTTTTTGTTTTTTTCCCGTTCTTTTTCCGGGAAGTCCACTGTTCCGGACACCCATGGAGGGTTGTTTTCCCCCACATGGGGCCCGACCACCCCCCAATGCACGTTTTTTGCCCGCCAAGCATGCGTTTTCGCAGCTTTCGGGAAATGTTTTGAAGCCGATCCCGTTCGCGGGCTTTTGGAAGAGTGTCAACAGATGACGGGCACCTTGGGGAGCGCTACTCTACCCGCCGTTCGTTTTCCCCCTTTCCCGTGGTCTTCTGGACGGAGGATTTACGTTGGGGTCCCGCACTTACGATGGAATAACTTGCGGGCAATCCGGCCGGGACCATCTCTGGCGTGCTGGCTGGCTCCCCCCTCATCTGGGAAGACTTCCACTCAACCCCGGGAGGTCCCTTTCTGCTCCCGGTTCTCTGCTTCGTGTTTGAGAGGAGGGGCAGGTTCCTTACGGCGACGTTTCCGATTTTTCTACGATTCTTCCTTGGCTTGGGCGGCGCCGCGTCTCTGCTCCCCCCCTTGCGGGCAGCCGAGCAGGCTTTCCTTCCAGTTTTTCAGCAGTCCCTGCGAACGATTTTTTTTTCCTTTAATCAAGCCCTTAAGACGTCCCCGCTTTTGCATCGCAACCCGCCTTTTCTTCCTAAAAAATGTCGACTGCCCACGCGTCCGAGAATGTACCTGCTGTTCGCTTTGACTTTTTTTCCCTTCTTTCTTCTTCGTGCCTGTAAGTTACGTTAACCGTACCTTTCGGCGCTCTCTCCGTTCAACCACCTGTTCCCTTTCCAAAGAGTGCGGCGCCGTGTCCCCGACTTTTTCGTTTTCTAGTTGCGATTCGGTCCGTTCCGTTGAGTGGGGGACGCCAGTGGCAGGTATTTGTCCCTCAGTCTGTGCGCCCCCACACGTCAAAGGGTCGCGTTCGCCACAGCTGGGCTGTAAATAGATTCTGTTTTTTCCCGGTTTTTTAAAGGTTCTGCCTCCGGACCGACTCTCTGACATGAACGACCCTTGCAACAGACCCTTTTGAACGGGCCTGATTCCCCCCCCTTTTAGGGCTGATAAAAATTAACCTTGACTGCTGGGTGGTCCCCAGCCCCCCCCCTCGGCGACTGTACCAGAACGTGTGGGTGCCGTGCTCGCGGAGCATGTTTTTTTTCTGTGGCGTTTTTTGAGGTAGGCGGTTTTCGCTAGTCTGATGGCTTTTTGAACAGGGCATCTTCCGCCTGCACCCCCCCCCCCCCGTTTTCTTTTTAAAAACTCCTTTAGAAGCTTTAGTTGCTTCCCCCCGCCGCCCCTGACAATCCGTCAGGCAAGAAGGCGTGACGGCCGCTCCCCGTTTTTTCTCCTGGATTCGGCGACCGTATCTTCGTCGGGACTTGATTTGCAGTGCTCTCTGTGCGGTCCTTGCGACCAAGACCGCTTCCCTTTTATTGCCGACGTACTCCCCGCTGGTGATCTTCCCCCAGATTCCCCGCCCCGCTCCCCCTGGAGGAGGTTGCTGAGACCCTTGCTTTTTTTTCGCTGAACGGGCTTACCCGGGCAGAGCTCCTTCCACGGCAGTCTTCGGGAGATGCCTAACTTTTTTGCTGCTGGCGAGCTTGCTCCGTTTCTTTCCTCAGGCCCGACTCTTTCATGAACGTTGACGTGTGGTCCGGTTTTCCAGTGGGCAGATCCGTCCTCTGCCCGTTTCCCCCGCTGGAACGGTCACTACGACTTTGTAACCTTGCACTTTAGGTTTCCCCTTTGAGGGTGCCCCTTCCCCCACTGCATATTGCAGTTCCCTTTTGATGCGATCACTGAAGATTTCTCGATTAGTGAACCGGCGCGTTCCTCCCTCGGCGTTCTTTTTTATGGACCATTGTCCACTTCCGCCCCCTGGAGTCGGGCCGCCTGCCGCCGCGGTGGTCTTTTTTCTGACGCCTTTCTTCCCCCAGGGAGATTCTCTACGGTTTTGGTACTGCGCAAATGTGGCCTCGGGGAGCCAGTCCAGTTATTTTGGACCCTTCTCGTTTTTTTTCTTCCTTCAAGAATGACCTCGTTCCCCTTTCTTAGGTTGTTCCCCCCTGCGACCGTAAGCGACAGCGGGAGGGCAATCTGGAACCGCGGGCCTGCATCGTTGGCTACTGCCTTGCCTGAACCCGCAGGTCGAAGCAGCCCCCGGTCGCTTTTTTTCTACTTTTCTCGTCTTTGGTGACCTCACCTTTTGGGCGTCGCTTCCCCTGCTACCCCGTCTCTGAAGCTGCCGCAGCCTCCCCCCCTTCGTTTTTTTTTTCCGGCCCGTGTCGCTCATTGCCCCCGGTTTGACCGAGTGTGTCGAACCACGGATCCCGCTCGTAGTCGTGGAACCCGCGGTGACCCGCTAGGACTGATTGCCCCCACCCTCACCATTTCAACTCACGGACCGCGGACGAGTTTCCTGTCTCTCCAAATGTGGCCCGGGATCTGGTAGCATAGTAAGGTGTCCGTTTATTTTTTTTCGATGTTCTTCATGGATTTTTCTTCTAGACCAGGTTCTCATCCGGGCCAAATTTCCCCCCCTCCGGTTTTCTTCCGGATTGTTCCTTTCCGTTTAATTGGAAGGGACCCCGGGCCCCTGTTCCTTGGTGCTACTTCAGCGTTGTCGGTTTCCGAAAAGTCGACCCAGTTTTTTTTCCCAAGCGAAGTTGGTTTTGTCTTGCGGGAGGACTCTCTCAGCTGGTTCCGCCCACCGACGGAGCCCCCCCCCAAGAGGTAAGGACCTTGGTGCCCTTTGCCTTTCTGTGCCCTCTTTAAACGGCTTTTTGGTTTCCCCACGCCGGCAAGTGGAAGACCCCAGTCTCCCCCAGTTTCCCCTTGATTCTACAACCCATGGACTAAAGAAACCCCGATGTTTTACCCCCCCTTTCTACCCCCCCCCCCTTTGGACACAGTCTTAAAAAAACCACTTATCCCCACTTTAAGTACTCGTTTATTCCCTTTACGGCGGAGTGAAGTTCCTAAGGGTCCCTTTCTGGGTCTTCCTTGTCCGTATTTTTTACCCAGCAGATTCCCAAAGCGGCCCTTTCTCCCTTTCCCCCTTTTTTCAACTGCGGGTCTCCCCCCCCCCCTTCTGGTACTCTAGAGAGATTTGATCTTTCTCTCATGAGTTCCCTTTTTTTTTTTTTTTCCAGTTTTCCCTAGGTTTGTCCATCCTTCAGTCTTTCCGTGAAGCCACATTTTACCCCCCCCAAAATTCTCTCTAGTCTGATCTCCTGAATGATTCCCCGTTTGCTGCCTATGGTGTTTTTTCAGTTACGACGTTTCCTGCCCCCGGTCGGATTTGCCTTTTTGGAGTCGTCTTTCCCCCCAGGCTGCCTATGACTTGTTGGATTTTTTTTCGGTCGATGGTCTGAGATCCTTCCGCCCCGGGTTAAGCTTGCCTGCGGATTGAGGGCCGTTTCACGAGTTCGGGATCTTCGACCAACCCTCCCCCCCTTCCTCCCGACGGCGCTCCCCCCGGAACATGTTTAATTTCTCAGGCCACCGCCCTTCTCCGGACCTTAAGGTTTTTTTCCAGCCCCCCTCCCCTAGTCTCGGAGTCCACTCGGCGGTGCCATGGGAGGAACCCCCCGCAGGAGCCTGACAGGGCCTTCCCCTTTTCGCCCCCGCGGTGCCTTGTTTTTCGCACTCCCGCCCCTGTTAACTCAGCGATCAATCGTAACTTTTTTTTCCTCCCCCTTTCCCCACCTTCCGATTTTTTCTTTTATGTGGAGGTGTTGTTTTTTTTTTTTTTTGCACATGGGTCCCCCCCTCCAACGGTATTGCCTGAGTTACCCCCCGATCGGGCTGCCCTTCCCAGGCTCCGCCGGCTGGTTTTTTTTCGTCCTGTCGTCCGCCGCGGCGTGTCCTCGGCTTCGTCAGGTGAACGGCAGTGCTCTTGCTTTCTTAAGCCCGGCACCATGGATAGAAGGTCCAAGCAAGTGTCTTCTTACTAATCCGGACCGTTCCTTTTTCCCCCCTTAAAGCTCTGTGTTGACGAACCAGGAAGTTTAAAGATTTCACCCAATTTTTGCGCGCAATCGTTCTGTACTATGTTCTTTTTTTTCTTTTTTGGAGGGGTATTTAGTAAAAGGTTTGAAGATAGACACCGGGTTCTATTTCCCGGTTTTTTTGCCCCCTTCTTTTTTGAAGCGCTAGGTCAGAACGTTTACAGAAAACCACTCTAACTTTTTTCCGTCCCTTCCAAAAAGCCTCTTTATTTTTCCCTGAAGTAAGTCGGTCGAAACACGATAGTACCTCTGGGAGCCCATTTTATTCTGCCACTTTTTCGGGTGTCTTTTTCTCTTGTTTTTTTTCTTGCAGTCTTGCCGTTCAAAAGATGTCGTCACCATGTGTTTAGGTCCCGCGGTTGGTCCGGAGAGTATGAGGGACCCCCTGGGCCCTGGTCTTTGCCCGGACGGGCACCGCTCTGTTTCCCACAGTGCAGTCCTTTTTTCCGCCGAGTTCCGGCAAGGAAAGAAGGTCTTGTACAGTAAGTTTTTTTCCCCCCCGCCCCCCTGTTGGGTGTGTTTGTTTTTGTGATTTTCTCCCATGAGTCGTGCCAGTCACGGGGAATTTTCCCCCAGGGGTGCCCTCGAAAGCCTTCTAGTTTTGAGGTTTTTAGGTTTTTTGGGGCAGGGATAGTGTATCCTTTTTCGAAACGGGCAAGGGCTGGTTTCTGCTAGGCAGCTGGTCACCCCTGACCCCGTTGCGGGGGCAACGGCGCCTGGTTTTGTTGCCGCCGGCGTGAACTTTCTCAAGCTGTCGCCCGGCCCAGTGTCGGCCAATAGAAGGGGCTCGGACGCTGACCCACGTCGATTTAAAGGTCCCGTTCGTTACAGGTTGACCGTGTTTCTCATTTTCGGCTATTGGTTAACTCCCCGCGACATGAAAGAGGTACGTGAGCGGGGACAGTCGCTTTCCCCCATGGCGTCACGGACCCGTTTCATTCTTCGTCTGGAACTTTGTGTAGAATGGTAGGGGTTTTTTGATGCTTTTCCACAGTTGTGGATCGTCTTAACTTTCTTTTTATGACAAAGTTTGCGATCCGGCCCGTTTCTCCGCCGGGAACTGGCAGTTTTCTTTGTACCTCCTCTGCGGTTTTGAATCTGAAGCAGAACCCCGGTAGCTGGCCCACGCCGGGGTGGTGGTCCTTTAGAAACATGGGGACTTAGAACCGTTGACCAGGGTCCCTGCCAGGGTATTACCCCGTCCGGCCGATTTTTCCCAGTTTACTTCCTAGAAGAACAGGAAACAGACCCGGGTTAGTGACACCTAGTACACTTCCTTTGGAGCGTTTTCTTGTTTTTTCCTGGGGTTTCTATCTCTTCCCATGCGTGATGGGTAACCTGGAAGTGATTTAAGGCTTACCGTAGTCAGGTTCCCTTGAGTGCTTCTTGAACTTTGAGACTTTCTCCCCTCACCCAAAATCCCCCTGGACCTTTTGGTTTTTGAGCCCCCGGGAGGGTCAACGATTTTTTGATGGTTTTTTCTCGTTGACAAGTGGGGCCTGGCCAGCGGAGGACCGAGCAGTGGTTCTCCCCGGACTCGGTCAAGGGAGGGGACTTTCGGAATGGGATGAGGTCCTGGGAACTTTTTTTAGGCATTTTCCCTTCTGTTGTTCTACTTGCAACCTTTTCCTCCTGAGACTTGTTTTGATAAGCCAGACAGGGGAATCCCCCAGCGCATCGCCTGCCCCGTTTTCTCAGTTTCTTTCTTTTTTGGCCCCCCTAGCCCCCCCCCCCTTCCGGCCTCTTTTCGCTACTTGGGAGGATCAGTCCTGCAGATCAAGCCGACCGGGCCCACGCCTCCCCCATTGCCGCCTTTTAACCTTCCCTTCTTTTAACCTTGCCCCCCTCCGTTGTCAGTGGACGCAAACGTAATAGTTTCCTCATATCTCTTTTCCCACCCCCCCCTTTTGTTTTTTTTTTCTCTAACTTCCGTTACTTTCGGACAACGGCTTGGCGGGGTCCTTCCTCTCTTCGTTTGTGCCCGGTCGCCGGCGGCGATTTGGGGCAGGGCGTGGTCCGTTTTGACTTTTTTTTTTTCTTCCTTGTTCCCGGGCTTTTTTCTTTTTCATTTGTTTTTTGCCTTCCTTCTGCCCGCGTCCCCTTGTTGCGTGGTGCTTGAAGCGCCGAGGGGTACTGGCGCTTTTTTCTTTCCTGGGTAGGCGTTCCCCCTTCCTCGGTTCTCCAGTTTTTTTTGAGTCCCAATGCACCGACCCAAAAACTGGCCCCGGTACTGGGCGCAAGCACCATGCCTCGCACCGGCGTCCGTCGGTTTAACGCCCGGGACTTGCCTGCTCTGTTCTTCTCCCCTTGGAAACTCCTCCAGGTTTTTTCTAAGCAGACGGTTTTGAACAAGGTCCTAGAAAACGTCCAGTTTGCATTTTTTTTTTCCCCCATGGGCTGGTCTTTCCGCGCGTCCGTCTTAATCTTTGTCCGGAATCTGAAGCGAATAGATGGCTCTGATAAGGTTCCTGAGACCCTTTAAACCTTATACCTATATGCTGAACCAGGTCTTCCTTGAGTCAAGGGCTAGGATTCAGTGGCCGCTTTTTAAGTCCCGGTTCGTGCCGGCCTTTTTTTTTTTTTTTTGGGCTCCTGGAAACACAGCGGCTTGGGGGCAAGTTTTTCTGCTCTCTTCACCCCAGCGGTTCCGCGAGCATTTTTTACCCCCTTTTTTTTCCTTGTCCGTTCGGCGAGCCAGACGGATGGAGCTTTTATGCGTTTTTTCCCGCGCGGGGCCTAACCCCCCTTCCTTCAAGTTTACCCACCATTTCGGACCGAACAAACGCCTACAGATCCACATGCTCAGGTTCGGCTCCCTGCCCCCTCATCTTCTTTACTCCTCACGTCCATAGGCGAGTTGATACAGATTGTTCTACCCGTTTGTTCTGGTCCCTCTTTATCGAGTTTTCGTCGAGTTTTGCTACTTTTCCTGGGTGAGTACTGAGGAGGACAAAAAAAGCCCACCTAGATATTTTTCTCAGCTTCTTTCAGGCCCCTTTTTTGACCCGACTCCCCCTTTGTTTTTTTTCTTTCTAGTAAATATTGGAACCCTACTTTACCGGGAGGCCCCCACTCTTTTTGGTCCCTTTTTGACCTAGATTTTTTTCGCCCAAGACGAAAATACTCCCCCTTGCCCCCCCTTTCTGATTTGTGCTGCCTCCCTTAGCAACTTTTCGGTAGGCGTGAAACTGTCCGTAATTTTACCTCTTTTCAAACCAGAACTTTCTCTTTTTCAACCCACCTCCTGGCGCCCCTTTGATTAAAGAACGTCTTTGAATAATACGTACGGCTCTTTTTGCAGAGTTTTACCAACCCCCAGTTTCCCTTTTTATGGCTTCGCAAGGCAATTTAGGGCCCACATGCACCACCCTCCCTACGACAATCGGTTGGTCCCAGAATTTTCGACCAGAAGGAACCCATAAGTCAGACCCTCCGCGTTTTCCTCCCGACGGCCCTCTTCGATAGTACATTTCGG
>Ga0179593_1433324_pt1 | contig 36269 bp, 29 predicted proteins | sample CZODoug2_1_08_16_FD_185931 | JGI IMG/M metagenome (GOLD analysis project Ga0179593, IMG submission 185931) | Vadose zone soil fungal communities from Angelo Coast Range Reserve, California, USA - CZODoug2_1_08_16fungal (PacBio error correction) | ecosystem: Environmental > Terrestrial > Soil >... | reverse complement strand
TGTCACATTCTAGTCCTGAGGCCACCCACGGTTCTGGGCTTCTTAGAGTGATCTTTCATACTTTTCTTTGCGATCCAAACTCCGTTTTGACTTGTCGACTCATGGTCTTTGCTGTGTCCGGCCAAATCCCCTATGCTCGTCTTTTGTGACCGTCTTTTGTCAACCAGGAGTCGCTCGCTCCGTTATTGTTTGGACTCATTCTGTCAAAAACTAAGGGCTGCTTCCGCCTTTTTATCGTGGGCTTTCGGCCCATATTTTTCCGCTTTTCGAAGCAACCTGGATATTTCTCCAGTTCGAGGCACGGCACGACGGCCGAAGGGTACTCCCCATCGATGTTTACTACGGTTTTCCTCTCTTCGTGCTATGTGTCGGCGCCAATTGAAGGAGACATTTTCCCTCCGTTCAATGATCGCCCTGCCTGGTCTCTGGCGTCTGCGACCCTTTGTCGGTAGCCTTTTTTTTTTTTCCAGCCGGATACTGCGTCCGAACGCTCGCTCTGCCGAGATACCGCGATCTCCGTTGCCCCCCTCTAGTTTCGCTCCTCCGCCCTCCCTTTTAACGGCTTCTAGCTCTATCTCATTACGGCGTAGTCCTAGAAGAGGCCCACTTCTCCTTTCCCCGTGCTTTCATCCTAAGCCCTTCCTTCCCCTTCGAACCGGGCGACAGGATCCGCTCGAGGTTGGGCAATTTCGTTTCAACTGATTCAGAAATATTGCGGCCGCTGTGTACGAGTGTCAACTTTCTGCGGCCCCCCCGAGATGACCCGTTTTCTGTGACCTTTGACAAGCCCTTGCGTTTTTTCGCGTCGGCCCATTCTGGCTCTTGTGTCTTTTAGCCGCGCAATGCTCCTCAAGCTCCCCGCTTGCTGCTCGCCTTGGCCAGGATTTGCTCCCCCTAAGCCCAACAGTCGTCGGACGGTCGCACGTGCGTGCCGGGCTGGTTTTTCTTTTTCCGCTTTTTTTTTGGGGTTTTTTTCGGGGTGTATGGCCTCCTGAATGGGCGGCTTTGTGCTTGAGGCTTCTTTACGAGCCCCCCTTTTCGGAGTTCGCTCTCCTGACAAAAGATTTCCTCTCAAGCCTTCCTGATACGACTCATGTGCACTCTTTGGAGTTCCGCCAATGTTTTTCCCCAATTATCATCAGGATGTTTCCGCTTATCATTTTTTTTTTTTGCACAACTCCCGACAGCGCACCCGGCTTTCTCCTCCGGACGTTTCATGCTGCCTTTGGTCCAGGCAGAGCTAGTTTTCTAATCTCCTCCGTGGTTGTGTTGAGTATTATGACGGCCTTGCCGAACGCAGTCATCGGCGGCCCTATTTTTGGTCGGAGGTTCTTCTTTTTGTGGCCACTTTCACAAAAATATCTTTATAGGAGAGCCATCCTTCTTCTTTATGTGAGGCCGCCGTCATTGCGGCACAATACTTGAGGGCGACTGATGACCACGCGCGTGTGCTGCGATCTGCAGAGAGAGACCGCTGCCCCGAAAGAAGGCCTTCTTCTCTGCCGCCAGCAGACGACAAAACACGAAGAAATTCTTGTTCAATTTTCCCAACGACCAACCGCCATTAACGAGTGTAAGCCCTGACGCGGGTTCTTCCCCGGAGCTCGATAATTTTTTGTTTTAGGGACAGACAACTATGGGCGCCTGCGGATTTCGCAGCACCTGTTTCCTGCCTTTTCTCGTTTTCGGACATGACCACCTTCGCCCGATATTGGCTCCCGCAGTCCGAGAAAAGAGAAACCGCCTGAGGCGTCAATTTTCCCGAGTTTCTCTTATCTCGGTTTTCGCGCGCAGTAGTCCCTCCTTTCTTCAGCGCCGCCAAGATTGCTTATCGGTTTTTTCCGATGGAATCTGAAAAATGAAGTTCTTTCTTCCGCATGGGATTTACGGGAAGTCCCCCTTTCTTCTCCTCCCCTCGGTTTGCCTTTGCCGCGCCTGCGTTTCGTCCCCCGGGCCCGGAAGAAGCTTACCATGAAGCCTTTCATTCATTTGCTTCCGAGGAGCGAGCCCTGTCTGAAAGCTCCTTCTTTTTTTCTCGTTTCAAGAGCGCGTGCTGAGGCTACCGAACAGATGTTCGTGCGCCTCCTATTCCACGCCCATGTCTGGATCTCCCTCACCATCTGTTCTTTTTTTTGCCAGGCGCGGGCCCTTTTTAAGCCGCCCAGTTGCTACGAGATTCTTCCCTTTCGAGAGAGACCCAACAGCGACCTTTACAATTTTTTTCTTTGAGGCGTGGGACGCCCTCCCTTTTCCTTTCTCTGTTGTTTCCAATGCTCGAGATATTTTTTCCCGCGGATTAGACCCCCTCATGGAAGACTTAAGACTTGACCCTTTTTTCTCTCTCGCGGTCACTCCCATCCCGATTTCCTCTCCTTGGTTGCCAAATCGACGGTCCCCCAAACCCTTCTGCTTTGCCATTTTTTTAGCAAGTGCCCAGGGGACACTCGGATTTGGATCATAACGCCCGATTCCCTAGGAAATCTTTCCTCCTTTACCTTTTGTCAGCCGGTCTGAGCCCGTTCGCGCTACCAGCGTTTTTTATCTGCTGAGGAGACTATGTCGCTGATTGGTCTTAGCGGGGACACCCTGGCATACCTCTTGCCGGCTCTAGTGATCGTTCTTTGATCGTCCGCGATCACGGTTACTTGTCGGTTGTCGTTTTCCCTGCTTGCTTCCTATTGCCCCCTCCCTACAAGTGGAGGTTTTCGTCCTGGATCAACCCGGATGGTGGCGTGGCTTACAAGCTTGCCAGGGGCTAGTCCCGACGAGATGAAAGGCAGCCTCACCCTTCCTTTCAGAAATTTTCAGTATAGTGAAGTTGCCGGCGCTTCGCGCTTCTTCCCTTTTTCGCACAGGCCGGCTTCCTAGACTCAACCCCTTGTGCTTCAGAGGTACAATCCATCCCACAATCTGGCGGAGCAATTATTGCCGCCATTCGGGATCGTGTACCAGCGGCCTCTCCCTGTCGTATTTCTGCCCCCCCGCGCGAGAAAGGTTCCAACGGCGCCATAGTTTGGGCGCCGAGTTCCCGGGCCTATATCTTTCCTTGTCCGTTAGGGGGGTTGTGTCTTGTGATTTCTTAGTGAGCGGTATTGGTCGGCGGTTCGAAGGCTTGATAGTCGGGTAGATCTGCGATTGGCTAGGAAGGCCGTTTTTTCTCCATCTAGATGTTTGGCCAACTTTCCAGACTCCCACTTTCCCCCGGGCGGGATATTTTGGTGCGTTCCATCCGACGGCCTGTTGCTTGATCCCCTTGACCTAACGCGGCGGCTCCCGACATCTCCGCGGGGTCTCCTTCCGTCCGAGGCTTCCCTTTTCTCCTTGAAACGAGAACCTTTCCGGGCGCACTGTACCATCAGCTCCTTTCTTCCCGCCGCTTCCCTTGCAGATACCACAGCGGTTCAGCGTCCTTTGTGTGTCGCCGAAACTCGGGTTCGAAGCCTTTCGCGTCACCCCTTCCATTTTTTTGGCGATGTCGACCAGCAGAAAGACACATGCCTTTCCCCTTGCATTATCATCGGCGACTTCGCTTGGTGGCGAGGCTGACGTCCTTCTTGTAAGAAGCCGGGCTCCTGCCATTTCCTCTTCTCTCTCCCTTCCTTTATCCTCTTTTTTCGTGCCCGCTCTCCTGCGCGCCACAAGGACCAGAGGTCGATGTCGTGCTGCGTTTTTGACCACCGAATTCCCACCCCCCAACGTTCAAGCACCCCCCGGAAGCCCCGTTATAACGTCGCCTCTCCTTCTCTTTCACTTCTCCGACTTCTTCTTTTATTCGTCGTGAGTTTCCTAACGTAAGAGGATGTCATCTGAAGACACCACCGGGTCAGCCGACTTTCATCTTTCCCCTTCGGTGACAACACCGATGGATTCACATCTCGCGAAAGCCCCGCCCTATCAATGACTTTTTGAGCTGTCTTTTTTTGCTTATTTTAGCGCACCCGCCACACCGCCTCCCCCATTTTTTTGCGCGAAATCCTCTTGTTAATCCTCCTAAGGGTGAGAGCGATTTCCAGATTTTTGTGCGGCATCAGTGGCCCCCCCCCAGGGTCGTTTCTTTTTTTGTTCGGTCTACCAACATAGAAGACCCCCCCTACCCCAGGCGTTCGGGTTTTTGATTGTGACGCGTCCAAGGACTATCTAAGTTCTTGACTTCCTCGTCCTATTCTTTTTTTGTCCGACGTTCCTGACTCCCCCCCCTGTTCAGTTGTTTTCCCTTATTTCTAAGGAGATGGTCAATGGCCCTCTCTCTGGACGCGAGTGATATTCGTCGTCCCTCTCGGCCTCGGGTTCCTTCTTTTTTTAACTTTGTTGGGGGGTTTATGCTTTAACGGTTTTTTCTTTCCGTTTCTCACCGGCAGGAGAGCGTTGCTTCCGAAGGCAGACAGTTGGCCGGATCTATATCGTTTTTGCTAGTGGCCGGGCGACGGGGGGCCGGTGTCCTTCCTCAGTTTGACTGTTCAGACCGAGGCTTCGTCTCCCGATCTCTCTCTCCGGGCGCTTCTAGTTGGCCCTTTTTTTGGCCCTTTCTTGCTGGTCGAAGCGTTCTTTGCGACCCCAGTTCCTTATTGTCGTCACTGGGATTCTAACCCGCTCTTCTTCCCCCTTCCCCATGATCCTTTCTCCTTTTATTGGCGAAGCTTTCTCGGCGGACCTTTCTTAGTGATTTTCCCTTTTTTCCCGGCGGACTCTTTCTCGTTCCTTTTTTTCTTTCCGGCGAGAAAATGCCGTGCTGATTTCCGTTATCTGTCGGCTACCGGCCACTCTTCCTCGCTTCCTTTCTTAACTTCCTCCCCTTTCTTTGTTGCTGATGGGGTCGAGTCTTCTGACTTTTTGGCTCTGCTAAAATTTTTTCGATATCTTCGAGAGACTCGTATCTTAGGACAGACTGTTACCTTCCTCTTTCGCTCCTAACCTAAGTTCTGGCCATCCTGACCCGCGCCCTCTTGACGATCGTGAAGATAAGGCGTCCCTCCCCATTCAGAGATGACGGTGTGTTTTTGCTTCTCGCTCTGCTTCTTCATCCCGGCCCCTTCCTCTTTCTGTGTTCGACTTTTCCTTTTTCCCCATTTGCGCCGCGATTGGGAGGGTTGTTACTCCTTTGCGAGAATCATTGTCTCGTTTCTGGATCTGTGATGAGACTTTCGGTTTGCTTTTGGTACGGCGCACGCCTTCCCCTCCTTTAAGACTCTCTTGCGACTTACGGCTCGTTCATAGTACAGATACCGCGGTTGCAAGACTACCTTGCCCTCCCCAACGTCTCGTGATCCCGTCGCGCTTTCCCGCCAGGCGATTTTTTTCTTTTCGGTATCGACACCCCCCCCCTCAAGAATATGGTTCGATTGGCGTGAATAGTAGAAGGGGCTTGGTCTTTTCTTCTCTTCCACGTCCGCGCCCTTTTCTTGGGCTATCTACCCCTTTGTTGTCGTGGACTCGCGGCTTCGTTCCATCCGGGAGGTCTCGTCATTCTTTTGGAATGGGCTATACATACTTCTCTTTTCCAGTTGTTGGTTTTGCCCCTCCGTTATGCAGGGTCGTGACCCCCGTTTCACGGTAGTAGAAATCCCCTGTATCCGGGTGGCCTGCTTCGATCAACCTTCGGGGCTCCCCCCTTCTTCATTGTTTATCCGTGTTTTTCGGCCCCTGATCTCGACCGCATCTCCCACCCTGAGGCGATGGACGTCGAGGCATTCCCCCGTCCCTTCCACTTGGTCCGGCACCTTCGTTTTTTCTTTCCCTTCCTTTCTCTCCTTCATTCCGCGGCGACCTATCGAAGGCCTCACCCCCCGCCTCTTTTCACGACTGAAAACTGATCTTTGGAGAGCCCCGAAGGTGTCGGGATCGTTTTGTTTTGTTTTTGGTTTTTTTTTTTTGGGGGGGTTTTTTTGGTGACGTTTTCCGCGCTTTCTGATCACTCTGCGCTTTGCTGAGATCCGTAAAGATCTCTGGAAAGCGAGTTAGCGCCGGACCTCAGGCTCCTGCTTATCGTCGTGGTCTGCGTCTTTCTTTTTTTGCTTTGCGGCAAACTTACTACGCTTTTCTCCCTCTCAAGCTTTTCAGTCTCTCACAGGAGAGATGATTGGTCTTCGAGGTTAGTCGCCATTTCGCACCCGAACCCTCCTACCTCTTTGAGTCCCTGTCGATTTTTTTCTTTCAACCTGCTTTCGGCTTAACGCTGACCCTCTGCTTCGGTGCAATTCGCCTGGATTGCAGCTGTTAGGTTCTTCTCTTTTGACTTGTGGTATTTCGCGTAGAAGGCCTTCCTCAGCCGCGTCCCGTCTGGCCTGTCTCCTTCAGGTTCGTTCAGGATTGTGGCCCCATCGCACAACATCGTCGTTTCATGGCTTTTTGCGCCGGCGTATTTAAAGTTTGCGGGTGCTGGGGTTTGGTCGTTAAGCCGAAGGGCGGTTTTTTCTTTTTTTTTTTCCCCTTTCTGTCCGTCTGGGTCGGTCCGCTTATTTACACCGATTCGGCCCCTAACCATTCTTTCCCTGCTATGTCCCGTATTGGCTTTTTGCAATGGGCGCACAATGACTATAATCAGATTTTCTCTATTCCCTTTTATTGTGCTACAGACTGATTACGCATCGCGCACCGACCGCTGGATCGCATGCTTGATTTCTGTACTGATGAGCCTCTAGCTCTGTTTCCTACTTTTTTTGTTTTTCTGCGGATAGGCTCCTCATTTGCGAAATTCCCTCATCCCTTCCTTCATCACCCCTTTTTTTCTTTTTTTTCGTTCTTTTGTTGTGCCCACCAAAGATCTTTACACTTTATCCGAGCAAGTTATGATATCGTCTTTTGTGCGACTGAAGTTCCAACTCCCATCCTCAGCCTTCCTTTTTCCTTCGTGGCGCGGATGTGGACTTTTGCTTCGTTCAAAACGGCCCTCCGGAATCGGCATCCCCCAAGCCCGCCCTCACCGCCCTTAATCGAGGTTTCTCAAGCCCTCCCCCCCCCGACCCCCCCTCCTCTCTCAAACCGGCCGCCTCGTAAGCGGGCCCCCACGTGCATGTGTGCTTCTTTCAAGCCTGGGCAACCTTTGCCGAAGCCTTCCGTGTTTGATTTCTTCCTTTCTTCCTTTCCCCCTTCCTTTGGCCGCCGCGAACCGCGCCCCAATTTCTGTCTTACTTCATTCACCCGTAGAGGTAACTTCTCAGAAGTCGCCAATTTTTTGATCTGATTGGTCTCCCCGAGTGTCTTATATCTTTTTCGAAAAGTGCAGCCGCACCTCGCCTGACCATGTTCCGCGCATTTGGTTTCTTGGGTGATCTGCCTTTAAGTCGAGGAGTATTTTTTCGCGGACTGCGCGCTGATTTCCTTCCGATCGTTTCCTGGTTTGCTGCGGCTTTTTGCAATCTGAGATCAGAGATGTTTTGATCGGTTCTCTGAGTGCTTGCCTTCCGTCTCTTCCAGTGCCTTTTTTCTCTCAGCCTTTTGTTGTTTTTCCCACCTTGTCTTTTATCTGTGCCCCCCTTGTAGCTTGGCGGCGCCCGTCATGGCGCCCTGCGAAAGTTAGCGTACCAGCTTTGGTTCGAAGGCTTGGGACGTAGCCCCTACTCTTCGCCACGCTGTTCTTGCTAAGACTTCTTGTCTCTTTCGTAGGAAGGCCCTTTTCTTAGAACAGTATTGGGCATCGCCAGCCCTCCGACTTTTTTTCCTCGTCCAGAGGAAGACCTGACAAATTCCTCGTTTTCACGACTGTTTCCCAATCGACGGTCACCCCTCACCCTTCATAGGATTGGGTCTCTGGCCGCCTACATGGTTTCGAACCTTTTACGGAGTGGTTTCGACCATTTAACTCGCGCTCCCGTGCACTCGCCACCGGCGACCGTTTTGCGGTTCTTCTTGTTGCCCGCTGAAACAATTTTTGTTATAGAGGCATTCTTCCTCTGATTCCTTGTGTTTAGTTTTACTCCTGGCCCAATCCCTGTCGGCGACGATTTTCGCCCGCCCTCGGATCGCCCCCCCATAAGTATGTCTTTTTATTTCTTGACCTGCTTCCCAACTGAAGCATTTTTCCCCTTTTTCCTTTGGCCTTAGTTTTCCTCGATGAGAAGCGTGCCTGGGTTCTCGCGTCTATCTGCCGTAAGCCTCCTAGCCGTCCTCTGAATTCCCTCATCTTCTCTCTCCAGCGCGGCGCTCTGCTCCGCGCCCAAACCGAGTGAAGGCTATAAGCAGTCTCCTCAAAACGAGATCTGAGATTTTTTTTTCCCCCCCCAATGTTTTTTGCAACTCGGCCCGCCTGATTTTTTTTTTTTTTTTCTTTAACCTTATTTGGGAGCAGATGCCGTCGTAAAGTTCCTCATCGGCTTCTCGGTCAAGACCTTCCTCTCGAGTTTCCTGTCCGGCGGATCGGTGCAGGCTCGGCCCAGCCGGCGGTTGTTTCCTTGCCGGTTCCTCGACGTTTCTCCGCGTCGCCCTTCGTGTGATACCCGGAGTCTTGTCGTTCTCTGAGGGCCGCTCCCCTCTCGCCGAGCTAATTCTTTAAGTCTCCAAAGGCGTCATCCCCCATCCTTTTCCCTGCGGATGGCTTGTCCAGTCCGCTGCCCTCTTTCAGTGCCGGGATTTTTAGAAGCTCGCCTGTCGACCATTGTCCCAGAGGAAGGGCGCCGGCCGGCCGCGGCGCGATCGTCGAGAAGTTTCCTCTGCCGTCCTCCTGCTTTTCCTTTCAGCTTCCCTCTCCGCGTCGACTCTCTCTGCACCAGTGCGAGTCAACGTCCTTGGACGGGCGCGGTAGACTTCTCCTCCCATCTCGGCCCCTCTCCATGGTGCTTCCCTCCCTTCGACCATTTCAGTTGAAAAGACATAGCCATGTTTAAACGCGGCCATTTCGCTTATTCTCGTTCTTTTCTCGCTCGTTGACGCGTGAACATTGCCTCTGCGGTTCCTCTGACGATGGGTCCCTCCCTTCCCTCCGGGATATCTCCTTGGGTGCTAATGCTGCCCGTCGCGGACGGGAATTCCGATCTCCTGCGCCTGTTTTTGCCCACGGACTGTAGCGCCTTCACCCCGAAGTGATGATGACTGTTTTTATCCCCACCACAATTTCCTACGTGTCTCCCCCTCTCCGTCTTTTAGCCGATCTCTTCCCTCTTTCCTCTGCTTTGCCATGACCAGCTCCTTTGTCCAGATCGGTTTTTCCGCACTGAGGCGGGTGCAATCGAAATGCACCTTGCTTTCCCTTTGCCTACCCCTTTATCGGCTCTTTCCACAAAATGACATAGCCTGGTTCCGGCGCGAAGCAAGCCCCTTCGAACCCCCCGCTGCGTGGAGCGCGAGGGTGCTAGTTTTTTCGACGCCCCGACCCGCCACCCCGTCATGTCCTTCTTCGCCCCCCCCCGATCTGGGAATCTATATCTTTCCTCTCCGTGTTTTGCTCTCTCTTCCCTCTCGTGAGCCACGTTTCCTTGCACTTGCTGTGTGGGAGTTTGCTTGTCTACACCAACTCTAGCCGCGCGATCAACGGCAGGTCGTGCTTGACCTTTCCCCGTTCCGGACTGTAAGACATTTTTATTTTGGTGCCGCAGTTTCCTGCCCACGGGCACTCAGGTTTTTTTTTTTTTCCTTTCCACCCCTCTCGTTTTTTTCCTCCGATTGGCACCCCTGACCAGGGCTTTTCAAGGGAACGAATGTTCCATTGCGTCGGTCAGCGGCCGATTTTCCTCGGGTATACTCGGGTTGACTGATTGGTGGGGGGTTTTATTTGCAAATCATCGTCGGGTCCTCGGTCTCTTTTTTTGTTTTCCTTTCTCCCCCGTTTCCTTTTTTTTTCCTTTTTTTCTCGACGGTTTAGCCAGTTGGCCGATTCTATCGTCAATATGGCGGGCCGGGTCGTCGGTTCCCGGGCGCCGGCTGCCTTGTATGTGCAGCAGAGCCCAAGAGTGCCTTCGCCGATACATCGCGAATGTTTGGCCGCGGTCGTGAAAGGTTCTCTGTCTTTTTTTTTTTTTTTCAATCCTTCCCTTCCTTTGTATGGCTCGACCAGGGTACCAGAGGTTTCCCGTCGCCCCCTTCGATTCCTGCTCAGATGTGGATTTTAGCTCCCTTCGTGCCTCGGCGACGCCTTCCGATTCGGGTGGACCCTTTTTCTTTCTTTGTAAGTCTCTTCCCCTTTTCTCCGGCGGCGCGATTTTGGCGATTTCTGCCTTCTCGTTCGATGTTTTCTCCTGTCCACCCATCCTCGTCGTCGGTTAAAGCAAACCAGCTTGATTATTGGGCCGTTTATGATGTTCCTCCCGTTGGAGACTCCCCAACACTCTTCTCCATTTTTTAGGGTTCGGCGCCTCCGACATCAGCTCCTATCGGTTCAAGAATTCTCAGGACCCAATACAGTCCGAACTCCTATAGCCCCCTGGGGTGTCCTGATCGTCGGCTTGATCCGGCGGCAGTTCCTGACGCTTTGTGGAAGGCTTTCGAGAGGACCTGATGCGCCTGATCTTCCTCTTCCGTTTCTTTTTGCCTCTCCGAATTTCTTCCTTAATTTGCTCCCTTTTTGGCCCTTCTTGCGCGAATAAGGTACGTGGCTTAGCGCCTTTGGCGTTTTTCGTAGCGCACGCCGCGCCCAGTCTTTTTCCCTCTTATGATTCATTTTCTTTCTTCGGTTTTCCGGACGTGATATTCTTCGTCCCAGTTTAGTCGTTCGCGACCCTCTATCTTTCCATCCCTGTTTTTTTTCTCCCAATGTGCTTGGGCACTCGTTGCTGGTGAATTCGACTTTCCCCCTGTACTTCCTTCCTCTTTCATCGAGGCGGAGAATCCTCTGCCGATTGCGCTCTCCGTTTTCTACTCTCGCTACATGATTCCCTCGAGATACCTCTTGTGAGATTTTTTTCTGCGGGTCCACGGTTCGAGTCGATGGCTATCGCGTATGGGCCCCCGATCCCCCCATAAGAGAGTCGCCTCTTGTTCTGCGCGATATCCCACAAATCGCTTCCTTTTTTCTGGTTTCCGTCTTTCTTTTTCCCCGGAGCCCTCGTGGCAGGGGTGCTTCGCTCCAAGCCCCGTTGAAGGCTCCTCCCTTCCTGGCTTTGTTCCCCGTTTTTTTCCCCATTATCTCTTTTCGCCCTCACGTCTGGAGCGGACTTCTCGTCTCCCTTCCCCCTGCCGCTGGCTCCAGCTCTCGGTGCCTTTATCTTTTCTTTCTGCAATTCTTGTCGGCTCCCTTCATTCGACTTCTTTTCCTTCACAGAGCCAACCGAACTTGGCTTTCTTTTAGTGTCCTTGTCCGGGATAGATTCCGCCGTTCGCTTTATCCTCAAACGTAGCTTTTCTCGATATCCCGACGCTTTTGCTCTCTCTGATTCTCGTACCCGAAAGGAAGGCTTCATCTTTGGCAAGTTCTTTCCATATCTGTTTCGACGCGTCAAGTCTCGTCCCCAATCGTCCCCTTCTTTTTACTGCAGACTTTAAGATATTATTTGCCCATGCGAGAATACGTCTTTCGGTTCGTTCGTACTTTGACCTCTCAACACGATGCTTAAGAGTCTCGGCTGATATTCACCTGAGCCCCTCGACGTTTCGTTTGGCCCTTCTTACTCTCCCTTTTTGCGCGTTCCGCGGGGCTTCCCATATAGGCGGTGTGGGTGGCCCATGACCCGTGCACGTACTTAAGGCCGCCCCCTCGTGCGCCTTCCCGGGCTGGCAGGATTGTCTAAGACCCGTCGGGTTTAAACAAGCCGGCGTTCGTGTTTCGGAAGTTGATTACTTGGGGCGGGGGTGGGTCCCTAGGTATGAGCCCTCCATGGAGGCGGTTTGTTTCTATTGCGGAGTGTAAGGGGAAGCGGGTTGGCATTTTGGTGCCTCTGTGCAGGACCCTAACCTGGCGTTCACCGTGATATAGTCTATCGCCTCGTTCTGTGAGTTGCTGCATTTGCTTCGCCCCAATAGACCCCTACTGGCTCGATCTTTTTTCCCAAGCGCTTTGTGTCTTCCAAAACACGCCCTCTTCCACCATCCGATTCCTCAATAGGCGTATCGCCTGCGGGTTGATCGTTGCCCCAGCCCATCTCGATATGTGTACTAATAACGTTGGTTCTGAGAAGAGTCTATGCTATGCGAAGGGTCAAATCCCGGTTCGATCGCCTCTGTCCCGGGGTGGCTGTTTTTTTTCTGTTTTCGCACACAATTTGTCCTCGCATGGCTCTTATCGTCTATTTGAAGCACGGCATTTTGCCTCCAATACCGGGGCCAGAGTGGACTGTTCTTGTGTTTGAAACGCGCGATTGAGAATGTGTTTCGAGCGAAGCAGTACTTCCCCATCCGTCCCGGTTCCCCTTACGCACCCACCCTAATTAGATTAAACAGAACCATCCCCCCCGTCCCCCCCCCTTTTCCCACCGGCCCGCCTTCCCCCGTTTTTTTCGCCGTTGACGATCTTTATGGCCATAACTCCTGTGCCGCCCTTCCGAGCGCAGGCTGCCGCTGCGCTCTTCTGCCCTGGATGGGCCTTCCCACCTTCTGTGCTTTCTAGGAATTTTACGCTCCACGACATGCTGGCTCACGCCTTACGACGTCTCTTTAAATAGTTACGCTCGCCATTCTCCTCCGCTTCGCTCGCGCCCGCCCCAGATTGTTTCTTCTCCCTTTGGCAGCGAAACTAGCCGATCCTGTCGCGCCTTGGCCTTTTGACTTGCGCTCTTACGATTTTGCAGCCCGGTGCCCCCGAGCTGCAGCGACGCTGAACGGCGAAGCTGTCGATCCCTATTGACTCGGATTATGTTCCGGCTTGGCGCAACGCCCCTTCCCTCGACTCGTCCGGTCATCGCCTCGAGTGTTTGCTTGATCGGCGTGGCCTCCCGACCCTTTCCTGCTGTTCGCTGTGTTTCTTTGCTCTCTTGCCCGTGGCGCCTGTCGCTTATGGCGCCGTTGACACGTAATTAGCTTGTTTAGCGCCTTCCAGCGAATTGGCCTGCCTTTGTTCTCATTCTCCCTCTGTGCGGCATGCTGTCGATCCAGTTCGACCCTCAAGGAAGAACTCCTTTCCGGCATGGCCGCTTCTTTTCCGGGTTTGTGTACTAGTTCTTCGGGCCAGGGCTCGACCGTGTACTCTTTCAATTCAAGGCACGTGCTGGCTACGGCGCCTGACCACCCCCCCCCCCCCCCTCGCCCCCTCTTGTGTTCCCCCCTTTCAGCGAATTCAGGAGCCATTTGTGTGCCTTGCCGGCTGTCTCCCCCTCTTTGCTCTTTTACCCCCTTCTCTATCTCCTGCCCATATGTCGCGATCGATGTGAGTCGGGAAATCTGTCCCCCCCCTTCCCCCGTCCGATGACGAGGATTCCCTGCTTTCATCCTACCTCCAGTCACGCAGTACTTTCTTGTGGTCGACCCCTCTTGACAATGAATACATGTTTTTCCTCGCGCCGTGGTTCCAGGGCTTCGTCTTTGCTTTTTCCCTGCTTGTGTTCGTACTCGATATGCAGGCCTTGCAGAGAGTTGTCTCTCATTTATTTTACACCTTCTTCTTCGCGGTCCGTACCCTGCTTTGCGGGCTTCCTTCTTCCCTCACGGAATTCTCTGCCGAGTCCCCCTCACCATCTTAATTAGGCTCCCTTCTGTTGTCTACCACTTTTTCTTCGACAGTCTCTAAGGACTGACGCGCTCGGAAACGGACCGTGCGAGCGCCTGGCGGGCAGTTCTTTTTTCGCTCTTGCCCTTCGACGCCGTCTCGGGTTATATCGGCCTTCCGGTACTTTTTGATGTTTCTCTTGATTCCATTTTTTTCTTATCGCTGGCTTTCCGATTCGTCGCTCAAGGTTGCCCCGGATCCCAAAGCGTCCAGACACGGCCCCCCCCCTACCTGAGGGTCTTTTGTGGTCCAGCCGGCTGCCGCTCGCTCTTCAGGATTCCCTTGATACGCGCCGGCGGACGCAACGTCAGCGCCGGCCGTGAGGCTTTTCTTCTCCCGACAGCGCTCCGCCGCCTGTGGACGCCGCCCCGCATGCGGTTCGCATGTCACGAACTTTTTTTTTCGCTGCCACCTACCACGCGTTCTCCGCGTCATTTGGTTATCCCTCGGGTTAGTCCCCCTAGCACACGCCCTGGTTGCGCTTCCCGACAGCCCCTCTAAAGACATAGCACTGCCTGTTCACTCCCTTCTTTCATTTCTCTAGTGAGATTCGATCGTACGCGTGCTTTGACCTTCCGTCTCCGTCCCTGGTCCGGTTCTGCCTTCCTCGAAGAGCTCTCTCAGATGTCCCAATTTTTCTCTGTTTTTCCGCCTGACTTGTCACTCTGTCGTCGTTGCCCACGGAACCAGATTTTTCTTAACAGCCCCCTTGATTATTGCATCCCGCCCCCCCCACCATCTCCCTCCTCCCACAGGTATCCCCCGTTTCCTATAAGTGCCGCTTGACGTTCCTTGCGCAGGCCCATCGACTTGCCTTGAACAGTCCTCTTGTCCTCTTGGGTGGAGACGGGCTGGTGTCCCCTTCTCACATGACACAATCAGTTCCAGTCGTACCCTGGCATCGGCAACCGAAGGGTCCCGCCATCTGTCCCCAGTCCGGCCTCCCTTTTCCAATCTCCCGTCTCCTTTTTTGATCCTCTCGGGGGTATCGAGTTTTTATAGACCCGCCACCACACGCGCCTCCCCCTTACTGATGCCAAACGCCTTTGAAAACTCTCTTTTCCTCCTCCCGTTGTTTTGTTGTTCTCTCTCTTTTCCCTATAGGTTGGGGCCATCAGTGTCCCTGTAGTGAGGGTGGTTTTTTTCCACACTCCTCTCGCTCCCCGGCCCCCCATCGGGGGTTCCCTCTTTGGGAAGTTCTTAGCACGGATGTCTCCCAGTCTCTTTTTTTTTCTTTTCCCTGTTTGATAGGTTGTTAACCTTTTTTTTCCTGTCACAGTCACCCCCTCTCGGTCCTCCTCTGGACACTAAATGAGTCTGTTCAAGTCCCCTTCTATGGCTGCTTTGATATCCGGCAGCGTACGGTTACGGGATTCCCCTTCCTTTTTTTTGGGGGGAGGGGTACCCCCTCGGTTTCCGTTTTTTGTCTGGTCCATTTTGAGCACTCGATCGGCCCCTTGAATTACCCCTTCTCCCTTTGGAGCTCTATATCTCCTTTTTAGTCCGGACATTTCGCGCTTGCACGGTGACAGCCCCCTTCCTGTTAAGCCGCGCCACCTTCCTTTTGCCTTGACCCTTCTTCATGGGTGCTTGACACCTTCATGTATGTTTTTTTCGTCTTGCCGCTGCCCCCCCTGTGATTTTGATGAGGCTCGAACCCGCTGTTTCTCCCGGCAAAGTTCTTGTTGTATTTGAGAGCCCTCTTGCTCCTTGTCTGGTGTGGTAAGTCTTCTTGGACCTCTACTTTAGGCCCTCTCCTCCTTCGTCGGCCTCATGACCCTGCGGTTTGATTTGCCTCCGTCTCTTCTATCAATCCTAAATATCGCCGGTCCAGTAGTTTTTCACACCATCCTCTCGTGATGAGGTTCCGAGGTATGTATGGACGCCTTGGCATCCTTCCAACCTTAGTTCGCTATCGGGCTTCTTTCTTCCTTAGAGAAGTCCGACTATCCTGTGCCTCTCAGCTGCCTTAAGAACACCCCTTTCGAACTACCTTGCTTCTTCCGCAGACGGCTCGTGCCCCGTTTTTGCTTCCCGATCCCTTCTTCCCCCGACAGGACGCGCTTCGTTGCCGGCCTCCGAGCTTTTGCATTCTATAGAGATTACGGCATCCTACCTGGTCTTCCTCTATGCGGTTACTTTTCCCGCTCCGATGGTGGAGGGCTCCTTTGCGTATCCTTTTTTCTTTCTCTTCTCAGGATGGATTGTTGGGTGCGGTTCCCTGAGACGTCCCGCGCCTCAGTGTTTACCTCGAGTTGGCTCTTTTTCTTACTTCCCTTTATTCTTTCCGACCCCCGACTCATAACGCGAGCTCCCAACTCCCGATACTGTTCCCTTCGCGTTGGACTACCTTTCTTCGTGGGATCGGGCTTCTCTTGCCTTCGGACACCGACAATTCTTTTTCTCCCTTTCGATCCTCTTGGAGGCCATTCCCGTCTCCGCCGAGGGGATGGTCCCCCGGATTCCGCCTGCTACCGAAATGTCTCTCTAACGATGGTTTAGCGATTATCTCTGCCCTTGTCGCGGGCGTGCTTTCGCGCTTTGTATCCCTTCTTTTTGTCGACAGGCTGTTTTTGCTGGCGCCGAACCTTCTTTGTTTCCCGCGTTTTTTTCACACTTTTTAGCACCCGCGTGGCCCTCTCTTTTTCAACGTCCCTGGCCATTCGGCTTTTTTTTTTCTATAAGTTTTGGTCTCGCCCATTCCCGAATTTTCCTCCGCCTGTTTAAGGACTTGCAGGCAGCAGAATTTTCTCCTTCTCTGGATACCTCCTTTGGCCACCGTGTCTGCTAAACGTCGACATGCCGCTCCATGGTCAACCTTTTTGCTGTAAGCTACTTCTGTCTTCGGAGCCCCCGAAGGATCGGACTTATCCCGCGTTATGCCGTCCCGACAGACGTCGAGTTTGTTTGCCCTTTTACTTGAACAAAATCCCGTCTAATAGTAGGCCTTTGTCTTGATCGCCCCGCGCAGTCTTGCCGGACCGCGGGCTTTGCCGAAGATTACGCTCCCCTTTTTTGACAATTCTTCTCCCTTATTTTCGGCTAGGTTTTGCATTCCCTCCCATCAGGACCTCTTTCTTCTCTCAGAATCGAGTTCTGCCGCTTTGCAGTCCCCTCGATTGACCGCTGTGTTCCCCAACCAAAAACTTTCTTGAGCCTTAATTTCTTTGTTTTTTTTGGGTGTGCGATGTCTCTCGGCTCAGCTGGGTTAATTTGGTCATTTAGCAGCGCATTGTCCTCGAAGCCGTCCCTTTGGACGATGCCGTTCGGCCAGGCTTCTGGATTCTTTCATAGCACAACCTTCGTCGGACACTTCTTTGGGAGGTTTCCGACGGCCTTTTTTCTTGTTCCCATAGGGGTAGGGGGCGGTTGGGGTTTGATTGTCCTGCTGGTTCTTGGCGGATGCGGTCCCTTGTCCCTTCCCTTTCGCGGTCCCCCCCTTGATCGTCTTCGCAAAGATCGCGACCCGAGTTTAACGTGATACTTCCCTGATGCCAGCGTTCGTTGCGCCAATGTGGCGCCAAATCCCCTCCCCCTAATTTCTCGTTATAGCTTTTGTGCATTACATACGATGAACGGGCAAGGATAGCAACAGAACTTCCGTCGCCCCTCCCTTCTTGAAGATATCTTAGTTACTATTTGTTGTTGTTGATCGATAGTTCTCTCCTTTAAGTCTTCCCCTGCCTTGTATCCCTTCCGAGTTCTCTGCTGTCTCTTGATGCCACCCATATATTGAATTTCGCTCGCGTCCTTTGCGCTCAGAATGCTTGACACTCCAATCCGCGGCACCTATTCATCAAGGTTACACCTCTCGGTGCGAGAATGGTCATCAAGCCTTCCCCTAAGGACCCCGAGCCCCCGCAGCGCACTGACACCATCCCCCCTTTCTATGTCCAAGTCCCGACCCCTCCACGCCCCATCTTAACTCAAACCGGCAGTCACTCCAGCGTCCTCTAAATTTTCTTATTGTCCGAGGTCCTCTCCCTAAAGAGGCGCAGAGTTTCGTGATTTAGGGAAATGACCCTTCAAAACCTTGTACTCCTCCCCGAGAAAAGCGCACCGAGTGGTTTTCACACAGAAGCCTCGATTTTGTCCCCCCCTGTCCGCGAGCAGACCCAACGAGTGTCTCCCGGAAAGAGAGCCGATTTCTCTGAGTCGGGCTCCCTTTTATAAGAAACTAAGCCGAATCTCCTGGGACAGGGAATCAGCTTCCTCTGGAAGCACCGCCCTCGCTATTTATTGACGCGCGCTCCAGGAATCCGCCCTTTTTCTTCTTGAAGACGGTTCCTTGCTGTCCGGCCTGGCAACGTCTCTTGCCGAGATCTTTCTTGATTGTAGCGACTTGATGCTTTCCCCGCGATCGTTGAGGTCGCCCCGATTCCCGACCACTGATTTTCTAGCCCACTTTCTGCGTGGCGATCTTGACAGTGTCGCGGTTTTCCGCCGCACTCATGGACGCTATAGGCTATCTCGAAAGCGAATATGTTTGTGTCCCCCCTTCTTTGTTCTCGATTCCTTGCAAGCTTCTTTCGGCGAATGTCGAGATATGGGCAGCGAACTTTTACTCTCTCCTTCCCGTCAGCAATCGAGGTATAGAGGTCCCGCCCCTACTGGTTTTGCGAACTCCCTTGACACAAATTGTCCAACGAAACCCGAATCTGAGCGATCGCCCCCTACCGGCCGCCACTTTGGTGGATCTCCCCTTTCCAAGCGCTTTCGATCTCCGCGTGCGACCGTGTGCGCCGCTGGCCTCTTTCTAGAGTGCGTGTTATAAATCATGCTTTTCTTTTGCCTGGTTCCCTTTCCCCATCCCTTCTTACTTGCTTTCGCCTTCTCCGCCGGATCGACTGACCCTCAGTAATTGACTTGTCGCCTTGCACGGCCGATCCCCCTTTGCAGCCCTTTTCTTTTTCCCCGCTCGCTTCACCCTGTCTCTCTTTTTTGGCTGGCCGCGCAAGCTTGCCCTTTTATCGTAGCTCTTTGCATTCGGCAGAACCTGAGCGTCCCCGAAACTGGCCATCAGTTATGGACGTATGCAGGCGTCTACTCCTCCCCCCTCCCCGGACGTTCCATCGAAAGCCGCAACGCGGAGGGCGAACATTAGGCCCCCCATCGGGCTTCTTTGCCGCATCGGGCTCGGAAAACATACCTTGAGTTGCGTGCAGGGGTGATTCTCCCTCTATGCACCTTACCGAGCAGTTCTACTTGGGGGATCTTTTACGATCCTCGACTTGCTTTGCGCTCAGTGACGTTTATGGTTCGGGTGAATTTCCTTGACGTTCTTTTCTCTATCGAGCCTTCCCCCTATCGATCGAGAAAGGTTTTTCCACGTCTCCAAGGCCTTTCACCATCCCCTCCCCCAGGAGTATTTTGCTGGTCCACCGACGGCTGCCCCTCAGTCCTCCTCTAACAGAAGTTCTTTCAAATTAACGAGGTTTCCCCTGCCTTCTTGGAGATGGCCGATTGCCGATCGAGACATATTTCAAGATCCTTTTTCATGACCCCCAGAAAGGGTCGGCCTTTCCCACCTCATGGGATCGCCTGCTTTACCTCCCTAGAGGTCCGTAATTTTGAAGGCGCCGGTTAGACTTCTTAGTCCGTTTTTCCCTTCACATCTTTTACTTTTTTCTCTTGCGCGAAAGACATCCCTAAAGACATATCAGCAAAGGCCCCTTCTTAGAGTGATCGCTCCTTTTGGCTCTTCGAACATTCCTCTCCTGCCTTATCGACGACTCCTTGAGGCCCTTCCAAGTTAGGGCCTTCTAGCTCCGTCACAAAGGTTTGCCGTCTGCGACTGGGCCTTGCCCGATAGCCGGATAGGGCCCGACCAGACGGAGCGCTCCTGCCTTCCTTTTCTTCCGTTGCATCCAAACCAGATCCTTTGAGTATTAACAGATTCCTATCTTTTCCTAAGCTGACTATCCATATGAGTTTTTCAACCCTTCCTCTTTTTCTTTGCAAGTGTCGTCGCCAGGAATCTGGAGGGTTACCCAGGGTCATTTCCCCTCTCTGTCCCCCCCATTGCCAGTTGATTCCGCCAAGACATAGCTGGTTACTTTCTTGAGCGAAGGCTTCAAATCTGACCCCCTGTGCTGTTTTAGCGTCGAGTTGCTATTTGGTGTAGACGCTCATCACTAGGGGCACTTCTTTCCGCCCCACTCTCGGATCTTTTACTCTTTTCCCTCGTTGTATTAGATCTTTGCCTGATGCCTGAGGTTGCGTCCCAACATAGTCAAGAACCGAGAGATACATGCCTACAGGCGGGGGTGAGTTCCTTCTCTGCTCTCCTCTAATCCCCGGCTTTTTTCTCTTTTTTACTTTTCCCTAGGTTGGCCGCTGCAGGTTTTCGGCCCTGCCTGTGGTGTCCTTTTCTTAACCCTCTGGGCTCCTTCCCTTCCTGGCCCGCCATTCTTCTGTTCCAGGGCTCGATATTTTGGCCCCCAGAGGTCCTTCTCGGCAATAGGGTATACCTTCTGATGTGAACGTGGGGGGGGTGAGCTCACCGTTTTTCCTCCGCTGCGACTATGGCGATGGTGCACTCGCAGGAGAGCGTCCGCTCGAATTCCAGCAACCTGTTGATTCTCTTCTATTCCCTCTGGCGCGGCGTATTTTTTCTTTTTTTGCACGCAGCCGCGCCCGCGATCTCGCTCTAGCGCGTTCATGTTTCCGCGGCGTTGAAACTTATGGCTATGTCTTTCTGCTCTCCTCTTTTCTCCTGAAACGTAGATGTGCTCGACCCTGGGCCGTTCTACTTCCCTTCACCGGTCTTTCCTTCCCGCCTCTGTTTTCTTTCAGGCGCAGCCCTCGTTTGTGCGGCGACCCAGCGTTGCTTCTTTTCACAGGGAGCTTGCCTTCTTCGACTGCATCTCCGTCCTTCCTTACCCTTGCGAGCGCCGCCCCTTCTCTTTTCTATCCCGGCTTGAGCGCGCCTCTTTGCCAGCACAACCGCTCTGGTGCTTTATGTTTTGTCCGAGGATGTATGGAGCCCTTTGGTGCCGTTCCCCATCTCGGCTCGCGGGAGCGGCGCCGCGATCCTATTCCGTCTCCTCCGGGGCCTTTCTTCGTTCCTAACCGTACCTTCTACCTGTCGGCCTATCGACTTGCTCCTTCTTGTGCTATTTTCGTCCCTTCCCCCCTCGTCGGTCGACTTCGCGTCGAGGAGTTTTTGCCGGAATTTATCGGCGTCCATCTCGCGCTTATCCCCCTCCTCTAACTACAGGGTAGGTTGCTCTTCGCCCCTGGACCCCCTTGCTCCCCTCCGAGGGGATGCTGACTTTTGCGTTGCATCTGTTGCTTTCTTTTTCTTCTCGGCCTGGCCGGTGTGCGGGTACGGCGCACTTCGCCTTTTCACGAGGCTTTCCCGTTCATACGTTCTCTTCCGGGCTTTTTTTTCTATCGGTAGAGACACGGGGCAAGCCTCGAGCTGTCCAAAACCTCCATGTGATCCGGCTCGTCTGGAGCCACACTGTCTTGATTGGGTTTCGGTCTGCCTCTTGCCCCCTCACCAAAACAAAACTTTTTTTGTTTCCGGTCCCGGGCGCGGCTTGAATCCCCCTCGTTTTTTAGGCGATTGGATGGGCCAGGATTTTACGCGCACCCCATTCCTTCCCATTCTTCTCTATACTTTTTGGTCGCCTCCTTCCCTCTTTTTAACGCACACGTCGCTGGTTGTTCCTCTTTGGCTAGTCTTCGCCCTCGGAATGGTTCCCTGAGTGTCCCGACAGCATGGTTCTGTCTTTGGCGTCGCTTCCCCAAATTTCCCCCGCCTTTGGATTGTCTTACCGCATTTTGTCACACTCGTCGCCCTTTCCAGGCTCCGCTATTCGCGCAAACGGTTGAGGGATTCCCTTCCCCGGAAGTGTCTTTTTTTGCCTTTCTTCCCCCACTATCGCCCGCACTTTACCGCCGTGGCCTCATGATCGATACGCCCACGCCTTCTTAAGGCCGCCCCCTCTCTGGTGCTGCGCTCGCTTACCGGGCTTCGCCTATGGATCTGGCGCCTCTGTGCACCGTCGCCACGCCTGGTTGGCTGGGCGTTTGCGTTAACTTTTTTTCGTCTCGAGGGGTGATCTCGGGGCAATCCCTCGCGCTAGAGATCCTTGACGATCTCTTTGGCATTTTCCGTGCCGCCGGTGTTCATAGGCTACCCCCCGATCGGCAGCTTCGTTACCTTCGGCCGGCTGTCAGTTTTGCAAATGCGCCCCGTAGCGGGCTTCAGACGGAAGTTCTTCCCTTTCTCTGCTCGCTGACAGGATTTCGTCTTTTCTGTCACTTTCGACGAGACATCTTGGGTGCGATACGGCTTCGAAATGCGTTTTCCGCTTTTAAACGAGATTGGCACTTGACCGGGCAATTCTTTTAAGAAACTTGCGGTGCTGTTTCTCGGATTCGGACTTCGGAGTTCTGAAGTCTCATTCTTGCATCCCCTCCGCCGCGCAACGATGCTACCATTCGTGCATTGACGTGGCCTGTCTTGATGGCCCTATGCAAAATCGTTGGTTCTTTGCCGCTTCCGTGTTTGACCAAGCGGCGTGGTTCGGGGGTCTGGTCGGCCTTCTCCTCGACGGGCGGTGTGGGGGTGCGGGAGCTTTTGGGCCGAGGCCTTCTTGCCGGCGTTGCGTTTCTTGTTTTTTTTTTTGTTTGCTACGATTCCCTCCGCACCGCGTTACTGGACCGCTCATTCCCCCTTCTCTTGATGAAATGCTGCCTCGCCAAATCCCGCCTAATCAGGTTATGGTTTCTTTCCAATCCTTTTTTTGGACGCCCACCAGGACCGAGGTTAGCGGTCCCCGGCTCTCCGTCCTTGATTGCTCATCCTGCGCCCCCTTCTTTCTCCATTTTCCCGGTGTTTTTTTGGAGAGAGAAGGCTTCCTTTTGCGAACCCAGCTTTCTTCCCTAGCTTCCCTCCGATTTTCGTGGTCGTTATTGTCCCCTGCACCCCACACCAACGCCGCGAGCCAGTTATCTTCTATTGTGCGCTGCCGTTCCCTCAAACTACTTCAGCTACCGCTCTCAAGGTTGAAACGCCGGTGCGCGCCTTGCATCTCTCAAGCCGCAGGCCACCCTCCAGCGAGTCCCCAAGCCGCATCTCCCCCACCCTCCCGCCCTTCGGTCCGTGACCCCCCCGCCCCAGCCCCGCCCCCTTCTCCACATGGCTTTCCACCGCTGACTGTCAGCCCTTTTTCTTTGGCCAGCAATCTGTTCCCCTGCCTTTCAGGGGAATATGGTTGCGGTCGGCCTCGTCCAATGACAAACTTCAAACCCCCGCATCTCTATGGGCCCCCCGACCAGCGCCAGTCCATCTCTGTTGCGTCAATTTCACCGAAGGCCGCGCCCCGGTTATCTCCGTCAAGTTTCTCCGCCTCTGATCTTGCGCGCCGCCCGAACTCTTCTTCTGAAGTGTCGAAGTGTATCCGAAATCCCCAGCCTTTCTCCTTTCGCTATTGGGCGAGAAGATGTAAGAGATTCGGCCGGTGCCTCCCGCGTCGGCGCTCTTTGCTTTCTTCCAGTCAGGAACGCGAAGTGCCTATCATGACGCCTCCTTGCTGTCCCCTTTTTTTTTTTTGAGCGCAAGAGCGTGTCCCCCTCGATTATTTAGGGCCACTCGGTTTGTTCTTTATGACTCCTCTATATTTTGCGCTCATGACTACCTCTTTCGCTGTGTCGCCAGCACCCCCAGGTTTCCGTTTGCTCTATGTTCCCTTGCTCTTCCCTTTCTCCTCTAGGAGCCTACCCCCATGGCCGAGCACCTTCTGCAGCACCACGATGGCTTTCAATAGTAAGGACGTCGCCTTTCCTTTTTTTCCTTCTCCGTCCGTGCTGGCGAACTTTGCTGTCCGAGATGTTCCCTATCACAGACCAGTCTACCCAGAAGGCAGTGGCGTCCCTTCGAGTTCTCCTACATAAGCTGCTCCGCCCTGCCACTAAATCGTGCACGGACCGTGTGACCAAAACGACCCTCCCCCGGAATCGGATTTGGGGCTGGCGCCGCCTTCTGGTCGACGTATGGTCATTTTGACATGAGTCCCCGCTAAAGCGGCGTGTGGTGAGACCGATTTTTGCGGTTCCCCCTCGTTCTGATCGCCGGGCCATCATTTCGGAGGAATCGTGTTAGTGCTTGGATGCGCACCCCCATCCCTGGCGGCGACTCGGATCCCTCCGCCGCAGTTTCTACCAGACTTTCTTTTCGGTGTCGATGCCTTCCACCCTCCCCCCCGATGCCCAATCGAAGCGGCTTTTTTTTCTATCCAGGCTCCGGGGATCAACTTGATCTCTTTTTCTCGCTTGCGACAAGCTTTGGTCTGTCTCGGTACCGCGATTCTGCCTTACGGAGCACCGTCTCCCTTTTAAATCCCGTATCGTGCAGTGACTGTGCTGTGCGCATACTCCCCCCCCTCTTCATCTTCCTGCAGATTCCGCAACGTACCGCTGCATTTCCTCATAAAACCTCGACAGCATTGGGCCGCCCGGTTATCGATCCTGATGGTTCCTTGGCTCAGAGATCCTGCTGAGACAGGCCGCAACGCTTCGGTTGGGGGGGCGCCGGATTTTTCTCCTCTCTTCAGAAGAATCTTTTGAGATAGGCGGCAGTCTCTCCGGGACTGGTTTCGGCTTTATTCGTAGTTCTGCGTCGCGATCTCGGTCGCCTCCTCCCCTCTCTTCAAGCCCAGAGAAAGGTTTTGTCTTGCCACCCGAAGAAATCATCTTTCCATCCGAACAGTGTGGGATTTGGCCTCTCGGCCTGCTCTGTCTGCGAGAAAGTCCTTCGGTGGTAATCGCCCCGTCTCCTTTCCGAATGCATCCTCTCTGACCAGAGTCGCTGTGAACCGCCCGCCCTTCTGTTTCCGTTTCTCCTTCACTCCCCACAGCTACGTAAAGCGTCTTTTTGGCGTAGTTACTGTTCGCCCGCCCAGGTCTCCCCTTTTTCCGACCTTTGTGAGAGGAGCTTTGTCGACCAGAAATTTTAGACATATTGCCTCCCTCTTCCCCCTGCTAGCTTCGATCTATCCCTTGGTGACCCACGCTTGCACCCGCTTGCTCCTTCAATCTGTGGACCGATAGAGATCGACTGGTTTTCCCTCGACGTTGATTCTTTTTCGCGCTTTTCACGGACATAGCCAGGCCAACCGATTGATGACTTGTTTCTCCAGCCCCCCAACGTCAAGCCCTCCCTTAGTCCCGAGGCAGATACTTTCGTCGCTATTTTGAATTCCGCTGCGGGCCATTCTTGACTGCGAATTTTTACCTGTCAGACCGTGGGGTCGCCGACTAGGAGGTTGTCGAAATGACCCACCTTTTTGTTCCCCAGGTGCTGACCTTGCATCGGCAACAACCCCATTCAAAGACATAGCCTGGACAGTCGGGCGCGCGTGTCCAGCTTTCGTCCCCTCTTCCTCTGTCCCTTTTTCTTTTGCTGTGGTTTTCTTATGTTTTTGTGGATCCCGACCGCCCCCTGTTAATTGGCCCCTTTTCTTCGCCAACCGATCTGGACCTTCTTTTTCCTCGTTCCGACTAGAGTTAAGCGTTTCTCGGCATCATTCCTTTCGGTTCTTTTTTCGCGTCTCCCCCCCCACATAGCAAGACCCCTCGCGTCAACGGCGACTTCGTTGTCAGATTTGGGCGCTTCTCCGTGTGACTGTAATCATTCTATGGTCTTTCCCTCGTTGGCCGATGCAGGGTCCCTTCAAATGGGACTGCCCGGTGTTTTCATGTCGATGGAACCTCTTTTTTCTCCCATCCCCGAATCTGGAAGGATTTTTTCCAGGGCACCCCGATGGCCGAGTCCGTTTGATCCGTCTTCGGGACCTTTTCGCCATCGGTATCCCGGTTGTTGCTTCCCGTGGTGGGGTGGGATGCTGAACCCTCATTACTTCGGTTGGGTACCTCCTTTTTTCGGACTCTTTTCCCCGTTCGCTCGCGCCTCCCCAGTTGGAAGGTATAGATTTTCCCCTTGCGGAGGCAGGCCCGTTTGCGGTGTTCTGAACGGCAGCGGCTCCAGCCGCCCCGACAGGAGCGTATCTCGCCGATCTCTTTAATGGGCTGCGTTCTTTTCCTTCTTCCCTTTCTTGCTGTCGCTTTCCGCTCCCCCAGGGCCTGATTTTGATGGGCTTACCCTCCACCTTTTCACCCTTAGGCAAAGGGCTTCCTGCTCCCCCTTGTGTTTAGGCGCAGCCTTTTTTCCTCCCGCTCGCTGGTCAATTGGCCGGAACTATTTTGATTCGGCATCGCAGCCTAGGCTTCCTGCTTGAAACAGGGGCTTTCGCGCGCTATCCCGGCTCCTTCCATATCGTCGGCGATCGACTGGACCGCCCCCCCATGGCTTCTGTGGGCCGAGGATGCTGGGTCGTTGGCCACACCCTTTTCTGTTCTCGATAGGGCGCGGCTCTATCGAGAGTTTCCCCCCTATGGGTCCCTGAATCTCCGACCCACCCCGTTCCGACCGGCATTTTCTCACTTCCGGTTCGTTCTTGCGATCGTACGATCATTCCCCTTCCCTCCCTGGAGAGCGGGGTCTTTCTTCTGCGCGTTTTCATTGATGGAGCAGTAGATCGCCTCACTTTTTTCCTTTTTCCTGATCCGTGCTCCCTTTTTTTGTCTCCTGTTTATGAAACTTTTTGACGCATCGCGTGCCTCTGTGAAAGCCTGCCCTTCCCAGGTTTCGGTGCGTTGTACTTCTCCCCTCCTCTTTTACTATACTGGTTTCCAGTTAATGCCTTCGGTATGCCGGAGTTCAATACCGCGTCGCGTGCCCTTTGCCAGCTCCGCGCGACCACGATCCTTGTCTACTTCGCCTGCAATTTTTCTCGATTGGGCAAGGTGGGGCAAGGCCTTCACCCGACAAGTCTTAGGTCTCTGCGGCGGCGACTCTTCTTCGATATTTGCCTTCTTTCCCGCGATACACATCAGCCAAATGATACGTCGCCCTTGATGGTGTCCTTTTCCCCACTGGCTCCTCCTTGCTTTTTCCATTCGCCTGGGCGATGGTCCTCGTTCATTTCTAGCATGAATCTTAGCTTTCGACAGCCTGTCTGGGCGGCCCCCCCCTCTATGTTGTCGGTTGACCGTTTTATGGTCAACAGTTAGTCGCTCTCCCCGTGGACAGTTGCGTTCCGCGCAACCCGGTTCACCCCATTTCTGCCATCGGCTGTGTTGATGTTTGTTCTGCCCTCTTTCGCTAGCGTCGCAAACAGTGGCTTGGAATCCGGCGACGATTTTCCCTCCCCCTTCGCTGGTTGCGCTACCCTTCCCTATCGCCCTTTTGTCTCCCTATTCCGTCTTACTTTTCCCTGTCAACCCGGCGGGCCCTTTCCCTTCAGAGCCCCCGACCGTCTGTCTGGACTCGTCACCCTTCTCCCCCTTTCCCATTTCGATCTCGATATGCCGATTTCCCCCGACTCTTTTTTTTTTATGTGCTCCCTCCCAGCAGTGACAGCACGTCTCCTATGCCATTTTTCCCGTTCCTGGCACGCCCTCGTTAGAGCCCCAGATGCCAGGCCGAAAGTTAAGATTAAATCTAGCCCATTCGCGTTGATGCGATCGCATTTTCCTACCTTTCTTCCCCCCTCATCTGCTTGACGTCTCGTGTAGAGACTGCTTCCCGTTTTTAGTTTTTCCGAGACGGCTTTGAAATTATGTCATTTCCCCTGGTCTTAGGAGGACCTCCTTTAGAGGCTTGTCTTTCGCCGAGCCCCTTGTCATCAGTCGAAAGCCTCAGACTTCCTTCTTCAGGTCGTCCCCCCAGGATGGCCCAAAGTAAAAAATTCGCCGCCGAGTGCTCCCCCCCCCCCCCCACCACCCCAAACCAAACACCCACCCCCCAAAAAAAACCCCCCCCCAAAACACCACCAAGACAAAAAAAAACCCCACCACCCCCCAAACACCAAAACCCCCCCACCAAACCAAACCCCCAACAACAACAACACCCCCCACCCCCAAACCCCAAATCCCCCTTCTCCCCCCACAACACCAACAAAACCCCCCCCCAGCCCCCCCCACAAAATACCCCACCCCCCCCCCCACCCAACACCCCCCCAAACCAAACACACCCATTGGCACCAACCCACCACCCCTCCACCCCAAAACCACCCCCCCCCAACCACCCCTCCCCCCCCAAAAGCCACCAAAAACCCCAAAACCAACCCGGCCCCCCCCCCCCACACCCCCAAAACCCCCCCACCCCCCCCCCCACCACCGCCACCCCACCCCCACACACAAACCACCCCCCCCCCCCCCCCCACCCCCAACACACCCAATTGACCCCCCCACCCCCCCCCCCCCCCACCCCCCCCCCCCCCCACCCCCCCCCGGCCCCCCCCCCCCCCCCCCCCCCCCCCCCACCCCCCCCCCCCCCCCCCCCACCCCCGTCCCGGTTGACTTAAATCTGGGGCGGGTGCCCTTTGGCGGGGGTAGTGGTTCTCACTTTCCGACGGGGTTTTGGGGTTGCGCTGCAATTCCTTATTGGCCTCGGGCTTGCCTCGTCCCTCTTTGGTTCGTTTTCACCGGGTTTCACCTTGGTTTTATCTCCCTTTCTGCCCTCGTATTGGAGTTCCCCTGCTGTCACACCTCGATAATCGTTTTTATCGCCAACGCTTTGTGCATTTCACACACCCTCCGAGAACTCTTCGCCCACTACGTCTCAGGCCGTGCTTCTTGCCATGTCGATCCTATCTTACCTTCCGTTGTTTTGAGCTCGGCTCGGCGCTCCCCCTCCATCCTTTGCCGTAGATCTGAGTTTTGGCTTTCTGAGTCTCTGTTTTTTCCCTCCCCAAGATGATAGCGAGGCCAGTCCTACTTTTTCGCCGGGGCTGGCGGTGCCAATCCAATACGCGTGGGGCCAGCTGCGACTAAAGTCAACCCCCGCGCGGGTCCTCGAATCTAGAGCCTCACGCGAGGCACCGCCCCCGACTTTTTCGGCCTTTCAAGCAGCACCCACCGCCGAAACTTGCTTCCAGTTCCCTCCCCCTCCCCCCATCCCTCCTTTTCCTCCCTACCTATGCGGCCAACCCGTTTCAAGCGGCGAAGTCTTTCACGACAATTTTGCGTATGCCGCATCTTTCTCCTGTCCTAAGCTCGTGCTTCAGTTTTTGTGCGCGTTCTTCGATCCTTGTTGGCCTCACATTTTTTCCCGCCTCCCGAGATGGCCGCCTCGAACAGCGCCCGCTTTTCCTGCAAGAATTCCCGAAGCGTACGTCGGTTCCCCATCGGTTTGACGTTGCTTCCCCCTGTTTCCCTGACTCGCTGGATCGTCCCAGTCGCAAGGCTTTTGCTCTGCCCCCTCCCTGTGGCAGCAATCACTTGTTCTCGTCGTTTTTTCTGGCGAGAACGGGCTCTTCCCTCTTCTACGCGAAGTTGATTGCCCGGATGCGCGGCGCGCCCAGAAGGACCCTCCTTGCACTCGATGAGCCGGATTTTGCTGTCTGGTCCTTCTGCCCAATGTTCTGCCCGAGATCGTTTTCTCCTTCCTAGTGTTTGGATTCCCCTCTTTCGGTCCTCATCATCCCAGACGGTCTCTTCGCTAAAGACAGCGTCTGGTGCCTTTCTGTCCCATTTGCATGCAGGTTTAGCCGACGTTGGCGCGATATGACCGTTAGAGTGAGCCCCCTCTCATTTGGCGTTTAGGCGATGCGCTGTTGTCTTTATCTTGATTCTTCGCCCAGCTGTGGGCGAAATGCGTCGCTCCTTTCCTCTCCACCCAAGGATAACAGCATGAGTTGGCGCATCCCCTGGGTTCTCTCCTTTCGTCCTCCATGCCCACCCTCTTTCTCGACGTGTTGCCCTTTGACGGACCCTTCATTCTTTGGGCTCACACCCCTCCATCCCCCCCTCCCAGGCTTCGAACTCTCCGGATTTCATCTTTCCAGAGCACTTGCCTTCTTTTCATCCGTTCCAGTGTCTCAGGCTCAGTTCTTGCTACCCTCGTTATTTTCCCTCCACTTTCGCGGATCGTTTTTAGCGCCTTGAAATCCTGGCAAACCCCCGGTCTCGCTTTTGCAATCGGTCGCCTCTCCCGAATCCCCTTTCGCGGATTTCCCCTTCCCAGTCCAACTGGGTTCCTTTTTTGCTTGTTCATCACCAGGATCTTTTTTTTTCGGAGGGAGGGCCGTTTGACGTTCCCCCTGGGTATAGTTCCGCGCTTCGCGTCGCAAGAAGACCACCTATAGACAGGTCAAAGTATCGAACGGGCTGTCTGTGTACGTACACCGCAAACCGCCAGGCCGGCTTATAATCCTGAGTCACCTCTCGGATGCGCCAATGAGTTTTCTTCCCCCTCCTCCCCTGCCAACTACGTTTTCATTTCGGGCGGAACCACCTTGTCTGCTCTCAGTATATCTTGCTTAGAGATCCCCTTCCCCTCCCCACACGTCGCGAGCGGTCCTGTTCGTTGACGCACCTGATCCACGATCGGTCCGACGCCGGCTCGGTTGCGATAGGCCCGTTTTCCTCTCGGTATTGGTTCGGCGAGTAGTTCCAGCCCCGGGGATCTTGATATTCGTTTTCGCCCGTCTCCTCCCTCTGACAAGGTTGTTTTCGGCACGCAAGTCCAGATACAACCTCATACCATTGTCTCGGATTTTGCGGCCTTACTCGTTCTCATTCCCCGATCCGGGATTAGAACTCCCGATTTAACTTGATCGGCAGGGTCGTCCGTTTCCTGAGACCCTTCCCCCCTCCTCCCCCGGCATGTGACCCCTCCCCTCCCTAGCACGCTTTTGTGAAAGAAGGGCTGCCAATACCACATGGCCTAAGCGTCCTTTGGACGGTGCGGTTTTGTCGATCCGGTCGAGTCTCTCCCCTTTTTTCTCTCTAACGCAGCTGTTCTCCGACCTTTTTAAACGCGTTACCACTGTCATCGCTGATAGATGTCGAGCTCCGTTCTTTCTTCCCCTGCCGCTGCAGCCGTTGCCGACACCGTGTCGGCTGGTCCCCCCCGCCGTAAATGGTGTGTGCCGGCCGAGCGACGGGAAGTGTACAGCTGTTGCTCACGTCCAAGAGTCGTTTCCCCTTATCCTTGGCCCACACCCCCACCTTCAGTTGCAGCAACCGAAGTCGATTCTGCTGTCCTTTCCTCAGGGCAATATCCTTTCCTTGCACCTTTTTCGTTAGGGTCTTTGCCCGAATTTCTGGGTTCCATCGATAAAACGTGGTCCCCCAGTTGCAGACCCCGCAGTCGGCCCACCTTTCGGTCCAGTACAAGACCTGGAGCCGTCAGGTCGAGCATCTTTCCCTCCCTATGTGAATAATTGCCTGTCCCTTTGGAGAGGCTTTGGTCTTGCTCTTTTGCCAGATCCCCCCGCACACCGCACATCGGCCACTGATGCCGCCAACGATGCCTCATCTTTTCATCGTTGTTTTTTTTTCTGAGAGATTTCAGACGGTGGCTTTCAGTGTCCCCTTTCGGGCTGGTCCTGTTCCTTCTTTTCCCCCCAAATAAGACCCCCGCATTCCCAAGGCTCATTTGACTGCGGCTTTTTTCGCGTCCTTAACCCTTATGTTGGGCATTCGGTTGCCGCGACCCCCGGGGTCCTTTACTAATTTATGTCTATTTGACACCCTACATAGTCGGTGGCGACCCGACTTTCGGTCGATTCCCCATGGTCCCTTTCTTGGTTTGCGCTGCTTTCAGCGGAGAAGGGCCATAGGGTCTCCTCCTGTTTTTTTTGATTGTTGGTTTTTTTTTGGTAATGCGCATCCCCCCCCCCCCCTCACTGCTTTTCCCTCCGAGTCTGGTGGTTCACACGCGCTTTCTCGTTTCTATCTACTGCAGCACCCAGTTGACGGATCTCTATCGCCCTCGGCGAGTTTTTGCCTGCGTCTGTGTTATGCAGCGCCTGTTCAAGTCGCCACGCGGAGTCTCGCCGCTTCCCTTCCTGTGGAGTGTGGTGAACCGGCGTCTTTTATTTATAACGTTCGTCGCGCACAAGGGCGTGATTGTGTCGACTCCCGGGTTTACCCGCGCTTCATTTGATTACTGTGGTATCGAAGCCCTTTCGTGCTCTTCCCACGCTGATTCCCCTTTCCCCTTGCGGCGCGACTCTTTTCCCAGATCATCCTCCCTCCCTAGTTTTATTGCGACACCTGTCATTTAGCGCAGCTTTCATTGCCTCTTCTCTCTACGCTGAATGCTAATCCTTTTGTGGGGACGCCTATTGTCTGGTCCGCCGTTGGCTCGTGCACCTTTCCGTCTTCATAGGCGAGAGCATCGATCCGCCCCTAGCTCTATCCTGGGAGAATTATGACGTCCCTCCCACCCACTTGCTTTTGAACTGGGCCTCTCGCACACGAGTAGTGCGATCTCCCGGTTCTTCTTTTTGGCCGCCGAGGCTTGCAGGCTTTCTAGAGCGTCATCCTTATCTCATTTCATTAGCATCCCACTGGTCGGTTTTTAGTTGACTATCCCCTCAAATTTCCGCCGATTGGGGAGGGTACCTCTTGCGCGCTTCTTTTTGCGGATCTTTGATAATGACTGGCGGTCTCGGTCGTGGCTTGCCTCCCCTTTCCCCCCCGCTGGTGGATTTAGTTCCGCGTAATTTTATGCCCTGGAGTGTTTATCGTTCCCGATTTCCGGTCAAGTTTTTTCCAGCGCGAACGCGCCTCTTTTTTTACTTCCCGAGTCCTTTTTCTTTTGCAATTCCTTGGCAGGCATTCGCACCCTAAATTCGTTGCCCTCCCGGTTCGATCGGGCTGGTTCGTCCCTCCCTTCCGTGGACTGCAGGATGCCCGCGCTACACTGCTCTGCCATTCTTGCGCGTATACCGCTTTGTTGCCGAATCTGGTTTTTCTCAGTGTCTGCCACGTCTGATGGGACTTCCTATCGAGCTTTTGCATGGTTATCCAATCCTCTCTGAAGCAGGCTGCTGGCTCGTCCTGGCCACCGATCCTTTTTTGGTTTCATATTGGTTCCCGGTGTCGCCCCGCTTTGCATTCTGCGCTTATTGCTCCACTGTCGCCCCCCAGGCCGGTTTTTTCTTCATCTTGCTTTCTTCATTATCTCGACAGCATTTTCCGCATTCTCAGTGCCTTCTCGGCGACAGGAAACCTAGTGTAATTTTCCCGCCCCTCTGTTACGCTACCCCTTGTGCCTATATCGGCCGTGTTCGGCGCCATGAATGTCCAGCCGTCCGCCGCCACAGATTCCTCCCCCACCGTGGTGTTGTCTCTCTCCATATAGTATGATCGAGGGCGAAATCCTTATTTCGCGCCAGGCTTCCCAGATTGCGCTTTATTTTGAGAGACGGATTATAGGGCTGAGTGAGCGTCTCCTTGGCAGCCCGGATCCGGCCTTCCGACCGGTTAGTCTCATGGCTCGTCCTCGTCGGGCAATAGCGCCGCTCCGATCTAGCGGACCTCTCCGTCCACCGTTCTTAGTTTTTTCTCGGTACCACCGCCCCCCGCTCTCATTTTGTCGGCCCTGCGCAAATTTTTTTTCGTACCCTGTTGATCAAATTATTGACTCAGCATTTTTGTGCAGTTGTTCGTGCATAGTCTCTTTTTACTTTTTTCATTTAGCCTGATCAAGGTCAAGCTTTCCGCTGCCGCAGGCACGGCTGCCCTGATTGCTGGCCTTCAACCTGTCGGGAGGCGCCGTTTTTTTTTGCCGCTGTTTGATCCCTTGGGTTCGGTGGTAGTCTGAGCATGTGGCGGTGTGGCTTGCGGCGCGTCTTCCTCTGGTACGCGTTTTGTTTCTTGTTCCGCTGCCTTTCACGATCCCGTTCACCATATCTTTTTATGCTGACAGGAGTGCCGCATGCTGCGGATCCCCCTAGCTATCAGTGCCTGGCTGCTCTCCCAAGATCTTCCTGACACCCTCCGAGTAACGGAGCGCCACCTCCCTGTGGACTGACGGATGCTTCGACGTGCGCCACTGGTCTTTTCCCTCCTCGTTTTTTGATAAGCTCATGTCCCTAACGTTTCAATCCCGGCGCTATCGCCCTGGTGTGGCCCCGCGTTTGCGTTTCTCGGGTGTTGGGTCTGCACAAAACTCTCCCGCGACAGTCCTGATTCTTTATATTTGTTGCTCGCTCATAGGTCCCCCTATGAGTGAAGTTGTATCAAGTTAAACGCGCTTTGAATATAGGTTGACTTATGCGCACGTTGCACCGCGGCCATTTGACTTTTTGCCCAGCACGCCCTCTGCCCTCCCTAGGCTACGTCCCCCTCCCCCACCCCCGACCGCCCCCTCCAAGCTAATCAAGGTCGCTTTTTGCCCACCGCCTCGTGCCACGACCTGTTTGCCCCCTCCCAATACTGGCTCAGACGGCGCAGCTCATGTTCGATTCTGCCTTCTCGGGCGTTTAACCATGTATCCCACCGTCGAGAGGCCGTCCCGCCCGCTTTGACCGGCCCCCCTGGCGTCCCCACTCCCTTTTCCCTTAGCGTCGAGTTCCACGCTCGCCGCATTTTTTCGCTGATCTTATGCCGCAAGAGTCTTGAGATAGGTCCCCCGAAGTGGCCCCTCCTGATCCGATTGCCTTTTTAGAATTGAAGAGCTTGCCTTAGATGAAGCCCACAAGGTAGGCTATTGAAGCTTTACTGACGTGACCGCCTTCCGGGACGTAAGCATGAAGCTTTTCCTTTCTTGTCAGTCTTCGCGTCAAACGGCGCACCTTCCAGAGGTTCGGATATGGCCTCCGGATTTTGATTTGCTATCTGATGGTGCTACAGCTCAGCGGCTCGCTTTGGGCCTGCCCCAGTTTTTGGCGTCAGGTGCAGGTCCTTGGGAATGTTCTCCTAAGGGCGCCGACACGTCCTTGCCGAGATAGGATATCTAAGTTATGTTCCCCTCCGGCGAAGTTTTCTCCCCTGACTTCTTCGGCTTGTTCTTCGAATCCATGGTCCTGATGATTGTACGTCCCCCAGCCCCGATAGCTTGAATTCACGCAGACCTTCGACGGGTTGCGCGATCAGATCCCTTCTCGTTTTTCCGACAGTGTGTCCCCCCCAACCCTCCCCGAAGGTTCCCCACCGACAACCGTCCTGTTTTTCTCTTACGACCCTGGATGTTCCACCTGTTAGGGTTGGATCGCCCTCCTGGATCTGGAGCCCTCGATGGCCGCGGCTTCCGTTTTTCAGCCGCGGGCTTTTCTCTCCCCGGAAACCAGCAGTTAAAGAGCGGAAATTTGTTCGTCTTAAGTTGTTATTGGTACTCCTGGCCCATCCTCGGCCGGCGGGAGGTTTCGACGCCGCGATCGGTCGGACTCGATCTCCAATCCTTGTGGTGCCTTGCCGGCGATACCAATAGAAGTCCTGGCGCAGCCGCGGTTTTATCAAAAGTCTCCGCCTTGTCTCTTCGGGTCCAGCTTTTCCCTGGGTTTTAGTCGTTCACAAGTACGGAAGGATACCCGCGCTTAATGCAGTTATCTTGAACAGGCTGGCGCCGGGCGTTACCCGCCCCCCCCCTCCCACTGACCGTCTATACCTCCTCTCCGACAAGGAGCGCGCCTAGGTCATCGTCCCCACTTCTCAGGGCAGCAACTGGAGGCAAACTAACCTTTTTCGTCCCTGGTATGCTTCTTCGGTTTCGAGGAGGCAGCGATTCAATGTCTAGACGTTCCTTTCTTTTCCCGTTCCCCTTCCTCCTTGACTCCGCGAGGGGCTAGGCCTTCAGTTCTCTTACTTGAGTTAGGCGTCGTTGCTTCCCCCCCGGGATCGATCTGCTTATCGGAAGATTCCGCTTCGAGAAAATTTTTTGCACGGCGGACAATGCGTCAGACCCCCCTGATCAGCCTGGAGCCTTTGTCGATTGCTGGTCCGCCCCGGCTTCTTCGATATGCAGGGTAGAACTAGCCCGGGAGGAACTCGCCGAAATTCGCCGGCCGGCGATGGCGATTGCTTCGTCTCACTATGCGCGCCTTCTTTGCAGCCCGCAGCGTCCCCCACTGCGGTTTCGCCGTCTCCTTTTTTGAATGAAAATTTTACCCCAGTTCCGAACGTTTCATGTGTCTTGTCGGTGTGATTTGGGTTTCGAAAGTAGATCTCGCCTGGTTGCCCCCTTTCGACATTTTCCAGCAGTTAAGAAATAGACATGCCGGTTCCCCCTACGCGTCCCCTCTCGCGATCTTTCGAGCTCTTGGTTGCGTGCTTCGAACATTCCGCTGCCCCGACGCCCCTTGGGAAGGCCTTTTCCGCACTCTTTTGACGATTAGTTGAGTATACCCTCCAACTGGGTGGAGAATGAAGGCACGCTCTGCGCTGTGCGCCGGCCCAGAGAGTCAGCGCTACCGCCTTTCGTTCTCCTTTGCCCACCCCGTCAACACAACCGAAGTATACCAGAGTTCCTTTCTCCTGATCCTTCAGGCCATGCTCGCCTTTGCTGAAACCTCTGTCGTTGCCATATGTGAGTCGCCACACTTTTAGAGGTGTTCCCGTCCTTCCCACCCTGGTTTCCCATTTGACGACCCCTTGGCATTCAACCGTGTTAAAAGCCAAGGGGGGGGTTGTGTGGGGGTTGGGGTGGGGGGTTTGGGTTGGGTTGGGTGTGTTGGGTTCTGTTTTTTTTGGGGGGTTTTTGTGGGGGGGTTTTGGGGGTGGTTGGTTTTTTTTTTTTGGGTGTTGGGGGGTTGTGGTTTGGTTTGTGGTGGGGGGGGGGGACTTCTTCCTTGTGTTGAAGTAAAGCCTTCGCACCCATCTTCCCGTTTTTCTCCGCTTTTTTTTTTTTAGTTTAACCCGCCACCCCGTCTCAAGGCCACTGATGCCGAACCGCTCTGTA